>Ga0256405_10004390_pt1 | contig 26484 bp, 15 predicted proteins | sample RumenRJG_02DNA_FD_189096 | JGI IMG/M metagenome (GOLD analysis project Ga0256405, IMG submission 189096) | Bovine rumen microbial communities from Lethbridge, Alberta, Canada - RJG_02 | ecosystem: Host-associated > Mammals > Digestive system > Stomach > Rumen | place: Canada: Alberta... | reverse complement strand
TCTTCAGGAAGTTGGTGACCTCCTCAAGCATAATGGAGCTAACAGCATTTATGGTCTTTTCATTGCAAAAACTATTTAATTATATCCTATTCTGACAGAAATGAATACAACCGTTGACTTTTTAGAGTTAGCTATTTATAGCCGCTTATATGCTTTTTCATAGTGAAAAAGGGGGCCTTGTATTACTGGGATTATTGATGTTTGCTTCCTATGGGGTCCTTCTGATTGACCTTGCCCGGATGTTGTTAGGTTATTTAGAATGGTTCTTAATCACGGAAGGTGTGGGATATGGAACTCTAGGTAGTGTTTTTGTCTATGGGGCGATAGTTTGGATTACTGTATTGTTGTCTATTTTTCGAAAGGGAAAAAAGAAAGACAACAAGACATGAGAGCGGAACGTGTGCGTAATCGTGCAATTCATTTGCATTTTATTTCTGTTTTTTGTCGTTCATTTGGCGAAAAATCTTAACTTTGAAAGTTATAGCAAGTACACCAATTCAACACAAATGGCCGGCAATAAACACGCTCTTACCCGTTATCGGGTGCTGGATGCATGTTTCAGCAACTGGATGCGGAAGTATTACGCAGAAGACCTCATCGCAAGGTGCAATGAGGCCCTCTCGGAACGCTATCCCTCGGGTGAAGTCGGAATCAGCCGACGCACCTTCTTCGATGATCTCAACGACTTGGATAGCATCGTTGGTGAATACGGCGTCGAGATTCTGCGTCTCAACGACGGTCGAAAGAAATACTATCGCTACGATAAGGAAAGCTTTTCCCTCTTTACCAAAGGATTCAACGAAGAAGATCTTATTGCCCTCAAGGAGAACATTCAGACCCTCCAGCGATTCAAAGGCCTACCGACCTTCAGTTGGATGGACTCTCTGGTTAGCAAACTGGAAGATAAACTTACAATCAAATCCTCAGTGCAAAACATCATTGACTACGAGGAAAACACAGGCTATTCCGGAATAGAATGGCTCAAAGAATGCTTTGATTCCATCATTGGACAGCAGCCCATCAAGGTGGACTACAGGAATTTCGATGACAAAGAATTCCACTGGACTATCCATCCATACTATATCAAGCAGTACAATAACCGCTGGTTTTTGATTGGCTTTAATCCAAAGTATAATAACCTTTCCACTATTCCCCTGGACCGTATAGATAATATCGAAGCCAAGCATCTGACCTTTATCCCCAATATCAACACTGATTTCGATACATATTTTGATAATGTTGTTGGTGTCACAATTCCGGATGCCCCAGTAGAAACAATTAAATTGCGTTTCTCTCCTAAGCGTCTCCAATATGTGCTCACCAAGCCTTTACACAAGTCTCAAGTTTGTTCAGATCCGAGTAATGGAATAATTACCCTCAAACTGATTCCAAATAAAGAGATTGATTCTCTCATCCTTTCCTATGGTGCTGATGTAGAGGTGATTGAGCCAAACTCTTACCGAAAACACATACAAGAAAAGATTCAGAAAGCATACACACAATATTTTGACGTGCAATCTGGCTGCACAGAAGAGGCCGATATTTGCACTGTCAAACCGAATAATGAATAACACAAAGCATGGCAAAAAAACAACTCAAAACCAAATCCATGGAAGAATCCCTCTGGGAATCCTGTAACAAAATGCGGGGTTCCATTGAGCCTTCCGAATACAAACACGTCGTCCTCAGCCTCATCTTCCTCAAGTACGCCTCCGACCACTTCGAGAAGCGTCGCGCCGAGATCATAGCTGACGGCATGCAGGACTTCGCCGATATGGTTGAGTTTTACGAAGCCAAGAATGTCTTCTACCTGGCGCCCGAGAGTCGCTGGTCCTTCATCATGGAGAATGCTAAGCAGAACGACATCGCCATCAAGATAGACAAGGCCCTCTCTGAGGTCGAGCGCCAGAACAAATCCCTCAAAGGAGCCCTTCCCAACAACTACTACTCCAACCTGGGACTGGATATCACCAAACTGGCCTCGCTTTTGGACGAGATCAACAAGATCGACACCCTCAAGGACGAAGAGAATGACCTTATTGGCCGTGTGTACGAGTACTTCCTGTCCAAGTTTGCCATAGCTGAAGGCAAAGGAAAGGGCGAATTCTACACCCCGAAAAGCATCGTCAATCTCATCGCCGAAATGATTCAGCCTTTCGAAGGCAAGATTTACGACCCCTGCTGCGGTTCCGGCGGTATGTTCGTCCAGAGTCTCAAATTTGTCCAGAGCCACCACGGTAACAAAAAGAATGTTTCCGTCTATGGCCAGGAATACACCAAAACCACTTACAAGCTGGCCAAGATGAACCTGGCTATCCGTGGGATCTCCGGCAACCTGGGAGAACAGGAAGCCGACACTTTCCACAACGACCAGCACAAGGGCCTCAAGGCCGATTTCATAATGGCCAATCCGCCATTCAACCAGAAGGACTGGCGTGAAGAGAACCAGCTACGAGACGATCCCCGCTGGGCCGGTTATGAGATTCCTCCTACCTCCAACGCCAACTACGCCTGGATTCTCAACATGGTCTCCAAGTTATCACAGAACGGTGTTGCCGGCTTCATCCTTGCCAACGGTGCCCTCAGTGCCGATGGCACCGAGCTGGCCATCCGCCGCAAGCTCATCGAGGACAAGCTGGTGGAAGCTATCGTGATTCTGCCTGGTGGAATGTTCTACAGCACCGACATCAGTGTTTCAATGTGGATTCTAAACCACAATAAGAAGGCCCATATCGAGGTGAAGAATGGCCAGGAACTCCATTATCGTGACCGCGAAGATGAAATCCTCTTTATGGATCTCCGTAAACGAGGCGTTCCATTCGAGAAGAAGTTCATTCAGTTTACCCCTGAGGAGATTAGTGAGTTTGCTGCCACTTACCACCAGTGGCAGTTGGAAGGGTTCGACACATCTGTGAAAGGCGTTCCCGAATACTGGTATAGTGCCGACTTTGAAGAAGTCAAGGAAAAAGGCTTTTCTCTTGTTCCCAGCAAATATGTGGAGTTCATCAATCATGATGAAGAAATCGACTTCGATGCGAAGATGAAATCCATCCAGAAGGACATGAAGCAGATCCTTGCAGACGAAGAAAAGTCTCGCAAGTCCGTCATCAGCCTATTCAATGAATTAGGTTTCAAACTTGACTAAATCAGGCAATGATTAAACCAGGTTATAAAAGACTCGGGGACTACATCGAACCCATGGATGAAAGGAATTCCAACCTTTCAGTCAAGTTGTCGCAGGGTATCTGTAACAACAAATACTTCATCACGCCTCGCCAGGTCGCGGAAAATTCAGCAAATGATAAGATCGTTCGGACCGGTCAGTTTGCCTATAATAGAGCGACAACCCGCAATGGTGACAAGATTTCAATTGCTTACCGCGAGGGGCCTGATTGCACGGTTTCATCTGCATATCAGATCTTCCGTATCAAGGATGAGAACAAGTTGAATCCTCATTACTTGTGGATGTGGTTCCGTCGTCCGGAATTCGATCGTTATGCCCGCTTTAAATCGCGTGGTAGCGCCCATGAATTCTTTGAGTGGGATGAAATGTGTGAAGTGTATCTCCCAATTCCTGATATCGATGAGCAGCGCCGTATCGTAGCCGAATACCAGGCAGTTGAAAAACGGATTGCCACCAATGAGGCTCTGATTGCAAAACTGGAAGAAACCGCCCAGACCATATACAAGAAAATGTTCGTGGATGATATCGATCCAGAGAACCTCCCTAATGGTTGGAGAATAGGGCATCTTTCTGATGTCGCATGTTACATTAAAGAGAAAATGGATACAGGTGGATTGACTCCAGAGACATATATCTCTACCGAAAATATGCTTAAGAATAGAGGTGGTATTTCTGAAGCCAATTCGGTCCCTGCTGGCAAATGTACCAGCTTCTCCACGGGGAATATTTTAGTCTCCAACATTCGCCCTAATTTTAAGAAAATATGGCTTGCCACATTTAATGGAGGATGTTCTAATGATGTTTTATGCTTTGCTGCCAAAGAGGGATTCCAGCCAGAATTTGTGTATGGAGCAATAGTGAAAGATGAATTCTTTGACTATGTTATGGCTGGCAGTAACGGGGTTAAGATGCCTAGAGGAGACAAGGAATGGATTATGAAATACCCTGTATGCGTTCCTTCAGAAGAAATTTTAGAAGATTACAATAATAAAGCGAAGACTATTATTGCTTATCAAAATGCTCTAATCGCAGAAAATGCTTCACTCGCAGCTTTGAAGCAATTAATAGGTTCTAGCATATCTCAACAGTAAAGCGCTATGGCACTTTTCACCGAATCAGCTCTCGAGCAGTCTATAATGACGCTCTTCGAGCAGCAGGAATACACACCACTCAATGGTGAGCTCCTTGAACGGGACACACGCGAAGTTCTGCTCAAATCAGAGCTGCGTTCTTATCTCCAGAACCGGTACCGCAAAGACGGCATCACCTCCTCCGAGATAGACCGCATCATCCTCAAGCTGGAGATGGTCGGTGGAAACCTTTATGAGGCCAACCGGCAGATAATGAACTGGGTGATGAATGGCTTCTCGTTCCGTCGGGAAGATACCACCAACCCCAATCTCTATATCTATCTTTTGGACTACGAGCATCCTGAAGCCAATGACTTCAAGATTATCAACCAGTTCGAAATCAAAGGTGAAGAGAATCGCCGGCCGGATGCCATCATCTTTGTCAACGGCATTCCGCTTGTTCTCTTTGAGTTTAAGAGCGCCATTCGCGAAGACGCCACCATTTACAACGCCTACGAGCAAATTCATGTCCGCTATCGTCGTGACATCCCTGACATCTTCAAATACAACGCCTTTACTGTCATCAGTGATGGCGTAAACAGTAAATTCGGCACACTCTTCACCCCTTATGAGTTCTATTACGCCTGGCGCAAAATAGAGCGCACGGACAAGAGTGTGGACGGTATCAACTCCCTTCTTACGATGATTGAAGGTCTCTTCCGGAAGGACCGTCTGGTGGAAGTGATCCACAACTATATCTTCTTCCCGGACTCTCCCAAGAAAGAGAGCAAGATTGTCTGCCGTTACCCGCAGTATTTCGCTGCCTCAGCCCTCTATAACTCCATCATAACCCATAGCCACCTTAACCCGGACGGAGATGGTAAAGGTGGTACATATTTCGGCGCCACAGGCTGTGGAAAGAGTTACACGATGCTCTTCCTCTGCCGCCTTCTGATGAAGAGCAAGTTGCTCTGCAGTCCGACAATCCTCCTGATTACGGACCGTACCGACCTGGATGACCAGCTCAGTGGCCAAATGCTCTCTGCGACAGGTTTCATCGGCGACAATATGATTCGCCAGGTTGAGAACCGCACCCAGCTGGGAGAATACCTGCAAGGCCGTACCAGTGGCGGTGTTTTCCTGACTACCATACAAAAGTTTACAGAGGATACCGGTCTACTCTCCGACCGCACCAACATCATCTGTATCTCCGACGAAGCCCACCGTTCGCAGACGGGCCTTCAGCAGGAGGTTTCCATCACTGAGCAAGGCGTTCGCAAGCACTATGGCTTTGCGAAGTACCTACGTGACTCTCTTCCTGGTGCAACGTACGTTGGCTTCACCGGAACTCCCATTGACGCCACTATTGAGATATTTGGTCCTGTCGTGGACAAGTACACTATGGCAGAGGCTGTTGCAGACGAAATTACCCGCCGCATCGTCTATGAAGGCCGTGCTTCCAAGGTTATCATCGAAAGCAGCGTAGTCAAACAGATCGAAGAATACTACGCCAAGTGCGAGGAGGAAGGAGCCACCGATTATCAAATCGAAGAGAGCAAGAGGGCAATGGCCTCCATGGAAGTCCTTCTCTCAGATGAAAAGCTCCTCAAGCGCATCGCCGAGGACTTTGTTTGGCACTACGAAAAGCGCGTAGAAGAAGGCTCGACTGTCGAGGGCAAAGCCATGTTCGTCTGCCCTTCCAGGAAGATTGCCTGGCAGCTATACAAAGATATCGTTGAGCTGCGTCCGGACTGGGGCGTAAAGAAGATCAACCTAAATCCTGATGAGCTCACAGCAGAGGAGCGCCGTACCATAAAGCCCATCGAACAAGTTAAGATGGTCATCACTCGGGACAAGGACGATCCGGCGGAACTTTACGACCTCTTAGGAAATAACGATTACAGGAAAGACTTGGCCGATCAGTTCAAGGAAGTCCGTTCTAACTTCAAGATTGCCATCGTCGTGGATATGTGGATCACCGGCTTCGACGTCCCGTCTCTTGACACGATGTATGTCTTCAAGCCTCTCCAGAAGCATACGCTTATCCAGACCATATCCCGCGTCAACCGCGTATATCCTGGCAAGGAGAAAGGCTTGGTCGTAGACTATCTAGGCATCAAGAACAATATGAACAAGGCCCTGCGTCAGTATGGTACCGGCGGTGATGAAAATGACACCATTGACACAACCGACACTTCGCTTCGCGTCCTCCGCGATGAGCTGGACATTTTGCGCCGCTTCTTCTATGGATTCGACTACAGCAAGTTCATTTCCGGTACACCACTGGAACAGCTAGAATGTCTCAACCGTGCTGCGGACTTTGTTGTCAAGACCAAGGAAAGCGAGACCTTCTTCATGGTTCACTCCAAGAAGATGTCCGATGCCTATAAGCTCTGCAGCTGCTCTGAGAAGATAACAAAGGAAGAACACGATGATATCCAGTTCTTCCGTGCCGTCCGCAGCGTTGTATTCAAGCTCACTAAGGGAGAGGCACCGGATGCTGCCCAGATGAACCTCAAAGTATCCCAGATGATTAAGGATGCTTTCCTCACTCAAGAGGTAGAAGAAATCACCAAAATCGGCGTAGAGAATACCCTTGAAATAGACGTCCTTTCCGAGCAGTATCTGGAGCGTCTAAAGAGGATCCCTTACCAGAATACAAAGCTCAAGCTCATCGAAAAACTCCTTCGCCAAGTCATTGACAACCTCAAGAAGGTCAATAAGATGAAGGGAATCGACTTCACCAAACGCCTTGACGACATCGTCCGTCAATACAATGACCGCAGCGACAACTCTACCATCGCCAGCGAAGTCATCAATGACGTAGTGAACCAAATGGAATCCCTCCTCCACGAGGTCAACAGCGAAAAAGATGCGGCAGCGAAGATGGGTATCACCTACGAAGAAAAAGCCTTCTACGACATCCTCAAAGCCGTCCGCGACAAGTACGAGTTCCCCTACGAGGAAGAGCGGCTCATTGACCTGGCCAAGCAGATTAAGCTCATTATAGATGACAAATCCCGCTACGTTGACTGGGCCACCCGCACCGACCGCAAGGCCGAACTCAAGATGGACATCGTCATCACCATGGCCAAGAACAAATATCCACCCTTCACCAAAGATGAAGTCTTCAAGGAGATCCTGGAGCAAGCCGAGAACTTCAAGAAGAATCGCCTGGTCGATGGCTACGAACGCAAGATTGACTAACCACATTTCCTTGATTAGGGAAATAAAGTGCAGACTCACTTCATAACAACTATTTACATTTGCAAAAACAAAACAAATAAAGATATGGCATCATTAAATGACTTCGTAATTCAAAAACCAAGACCACTTCCCGTAATCGTTGCGGTTGACAGAAGTGGATCCATGATTCGTGATGGAAAAATCGACGCTCTTAACACAGCCTTGAAGAACTTCATAGCCTCAGTTAAGGAAGAAAGCAGTGAAAAGGCAGAAATTCATATCGCCCTGTTTAGCTTTGGCCAGCATACTGCTACTCAAGATTTGCCAATGACTCCAATTAGTCAAGTAGGAGAGATCAAGGACTATGTCGCTGAAGGAATGACTCCTATGGGTCAGGCATTCAAACTAATGAAGGAGATGATTGAAGATCGGAACATCGTTTCTTCAAGATCATATAAACCGACAATCGTTCTTATCACAGACGGGTTGCCTAATGGCGAGTGGGAGCCGCAGATGGAAGCACTCATTAACGAAGGCCGGTCTGCAAAAGCGTTCAGAATGGCTATGGCCATTGGAGATGATGCCGACACGGATATGCTTGCTCGTTTTGTCAGTACCCCTGAATATCTGGTAAAGGGCGAAAATGCTCGAGATATCAAGAAGTTTTTCCGTTACATCACCATGTCGGTAACCTCGAGAATGAAGAGCCAGACACCAGATCAACTTCAAATCGTTCAGTATCCATCCGACAGTGATATTTTGGATTTCTGATGACTGAAGAGATTGCGGTAATAAAAACTTCGATTAAAGGCAAGAAAGCTGTTAATCAGGATGCCGTCAGGGTTTATTCTGACGGCCCTGTTTCCGTTTTCTGCGTAGCCGATGGTCTGGGCTCTGCAATTGAATCCGCATATGGTTCACATATGGCTTGCAGGGCTGTTATAGATAGCGTGAAAAAGGCAAGGAAGTATAATTTACCGCTGTCGTCAAAAACCATTGTTGAGCGCTGGCTATCTCTGGTTTCGAAACGTGGTTTTTCTCCTAGGGATTGTATGACAACATGTTCTTTTGTCATAGTCAACCAGCAAAATTGCAAAGTAACCATAGGTAAAATTGGAGATAGCGCAGTTTATGCCATGCTTGATGGCATCATGGTGAGCGAACGGGAATCTAAGGATTTCCTGAACGAAACCGAGGCTCTTGGTGATGGTTGTTTAAGACAATTTGTTACAAGTTCCTTTAATTATGCTGAGTCATTTCAAATATTATTAGCTTCTGATGGGATTTGTGACGAGCTGGATAATGACAGCATCCACTGTCTTTTAGACTATCTAAGAGACAGTTATAATAGTGTCTCAAAACAACAACGAAATAGACGCTTTTATAAGGAAATCCGGAGTACTATTGGGAACAAGAATTACGACGATAAATCAATCATTTTCGCATGGAAGGGCTAAAGAATGTTATTGACGCTAACGGAAAAAGCTACGAAATCGCTCGCAAGATTGGAGAAGGCGGTCAAGGCCGTATTTACCTCTTAAAGGACGGGACCCACATTGTAAAGATGTTTCCAAATGGGCCGCGTTCTTCAACCATGAAATCAGATATCAACTATCTGATTAAACTTGGTCTTGACAAAAGGCATTATGCTGTACCACTAAGAGAAATAGTTTCACCGTCCCCAGGTTATATCGCCGAATTCGCTTCTGGGATGATTCCTCTCTCAGAACTAAAATGGAAAGGACAAGCAGATAACTTTATCGACTGGTACAAGAATAGCGGAGGAACACGAAAAAGATATCGTGTTCTTGCAAACTTGGCCTATATTTTACGTTCTCTTCATTCTAAGGTTTTAACATATTGCGACCTTTCTCCGAGTAATATATATGTTTCGTCTGATCCAGACAGAGCAGCTGTGTTTTTGTTGGATATGGATAATGTCCGCCATAGAACCGGTATTAAACATAATATTTTCACTCCGTTTTATGGAGCACCAGAAATCGTCAATGCTACAGATGCCAACACTCCGATGTCTGATTGCTTCTCTTTTGCGGTAATAGCCTATGAGTTACTTACATCATCTCACCCATTGATTGGAGACTATGTAGATGAAGACGCAGACAGGGAGCCAGATGCTCTTGAAGGGAAGATTCCTTGGGTGGAAGATTCTAATAATAGTATTAATACTAGAACGACTGGGGTTGATTCTAAATATTTTGTTTCATCCTACATGATGAAACTTTTCCACCGCACATTTGAAGCGGGGCTGAATGATCCTAATAAACGTCCAGACATGTTCGACTGGTACGATGCTATTGTTGATAGCATGAACGGGCTTCTAACATGTTCAAAATGTGGGATTGACTATCCATACGATCGCTTTGGGCATTGTACACATTGCAATACAACCCCAGACTCGGTATTACGCGTAGTCATGCGCAGTTGGGATGAAACGGGCAAATATGACAATGAAGAGAATCCCATCTTTGGTGTTGATTTGACTCCGAGGGAGAGCATTGTCTTCGATATAAATACTCCTAAGGAGATCACTTCTTCTAGTTTTTTAACTTCTCTTACCGATATCCCAGAACCGTATCTTCGTATCAGAGTTAGAGAGTTTCAAGATGGGAAACCCATTATCGGTCTCGAACCTCTTGATGGGAAAGAGTTTTATCTTTATACCATGGCAGGAAAACAACTTGAGAAGATGCCTTCCTTTAAAACTCCTATTCGGGTACGAGTAGGTCAGGTTAGCCTTGAGAGTCGCTTAATGGTAACACGCGAAAAATTAAGCAATCAACCGCAAAGAGTCCTCACGATAGAATAGAATATGGCAGAAATATCATTCATTAAAGATCTGTATTCGAAGGAGATCACCCCTTTTATAAAAGGGAAGCTTATTGTTACCGCTAATAGTGACACTATTGGCGCCAATAGCCTTAAGGGCGATGAATTTGTAATTCCTTTTCCGGATGACGGGAATGACGGAACTGTCGTTTTCAGAATCATGGTCAACGGGGCAGAAAAGATGCTTCGATTAAAGCCTTCGGAGGAATGGGATAAATCGAATATCAATCTTTCGAATCTATACTTTATATCTGCCTGGGATATAGCTGATTCAGCTTTAGAGATTTCATATATTCCGTCATGCCAGCTCTCTAGTAGACAGCAGATAGAGATTCTATTTGATTATGATTATAGTGAGAAGCTAAAGGAAAAGAGTAAAAGTCATAATAGCCTATCGACTATTCAGATTGTCAGGAGACTATCTGACAATTATCTGTTCAAGTATTTCGGGCGTACTAGAATCTATGTGGAGAGCATATCACATAGCGATGATATGTGGATTATCGGCTCTTCTAATTCAGCGTTGCTTATATCTTTCGATTCAGTTAAAAAGAAATACTATATAAGAAAAGAGCGCAAGAAGAACTTTCCAAAGGACCATATTGCATTCATGCAACATTATGAGTGCTTGGAATTCGTCGATGCATCATTCTGCGAAGAGAATGACTCGAAATTGGCATTTCAAGAAGTAATAGCTCAAATCCAAGATGGTGACGCTCTATTGAGTTTATGGAATAAGTATTCTGATATTGAATTCCATGAATCGGAAGAGTTACAGTCTCAAATCGGTGAAATTAAATTCAAGACCCTTATAACGACGTCTGATTATACAAGAGTAGAATTACTCCCCACAGAAGACCAGAAAAAAGCTTTAAGGGAGAATTCCGAGGAATTGAGCAACGCTTCAATGGAGGTGGTCAAGTTCAAACTAGAGGAAGAAGACGGGACCAAAAAGAATCCTTCTTTCAAAATAAAGAAACTCTACTTGAACTCAAACAGAATAGATTTCTTTGACGAGGACCGGCTCCTGCCAGATGAGGGTTATATACGCATTTCCATAGTTGGTGATGAGATTGTTAGGAAGAGACGTCAGCGCGCTTTTGAGGCCCTGCAAAATCCTGATAAGGTTAATCCCATGCAAGCTCGTTTGCTTCGTTCTATAGTCCTGGCTATTGAGAATCGTGCGGAAGAGATTCAAATATCAGATTTTGTCTCCAGAAGGCATGAGATAAAGACTATTATTACGCAGGAAACAACGGATTTCTTAAAAACGAAATTTGGAATCGACCGTCTTACAAAGAACCAAGAAGAAGCGGTCAGGATAGCACTAAACACCCCTGATATTGCGGTTATTCAAGGGCCTCCTGGAACAGGCAAATCGACTGTCATTGCCGCTATATGCAATAGGTTGATTGAGGACGCGATGAAGAAAAGTAAGAGTGGGATTGTTAATGATAAGATCATACTCCTCTCGGCTTTCCAAAATGACACAGTCGAACATATTGCTTCTAAGGTGGACACACTCGGATTACCCACAATTAAAGCTGGTAAAGACACTGTAGGTAATATCCGGGCAGAGGAAGATGTAATTGCAATCATGAAGGATAGAATAGATAATGCCCTTCACGCTTTCTCTCCAGACAAAATTCAGCAACGTACTTCAACACGGTTGATGGACATACGTGACATATTCAGAAAAGATCATGATTTTGTCTCAACCAGAAAACATATTGAGGCCATCCTCCCCGATGTCAAGTCATTTATTTCAGACAAATTGTGGTCTTCATGGTACAAAATGTTTCCTATTAGTAACGTTCCAGCAAATGACAAATTAATCAAAACACTCAAGAGGATTCCTACAGATGCGGTATCATATGGTGATGGCGGATTTGAAGCTATTACCAAATTATTAATGTTGACAGAATGTCCATTAACTGAAGCCGAAAAAGAGATATTAAACGATGCACCCTTTGACGATGAAGTTCCGTCTGAAGAATTCCTCAACAAGCTTTCGGAGATAAGGGAAAAGTATTTGAATGCCGCCTATTCTGAAGAGAATAATGTTTCCAGCGGAGAAGATCTTGCTTTAACGGATTGGCTCGATGAAGCGATTGATTATTTCCGCACATATGAAGAAAAGTCATATGACGACAATGAGACATTTATGATATCTGTACTCATGGCATTGCGAGAGGATCTGCGGGGGAACACATCTGTTGTAAGGGAAGCAATTAAGGAGTACGGGCAAAGCTTGGCCGCTACAAATCAGGTTGCCGGCGGAAAAGAATTTGCCAAATTCAATGAAATAGAGAATGTCGTATTGGAGGAAGCCGCAAGGTCAAATCCTCTCGATCTTATCATTCCTATGGTTAAAGCAAACTCAAGAGTTATTCTTGTTGGTGACCAAAAGCAACTACCGCAATTGATTGAAAATCAAATTGTCAAAAAAGCCGTTGCAGATATAGACGATGAGTCCAAGAGGATGAGCGAGCAGAAGAAGTTTGAGGATTCTCTTTTCAAGATTTTCTTTGATAATCTACATAAAGATAATCTGCCTTCCAGGTGTATTACATTGAACGAGCAGTTCCGTATGCACCCTGCTATTGGAGATTTTATAAGTAAATTGTATTACGAGAATAACCTTAAGCCTGGAATGGGTTGGGAAAATCAAGAGCGGAAAAAACAACACAATCTTTCCATATCATGGGCCAAGGACAAAGTTGCAGTTTTCTGCGACGTCCCTGTTAGCGCTGGCTCTGAGGAAGGTCGTCATGGTAAGTATCGTCCTTGTGAAGCTGTGCGTATTATGAAGCTTCTTGATGAAATCAACCGCGATCCGGCCTCAAAAGACCTTTCGATTGGTATTATTACATTTTATGCAAGCCAGGTTGATCTCCTTTTTGAAAAGGGATTATCTGCTGGATATACCGTTCGGAATTCCGATGGAAATTTCGAGATCGCTCCAGACTATAAAGAGACATCAGACCATCGTGAGAAATTGCGGATTGGTTCTGTTGACTCCTTCCAGGGAAAGGAATTCGATATCGTAATACTCAGCACTGTCCGTTCTAACAGTTTTGACCGTACCGATGGTAACGAGAGGCAAGTCTTCGGCTTCTTGACTTTGTTTAATCGTTTGAATGTGGCTTTCTCTAGGGCACAAAAATTATTGATCACTGTTGGTGATGGTCAAATGTTTTCTGATGAATATGCCAAAACCTACGTAGAGGGCCTACATCGCTTCTATACAGAATTTTCAAAAGACGCTAAGTATGGAAACCAGATTCGATAAGATTATTTTCAATTACCCCAAGGTTTCTTCAAGGAAGTACAAGTTGGTGGCCGTTCCGATGAACATGTATACTGTTCAGACAAATGATTTCAAAAATGGAATGGACTTCTTTGAGAAGGCTGTACTGCGTTTTAAGACAAAGCCCGGATTCAAAGATGAGGATATAGCTCATCTACTAGGTGTTGATGAAAAGCTTATTAAAATGATTGTATCCAAACTCGTGCAGGAGAAACAACTGGATGGGAACGGGGTTTTGACTGAAAAAGGGAAAACCACACGATTGGAGATGGACGGCCTAATAGTAAATAGTGCACAAAAAAGGATAGGTTATGTCTTCCAATACATCAATGAAGATCGATTCTACCCTTTTTACGTAAGTGATTATCGGATTCCTGATACAACAGTAGAGGTCGAACCAAAGATATTGGGACAGAAAGGCGACGGATACACGACTAGGGTATACTATGCTAAGGAGATTCTTGACGAAGCCGTTTCTTTGCTTCCGCCAGATGAAAAAACTATTGTAAAGTTGATTAGAAACACTGCCCAATATGGGCGTCAAGGGGACACCAGCTCTGATTCAAAAAACAGTGGTAAAGGGTTGTCAATCAAATTGTTGCCAGATGACACCCCTCAACTCGTCTGGGTCTGCACATATATGTACTTTAAACAAGAAGGAGAAGACTTATATTCATCCGATTGGAAAGTTATGGACCCATTTGTGCTTCGAGATACCGAGGAAGAGCATGAAGAAATGGCTCTTGATGATAAAAGTCTGAAGATGTATTTGGAAGAATGTGCCCCAAACCTTGTTGAAGAATTTATACAGGAGTTTGGAGACATTGAAACCATTGAAAAACAGAGGTATAGGGAGGCAAGCACTTCTATGAACAAAGTTATAGAAGAAAATTTCCTTCAAGATTTTGGCATCTATTCTTCTGCTGTTGATTCCAAGTTGCAGAGTTACCTTCATCGGATAATCCGAAGTCGCTTACGTTATCAATATGATGACGATATCGAAGATGCCTCCATTAATTTTTCGGACAACCTTCAAAAGGTATTCGAAAACGTTCTAAAGAAACACAGGTATAATAACCCAAGGCTTTATTCGGAGGTCAATCGGACTTTTGAAAGTGACCAAGACTCCTGGGTTAACAAGAACAACAAACAAGCCGCATTAGAGCAACTGTATAAATTTGTATTTGATTCAGAGGCCCCTGTTTCACTATTGGCTGCAGCCAAGCAAAACATTCGTAGGCCTTCTGCTCTCAAGGGTTTTATTGTCGCTTTTTTCTTAACACGAAAGTATCGTGATCCGTTGTATTTGCTTATACTTAAGCATTCTGCGATACTGCTTGAGATATCTGAACTAAGAAATGATCGTTCCCACGGGAAGGTTCAGGAGGAGAGAAGTCGAGAATATCTAACTAAAGAAGAGGTTGACAAGTACTACGATTTCCTTAAGAGTTTTATTAACGAATATATAAATATCTAAATATGACTAAGAATAAAAAGAACAAGAATGCTGGCCAGAAAAAAGTCATGCCTTCGACACCAGTAAAAAAGATTACTGATGATGTGAAAGAATCAGCCAGTAATCTGGAAGAGAAGACTATCGAGAAAATGGGAGAACTCGGCATTGGGGAACCCGATGAATCGGTGGAGCTAAGCAAAGAATCTGCAGAAAAACTCGAAGCAGCTGCTAAGAAAGAAGATGTTCAAGGATATCTTCAGTATTTACGCAATCTCAATCTTAGGCTAGAAGCAATTCAAAAGCAAATTGCTGAGGCTAAAGAAAAAACTGATGCTGCGAAACAGAAGATTGAGGTAGAGAAGAAAATGGTTGAAGATGACAGGAAAAAGTATCAGGAAAAATTAGAGGCAGTTAATAAAAAAGACAAAGATTTGACAGAGCAGCAAATGGCTCTTGAAAACGGAGAGTATTCCTCTGTTGTTCGCTCTTTGCTTGATAAGATGAAGGAAACCGAGCATTCTATTTTCGAAGATACGGGAAGTCGAATTGAAGAACTAAAGTCAATGCATTCTGCTGCAGTATCCAGAATAACTGAAAGCCAATCAGAATTCGAGAAGCTAGAGGATAAAAAACTGGAATTGCTTAAAGCAGAAAGGGAATTAAAGCGCAGTCAAAAGCGTTTAGAAATCGAGCGTAAGTCTATTGAAGAAGATATAAAGGAAGAATACCAGCTGAAGTACGATAGTGAACTGAAAACTATTCAAGACGATTTAGACCGTTATAAAAAGCGTTTCGAGAATCTGTCTAAAGAAAAAGATGCTATATCTGAAGAACTTGAAAAGATTCGAGGTGCTTTTGACGGAGCCGAGCCTTCCACAATGGTAGAAAAGATTCAGTATTATAAGGATCAAGTTCTTTCTCTTACAGAGGAACGCGACCAGCGAATTGATCCGGAAATCTATGAGCAAGAGGTAACTGCCGTCAAGAAGCTTAAGGAATCCGTAAGAGATCTGCAGGCCAAAGTGAGTGAAAAAGAACTTGCTGAAATTCAAGAACTTCTTGCTAAGGATGACCAGTTAAGCGTGCTTCGAATGAAGCAGAAGTTCGCGGAAGAGAATGCTGAGATAAAGGAGAAGCATTATCTTTCCGAAATAGCCTCTCTACGTGAAACGATTCGTCAATTACAAGATGATTCCACCAAGAATACTGCCGTCTTTGAGTATGCTCTAGCGGCCGATAAAGAGCCTTCTCTTCAGGATCCTTCATTCGATAGGAAAGAGCCAAATGATCTTAGTGAGTTTGTCTCCTATATTCAAAAGAGGATGGTTTCATCGACTGACAATGAAGGGAATAAGACAAGTTTCTACTACGATCAAGATACAATTAGGATTTTCCTTGCAGGTTTGAACATGTCTCCGCTTACGCTCCTATGGGGCATTAGCGGCACTGGAAAAACCTCTTTACCCAGGGAATTTGCTAAAGCCTTGATGGCAGACAAAAAGTATTTTGGTGTCAGTTCTTTTAGGAAAGAGCCAAATGCTTCTTATCGCATATGCGAGGTCCAGTCTGGTTGGAGAGATCGTATGGACTTAATGGGCTATTATAATTCGTTTGAGAAGAAGTACAACGAAACGAAGTTCTTTAAGGCCATCTATATGGCAAATCAGCCCAAGTATAGAAACACGCTTTTCTTCATTATTCTTGATGAAATGAATCTTTCTAGGCCGGAGCACTACTTTGCAGATTTTCTTTCAATGCTTGAACAGTCAGAGGATCAATGGTACATCACTATTAATGACAAACCTGAAACTTGGACTGCTCATATGGATGGAGGAAAACTTAGGGTTCCTGAGAACGTCCGTTTTATAGGCACAGCTAATCATGATGAGACTACGCTTGAGTTTGCGCCCAAAACGTATGACCGTTCCAACGTTATTGAATTGCCTAGAAATATCATCAAAAAAGGTGAAGGGGCCGTAGCGTATTATAACATTAGTTACACGTGGTTAAAAGAAAGATTTAATCAGGCCGAGACGACTTTTGCTCCAGTATACGCAAAGTTTAAGGATTTCTTAGATAAGGGAGACTTAAAGAAGCTGCTTGAAGAACAGAACATAGGTATCGGGAACCGCTTCGAAAAGCAGGCAGAAAAATTTATCACTGTGTTCGTTGCTTCGGGTAGCGGCGATTATCAGAAAGATTTAGCTAAAGCAGCTGATCATTTGATAACGAGTCGCTTGCTTCGTACAATGAGAGACAGGTATGAACTGAATAAAGAAAACCTACAAAGTTTCCGCTTATCCTTTGAAGTTATATTTGAAGACTATTTTAAGCAGAAACCGACGAGGGCTCTTGCTCTGTTGGATGACGAGATAAAGAAAAAGACTAATTGATGCCTACTTTTTACGACAGGTTTACACAAAGGAACATTAGCGAATCTCAATTGCCGAGAGATATTGATCTCGGTCGGTTTGTGAGTGATTCAGGATTGGAGTTGACAAATCGCATTTTTTCGTGCGGTAGCAACCATTATATCCATCAAGAGCTTCTAGACGAAGCAAATGTCAGTCTTCACAATATCTTTGCTGAGATACATAGTAAGATCCAAAAGGAAGAAAGAAGCCATTTTACTGTTTATCCTACTGTTCAGAGTGTTGCCAAACAAATAACGCCGTTTAAGTTCGAAGAGTATCTATATGATAAAGTACATCATCTTGAACAGATTTGCCGGCAACCACATTTCCTCCTACAACGAACAATCGAAAAGGTAAATGTTTCTAGGGCAAAGCGACTACCCAGTAAGAGTTACCAACACTTAGCTTCACACACTGAGGATTGGGAACAGAAGAGCATTGTCCAGTTTAAACCAAGCCGAGTTCTGAATGAAGAGTTGGATGTTAATTTTAATGTTTACGAAAATCAACTAACTCTAGCACTAATTAATCGTTGTCTTAGATATTTGGATGGACGACTTCGTGGGTTGAAGAATTTGAAGAAGGCGCTCACTAAGTATGATGAGTTGAAACGATTACTAAGTGGGAAGAAAATAGAGAATGCCTGGTATGAAAAAGTACATAGGAATTTTGCCCTAATAGGCGGAGCCATGACCGACTATCAGGAGCAGTTTCTTGATACTATCAATAATACAGAAGAAGCACTCACATCTGTATATCGCACATTACTACGATGCAAATCTTCTGCACTCTTCAATGATGTGGATTCTAGAGTCACAGCAAGTATAACTCTCCATGACACTAATGTTTTAGTTAACCACAAGCATTATAGATATGTACGTTCCTTGTGGATAGAGTATTTGAAATTCAACCCTGATAAGGGGGACGACGAACAGAAGAGTAACGAACAAGTAATAATTGATGGGCTAAGATCCTATGTCAAAGCCCTGTTCGCCTATACAGTCTCGAAAATGTCGTATATTTCATCAAATTATCTCTTAGACGGATCATACAGTTGCTGGGACGGCATCCACGAAAGGAAATCATCTGTATCTTTTAAAGAGAATTCAGACAAGACGTATTCCGTGCAGATCGGAGATTATTCTTTGAGATTTATTGTCATTGGGAATGCTTGTAAAAATCTATCTTCTCTTCCTAAAAGAACATATGCTATCTATTTGTCACAATCAGAATCGATTGATAACGATCAGGCGATACGCGTTGATCCATATGACGTTGATAGCTCAGAGCGCCTTGGGAAGGTCTTAAATAAATACATACTGGCTGAGTATTCAAAGAAGATTAAACAAGAGTTTCAGTTCCCTCAGCATTTGCGGGATTATGTCAAGTTTCTTGAGATTCCTTGGGTCTCTTTTAATCCCAAGAAATACACTTACAGGTTTGTATCTCCGGGAGAAGAATTAAATGCAAAAACTTGCATTTCAAAGGACTTAGTTGTTGGAAAAAACATACGTGATGACCAAAAGAAAGACTTGGTCAGGCTCGTTGAAGATATCAAGTCGAATTATTCCAATTTGGTTGCAACTGATTTATATTGTTTCCACTGCTTATCTCCTTTGAACCTTCATGTTGTTGAAAAACTAGATTATCTGAAGTGCCCTAATGATAGCTTTACCCTTGACTTGTCTCAAGCGGACAGAATTATTCTGAAAAATGATGATGAAAAGTATTCAAGTATGGAGGTTGACTGGGGTTTAGATTGCTTAGATATAGATATTAGTAAACTCTAACTTTTCAGGCTTTATTTTGAGAACAAAGTACTGGTAAGAATTTGGAACAAGGGATAATAGATATTGATTATGATTACAAACAAGGCTGATTTCCTTAACAAAGATATTTTCAGGTTGATTAGCTCTATCGCCAATGAAATGGGGATTCGCGTATTTGTGGTTGGTGACTACGTGCGTGATTGCTTTTTGGGTCGGGACAATAACCATATTAACATTGTTGTTGAAGGAAATGCCTTGGATATGGGTCAAAGAGTTGCGGATCGTCTTCACAAGAAGGTTTCGATATTCAAAAACTTTGGTGTGGTTTTGTTTTCACATGAAGGCGATGAAATCGTTATTAGTCGTGCTAAAAAAAAGCGCTTTAGACGAGATGGGCAAAACAAGATTGTGGAGGCCGGAACAATTGATGAGGACCTACAGTTGAGAGATTTTACGATTGATTCATTGGCTTTTTCGCTAAATCTGATTGACTATGGAGCATTAGTTGACCCGTTTGGTGGGATAAGAGATTTATCTCAAGGCATTATTCGTACAGTTACTCAACCTCTTAGCACATTCCAGGAGAACCCTCTTGGTATGTTAAGAGCTGTACGCCTCTCCGTGCAGCTTTCAACTCCGGCATTAAACTTTCGGATTGCCAGCATTTGTATGGATGCAATGCGAAAGTCAGCAGATAGAATTGATTCAGTAACTAAAGAAAGGGTCGTTGATGAGCTGAATAAAATGCTTTTATGTGAAATTCCAGGTGATGCTATTTTTCTTCTTGATGAGGCTGGAATTCTTCAAAGGCTTATACCTGCGCTCACTCTCACAAAAGGTGTTGAGACAATGGATGGCCGTGGACATGAGGACACATTTCCTCATTCTTTGAAGGTTTTGGACAACATTGCCAAGCTTGAAACCAGCCACTTTTCAGATTCTTCGAATTCTTTAGGTGTAAAAGAAGGTGAACTAAATCTTTGGCTCCGCTGGGCAGCGCTTTTACATGATGTTGGGAAACCGACCTCGAAGAGATATGTCCAAGGAAAGGGGTGGACTTTTTATGGATATGACGTTGTTGGAGCCAGAATGATCCCGAAAGTGTTTTCCACCTTGAAGTTACCTTTGGACGACAAAATGAAGTATGTTCAAAGATTAGTTTCTCTCCAGAATCGGCCCAAAATGTTACTGGAAACGAGTTCTAGTGATTCTGCTTTCAGAAGGTTACTATTTGATGCCGGGTCTGACATTAATGATCTTCTTTTGCTATGCGAAGCTAATATCACGACTAGAAATAAAACAAAAGCGTCGCAGGAATTAGCTGACCTGGAATCCGTCCGCCAAAAACTGCGAGAAGTAAAGGCAAAAGATGCTGTCAATAATTTTAAGAATCCCATTAGTGCAAACTATATTATGGAATTGTATGGACTTGAGCCATGCAACCTCTTGGGCATTTTAAAAAATTATATCAAAGATGCCATTCTTAATGGAGAGATTGGGAATAGTTTTGAGGAGGCAGATCTACTCCTACGAAAGAAAGCTGGGGAGATGGGGTTAAAGCTTAAAGAAGAAACTTCGGATGTAGAAATGCCTTCAAAACCAAGCTCGTTACCACCAGAGGTTTCTTCAACTGAGGCTCAGTATAAGGAGTCTTCAATCGATACTGAAGAGAAATCCATAACAAATGTAGAAATTGAATCGGAGGACAATTTAGAGGTCCAAGAAATTATTGGCGAAGAAACGCATTCTGCACCAGTTATTACTGAGATTGTTGAACCTATTCCCTACTCTACTGATTCACAAAGCTTTATTTCAGAGATCATTAAATTGTTTGATGAATGTGGATTGTCGCATCTTTACCTTCTTATCAGTGAGGATGAGTTCGACAGCATTGGTAGAAACAAGGCCCTGCTAAAGGATTACTTTACACTGTTTACTCACACTATAACAGAAGAAGAACATATTAATTCCGTCATTTCTTTGGAAATCGACTTACGTGCTTTGACTCTTCCCGAAGTTAAGTTAACGTTTGAAGAGTTATTTATGAAAGGAACCGCGTTTTGCATCGAGGTGTCTGATATTCAATTTATGAAGCAGAATCATGCTGCTCAGTTCTATGGGACTCTCAATAAGAATCTTAATGATTTATTGTCAAGGTGCGTGTTTATTGTGCCGAAGAGTATTCCCATTGATTACATACTTAATTACAAAGAGATAAACAAAAAGATTGCACCATCTTTGCCATTCTAACTGATTTGAATAAATGTCAAAAGAGAAACAGTACATACTACTAGAAAACGGAGAGCAGGTTCCGGCCCAGTTTCCGGTCATCGTCTCTGCCAGCAGGAGCACGGATATACCGGGCTTTTACTCCGACTGGTTCCTCCATCGCCTGAAGATGGGCTATTCTGCCTGGACAAACCCTTTTGACGGCAAGAAGTATTACGTATCATACCGTGACACTCGGCTCATAGTCTTTTGGTCAAAGAATCCCGAGTCTCTGCTTAAGCAAGGCGGATTGCTGGATTATCTTGAAGAGAAAGGTATCAACACTTACATCCAGTACACGCTCAACGATTACGTCGCTGAAGGGCTCGAAAAGGGAGTTCCTTCGGTCGAAAGGCGCATTGACACCTTCAAACGACTGGTTGACCGTCTGGGTGTTGGAAAGGTAATATGGCGCTTTGACCCGCTTATTCTGACGGATTCTATTTCAGTCAATGATCTTTTGAGGAAAGCTGAGTCTATTGGCAACGAACTGAAGGGATATACTGATAAGATGGTTTTCAGTTTCGCAGACATAGCTGCATATCGGAAGGTTCGTGCCAATTTGGTCAACAATAATGTCCGGTACCGAGAATTCGAGGAGCCAGATATGTTGCAGTTTGCCGCCGGTATCCAGCAGTTGAACAATGCCTGGGGTTACACGCTTGCTACTTGTGGTGAAAAGATAGATATCAACGCATACGGCATTGTCCACAACAAATGCATCGACGATGATCTGATGATAAAGTACTTCTCTGATGATACCCGTCTGATGGACTTCCTAGGCGTTGAAATCACCGGTGGAGACCTTTTCCATCCAGAAAAAACATTCATTAAGCACCGGAACAACAAGGACAAAGGCCAGCGCCAGTTCTGTGGCTGCATTGTCAGCAAGGACATCGGTGAATACAACACCTGCGCCCACCTCTGCGAATACTGTTATGCCAACAGCTCGAAAGAGGTCGCGTTACGTAATCTGCAGGCTCACAAAGTGAATCCGTTCTCTGAAACTATTATCGGCAAATAATATGTACACCATAGACCAGGTAATCGTAAATAGCCGTAGGCGGATCTCTGACCGAAGGCGCTGGGATTACTACCGTGAAATGAACCATGGATGGAAGATACTCCAGAGTCAGGAAGAGTTGGAGGCTTATATGAGTCTCTATGGCGAGATGCATAAATTCAAATGCAAAGCCGCCATCCAGAGTTTTCCTTATGAAAAACTTGGCTATGGGATTCAGCTGGTAGACTGGGGCTGTGGTCAAGGCGTCGCGACCTTATGCTTCCTAGAGTCCCTTGAAGAAAGAGGCTACATTGATCGTGTTCAAAAGATTACGCTTATCGAGCCTTCTATTCCCGCCATCGAGCGCGCAAAAAACAACATCCTTCAAGCAATTGTCGGTCATAACATTGAAGTTGAAGCAATCAATTCAAAGCTTCCGTCAGACAAGAATAATTACGTAGGTCCAGATCTTGTTTCTCTCAACAAATCAACTACTGTTCACTTCTTTTCAAATATCCTGGATATCACGGAGGTCAGCCTGAAGAAAACAGCCCAGATTATTGAAAACGGGAAAGGTATCCATTTCGTCATGTGTATGGGGCCTCTTGGAAAGAATGCAGGACGCATAGATGAGTTTTGTGATTATTTCACTCAACGTATAGACTTCTCAAGGTTTGAGGACCACTGCATTGGCTACACATCAGATACTAACAGAGCTACATCTTGTAAGATTCGATGCTTCTCTTTCGTCTCAGAAAATAGCGTTGTCAATGATAAGGTAGTCGAAGGGTACTACGATGCTTCCGGCGCATTTGATGATTACGATGACGAACAGCTGATTCAAAATGGAATTTTAAGCGAACAGCTTGTTGCCGTTTACAAGAAGATTTCTCAGAAAGCGTACGCGAACGAAAAAGTCTATTTGAAACCCGACATCGATGGAGATACCCCAGATCTGCTCATTATGAGAAAAGGAAAGGGGCTGGTTGTATTGAATGTCTTTGATGAAGACCTGGGAAAATGCTATTTCCAGGATGGCTCATTTATGTGCGGTGACCGTCAATTATCCAATCCTTTGACAATCGTCTGCTCAATCTGCGATAGCATAATGAATGAGAAATCTTCTGAAATGTTGAAGAATACTCTAAAGGGCAAGAATGGTTGGTACGCAATTCGTCCGGCAGTGTGGTTCCCCAATGCCAGCATGTTGCAAATCAAATCAGTATTTCAAAACGAAGTTCAGAAAGAGAATCAAGAAGGAAAAGCAGGAAATAGTAGTCGGTCTTTGCTTCTTGGGAAAGAAGCTTTTGAATCAGGCGATGTTTGGGATGTTCTAGATTTGAAGCAATCGCGCCCAGCTTTTACCGATGCCGTTTTTGAGGAATTGAGAAGCCTTCTAAAGAGTCGTTGGCATACGTATCGTGAAGGAGACTCTTCAATTACCCTAACTAGAGACCAAAGAGATTTAGCCAAAAGCCAGCCTTATCGCCGGCAAAAAATCAGCGGCGTTGCAGGATCTGGAAAAACTCAGGTATTGGCCGCCAGGGCTGTGAATAGCTATTTGAGGACAGGCAAAACAGTATTGGTTCTGGCCTTCAACATTACACTGGTAAAATACATTAAATACCGGATCAGGAAAATACCCGCGGATTTCCTATGGGAAAAAATATACACGACAAACTATCACCGGTTTTTCGGCTCTCAAGCTCGCAAGATTCGAAAGAAAATGGACCTCAGTTCATTCTCTGATACTGATTTCTTTAAGGGATATGAGAATCAGCTGACCAAGTATTCAGCCATCCTCATTGACGAGGCTCAAGATTACGAGTATGCATGGTTCAGTATTCTTCAGAAGTACTTCCTGGAGCCAGATGGTGAACTTGTGATTTTTGGGGATGTTAAACAGAACATATATAGGCGTAGTCTTGATGAGACCAAGGAAATCCATACGCCTATTCCTGGACAGTGGACAAAGAGGTTAAATATTGGTCATAGATTCAATAACCCTCGCATCGCATCTCTGTCAATGGCTTTTCAGCAGCATTTCTTTGGCAGCTTACCCACTGATGATATCGCACCGGATCTCTCGCTTGGTTTCAATACCAGAGATATATCGTATGAGTATCTCTCCGCATCATCATCTGGTGATGTGATTGCAGGTAAGTGCCTGGAAATTATCAGCGCAAACTCCTTGAGCCTCAAGAATACAGTGGTCTTGTCCCAGACAAATGATATCCTACGCGTCGTTGAGAAAGCATATCGGACACGAACAGGACAAAGCCCAAAGACAACGTGTGAAACGCAGGAGTACTATGATTATCTGAAAAAGACCAGTACACGCTTCGATGAAGACATCAAGCGAATCAGGAATAATAAGAAGACGCATTTTACGATGATGACAGACCAGATTAAGATGTCATCCATCTACAGTTACAAAGGCTGGGAGGCTGATAATGTCATCCTGCTCATCCAGCCGATAAAAGAATATGTAGAAGTTGAAGACAGCATTATGGCGATGCCTGAACTCGTTTATACAGCTATTACCAGAGCTCGGAACAATCTGTTCATTATCAATCTGGGCAACACGGTCTTCCATAATTTCTTCAGTACCGCAAACTACTAAATTGTTGTGCAGGCTCGCTGCACAAGTTTAAGCCATCTTTGTACCGTCAACAGCAAACATCCCTGTTGGCGGTATTGCTTTATGTTCGTCATCGTCTACATTCTATGTGGCCTCGCCTTTATCCCTGAGCTCTTCAACGAGAAACGGTAAAAGGCCAAGAGGGCTTTCTGTACTCAACACTATCAAAATTTTTCACGCACTATGAAACAGTTTCTCACCATCATCTCAGCGATCATGCTGAGCCTATTCTGTGGCAATGCTTTCGCCCAGAAGAGCACAACTGACGACTACAACCTCAAGAAGGCCTACGAGGTCCTGAACGAGGAGAAGGACGAGGCTAAGGCCTTGGACCTTGTGAACAAGCAGCTCCGGGAGACTCCGGACAACGTAGATGCGCTTGTCCTGCGCGTCAGGCTGCTTCGCCGAAAGCAAGACTTCGGGCAGGCACTGAGGGACATTAACCATGCCCTGAAAGTCAATAAACCTAAGAAGACCGAGATGCAGAATTCCACCCTTCATTGGTGGAAAGCCTACATCTACCGTGACATGGGCGATAATCAGAATGCTGCTGCATCATTCAAGACGGCCTATGAGCAGGCACAAAAGGATGACAAGGACAACCTGCAGAGCATTTCGTTTGATTATGCCCAGTCGCTATACGACCTGGAGGATCTCGCTGCTGCCGATGCAATCTACAGGAAGATGCTTGCACTTGATGAGGCGGACCAAGCTGCTATGATTGGCCTTGCCAGGAACATGGTCAAGCGGGAGCAGTATAAAGAAGCTATAGAGCTTCTGGATAAGTGCCAGAGTTTCGATGCCGATTATGCGGAGATTTATCGCTTCAAGATGCAGGCGTATGACAAGATTGGCGAACTGAACAAGGCCATAGACGCCGGACTGGACTGGTTCGACAAGAATGACGATGCGAGTACAACCTTCATTATTAACGTGCTAAAGAAGCGCCCCAACTATGCCGAAGCCAGTTTGAAGTCCCGTGCTAAGAAGAGTGATAAACCCTTCCAGTGGAAGGCCTTCCTCTGCCAGTTCTATGAGGCTACGCACAAATATGCTGAAGCAGTGAGGGCTTATGATGACCTCGAAGCAGAATTCGGCCACTACGACCAGATCAATGTGTACAGATCTGACTGCTACAGCGAGCTCGGGCTCAATGAGATGGCCATTACAGACATATCCAAGGCGATGGAAAAAGAGCCTGATTGGGAAAGTCTTTGTCGCCGGGGAGATTACTACCGGCTTGCCGGAGATATTGATTCGGCCATCGCAGACTTTTCTGCAGCAATTGAAGAAATCCCGGATGAAGGATATGCCTACTACAAGCGTGGCTGGTGCT
>Ga0256405_10004389_pt1 | contig 26496 bp, 18 predicted proteins | sample RumenRJG_02DNA_FD_189096 | JGI IMG/M metagenome (GOLD analysis project Ga0256405, IMG submission 189096) | Bovine rumen microbial communities from Lethbridge, Alberta, Canada - RJG_02 | ecosystem: Host-associated > Mammals > Digestive system > Stomach > Rumen | place: Canada: Alberta... | reverse complement strand
TGTCGAAAAGATTGGCAATCATGTCCTCGGATTATTAGGAGGTACTACTCATGAATAAGACTGCCATTAAAAACTTTGCCATCTGGGCAAGAAATAAACTGATCGCGGATATCAGCTACCGTGCTGGTCTGATGGGGATTACTGCGGACGGCATTCAGAAAGCATTGCCGCAGTCTACCGGAACGACAGAGTTCTACGACATCGGTACAGCAGAGCCTTATTCCGTCAGCGGAGAAGCCGTAAAGCAGCGGAAACATCTGGTGGAGCTGATCCAGCGGAAAGAGAAGGAGACAAATTACAAGACTGCCTATAAATACGTTCTGGAGGAGGTTGCCTATACTTGGTTCAACCGCCTGATTGCCGTGCGCTTTATGGAAGTCAATGATTACCTTCCTTCCCATATCCGGGTTCTTTCCTCTGACTCCGGAAAGATGGAACCGGATTTGGTGACGAATCCGTTCAGCGCAGGCTTGTCCTTCACTTCGGAGGAAGAACAGGCCATCTATCAACTGAAGCAGGAAAACAAACTGGATGAGGTATTCCGTATTCTCTTTATCAAGCAGTGCAATGCATTGAATGAGAATCTGCCCGCACTGTTTGAAAAGACCAGCGATTATACGGAGTTGTTGCTGAATCTGTCAGTTATTGATCAGGACGGCGTAGTCTATCATCTGGTGCATGATATTCCGGAAGAAGACTTCGATGTGGAACGCGGCGGTCAGGTAGAGATCATCGGCTGGTTGTATCAGTATTACAACACCGAGCCGAAGAATGAAGCCTTTGCAAAGAAGGGCAAGATTACCAAGGAAGAAGTACCTGCGGTCACGCAGCTTTTCACACCTGACTGGATCGTGCGATATATGGTAGAGAACAGTCTTGGTCGTCTGTGGGTGGAGGGGCATCCGAATGATGGACTGAAGGCTGGATGGAAATACTATCTGGAAGAAGCTGAACAGGAACCTGAAGTTCAGCAGAAACTGGCAGAAATTCGCGCTGAACACGCAAAATTGAATCCGGAAGATATTAAGGTGATCGACCCCTGCATGGGCAGCGGTCATATCTTAGTGTACGCATTCGACGTGCTAATGCAGATTTATGAGAGCGCCGGCTATGGTCAGCGCGACGCAGCAAGGAGCATTCTGGAAAACAATCTGTATGGTCTGGACATTGACGATCGTGCATTTCAAATGGCATATTTTGCCGTCATGATGAAAGCTCGTCAATACAATCGTCGCATCCTTAACGGAGAGTACAAGCCCAATGTCTATTCCATCAAGGAAAGCAATGGAATCAACCGGGGCCAGCTTAAGTATTTTGGAGCTGGACTGAACGATTTTGAAAAGAACAATGCAATTACTCAGATAACCGGGCTTCTGGATACTTTCAAGGATGCAAAGGAATATGGCTCAATTCTTACAGTAGATCAATATGATTGGGATCTGCTCTATCGGTTTGTGTCTAATATTGAAGTGATTGGCCAGTTGAGCATGTATACTATGGGCCTGGATGACACTGCAGAACAGTTGAAGCAGATAATTGCACAGGGTAAAGTTCTTGCTCAGAATTACCATATTACAGCGACAAATCCTCCATACATGAGTATTAGTAGCGCAGATACAATGCTATATGACTATGTGCGAAAAGAGTATCCAAACAGTAAGTCAGATATGTTTGCTGTGTTTATTGAGAGATGTGCACGTTTTATTAGGAAAGATGGATATCAGGCTATGATAACACAACATGCATGGATGTTTTTGAGTAGCTTTGAAGAATTGCGAATGAGGATTATAAAAGATTTTGAAATTGTGAATATGGCACATTTAGGCACGCGAGCATTTGAAGAAATAGGTGGAGAAGTGGTACAGACAACGACGTGGGTAATGAGGAAAAAATGATGAGTGTGTTCGTACGCCTTGTAGAATTACAAGATTCTCATGAAAAAGAAATAGAGTTCAATAACCCCTCCAGACGTTATTCTAGTCGTACAGAGTTGTTCCAAAAGATTCCGGGATGTTTGTTTGCTTATTGGCTCACTCCTCAGATGATAGATTGTTTTGATTCACTGAAAAGTGTTAGTGCTATTGCAAATACAAAGCAAGGGTTTAAGACTGGAAACAATGATCGTTTTTTAAGATTGTGGTTTGAAGTGAGTTCAGCAAAGCTCTCTTTTGATGGATATCGATCTGATAAAAAATGGTTTCCTTGTAATAAAGGAGGCGTTGCCAGAAAATGGTTTGGAAATCAGGACTATATTGTTAACTGGGAGAATGACGGAGAAGAAATAAAGAATAATCGTGATGATAAAGGAAAGTTGCTATCTCGTCCTCAAAATCTGGCTTTCAATTTTAAAAAAGGAATGACATGGACTTCAATTACATCCGGCGCTTTGACAATGCGTTTTAGCGGTGAGGAGATGATGTTTGAGTCTAAGGGGTCAGGTTGTTTCCCAAATGAAGATAGGAATCTTTATGAACTCCTAGGATACTTAAACTCATGCGTTGCATTAAGCTTTATTAAGGTATTGGCACCCACTTTGGATTATTCAGAGGGTGCAGTTTCGAGAATTCCATATAAGGAGATACAATCTGAAGAGATTGAGAAATTAGTTTGTGAGAACATTGAGATTGCGAAAGAAGAATGGGATGATTTTGAAGGTTCATGGGGATTTGAAAAACATCCGCTAATTTAAAGGAATGGTTAATTATGGGACTCTACATTCGTTTGACGGAATTTGATAGTCAAGAAGCAAAGCGGAAAGCATTTTTTGATAGAGGTAACTATTATTATTCGTCTAGTGAACGATTTTTAAGATTACCCGGCGTTCCGATTGCCTATTGGGTCAAAGATTCTTTACTTGATGTGTTTCAAAATAAAAAGTTAGTAGATTACGCCAACTGCTGTACAGGAATGCAGACTGGCAACAATCAAAAATATGTACGTCTCTGGCAAGAAATAGACTATACAAGAACCTCTATTTTCAATCAAACCGATGCTGCTTACGAGAAATACAATTGCGGTGGTGAAAATAGAAGATGGTATGGAAATAATTATTATCTTGTTTTATGGGAGAAAACCGGACAGAGAATTCGAAACGAAAAGAGCTCTGTGATTAGAAATGAAAAATTCTTTTTCAAAAGCGGAATAACGTGGAAAAGAATTGGGGGCTCTCAAATATGTCTTAGGCTATTACCTGAAGGATATATATTTGATCAAGCTGGAGACTCTATGTTTACAGCTGATAAAAGGTTGCAGTTTTATTTATTGGGACTGTTGAATTCTATCGTTGCCACAAGGGTGTTTGAGTTCATTGCACCTACTTTAAATCTAACCGCAGGTAATATGAACCGTATCCCGATTATTTATAATCCAGGGGATTCGCAGAATAATCAAATATACCAAATGGTTCAAGAGTGCATTGACATTGCGAAAGAAGAATGGGATGCATTTGAATTATCGTGGGATTACAGTGGTCATCCCTTACAACCGGAGGAACATGAAATGGGTGTTTTGATTGAGAATAAATACAACGAATGGGAAAAAAAGTGTGATGACCGTTTCAGAAGATTAAAGAACAATGAAGAAGAATTAAATAGATTGTTCATTGACATATATGGATTATCTGACGAACTGTCACCAACTATTCAAAATGATAATATCACTTTGCGAAAGGCTGATCTTAGACGAGAGATAAAAAGCCTTATATCTTATGCTGTTGGATGCATGTTTGGCAGGTATTCTCTGGATCAAAAAGGCCTTGTATATGCAGGTGGCGAATGGAACAAATCACAATATAGGACATTTCTTCCAGATGAAGATAATGTTCTGCCTATTACTGATGAAGAATATCTTGAAGACGATATTGTATCGAGGTTTATTCAGTGGGTTAAAACTGTATATGGAGATGATACATTAGAAAGAAACCTGGACTATATCGCCCATGCATTGGGGAACAAAGGAAATTCGAGCCGAGAGGTTATCCGAAACTATTTCTTAAGTGATTTCTTTAGGGATCATTGCGATGCTTATTCAGTTGCTGGTTCAGGAAAAAGACCAATATATTGGTTGTTTGATAGTGGAAAGGAAAATGGATTAAAAGCACTGATCTATCTGCATCGCTACAATGCCGATACCATCGGTAATCTCCGTATCGACTACCTGCACCGAATGCAGCGCATCTACGAGAGTGAGATCAGCCGTATGCAGGATATGATCGATCACAGTACGAGCGGTCGTGAAGTGGCGCAGGCTACAAAGCGTCGTGAGAAGCTAACGAAACAGTTGAAGGAATGCAGGGAATATGATGAGAAATTGGCACACCTGGCGCTGTCTCGAATTGAGCTTGATCTGGATGACGGCGTAAAGAAAAACTATCGCAAGATCCAGACCGCAAATGATGGAAAGTTCTATGAGGTTCTTGCTGATTCAAAGAACATCATGTCCAAGGAGTAACGGAGGTATAGCTTATGGCAGAGCTTAACCTAAAGCAAATTATAGATCGACTGAATGCCGAGTTTACGGGTGATACCCGGAAGCTGGTTTTCTGGTACGACGATAAGGCGGAGTTCGCGGAGGATATTGAAAGCGTTGAGCTGGAGAATGCCAAGGTTTATCAGCTGAAGCCGGATAATCAGTTTGCAACGAAGCGTTTTCTGGAGCGAGAGGATACAACGACGAATTATCTGATTTATGCTCCGTTCCCGAAGCCGGATGTCAGAGAAAACCATTTGGAAGACACTCTGTTGTATTCCAAGCGGTTCTTTGCTGACCGTGCCTCTCTGCTGTCCGTTGATCTCGGTATTGAAGAAAAATACAAGCCGATCATCGAGAAGCATATTAAGTTCTTTGCCAGCAAAGAGCGGACACAGCGCTTTTATGATCTGGAGATCGAAAACTTCAACGAGGAGAATATCCTTGTCGGCCTTCTGAGCGCGGTCTGCAAGACACGCACCTGCTCTTTCGAGGAAGTGCTGCGTGTCATAATCACAGAGGGATCGCTGGAAGATAATAAGTTCCTTACAGAGATGGAGAAATATGATCTTCTGCCGTCTTTCTGGAAGCTCTGTGAACAGCAATTTGGCTATACAGATGCGAAACCGACGTTGGAGAAGCTGATTGTCACGATGTTCGTAACATCGACCGCACGACAGCTCGGCTGCGAAGTGCCGGCAGGCTGGAAAAGCTTCGTTTCCTACAAATCCGGGAATATCATTGCTTTCCTAGACAACCTGATGAACAGTGTGCTTTACAGTGGGCGCTTTGATGAATTGTCCAAGCATGTTTCTGACGGCCTGAATACTATGTCGGCCTTTGCCGGGATGCAGCCGGAAATGCTGATTGATGTCGAGACATTCATCTCCGCAGATCAGATACTTGTGAAATGGCTCGTAGATCGTCTGACGGCTGAAGATACCGGCGCAATGCTGGATCGCGTCACGATTCCGGAGCTCTGCGAGAAGCGGATGAAAATGCATTTCGGAAAGCGGACAAAAAAGACCTATCAGCTGCTTCTGAGTGCATATCATCTGATCGTTGCTGCCAACTACAGCTGCCAGGATGGATTCAAGAATGTCATCAAGCAGTATCTGGCGAAAGATTACCAGATTGATCAGGAGTATCGGAAGTTCTATTACAGCTTTGACCAGATCGAGGATACGGGAGCTTTTGAAGGCCTCCGCACTTTGATCGAGAACATCTATACCAATGAGTACCTGGGCAAGATCATGCCCAAGTGGAACGAGGGTATTCAGGAAACCGGTGCCCTTCAGGAAATGCCTTTGCAGCGCAATTTCTATAATCGCTATCTGCGCAACGCAAAAGAGCGCACGGTTGTGATCATTTCGGATGCGATGCGATATGAGGTCGGTCAAGAACTGTTCAAGCGAATGCTGGATGACCCGAAGTGTACCGCAAAAATGGAGGCACAACTTTCTGTCCTGCCGTCCTATACAAGACTTGGCATGGCCGCCCTGCTGCCTCATAAATCTATGACCATGACGGATGATTTCCGGGTGCTGGTGGATGATGTCCTGTGTAATGATCTTTCCGGCAGACAGACTGTGCTGCAGAAACATCAGGCGAACGGTGTGTGCGTGCAGTTCGATGATATCAAGGGGTTAAAGAAAAATGACCTGCGGGATATCTTCACAGGTATGCAGGTGGTTTATGTGTATCATAACCAGATCGATGCCCGTGGAGATAAGGCTACGACCGAGGACGAAGTGTTTGTGGCGTGTCAGGAAGCGATTGCGGAGATCATGGATTTGATCCGGAAAATCTCTACGAATGCGAATACATACCGTTTCATCATAACGTCCGATCATGGCTTTATCTATAAGCGGGATAAGCTTTCTGAAAGTGACAAGATCGGTGCCATCAATGATAAGAAAGCCTTTATCAACAGGCGCTTTATCGTGGCGCAGGAAGCTGTCGTGGATGAGGGCGTCCAGAGCCTGTCCATGGGGCTGATTCTGGATAATGATGATACCAAGCAGGTATCCTTCCCTGTCAGCAGTAATGTGTTCAAGGTGGCCGGCGGCGGGCAGAACTTTGTCCACGGCGGATCATCCCCGCAGGAAATGCTCGTCCCGGTGCTGGATATCAAGATGGAACGCGGTCACATGGAGACAAGACCTGCGCAGATTGCTTTGGTAAGCATCGTGCAGAAGATTACGAATCTGATCACGACCATGGACTTTATCCAGACGGATGCCGTCAGCGACACTGTGAAGAAGACGACGTACAAGATGTATTTTATCTCGGAGGATAACGAGAAGATTTCCAACGAGAATACCTATATCGCTGACAGCCGTGACGCCGATCCGCAGAAGAGAATCTTCCGGATGAGGTTCACATTCAAGAATAAGAAATACGATAAGAACAAGCAGTATTACCTTGTCGTATATGATGATGCTACTGGAATTGAAGCGTTCCGTCACCCAGTCATTATGGACCTGGCGTTTGCGGATGATTTTGGCTTCAACTTCTGATAGATAGAACGGAGGCAAGAGCATGTCGGAATTCTTTGAGACCGATGACAGAAGAACTGTCCTGAAGAATAAGCTCCGCCAGTGTTTTGACGGAAAGATCGTGCGGAAAGATCTGACGAAGAAGATCAAAGAGGGAGCCAACGTTCCGGTATATGTGCTGGAGTTCCTTCTCGGTCAGTATTGCAGTTCAGACGATCAAGAGATTATTGAGCAAGGCGTCGAGAATGTAAAGCACATACTTGCCGATAATTTCGTGCGGCCAGATGAGGCTCAGAAGATTCTGTCTGTTCTCCGCCAGCGCGGCAGCCACACCGTTATTGATATGATCACGGTGAATCTGGACATTAAACATGACTGCTATGTCTCAGATTTCTCTAACCTTGGTTTGAAGGGTATTCCGATTGATGAGGAATACCCGACAAAATATGATCGTCTCCTCTGCGGCGGTATCTGGTGCATCGTTCAGTTGGATTATGAGTTCATCGAAGAAGAACGGAATGGGACACCGATTCATATCCGTAAGCTGACGCCGATCCAGATGCCTCATGTAGACATCAATGAACTGAAGGACGGCCGGAAAGCCTTTTCCAAAGAGGAATGGATCGATGTATTGCTGCGTTCCATTGGTATGGAGCCGGACGAACTGGAGTACCGTGAGAAATGGCTGCTTCTGACCAGAATGCTGCCGCTTATTGAGAATAACTTCAATTTGTGTGAGCTCGGCCCAAGAAGTACAGGCAAATCTCACCTGTATAAAGAAATATCTCCGAACAGCATCCTTGTGTCCGGCGGCCAGACCACCGTTGCCAACCTGTTTTATAACATGGCAAGAAAGCAGGTGGGGCTTGTCGGTCTCTGGGATTGCGTGGCCTTTGATGAAGTCGCCGGTATTCACTTCAAGGATAAAGACGGCGTACAGATCATGAAAGACTACATGGCTTCCGGCTCTTTTGCCCGTGGCAAGGAAGAAAAGGCAGCCTCCGCATCCATGGTCTTTGTCGGAAACATCAATCAAAGCGTGGATGTCCTTCTGAAAACATCCAGTCTGTTTGATCCGTTCCCGCCTGAAATGGGTACAGATACGGCGTTCCTGGATCGTATGCATTGCTATATTCCCGGCTGGGAGATTCCGAAGTTTCGTCCGGAACACTTCACGGATGACTATGGATTCATCACGGACTATCTGTCGGAGTTCATTCGTGAGCTGCGGAAAGAACAGTACGGAGACGCTTTGGACAAGTATTTCCGTCTGGGAAAGAACCTGAACCAGAGAGATACCATTGCTGTGCGGAAGATGGTTGACGCCTATGTGAAGCTGCTCTATCCGGATGGCGTGTTCAACAAAGAGCAGATCGAAGAGATTCTGACGATTGCGCTTGAAATGCGCCGTCGTGTAAAGGAACAGCTGAAAAAGCTTGGCGGTATGGAGTTCTATGATGTGAATTTCTCCTACATCGACAATGATTCCTTTGAGGAGCATTATGTTTCCGTGCCGGAACAGGGCGGCGGAAAGCTAATTTCGGAGGGAATGTGCAATCCGGGCCAGGTATATACCGTATCCCGTGGAAAATCCGGTATGATCGGCGTATTCCGTCTGGAATCGCAGATGCTTCCGGGCAACGGCAAGTTTGACCGTACCGGCCTCGGTTCAGATCGGGAGTGTAGGGAGGCCTCCAATACGGCATTCAATTTCCTGAAAGCAAACGGGAACAGGATTAGCGGCAGCATCAGTACGACAACAAAGGACTACATCGTAAACTATCAGGATTTACAAGGTATCGGGATGACCAACAAGCTGGCGCTGCCGACATTGATTGCACTCAGCGCTATTGCCCTGAGCAAACCGACCGTGAGCTCTCTAGCCGTATTGGGTGAGATCAGCATCAGCGGAACCATCATCAAGGTAGATGAGCTTGCAAATTCGCTGCAAGTTTGCCTGGATTCCGGCGCGAAGAAGGTATTGCTGCCGATTACTTCTGCAGCGGATCTGGGAACCGTACCAGCGGATCTGATTGGCAGTTTCAATTTGATTTTCTATAACAGTGCTGAAGATGCGGTGTTTAAGGCGCTGGGAGTGGAGTAAGGAGTTTTATGAAGGTTGTTGAATCTGGATATAAGATTGATTTGCACATACACTCCGTCTATTCTCGGGCGAAGGACAAAGGAAAAGTAGCCTTCAACACGAAAGAAAACATAGGCGTTCTGGCTGAAAGGCTTAATGCTAATGGTGTTCAAATGTGCGCTATTACAGACCATGATGCGTTCAGCTTTGACATGTACAAAGCATTAAAAGCCTATGAGAATGACGAAAACAACTCTGTAATCAAGGTCTTTCCGGGCGTTGAGTTTTCAGTAGAGTTTATCGGAGATAAAGGGCCTACTGTACTGCATGTTATTGCCATTTTCAATGATGATGACGAAAAAAAGATCTGTGAAATAGGTGGTTATCTTGGCGATTCAGATGGTCATATTGACTATGACAAGGATTTCGCTTTTTCTGAGGAAAAGTTTCTTTCAATATTGAGAAATATTGATTTGGATACAGTTCTTATAGTGCATCAGAAAAGCACATTGTCCACAGCAAGGCCATACAAGAATGATGCAAAGACTGTCGGCGAAGAAAAATTCCGTGAATTTGTATTCACAGATTATTTTGAGGCCTTTGAGTTTAAGAATCGCAAGAATGAGGTGTTCAATAAAAACTTTCTGAATGCCCAGGATATGACAGAAGACATAAGGTTTATAACTGGCTCCGATTGCCATGACTGGCGTTATTATCCGAAGGAGACAGAGCGAGACAATGTGGATTTCGTCTATACATATGTAAAATGCTTGCCGTGCTTCAGAGGATTGGTTATGGCAATAACTGATCATCGAAGAATAAAAACAGTAAACAGTTTCTTTAATCCGTCAGAAACGTATACAAAAAGCATAAAAATCACCATAGATGGCGTGAAATATGATATTCCTCTGTCAAGGGGTATAAATGTAATTATTGGTGATAACTCGATTGGTAAATCCTTGCTGCTACATAAGCTCACTGAATATAGGAAGCAACAAGATGGCATGCTAACCAAAACAGTGACTAAAGGATATGACAAATATCTTAAGAAGCACAATTTTGAAGTAGAGACTGTAATACCATCAACGGAAGTGTTTGTTTTTGACATGCAAGGAGAAATACGTGATAAGTTTGAACAGGAAAAAATCAAATCTGATGACTTCCTTAAGCCGTATTATCCGGCAGCGATAAAGTCAGGGGCATATAAAGAAAAAATACAGCGGAAGCTGAACGTCATATTCTCATATTTGGAAGAGAAATATGCCATTGAGCTTTTGGAGGCTCAGCTTGGTAGATTTAAGTTGCTTGATGCTGATATTGATCAGGCAGAAAGCATAACGTTTGTAGGGTCTGTATCCAAGAATAACCGGCAGGTAGAGGGTTTTAACAATATCAGTGGAGATCTGGACAATGTAATAGAACAGATTGAGACGATAATGGGAAGTTCATGGCTCGATCCGGAGGATGGAAAACAGTTAGCAGAAATGGTCGCTCAGCTGCGTGCTATGTCCACGAAATATATCAAGAAAAAGAAACGCGCAGAACGAGAAAATACAAAAATTGCGTTATTTCAGAATGCGGTGGCAAAGTTTAAGCAGAAATACCAATCATCCGTTTCCGATACGCAAAAGAAGCTTTCAACATACAGTGAAAGCATTGATTCTGCGGCAGAAGCTATTGTCAATATTATCAGAAAAAGGCAAAGCTTAGCTGTTCCTGATTTCAGTATTGATAAAGAATCAATCCAAATCCAAACTGAACGCGTTCATGATTATGAGTTTAATAGTCGGCTCGGAATTACGGAAATTGATGAGGAGTACATAAGAAACTTATTTTCGTCTGAACTAAATAAGGGTACACAAAAAACTGTCCTTGAGATGAACCAGGATGAATTGGCAGAGAAGCTTTCATATTTTAGAGGAGCACCATCAGAGGCACTAAGCGAACTAAAAACGAGAATACAGAGCAAATTGGACGAGGATCTTGCAAGTAAATTTACGATAACCCAAGCAGGCAGAGATCGTACTCAGGAACTGTCTGCTGGATTGGATGCTCAAATCTATTTCGATATTTTATCGTATGAGACAAGCCATGATGGAATGTACATTATCGATCAGCCGGAAGACAATATCTCTCAGAAGGCTATAAGAGATTATTTGCTCGACAGATTTAAGATTATGGGTGAACACAGACAGGTTTTGATGGTTACGCATCGACCACAGTTTATTGTCAATTTGGATGTGGATAACGTCATCTTTATTGGAAAAGAAGGAGATAAAATCTACATTCAATCAGGGGCACTTGAGTATCGGGATGAGGAATACAATATTCTTGATATAATCTCAGATCATATCGAAGGTGGATTAGATACATTAAGAAGGAGATGGAAACGATATGAAAAGAACACTTCAGTTTAATAACACTGATGCAGGATATGCCTGTTTTGAAAATGGCGAGAAGGTTTTTGAGATATCGAAAACGGATCTCCAGTTTGATGTAAAAGCTTTTTACCAGGCTTTCTACAGTGAAGATAAAGATTTCGAAGATATTGAGGTTGAGAACTGTATTCCGAATGACAAGAATGCAAGGCGTGTTTATGAATGCATTGTTCAGCTTATGGCCAAAATAAAGGATAAGCTTGCGGAAATGCCGGATGATGCAGAAGAAAATTTACAAGAGCAATAAAACGAGGATTGGTCATGGTTGGGAAATACAAAGTAATTACCCTCTGTGGCAGCACTCGCTTCAAGGATGAGTTCATGGAGGTACAAAAGCGATTGACGCTGGCAGGGAACATTGTGATCAGTGTCGGCCTCTTCGGCCATTCTGGTGATAACTAAGTCTGGGAAAACATGGACGAGGGCACGCTGACGAAAACAAAAGAGATGCTGGACGACATGCATAAGCGCAAGATTGACATGGCAGATGAGATATTTGTTATCAATGTCGGCGGTTATATTGGTTCCAGTACAAGATCGGAGATTGGTTATGCCATAGCTACTGGAAAACCGGTACATTATCTGGAAGCAGCTCAGGAATAGGAAGAAAGGCAACGTTATGAAAGGCTCAGAGACAAAGCTGATAAAGTACATGGAAGGTGCGGACAAGCGATTCGTAATTCCGGTATATCAGAGAAACTATGACTGGAAGATTGAAAACTGCAAGCAGCTCTATGATGATCTGGTAAAGGTGATTCGGAATAAGAGGAAAAATCACTTTTTTGGCAGTATTGTATCTACCTATAATCCGGATGGCGACAATGAAGAATATCAGATCATAGATGGACAGCAGCGTCTTACCACTGTATCGTTGCTTCTTCTCGCAATGTACAATCTGATTCGCCAAGGGAAAGTTGCACCGTCTGATGGCCGTCTCAGTGACCGTATCTACGAGGATTACTTGGTTGACAAGTACCAGCCGGAAGAGACTCGCATAAAGCTGAAGCCGATCAAGAATGACCGGAAGGCTTTTGGCAAGCTCTTTGACGAAGAGACGGAACACATCGGCGGTTCTAATCTGACTACAAACTACAACTATTTCTATGACCGCATCCAGAAGGAAGAAATAGCGATAGATGAGCTGTTTCAGGCAATCCGAAGTCTGGAGATTATCAGCATTCGCCTTGATTCCGACGACAATCCGCAGCTGATCTTTGAAAGCCTGAACTCTACCGGCCTGGATTTGTCCGAGGGCGATAAGATCAGGAACTATATCCTGATGGGACAGCCTTCCAGGCAGCAGGAAATCTATTACGAAAAGTATTGGAATAAGATTGAGGAGAACACCAGTTATCAGGTCGATCTCTTCGTGCGTGATTATCTGAGCGTAAAACAGCAGGCCACGCCGTCTTTGAATAAGATATACTTCACGTTCAAAGGCTATGTGGAGGACAATCATGTGGAAATAGAGCCGCTTCTGATTGATCTGCTGAATTATGCCCGGCTGTACAGGATACTGCTTACAGGCAAAGTTGCTGACAAACGCCTTTCTTCTTGTATTTATCGTCTGAATCGGCTGGAAACTACTGTAACAAGGCCGTTTTTCCTGGAGGTGCTGCGTTTGCAGGCAGAAGGGACGCTTACGCTAGATGATGTGGTTGATGTGTTCCTAACGACAGAGAATTATCTGTTCCGCAGAACGATATGCGAATTGCCCACGAACCAATTGAATAAGATATTCCTGCTCCTTCACAAGGAAGTAATTCGTTACGATGGGACGACGGACAACTACGTGGAGAAGCTGAAATATGCTCTTTTGTCAAAGAAAGAACGGGCGCGCTTCCCGGATGATGCGGAATTTGTGGATGCCTTTGGTATTAAGCCGATATATTCCATGAATGCAAAGAACAAGATGTACATCTTGGAGCGTTTTGAAAACTTCGGCACTATTGAAGATAAGGACGTGTACCGCCACTTTGATGATGGCGATTATTCCATTGAGCACATCATGCCGCAGCATTTGACGCCGGCATGGGCGGAAGCGCTCGGTCCTGATTATGAGAGAATACACGAAACATGGCTGCACAGGATGGCTAACCTTACGCTGACAGCTTATAACTCCAAGTATAGTAATAACAGTTTCCTTGAAAAACGCGATATGACAAACGGATTCAAGGACAGTGGTATCCGAATGAACCAGTGGATTGGATCGCAGAGCCAATGGACGGAAACAGAGCTGGAGCAGAGGAATGATTATGTTCAGCAGAGAGCATTGGAGATTTGGGCATCACCAGTAACCAGTTTTCGACCTATCGAAAAGCAGTTGGACTCCTACACTCTGGATGACGAAATTGACCTGACCGGACGTAAAATTGCTCGGTTTGCGTATTTGACATTAGAACAATCGGTAAAGAACTGGGCTGAGATGTTTGAAAGTGTGGTACGTCTGCTGCATTCTGAGGATAAGTCGGTCCTGAACAATCTGGCATATGAAAGTGACAGCTCCGTTGATCTTGCGGTGTATGTGAGCCATAAGAAGACGGATCTCCGCGGATATATTGAGATTGAGCATGGTATCTATGTCGAACGGAATACCAGTACCTGGACAAAGCTTTCTATTTTGAAGCGGTTGTTTGCCTTGTATCACCTTGATCCTGCAAATCTGGTCTTTTATCTGAGAGATGATGATGCCGGTGAAGATGATGAAGAAATAAGCGGAACGCGTTATGAGATAAGGAAAAAGTTCTGGACATATGCCTTGGAGATCATCAAGGAAGCAAATGCCGAGAGCGGAGCATTTAGTAACTGCAATCCGGTGAAGGAGAACTGGACGAACGGTTATTTCGGCATACAGGGATTTAATCTCTGCTGTGTCAGCAATTTCGATTCGGCTCGCGTTGAAGTGTACTTTGGTAAAGCTGACAACGATGAAAACAAGCGGGCATTTGATATGGTTGCTGCGCATAAAACAGAAATTGAAGAGGCTCTCGGCGTACAGCTGATCTGGGATCGTGGGGATGACAAAAAGTCTTCCAAGATATACTACAAAATCGATGGCGTAGGTATCGACAGGGAAGACGATTGGCCGGTCATAGCGAAATTCCATGCAAAATGGTCGGTTAAACTCTATGAGGCTATTGTTGTGCCGTATTTGAAGCCTCTATACTCAGAGGCTCAGTCTTGAATAGGCGGTTGGAGATGCCTTTAAGAGTATTGGCAATGGAGCACACCGAAAATATAGCAGTTTAACAATGAAGCGTTAATACTTGAATGCTTTTTATGGGCATGTCATTCTAATTTGTATAAGCATTATTAGAGAGGAATGCCAACTATGCTGTTGTTCTCAACAATTCTGGACATACAAGATCATGTAACGCCTGATGATTTCATAAAGCTGGTTCTTGAATGGAATGAAGGCAGCAAATACGCCGACAATCGGGTCACCGGCATCGACTGGTACGGTGAGCACAATGTCCGTTATGGAGACACAGGGCTCTGGATGGAGTTTGCCGAGTACCCAGAGCAGGGCGTTCTTGCAGTGCGGCATGAAAAGATTACAAAGGACGGTGTAGCATGGGATTCTGATTTCATCATGAATTATTATGAGAGACGCATTGCGGTTCAGCTGGACCGAACTTACAACGAGGATGCGTTAGTCATTGATGCAGCTTTTTCTACGCCTCACTTTATCTCTCTGTTGATCGAGCACGGATTTCTCAAAGATGATGCGGATCTCCCGGTTTTGCGGACTCCCATTTATGTGACAGACGGTGATCTGAGCCGTTGTCAAAAGGCTTTCTCAGAGGAAAGCCCATACAAACTCCCTGTGGTGTTTGTTTCCAAAGCATCGGAAAATGAAGACCCGATGAGCGTAACATGGCTTGCATCTCGGCTGAAAGGTGCAGCGCATGTTCTTGTCGAACAAAATACAGACCAATGTACCGCTATTCGCAGATTGGCAGGAAAAGCAGAGACGCCTTATGGAGCGGCGCGCATTTTTTATCCTTCGGGATCAGTCAGGAGAAAAAACTATTATTACCGAAGCGCAACCGGAGATGAGAACATCCGCCTGGAGAAGGTGATACGGAATGTGATCCAATACAATATCTCCCAGCGAGTTGACCGCCTTTATACATGGAACGGCGTCTCCGGCTTAAAGCTGAATGCACAGCTGAAGAACCAGATCGAATCCCGGATGAAGGCGGAGTCAGAAAAGCAAAAAGCGGAGGATGAGGTCGAAAAGGTCTATGAGGCTTTTGACGAGGATCTCCGATCGCTTCAGGAGAAGGTAGCAGAACTGACAAAAGCCAATGAGGCGCTGCAATATGAAAACCAGGGACTGCGGGCTAAGTATGCGGCCGCTGACGCCGCACCGGTGTTATTCCTTGGAGATGAAGAGGACTTCTATCAGGGCGAGATCCGTGACATGATTCTGAGCACGCTTGATGAAGCTCTGACAGCGACGGAGAAAGCGACAAGGAAGGCGGATGTCCTGGAAGATATTCTTGAGAACAACACCTATTACCACCTGAGCGAAGAAAGAAAGCAGCGGGTGAAAGCGCTGTTCAAGGGATATAAGAATCTTACCGGAGCCATGCGGCAGGAGCTCATGAGCCTGGGATTTGAGATTACGGAAGCAGGAAAGCATTATAAAATCACTTACCGCGGCGATCAGCGGTATATGGTTACGGTTGGGAAGACGCCGAGTGATAATCGGAGCGGGAGTAATAATGCGGCGTTGATTAATAAGACGATGCTGTGAACTTATAGTCATGATGCGCTTTAGCGAAAATGCATGGGGAATGCTAAAAATGTGTGCAGACTTAACCGAGCTGGATAAAGAAGGGATGCTATTATGCATCAGAGACGGAAACATAGATGAAGCTGATTTATTGGAAATGGTTACGGATAATGATTTTGACATAGTTTTAGCTGTTGCTAATTGCAAGTGCTCGACAGAACCGATTCTTGATATTGCCGCACATGATCGGGATGATAGAATCCGGCTTGCAGTTGTGAATAATGATAATTGTGGTGTAAGAACGCTGCAATACCTAGCGAAAGATAGCAATCATGAAATTGCAGCTATGGCAACTAGGCGCTTGAAGGGAGGAATACAGTCCAAATGAGATGGTATTGTGAAAAATGCAAGTCCTTTCATGAGGAAGATGAGCTATGCCCTCAGATAAAGATTCAACTGAAAAAACATCCAGAGTGGATTGCTTCTGCTGTAGACTTTACCGTGGTTGCCGGAGAGGAAGCTCTCGTTACAAGCCAGGCATTGGATAAAGTTGCCCAAGAAGTTAATTCATTGATGGGCTGTAATCTCACTTATGAAGGGACACAGCAATTTGCAAGGGATATTCAGGTTTTCAGACGATTAAATGAAGAACCTTTTTTAAGATCCGGTGTGTTTTCAACACCAGAAAACGCTAAATCTTATTATGAAAATGTGTTGGAGGTTGCAAAGAATAAGCCTCGCGCCCTCACGAGTTTTGAATCAAAGCTTACAGGATATTCAGAGGAGGTCGATTGGCTAAGACAAAAACACGGGCAGATTTCTTCTATTTGGGAAAAGAGTGAACTTTTATCTAATAATGCACCTGGTGTTGATGGAGTCACTTATAACAGATTTACTGGAAAACAGATTAGCAGAACGACCATTAAAGCTTCATCTAATCCAATGACAAAAAACAGTACAGGTATTTCTGATGTCAGAAAAGCTATCGACAAAGGTTATGCTACAGAAGAGGATATTATTTTTGGACCGAAGGGGACAAAAACTGCCGCAGGGGATGCAGGGCTTATTAATCCGGTAGAAGAGAAGAACAGTGTACAAGATATACGTGATTCAATTAAGCGGCAGAAGGATAAAATTGCTCGCAGCCAAGCATATACAAAGCCTTCAGTTTCACAAGTGACAGGGTATGCTCTTCAGGGTGCAATTGTTGGTGGAGCTGTTTCATTTTCTGTTTCCGCAATTACAACGTATGTGCGATATCGTAATGGTGAAATATCAAGAGATGAGGCATTCAAGAGTATTTCAGAAGAAAGCCTTAAAGGTGCATTGATTGGAGGAGCGCTTGGTGGAATAACTATCTTTTTACCAGGAGGGACGATTGGCTTCATCGCAGGAAATGCTATTGGAGTCTACGTTAACGCTTCAGCTTCAAACATTTTAGATGAAGTATATGGAAAGGGAGCATACGGGGCGATTCTGGACTCGTCGGGACATGTGTGTGGAATGACCTATAGTCTTGGATATTGCTTAAGAGAAATTGAAAAGAATAACCAGCTCACAGGACGTAATATTCAAGAAACGGTAGATACTCAGAAAAGAATAGAAGCACTATTAAATGCGTTGGGCGATTAATGAGGGCAGATCAATGAGTGAAAATCAGAATGGTCAGTTGGCGCTTAGTGATGCCGGGTATTCAGAGCTTGAAGAATCAATAAGAAGACTCTCCTTAACTGCGGAAGATCAATTTGAAAGTATAAAGCATGAAAAATGGTATTTACGTTTATGGGATATAGTAACCTTTTCAAGAAAAGGAGAGAAAAGACTGGCTGAACAGATAAGTACGCTTTCTCAGGCTCAACAGATACTTGCCCAGCATTTACTTAAAGCATCTCAGCAGGATAAAGACATATCGGATCTTGTTAAAAATAATACGTCTTATATTGAGAAACTGGCAGGGCAATCTATCAGTTTCAAAAAAGAATTAACAAGTGTTTCTAACTTGATGTTGTTGCTAAATGAGATAAATAATGGGCTGTATAATGGAATTAAGCCAATTACGGCAATGTGCCTTATCTTGTCACAGCTAGATAATGAGGTTTTGGCTAACAGACGGGCATTGACAAATATTTTATTGAGCCTGAATAACCATAATGTACTCAACGGCAAGAATGTTGAGATTATTGACTTCTTAATAGATGTTGCCAACATTAGTGAAGAGGAAATGCCGATAGTTTATACGGAATTATCATCAATAAGATCAGATTATTATGCGGATCTTGTTCTTTCTCTAATTGAGACTCTATTCTTTTCAAAAGACAATGCCCCCAGCAGGGATGATGCGGTATTAAGTGTTACCATTACTCACAATATAGAGAAGAAGTATGATAATACAACGCTTAATACGGTATTTGTTTCATTACTTAATAGCATTATTGCTCTCAAAGTGGATGAGGGGAACTTCTCAATTACTAATCCTTCTGCAAAAAAAGAACGTGAAGAGGCGGAAAAGCTTTTTTATGAAGGAAAACTAATAGAAGCCTATCCGAAATTTATACATGCAGCTGACGCAGGTGATGCACGGGCTTGTTATTTTGCTGCAAAATACTATTTTGAAAAATATGGAACAACAGAAAAAAGTGAAGAATTATATAAGAAGTATATATATCTTGGAATCAACAGGAGAGACCCGTTTTGTTATATTGAGAAATCAAGATACTTGTATAATCAAGGAGATAAGAAAAAAGCTGAATATTGGAGAAATAGAATACTGAAACAGGTTGGGACACTTGCGGATAAAGGAGACGCTGTAGCCTGTCATCTAATTGCTCAAACAGTTTTTGTTAGTTTTTTGGAGCTATATTCAGTACTTGAAGCAAAAGAAGATAAAGACTGGAGCGAAGAAAATAAAAAGAAGATTAGTGTCTTCGGTGGCGCATATAGAAACTATTCATCAAAGGCAGTGGAAGCAGGATACTGGCCGGCGGCATTCTCAAAATGCTTTTCACTTGAAATAATTCTTGATGGTGAAAATCGCGAAAATAACATAGAGAAATATGGATGGCTTTTTGAAAATGTCGAATGGGCAGATATTCAAAAGATACTTGGAGATAACTATATTGCATTGGATAGGACGAATAACAGGTATTATAAAAAGGCTGCCGATTGTTTTATCAAAGCATATAGATTACAAAAAGATGATTCTCTTTGTGGGTATATTTCGTTTTTCTTAAATGCGGGTGTTATTAATGAATCAAAGATTGATGGGATTGAGAAAAGGAATATCAAGATCTTATATTATAAAGGCTTGGACAGTAATGATCCAGCATCGCTCCAAGGACTAGGCAATTTGTACTTTTGGGGAGTCGGTGATGAACATTTAGGGATGAATAAGACATCAGCATTCGAACATTACGAAAAGGCCTATGAAACATATGATAATACTGGGGATTTTCCAGGAAAAAATATCTTTGACACGGGAAAAGCAACTATTGCGTATATGCTGGGATATATGATGCTTAATGGTGTAGGTACAAAACAGAATACTGAAAAAGCAGTTCTCTATTATCAGGATGCGGTACAAAGAGGAGAAAAGCGGGCAATAAAACCGTTGGCAAATTGTTATTTGAATGGAATAGGCGTAAACAAAGACATTAATCGGTACAACGAATTGATGTCAATGATAGAATAAAGGGATTAAATTCGTTTGTGGCACCCATGTGTCATTGCTATGATTGTGGGAAGCTATGAATCAGCAAAGAGAAACGGGAGGCCTATTGTATTGATCACTCCAAAATTTGAATTGACATGTAAATGCTATGGCGGCACAAATAAAACCTTCGTTTTGAAGAACGTCTCTTCATTAATCGTTTCAAACATTAGGGTGGAGGAATTTGACTTAATATATGTTGATAGAGATTGCCAAAACCTAATCACTATGGACATAAAACTGCCGACTTCTTTGGGACCGAATGAAGCTAGAGAGTTTACGTTCAATCACCGCACATTCGATCAAAGAGGAGTTGGGTATAAAGAATTCCGGTTTGTATTCACAGTTGAAGACGAACATTTGAATGAGTTCCGTTGTGTGGCAACCAAAAATGTTCAGGATAGAAGAGAATATATATTGGGAGTTTGGGACACAAATGTAACTTTAGTAAAAAAGGATGGCAGAGAAATCACGAACATGGATAGACCGACCGTTTTTATTTCTTATAATTGGGATAGCGATAAAACCGCAGATGAAGTCGAGAATAGATTATCTCCTATAGCAACTATTCTAAGGGATAAGAGTTCAATAGGTCCTTGGGGCAGTATAAGCGAGTTCATGAATAGGATACGGACGACTGATTTGGTCGTTGTAATTTTGTCTGATGCATATTTAAAATCCGTAGCTTGCTTATATGAAATCATGCAGCTTCTTAAGGATGATAATTGGATTTCACATTCGATGTTTCTTGTTGAAAATAGTGCAAAGGGAATCTACGAGCCTATTGGCCAACTTGATTATGTTGACCATTGGGAAAATAAGCGGCAGAATCTTGAGAAAGCGTTGGAAGGAAAGAACCCTGCATTAGTCACATCTCAGGCTGAGGACCTAAAGAAGATTCAATTGATTCAGCTACACATAAATGAATTCATGAAGAGTGTGGCTGATCGAAACAATCCGGATTTAGCAAAGGCTATTGATGCTGTTGTGAAACGCATTCAAAGCAATAATCGTGAAGCAGAAACGGAGGGTAACATACGGCGGCAAGAACTGAAACAACCCGTCTTTGATGTAAAAATTGTTGCATTAAATAAACAAGTCCCAGGAACAGCTGAAGTGGGTAATTTTTGGGGCAAAGAACCAATTCCAAAACACAAGAATGTTCGTATTCAAGTGGAACTTTTCAATGATGCTATTATCCGAAATCTGAAGGTCTTTGGTAGAAGCATTGAAAACGGGATAGTAAAGCAGAATAAACCATTTCAGATAACTGTGTGCTATATGGAGTCCCCGGACATAAGGTGGAAAGAACATATCATTGAACTAAGCCGAGATCCATATCCTGCCGGGGAAGATGGAATCCCCCAAATTGTTCCATTGGAGTACACCTTAGATCACAAACAATACTTGCAGGTTTTTAAGCTTGGCGATGATCATGTTTACTTTCCGGGTGAGCAAGAAGAGATTGTCTCTCATAATATAGATAAGACGATACAAATGAAGAATTGTATGAGAAAAGACTTTCTTAAGCCTGCATCTGAGTTGAAGAAGTATACTCGTGAAGAAATATGGAAGAATCCAGAAAAGAGATTTATATCGGATGAAGTTATTATTATTTCTATAGAATGCAAAGATCCAAAATGGAATACGGACGGTGGCTTTGGAAAGTATGAAATCTATGATTTCTGTGATGAAGGTCTATTATGCTGGGATAACACCGGCTTCAAAGCCCAGGTGAAGTATTATAATAACAAGAAACTGGTGGCGGTTTCTGCAAATAGAATGCTTTGCCTTCCATTTGAAAAGGTGATTGCTTATGATTTGAATGGTAATTCGAGCTACAACATGCCTATTATCTACGCCAATTATCAAATTGGTAAAACTCCATTTAAGTTTTATTATCGTGATATCACAAGCGGAGAAATCATTGATAATGGTGTTGTGACTGAAGCCAATGCTGAATCATGAATTGTGAACTCCCACTAAAGTTATTTGTTGGTTTTTCATACGATAGATCAATTGTTATATGCTAACAACAGTTATGGGGACATTACATGAAAATTGTGTCGAAAGTGAATCCATTATTAACACTAAGTTATATGACTACGGAACACGAGAATAAATATTTTGACCGGAAATCAGCCAGAATCAGAGTATCTGATCTTGCTCCGCATATATCAGGATTTGCCAATGCAGATGGTGGAACGCTGGTAATAGGTATCAGTGATAAGACCATGGAACTGGAAGGCATCAATTCAGTGGGCGAAGAGAAGATTAACAGTCTCATCAATGCGCCAAAGGATGGTTGCAAGCCGATGCCTAAATATCAGGAAGAATTCATAGATATTACTAACTCCAAGGGAGATCCAGACCGATTGCTTCTGCTACACATTTTCGGAAGTGTCGATCAAATAATCAGAACAACACAAGACAAGACGTACTTGCGCATTGGTGATAAGACCAGAGAGATGTTAGGAGATAACTTACGTAATCTGGAATACTCTAAAAGCGCTAGGCATTATGAAGATGAGATTAATACCGATATAAAGATAAGTGATCTTGATTCGGAACTGATAAGTGCATATAAGGAGCATGTGGGCGCGGAGGATTTGACCACGGAACAAGTACTCCGTGCAAGAGGATTTATAAAAGAACATGATGGAAAAGAGTATTTAACAAATGCTGCTACACTTCTCTTTGCAAAGAATATCCAGCAGTTTTATCCTAATTGTCGAATTCGTTTTATTCGTTATGATGGCTCCTTCGCAAAGGTTGGAACAGAAATCAATATTATAAGAGATTATAGCATTGAGTATCCTCTTCTTCGGATTATCGATGAGGCAAAGGGCTTTATTGCAACACAACTTCGTGAATTCACGGCGCTTGAACCTAATACCGGACGTTTTCGGATAGTTCCGGAGTATCCGGAATTTGCTTGGCTGGAAGGCGTTGTTAATGCCGTTACACATCGCGAATATGCTATGAGCGGTAACTTTATCAAGGTTAGCATGTATGATGATCGTCTGGAAATTGAAAGTCCCGGAAAACTACCAAATGTTGTAACACTGCAAAATATCAAAAGCACGCGGTATTCCAGGAACCCTAGGATTTCTCGCGTTCTGACGGAGTTCGGTTGGGTCAGAGAGCTTAATGAAGGCGTGAAACGCATATATTCAGACATGGCAAACTTTTTCCTCGATGAGCCAGTATACAGTGAACCGGAAGAATCTGTCCGCTTGGTATTAAAGAATAATATAGTAATGCGTACTATGCGCCAGAAGAACCGAACAAAAACCAGCATAGGAGCGGATGTTTGGGACCAACTTGATGATACAGAGCGTGGTATTCTGACATTCCTTACGGGAAGAGGGAAGGCAAAGAGATCTGAAATAGAATCATATGTTGGCAAAGCTACGAGAACTGTCACTATTAGGCTTAATAGACTGATGGAGCAGGACTTAATAATAGCGACCGGAAACAAACATGATCCTAACCGCACGTATGAACTTAAGCAGTAAGTTGCTACTTGGCATTGCCGTGCCAAGTTATGCCAAGTAATGACTAAGTTAAATAGGCTTGTTTACTTGGTCTTTAAATGGTACTTGGCATGAGCTTGGCATGAACTTGGCATAGCTTGGCATGAAATAGATCAAAAACTGGTAAGTCTATGTTGCCTACATAGAAGTCAAGTATTTAGTCAAGGAAAATGAGATAGATGATAAAGGGATTTTCGAAATTGCTGTAATTTAGGGGCTTCGCGTTGACTAAATCTGAAATTCTTTTATTGATTTAGTCAAGGATTAGTCTATTTAAAATAACACATCAGCGGAGAATGCTTATGATCAAAGTAATAAAATTGAAGAACTGCTCGCCTTATCAACAGGCAGAAATCTCTAGCTGTAAGAAAATTAACTTTATTTTCGGAGCAAATGGTAGCGGGAAATCTACTATTAGTTCATTTCTTTCAGGATCAACCGACTCTCGCTTTTCACAGTCATCTATCGAATGGGATGGAGTATTAAAAGAGACTATCTATGTATATAATCGTGGCTTTCGTCGGGATAATTTCCGTCAGACTATCCCTGGCGTTTTTACTATGGGCAGTGCCACTATTGAAGATATCAATGATCTGGAGCAGATGAAAAATGATCTGGCTCAAAAAAAGGAAGACTGGGAAAAGAAGAGGGAGTCGTATCGTAAACAGACAGATGATGTAATACCAGCGAGAAGAAAGAAGTTCAGAGATGAAGCATGGGATCAAATACTGAAGAAAAATGAAGCAGATTTCCAGAAAGCCTTTGAAGGATTGCGTGGAAGCAAAGATAAATTTCTTTCTGAATTGGAAAGGCGAATAGCCACCATTCCTGGTCACGATGGAAGCGTCTGCGAACGGACTGACTTAATTACACGTGCAAAAACATTATATGCCGGAAGAACTGAACGTTGTGGACGATTTGTATTAGATATCGATTTGTGGCTTGACAAAATTGAAGAAATAAGAATTAATCCAATTTGGGGCATAGTTATAGCTGGTAATAAGGATATTGACATTTCTGCACTGATAGATGAGCTTGGTAATTCTGCATGGGTGGATCAAGGTCGTCGGTATTTAAAACCTAATTCCAAAATCTGTCCTTTTTGCCAGCGGGAGACAATCACAGAAGAGTTTAGAGCAAAGCTTGAATCTTTCTTTGATACAGAATACAATCGACGCATCGCAGAGATGAAAAGGCTTCTCGAGGATTATAAAAATGCTGCATCTCATATTATTTCTGCTATCGAAGAATCCGCTCACAATGAAGCGGCTGTGAACATTGGAAAGCTAGATGTAGACATCTATTCTGCAAAAGAAAATCTTCTCAGTACGATGTATTTAGACCATGAAAAGAAGATGGGTGAGAAGATAAAAGAGCCAGGAATCATTATAACAATTCCGAACGTGACGTCTGCAGTTCAGGAAATACAAAATCTATTGCAGGAGGCGAATAAAAAAATCGATGTTCACAATAAGCTTATTGACGAGCGAGATATCGAGGAAACTAAGCTTACTGATGATGTGTGGGCATTTGCTATTCATTCGGCTGCCCCTCTGATTAAGGCTTATCAGGCAGACATTTCAAATCTGAACAAGGCTGCAAATGGGATTAAGAAGGTGCGGGATGCTAGAAAAGCAGAAATCGATGCACTTGAAGCTGACGTTATTGAGAAGGGTAAAAATATAACCAGCGTGCAACCCACTATTGATGAAATTAATAGATCATTGAGAGCATATGGTTTTACTAACTTTTCAATCCAGCCTGCTGATGGTCATGAGAATTATTATTGTATCAAGCGGGATGACGGAACTTCGGCTACAGATACACTTAGCGAGGGCGAGGAAACATTTCTGACGTTCCTTTACTTTATGCAGTGGACGAAGGGATCTATAGACCCGGAACATGTTGCAGATAAAAAAATCATAGTTTTAGATGACCCTATTAGTAGCTTAGACAGTACCATTCTCTATATCGTTGGGGCGATGATTAAAGATTTGTCGTTGAGTATTAGGCGCGGTCAAGGTGATGTTAATCAGTTGTTTGTTTTGACACATAATGTGTTTTTCCATAAAGAAGCTTCTTTTATTGATGGGAGAACACAGGAAATTGGAGATGTAAATTATTGGATTGTTCGCAAGGATGGTGGGATTTCAACTGTAACACCATATGGAATGAAAAATCCTATTTCCACGGCATATGAATTGTTGTGGAATGAACTTAAAGATAACAAGAATCTTACGCTAATTACCATCCAGAATACGATGCGTAGAATTATAGAAAATTATTTTGGAATGCTTGGGAAAGGAAAAGATGATTCACTTGTGAAATGTTTTACTGAGCCAGAAGATCAGATGATTGCTAGGTCATTAATTGCTTGGATAAACGATGGCTCTCATAGCATTCCAGATGACCTTTATATAGATTCTTATACAGATGCAGTACCGAAGTACAAAGAGGTCTTCAAGAGGATGTTTTATGAAAGTGGCCACAAGGCGCATTATAACATGATGATGAAGATTACTGACGAATCTGAGGAAGGAAAAAACAATGACTCTAATAATTAAATGTGAATGCGGTAACAAGATTACTTTATCGGTTCCGCCAAAGAAGTATCTTCAACTTAGGGACAATTTGGAAACAAAGAAGTTCCGTTACGATGGAGGAACGACTAAAGACGGAAAAGTAGAAGAATTCCGTATTTCTTGTGATAAGTGCAAAAACTGGATAGATATTGGAGTAGACTAATCGCAATTTCTGTTTTTATAGCAAATTGGACCACCGACCAATTTTCGACCCAAAAAATCTCGGTAAAACAGTATAATTTATAAAACCCGTATAGATATAGCGGTGAGATTATAATGAGAACCACTACATATTGTGCTGAACAAAGGTCTATCATAGAGTATGAATAATTGCAGATTTTCCCTTTTTGGAACCGCATATTCAAATATGTATTGTAATCCGACATACAATTATGTAGAATAGTAATAAAAAAGGGGGTAGAGCTGATGGCTATTAAAAGTTCTA
>Ga0256405_10004388_pt1 | contig 26502 bp, 13 predicted proteins | sample RumenRJG_02DNA_FD_189096 | JGI IMG/M metagenome (GOLD analysis project Ga0256405, IMG submission 189096) | Bovine rumen microbial communities from Lethbridge, Alberta, Canada - RJG_02 | ecosystem: Host-associated > Mammals > Digestive system > Stomach > Rumen | place: Canada: Alberta... | reverse complement strand
GTCGCAGGAACCGTGACCGATAACCGCTAACCCCTCTCGCGCGTATATAATATAAAAGGTATAAACAACATAAAGAAATACAATATATGAAAACAATATCAAGATATATAATGACGCTCGCGCTGCTACTCACGGCAGTCACGGGCGCGTGGGCACAAAGCTACGAAGCCAAAGTCTTTGACGTTCCCGCTTCGTGGACAGGTGACGAGACTCATTTATCGGCTGCCGACCTGCCGAAAGACTTTGTGCAGATAACCAAAGATGAGGCAAAGGCGCTGGCCGTTCCAGATGGCCTCGTTATGCTCATCTATGGTTTTAATGGCGAAAATATTAAAGTGTTGATTTATATGAGTGGCACTCTTGTCGATGAGGATGAAGCTCCAGAAGTCAGGTCAATGTTTAGAATGTATCAGACAGAATCTAATGCTATAGTCTGCTATACCACCCCCGCCGGTCCCAAGGTCGCTTGGGACGCTGCAACCAAGACCGGCACCTTCGCGATGCCCGGCAGCGACGTCGTGCTGACACCCATCTACGCCAAGGCAGCCGCATTCGCCACCACGGGCACCGAGCCCGAAGTGAAGCCGCTGCTGCCCGCAGCCGCTGAAGGCGTCATCGCCGGCACCGACGCATCGCTCATCGCCGAGGGCACCGGCATCGTGGCCTTCGCCGGAACGAGCACCGAGGTCACGCAGGGCACGCTGATGTACGCCATCGGCACCTCAGCCACCGAGGCCCCCGCACTCACCGCCTTCAGCGCCACAGTGCCCACAGCCAAGGACATCGCTGACGACGGTGCAACCCTCTACGTATGGTACTACATCCAGGGCGCCGACGCCCCCGACGGTGAAGCCGCCACGCTCGACAACACCTTCGACAACACCGAGCCCGCCTGCCTCACCGTCCAGGTGCTCACCAACAAGTTCGACATCCAGTTCAACGCCGCCAACGCCAACACCATCGAGGCCGGCAAGGCTACCGTTACCGTAGGTGGCACCGACAAGACCTCTGCCGTCACCGAGGGCAAGCTCCAGGGCGTGAAGATGGGCAGCGAGGTGAAGGTCAAGGCCAAGGATGGCTACAAGTTCCGCAAGGTGGAGGTGAAGAAGAAGGCGGCAGCCGCTCCCGCCACCATCACCGTTACGTGGAACGGCGCTGATATAACCGGAACCGGCGGTGGAAAATCTTTCACCAAGGACGGTGTCACTATAACTGCCGACGATATAGAATACGATGATAAGAATTTCTATGGGCCCGGAACATTTACCACCACCCTCGGCAACTTCACCAAGATTGAAGTAACTACAGAGGGTTGGTACGCATCAGGCACAGGCTGGTCTGGCAAAACCTGGACCGGCAATGCCTCCAGCGTATCGTTCAGCGGCGATATTATGGGCTATGGCGGGGGCAACCTCAAGTTTGTGTTCACCATTGAGCCGACGAACTGAACGCTCCCCTCTCGCGCGTATATAATATAAAAGGTATAAACAACATAAAGAAATACAATATATGAAAACAATATCAAGATATATAATGACGCTCGCACTGCTCATCACGGCAGTCGGCGGAGCGTGGGCCGCAGACACGTACACCATTACGTTCAGCGGTTTCGGCAACGAGGCCTGTAACAAAACGGTCACCGATGCCACGCTGGAATATTCCGAAACATTTAATATGGCTGATGTGGATGCAAACTATACTAATTTTTACGACGTAGGCGGCTCTAATGAGTATGTCAGCATCAGTCAAGATAATACACAATTTACCATCACCGTCAAAAGCGCCTTCGAGGGCACGGTAAAAGTCACGGTCTATTATGTGAATGGAGATGGGGATGAAGATGATCGTAGAATCTCCGTGACCTGCGTGAAGAACGCTCCCACCGAGCCCGACGTCGAGGTGACCACCAACGCCGCTGAGGAAGGCGCCACCTTCACCGAGGCCACGTTCGCTATGCCCGCCTTCGACGCCACCGCCGAGTACGAGCTGGTGCGCGACATGGGCTATAAGGTAGCCTTCAGCGGCGTACCCACCAGAGCCCGTCTGGCCAAGGACGGCGACGGCAAGTTCCACTTCGCCGACGCTCTGACCTTCCAGCTCCTCGACAACATCGATGCCGCCAATCCTAAGGACATCACCAGCGCCGAGGGCATCACCTTCATGGTGGGCGAGGTGGAAGCGGTTGACTTCGAAGGCAACACCTTCTACCAACTCAACAAAGCGACACTCGTGCCCCTGGCCGACTTCCTCGCCGACGCACACCTGGGCAACTACGCCATCTGCGCCGTGGCATCGACCGGTGAATACGACGGAAGTTTCACTTCTGGCAGGATCGAGCTCTTCCAGGGCTACGAGGTAGAGGTCGCCGCCAAGGAGTTCATCACCTACTATAAGGACGAGCCCCTCTACGTGGAGGACGAGGCCGCCGAGCTCTACACCATCGAGAGCGTAAACGGCGACCAGGCCGTGCTCAGCGACAGGAGCGACGCCATGCCAAGCAACACGCCAATGCTGGTTTATAACAAGAGCAATGAGACGAAGGTCATCCTCCTCATCCCATGCGCCGAGCCCGACATGGCCATCACCGTAGCACCTGAGTTCAAGGGAACCCTGACCGGCACCACCATCGCCGCCAGCACCGAGGGCCAGACCAACTATGCCTTCAACGGCAAGGCCTTCGTCTTCGTGAAGAATGCCATCGAGGTAGGCCCCAACAAGGCCTGGCTGAGCGTCAACACTGGCGTGCCCAGCGCACGAATCACGCTGGTATTCGATGACGCTACAGGAGTCGGTTCAATTGAAAATGGAAAATTGACAATTGACAATTGGTACGACCTGAACGGCAGCAAGCTGCAAGGCATGCCGACGAAGAAGGGCGTGTACATCCTGAACGGCAAGAAAGTCGTGGTGAAGTGAGAGAGTAATGGGTCGCTTCGCTCAAAATTATAAAAAAATTGAATCAAAAAATTATAACCCTGCTTTATAGCCGTCCCTTATCAAGGGACTCAAAATATAATTTTTGAAATAAATTTTCTTATAATTTTGAGCCGAAGGCGACCAAAAGAAAAGATAACATAAAACTATAAGATATATGAAAAGGAAATTATTTAGTTTGCTCGTGCTGCTGGTAGCAGCAGTGGCGGGCGCGTGGGCGGATATCATTCCGACCTACGACCTCAAGGTGGGCACGAACGCTCAGGGAACCGTGAAGTTCTACATAGCAGAAACTGAAGTGACAAAGGCTGCCGAAGGCGCCACCGTAACGGTAGCGATCGAGCCCAACACGGGCTGGAGCGTAGGCGGACTGCAGGGCCTGTGGTACGCCGCTGGCAGCGCCAAGGCTCCCAAGCGCGTACAAAGCAACATCGACCTGCTGAAGGACTTCGAGCTGGAGCCCGTAGAGGGCAACCCCAATGCCTTCACCTTCGTGATGAAGCGCGCCAACGCCGAGATCTCGGTGAGCTACCGCAAGCTGTTGACCCATACCGACATCAGCTTCGAGGACATCGCAGCCGTGACCTACACCGGCCAGGCACTGACACCCGACGTCACAGTGAAGGACGGTTCCACCGTTCTTACCAAGGACACCGACTTCAGCGTGAGCTACGAGAGCAACGAGAACGTCGGCACGGGTAAGGCTACCATTGTGGGTATCGGCCTCTATAGCGGACAGGTGGAGAAGACATTCACCATCAACAAGGCCGACATCACGCCTACGGCTCCCACAGCCATGACACAGCTGACCTTCAACGGACAGGCGCAGACACTGGTTGCTGCCGGTAGCATTTCCGGCCCAGGCAATATGGAGGCATGCGAGATGCAGTACTCGCTGGACGGACAGACCTATGCCAAGGAGCTGCCTACAGCTGTCAACGCAGGAAGCTACACCGTATTCTACAAGGTGGTGGGCGATGCCAACCACAACGGCGTGGAGCCAGCATTCATCAACGTGGCCATCTACAAGGCTGCCCTGACCAACGTGCTGCTGCAGGCATCGACCTTGACCTACAACCAGCAGGAGCAGTCGCCCGTGATCACCAGCGTGAAGGCCGGTGAACTGGTGGTGCCCGCAACTGACTATACCGTTTCTGGTTCTGCCACCAACGTAGGTACTTACACCATGACCGTTATGGCCAAGGAGAGCGCTGATAACTTCACGGGTACGGCAACGGCTCAGTACAGCATCGTGGCTGCCGACGCCAACCTGTTCAACATCACGCTGGGCACGAGCGAATTTACCTTTAACGGCACAGAGCTGAAGCCCACCGTAACCGTAAAGGACGGTAACACTACCCTTGTGGAGAATACCGACTATATCCTGGCTTTCACCAACAACGTGAACGTGGGTACGGCTACCGTTACCGCAACGGGTATCGGTAACTACAGCGGCACGAAGACCGCTACCTACGCCATCATTAAGGCTGACATCACACCGACCGCTCCTACTGCACAGACTGGACTCGTCTATACCACCCAGCCACAGGCGCTGATTGCTGCCGGACAGGCACAGGGCGGTGAGATGCAGTACTCACTCGACAACGAGACTTGGAGCACGAACATTCCTACTGGCACCGAAGCCAAGGAATACACCGTTTACTACAAGGTGGTGGCCGATGCCAACCACAACGACGTGGCTGCACAGAGCTTCAAGGTGACCATCGAACAGGCCACCCTGACCGCCGCTACGCTGACCGAGACGAACTTCATCTACAACCAGCAGGAGCAGACCGCACTGGTGGCTATCGTCAGCGCCGGAGCTATCACCGTTCCCGATGCAGGCTACGAGATTGCCGACAACAAGGCAACGAACGTAGGCAACTACACCGCCACGCTGACCGGTAAGGGCAACTTCAAGGGCTCTGTAACCGCAAACTGGAGCATCGTGGCTGCCAACGCCAACCTGTTCAACATCACGCTGGGCACAACCGAGTACACCTACGACGGCACAGCCAAGACGCCTACCGTAACCGTTAAGGACGGAGAGGCTACCCTCGTGGAGAATACCGACTACACGCTGGCTTACACCGCCAACACGAACGCCGGAACCGCTACCGTTACCGTAACAGGTAAGGGCAACTACAGCGGCACAAAGACGGCTACCTTCACCATCAAGACCGCCGACATCACCCCGACAGCTCCTACAGCAAAGACAGGACTGGTGTTCAACGCACTGCCTCAGACGCTGATTTCCGCAGGTAGCGCACAGGGCGGCGAGATGCAGTACTCTCTCGACAACGTGAACTACTCTACTTCTCTGCCTTCGGGCTTCGAGGCCAAGGAATACACCGTTTACTACAAGGTGGTGGCCGATGCCAACCACAACGACGTGGCTGCACAGAGCTTCAAGGTGACCATCGCACAGGCCGAACTGACCGAGCTGATACTGGCTCAGACCACTCTGACCTACAACCAGCAGGAGCAGACCGTGGCCGTGGCAAGCGTGAAGGCAGGCAATCTGCCTGTGGCTGCCGACAGCTACGAAGTGAGCGGCAATAAGGGCACAAACGTAGACGAATACACCGTAACCGTTACAGGTAAAGGCAACTTCAAGAACAAGGCTACTGCCAAGTTCACCATCGTTCCTGCCGAGGCCGAGGCTAAGTTCGAGATTACGCTGGGTACAACCGAGTACATCTACGACGGCACAGCCAAGACGCCTACCGTTACCGTTAAGGACGGCGAGGCCGTGCTTGTTGAAGGCACCGACTACACGCTGGCTTACACCGCCAACACGAACGCCGGAACTGCTACCGTTACCGCAACAGGTAAGGGTAACTACAGCGGCACAAAGACGGCTACCTTCACCATCAAGCCCGCTACGCTGACCAGCGTAACGCTCGCTCAGACCGAATTCCAGTACAACCTCTTCGGCCCTGTGGCACAGACCGCCGAGATTGCTGAGGTGAAGGCTGGCAACCTGATTGTTCCCGCTGCACAGTACGATGTGGAGGGCAACACGCAGACCGAGCCCGGCTTGTACACCGTGACCGTAACGGGTAAGACCAACTTCCAGGGCAGCGTAACGGCAGACTTCGTCATCAAGGACCAAGTGGTTGACGGCGAAGGCGAGAAGACCGAGAGCGGCGAAGAAGTGGACGACATCGATATGACGGTGAGCGTCGTTGACCGCACCCAGAAGACACTGAGCATCGACAACATCAGCGAGGGCACACCTAGCACCGAGGGTATCACCGTGGAGATTCCTGCCACCGTCAACGGCTGGACCGTGGTTTCTGTAAGCGCTAACGCTATGGCAAGCATGAACAACGTGACCGACATCGTCATGCCCGACACGGAGAAGCCCATCGAGATTGAGGCAGGCGCATTCCCCAGCACGGCTACCATCCACACCACACTGGCTATGCTCGACGACTATGCACTTATGGCTGCACTGCAGAGCAACTACGAGGGCGCGAAGGTGGTTTGCACCGTGACTCCCGTGAACAAGTACTGGACGCTGGGTACTGGCTGTGATGTCATCATCCCCGATGGCATCGACGTATATACCGTGCAGGTGAAGAACACCGCCGAGGTGGCTACGGAGATTGTTCCTGAAGACCAACTGAAGTACGGCAACGAGCGCATCATCAAGGCTAACAACGGTGTGCTGCTGCTCGGCACAGCCGGACAGAGCTACGACCTGGTGGCTTACAGCGGACGCATCGCCAGCGGTATGCCCGTGGCTACGAGCGACAACAAGGACTATGGTCAGAAGAACTGCCTGGAGCCCGTCATCGAGAAGAAGCACTACGACAGCGGCCATTACTTCGTGCTGCAGAACAACGAGTTCCACGCCATCCTGGCTGAGGGCGACGAGGTGAAGGTACCTGCCGGCAAGGCTGTGCTGCACCTGGGCGATGAGCAGGCCGGAGCCCGCTCGCTCGTGCTTGGTATCGACGATTCTGCTACAGGAGTTAAAGAAGTTATCGAAGTTAACGGAGTTAACGACGGTAGTTTCTACGACCTGAACGGCCGCAAGCTCAACGGCATGCCGACCAAGAAGGGAGTTTACCTCTTCAATGGACGTAAAGTGGTTGTGAGATAAAAAGAAAACAAGAATACAAGAAGACAAGAAAACAAGACGATAGTTATGGCAAGCAAAAGTTTTCGTGAAGTAATGGCCTGGCAAAAGGCACACGCCTTTGTGCTGGCTTTCTACAAGACAAAGCCCATGTTTCCCGACGATGAGAAGTTCGCCTTGGTGCCGCAGTTCCAGAGGGCTGCCGTAAGCATCGCTGCGAACATCGCCGAGGGCTACAAGAAGGTGTCGAAAGCCGACAAACTCCGCTTCTTCAACATTGCGCAGGGCTCGCTCGAGGAGTGCCGATATTATATAATATTGTCGCACGACGTGGGCTACTACTCTCAGGACGTCGCCAACGACATGTGGGCAAAGATTGAGGATGCCGCCATTACGCTCCATTCCTACTGCGAAGCCATCAAGGCCAACAAAGGAATCACGGATGAGCAAGTCTAACGTCTTGTATTCTTGTATTCTTGTATTCCTGTATTCTCGTATTCCAAAAAGAAAGATAACATAAAACTATAAGATATATGAAAAGGAAATTAATATCATTGCTCGTGCTGTTCATGGTGGCCATGGCAACGGTGACGACACAGGCGCAGACGAGGGACTCGGTGGCCTTCCAGCCACACTGGTTCGTCCAGCCCCAGGTGGGCGTGGGCTACCATGTCGGCGAGGCCAAGTTCTCGAAGCTGCTGTCGCCTACTGCCGCGCTGAGCGTGGGCCGTCAGTTCTCGCCGGTCTTCGGACTACGCCTCGGTGCGTCGGGCTGGCAGGCTCGCAACTGGCAGACACACCCCGTGGCAGAGTATAAATGGAACTACGTACAGGCAAACCTGGACGCTACGGTGAGTCTGACCAACCTCATCTGGGGGTGGAACGCCGACCGTAAGTGGAACGTCTATGGACTGGCTGGCGTGGGACTGAACATCGCGTTCAAGAACGACGATGCCAACAAGCTGGCTGCCCAGAACGAGAGTGCGGGCATCCCTGCACTGGCCAACGGTGGCTTCGAGAAGCTGTGGGACGGCACGAAACTGTTCCCTGCCGGACGTCTGGGTGCCGGCATCGAGTACGCCCTCTCTGAGCGCGTGGCACTCGGACTGGAGTATAACGCCAACGTGCTGCCCGACAAGTGGAACTCGAAGAAGGGCAAGAGCGACAACATGGACTGGCAGCAGAACCTGCTGGTGGGCGTGAAGATCTCGCTGGGCAAGACCCGCAAGCACATCACCATCGAGGAACCTGTGCAGCCCGTTGTGGAGCCAAAGCCTGTAGTAGAGCAGAAACCCGAGCCTATAGTGGAGAAGCCGAAGCCCGTGGTAGAGACCAAGCAGGTGGTGGTAAAAGCCCCCGACATGGCTGAGGTGAAGGTCTATTTCGCTCCCAGCTCGTCGAAGCTGACGTCTGCCGAGGCTGAGAAACTGCAGTCCGTGGTGGAATACCTGAAGAAGTATGGCGAGAAGAACGTCATCGTCAGCGGCTACGCCTCTAGCGACGGCCAGAAGGCTTACAACCAGCGTCTGTCAAAGCGTCGCGCCAAGGCCGTAGAGCAGTGGCTCAGCAACAACGGCATCGATGCCACTCGCATCAAGGCCGAGGGCAAGGGCGAAGTAGATTTCGGCAGCCGCAAGGAGAGCCGCGCAGCAGCTACCATCGCAATCGAAAAATAATTATTGATAACTAAAAAACAATACGATATGAAAAAGAACATTTTTTATGCATTGATGATGCCCGCACTGTTGCTGGGCGCAGTGTCCTGCACCGACTATCAGGACGACATCGACAAACTGGGCGCAGAGAACGATGCCCTGCGCAGTTACAATAACCAGACCATCTCGCAGCTGAACTCAGTGGTGTTCCAGACCGAGGAGGGACTGAACGTGATTACCGTAGATCAGCCCAAGGCTACCACCATCGTCTATGAGGTAGAGCCGAAGGAGTTGGCACCGACGCTGGCTGCTGACATCAGCCGTCTGAGCTTCGTGAGCCAGCACGGTGCCGCCATGGCCATCACCGCTGCAGCAGCAGACGCCTCCAAGGGTACGCTGACCATCACCGCTACGCCCAGCGGTTTTGACGGCAGCAAGACACAGAGCCTGTCACTGCTCTATAAGGAGGATGGTCGCTCGTACCAGACCGCCTACACGCCGGTGTATGTCATCACGCATCCCACTGCCGGCAGTCTGGCTATCAACATCCCCACCACCGCTGGCGGTAAGTATGCCGTGGGTGCCAGCTACCAATTGGGTGCTGTGTTCACACCTGCCTATATCACCGAGACCGACGTGACTTGGAGTGTGGACGACACCACACTGGCCACCATTGACGCCAACGGTGTGCTCACCCCGATTAAGAACGGCACCGTGACCATCACCTGCACCTCGAAGGACAATCCCGCAGTGAGTGCCACTGTCACCATCGAGATTACTGGCGGCAACATCCCCTTGGACGAGGGTGGTGTCAGCCAGGGTGGCGCAGAATAAGCATAAACAATAGGTATTAAGTAAAGGATAACAACACAGTCTCTCCGTCAACATTTGTGGCGGGGAGGCTTTCTTTTTTGCGAAGACCCACCCCAAATCTTCTGAAACCCTTTTGTATAAAAAATACAAGTAGGGCACGCTCCACATGGTGAAAGACCTGAAGTTACCCACGATGAAACCACTCGATCCAAAGACGATGAAACTGATATTCAAAAAGCAGAGATAATATGGACTACGTAAAAACTATGACAGGTACCTGGTACCTGTCATACTCATCGTCTGCGCTCACTTCCTCGCCCGTAAACTTACGGTGCGAGCGGCGCTGCTGTACTAAATCCTTAAAGTCCATTGTTCTTTGTTTATGATATATCTGCTGCAAAGGTAGTGCAAAGCGAGCGAAATACAAAATAAAAAACAAATTTTGTTTCCATTTCAATGGACTTTTGGGCTATTCGTCAAAATCGTATCGGCGGGCATCAGATTCTACAGCAGGATCCGAATCGCATAACAATTTTGGTATTCTTAGCTTAATGACGTCCAATGACGGCTCTTTGTATTCTTTCTTTCTATTAGTCATAGTTGTTTATTTGTTGATGTATTTCTTTCCGTTCTTGATATATGTACCCTTGCTGGGCTTGCTGTTGAGCGAACGACCACTGAGGTCGTAGATGCGTTCTGTGCCATCAAGGTCAATGGTCTGAATGATGGGACTGATGTCTGTGGCGTCATCTTCCACCTCAAAGTCTATGTCGCTATAGTAAGCATCGGCAGGGAAATCCGTAATACCATCATCATCGGCAGCAGCACGATGCAGACGGGCATTGCTATTTTCTGTTTTGAAATTGGTATAGTAGCGGTTGCGAGTAAAACCGTCTGTACGGCTAAAATAGCTACGGCAAGAATTGATATAGACTTTCTTTTGCTGTTCGGTTTTATTTGCAACTCGGTGCCAGTTACCAGTAGACTGAATAATATAGGCATGGTCAGCTATAGCCTCGTCATTGACCATGTAAGAGAGGGTTCCTTTGAACTGTCCTACCACAGCACCCGTTTTGTAGTCAGTAATAGTCAGGGGATGCAGCTGAGTAGTTACCTTTGTCTTTTCCTCACTCAGCAAAATGTAGCCACCACCATTGACCACTATAAAGTACGGTTCACCAGCCTTGAGCTGTTTGGCCACTTCCACGAAGATGAAGTGCAGGTTGTCCTTGACATACTTCAGCTGGTACACCTTCAGGTCACTCTCGTCATTGGTCGCCACTTTGTCGAGGTCGATGTCAAAGGGCAGACAGAGCGTATAGGCCTTGCGGGAATACTGGATATCGAAGAGGTCGAAGTCACTCTCGCGAGCCAACGCCTCGTCGGTACCATCTTTATGGTCCACCGTAACCTCCTCCAGGTCGCTTGCCTCGTAGTTGCTGACGATGTCTGTCTCTGCCCACAGTTGACGATTGTATTGCACATAGTCGGCAGTGAAGTCACGGGGTGGACAGAACGACTGTCCGTCGGCCAGATAGAAGAGTTTACACTCGTCGCCCATCACCACATTCCACTCTTCCTCGGGTGCCGTATAGTTGGCACTCTTTTCAGGCAGATAGATCATCACGTCGTCAGAGAGTCCGAAGAACGGATTGTTCTTCTCCCCGCGAGCCACGCGCAGCGTCTTGATGCTGCTGGGAACAGCGACAGACCAGATGGGGTCTTCGTAGCCATAGAACAGGTTCTTGCCCAAGCCTGTGACGGGGATGCCTTCCACAGTGGCGGGAATGGTGATATTCTTTGCATCACCATAGTACCATACGGCACGACACGACTGACCGTCGTCGTTCATCTTGTAGGCGAAGAGGGCATCGTAGAGGTCTGCTTCTGATTCCTGGTCGGGTTCCTCCTCTTCAAAGTCAATCGTTCGTGCATGAACGGTGTTGACGGTCAGATAGGCACGGAAGGGCTTCACGAGTTCGTTTTTGTAATAGTAAAAGCCCAACTTCTGCTCTCTGTTGCGGCCCAGCGTAAGACAGTTACCCTCGTTACTGTCACCCTGGTTGACGCGCAGGCCCTCTTCCCCCACTCCATTCAGGGCGTTGAGGTAGAGCGGTATCTTGGTGGCATCTGTACCCGTATAAGGCAGCAGGTTGTAGGTTCCCTTCTTCGGACTGCGTACTACCACAGAGGTCCCTGCACCCAGTTTGTTGTTGATCTTTTTACTGATGTTCAGCAGTATGACCGAAGCATCCTCCACCAGGTCTTTATTGACGAGATAGACCTTCAACTCCTCAGGCAGTTGGGTGGCAAAACCCAGATACAAGGTGGCTGCCTTAGCGTCGTTAAAGGTCAGCGGGTAGTAGCGGTCTATGCGCTGGTTGTCGTCGTACAGACTCCAGCTGGCATCATTTTTGTAATTCTTCAGCAGACGCTGGTCGAAACTGCCATCATTGACGAAGATGCGCATGGCAGGCTCTGTGGCATCTTCATCCTGTGAATAGTGTACGATGCCTCCCTTCGCCAGTTCTGTCACATCATGGAGATTCGTGCCATCAAGGAAAATGGTATCGAGGTTCTCTATCTTATAGATGGCATCTTTCAGGATGCGACGGGTTGTTCCTGAGAGGGTGATGCTGGTAGCCTTACGACCATTCGGATAGCATACCAGTTCGTCGTTCTTGGTGTACAGCATGCTGTCGCGCGACACGTAATTGGGGTTGCCATTGTCTACGCAGATATTCTTCACGTTGGAATGATAGAAGGCCTTTCCCGAGACACTGGTAATTTTCTGTGTCAGGGTGACAGTCTCCAACTGATCGCAACCTTTGAAGGCCTCTTCGCCTATCGTTGTCACACTCTCCGGGATACGGAACTCCTTGAGGCTCTTCATATTGTGGAAGGCAGTACCCTCGGCAGCACGTCGTGGAGCCCCAGCGACATGCTCAGAAGTACCTAACTGCGTAATGCCGCGGAAGAGAGCAAACTCGTTGAAGCGGATAATCTGTTCTGCCTCCTGCTGACTGTTATTGACAGCGCTGACAAGCTGACTGTCACTAATCTTACGCAGTTCGCTGAGCGACAGACGATGGTTGCCGTCACTATCGAAATTGGTCTCACAGAGCATGCGGGCATGTTCATCGGCAAAGGTGACGCCAGGCACGAAACCACTGGTCACCGTGATGGGTGTCGTGATGCGGGCACGCTCCAAGGTACGTGTCAGGAAGCAACGACCTTCCTGTAGCGGAGCAATGGCCGTCATGTCCTCGTCAACCTCAAGGATGCTGGCGTCGTTCAGCGTGACTTTTGCTCCATAGCGCAACTCCATCTGTCGCTTCATGGCGTCCAGTGCATTGTCGCTATCCGTAAAGAATGGCAGTGACAACAGACGACCCCAGTCGTTGTTGGCAAAACTCTTCAGCATGGGGAAGTAGCCCTGTTCTGACTGCCAGCGCTCTTCGTTGGCAAAGACGGTACCGTTGGTAAGCTCTTCCATGCTCCGTTCGTAGCGATTAAATCCCTCCTGGTCCGGATGACTGAAGTAGCCCTGTGGGAAATAGCAGGAGGCTACATTCCCCTGGTTGTCCTTCATCACATAATCCTTTGCCGCTCCACCCAGAATCAGGTTGCGACGGACGGTGGTGACAGCACCTTCATAATCGTCCCATCCGCCAGCTTCGCAGACATTGGCAAAGACATTCGCCTTGATATTGTTGTTCCAACTGTAGAAGGCTATCACACAGTCCTCAATGGTGGGGACGGCATTGTTCTGATGGAAGAGATAGCCCACCAGTCCATGAGCATCGTAGGTACCCTCCCAATGTTCCATGAGTGGATTCACGCGCACAAGACCCTGAAACATACAATTACGGACCACCGCATTTCCATACATCTTACTGGCCAGGAAGGAAGACGTTCCCTGAATGGCTCCTGCACTCGGACTGGCTCCATAGACGGGTTCCATGTATGTATCCACAAAACCGACATTCTCGATGGAGGCACCACTAAGGATTTCTCTGAAGATGCCGAAACAGTTGATCTTATATAGTCCGCGAACCAGATGACTGTCGCCGTCGAGATGGGCCTTCCAACTGATATCATTGATAACGGTAGGAAAGTTCCTTGCATTCGGATTGATGGTACCATCTGTCAGAATCAGGTCCTTGTTGAAGATAATATCCTGCGTCAGTTTGTAGTACTCGCCCTCTTCGTTCTCGTTCAGCATCTTGGCAAACTGACGGGAATTATGGATGAGGAAGGGATTAGCCAGTGAACCGTTACCACCGTCATAGCTGTCTGCATAGGTACCGTCCCATAGTTGGCCGAAGGTCACCTGAAGGGTCAAGTCCTTACTGATGTTCTTGTCAGACTGTACGGCCAAGGTCACTACGCCTGGGTCGGTGGGTGTCGCCATCTCGTCAGCAAACAGCAGTAAGTTTGAACCGCCAGAGCGATAGTAGATAGCCTTTCTGCCGTCGGCCTTCTTCTCAGCTACCGAGAAGGGCGAATACAAATCGTAGGCCTTGTTCACATTGGTAAATCCCAAGGGGACAGACACCAGCCAGGCATAGTCTGGAAAGAGAGCGGGTGTCTTCAGGTCGGTATTGTCACCCCACACGCTGAGCGCTCGTTCGATGAGTGAGTCATACAACAGCCCCGAACTGGCATTGTTGGCTCCATTAAAGGAGACGCATGGATAGTAGCCCTGCGTGAATTGCCAACCAATACCGGTAACATTGATCATGCCTCTGTTCATATACAGGTTCTTCAGACTGGCTATCTGGGCAGAACTACTCGGCAGACTGCTGCTCTGACCGTTGGTCAGCAGTTCGATGCTCTTGCCTTCGCCACCGGCATCCGACTGACTCTGAATCAGATTCTGGTCAAAGTAGCACATGCTGTTCTCCTTGCTTCTTCCCGACCCGTCCAGACTGATGGGATGTGAGTTGGCGGTGACCGTCGACTTATCCATCGTTCCCAAGAAGAGGGAATTGATCTCGCCAGTAGCAGCAGAGTGTGCTGCTACGCCACCCACATACTGGGCACCCGAGGCACTGATATGTCCGCTATACGCACAGTAGATGACGGTACCCTGCATCCACTTACCCTGGAATTCCAGGGTTTCGTTCTTGCCCACGATGCCACCCACATATCCTGACCCTTGAAGGGTTGCGGTGCTGACGCAACCAATGATGTTGCCCTTGTTGCGTGCGCAGATGCCTGCCGACGTACCATTGTTGTCGGTATGGATATTGCCCTGCGAACCACAGGCTTCTATGTTTCCGCCCTCATTATAGCCACAGATACCACCCGCATAGCGTGTCATCTCGTCTACGCTGTTCACCTTGCTCGTACAGTCAAAGACAAAGGTTTCCAACGGTCCGTTGGTATCTTTCCACCAATTGACCTGTTCTATGGAGTAGTGCTTGACATATCCTACGATACCGCCAAAATAGCTGCATCCCGACACTTCCATCCAGACATCGGTATGACAGCGATAGATACTTGCAGGATTCTGTACAAAACCTACCAGACCACCAATGGCGCCACGCTCGTTAGGCTCGTTCATCCGTCCTTGGATATGACCTTGTGCCGTACAGCCGTAGATGGCTCCAAACTGGTTGGTGTCACGATTGCCACCCATATAGCCGCAGAGCATTCCGATATAGAGACTCTTGACGTAACTGTCCTGAGAGATGCGGATGTCTCCTCCCTTGATGTGGACGTTGCGGATATAGCCCCGACTAGTTCCAAAGAGACCATAGTGAAAGTTGTTGTTACTTTCACCATACCCTTTGACAATCATACCCGTAATGGTATGCCCCTTGCCGTCGAAGTTGCCCTCAAAAGGATGGTTCTGGTCAATGCCAATGGGAATCCACATGGTGGGATAGCCATCGATACGATAGTCCTGCAGATTGACGTCACCAAGCAGTTCGAAGTATTTGCCTTTATAGCTGTTGTGACGCACGTTGACATCATAGGCCAACTTGGCCAAATGCTGTCCTTGCCAGATGCGGTAAGGACGTTCCTTGGAACCGTCGCCACCATAGAAGCAGTCATCTCCTTCTCTGATGATATGGTCGAAGATCCACTCCCAACTATTTCTTTCTACATAGTAGGACGAGGCCGACAGCTGCTCCTGAGGTGCCAGGAATAGCACGGCGAATAGCACGAGGCTGATGTATGTGATACGCTGTTTCATCATCGTTATACATATATATGATTAGTAGTTGTACTTGAAGATTTCCTCTCCCGTGCTGACGAGATAGACGCCATGCTGTTGGAGACCCACCAACTGACTGTCGGCAGTGACGGTAGCAGAGTATTCCACCTTGCCGTCGGCAGCAAAGACGCGCAGCCGGTTGCCAACGGTCAGCCCACTCAGGCGAATACCGTTGTGCTCCCTACTGACCGTCGTCTTATGCTGACAGTCGTCCTTGCTGATCAGGGGCAGGCCTGTCTGCTCGTCTTCCTCAGAAGGAATCAGTTGTACCGACCAGAGATTCTCCTTCTCTGACAGGTTGTCGATAACGGAGAGGCCCATGTCGTCGTCTTCACCCATCATGTCCCACAGGCGTTCATCATAGATATGAGTGTTCAGGAATGCTATCTGCTGTTCCTCCACATGCTCGACATACAACGTAGCATAAGCCTTGCGCTCGCCACCTATCTCGACAAAGTCGTCGCTGGTGAGTCGCACGACGGCATCGTCACTAATGGGAATGTTATAGCCTGGATGCGGGAAGATACCCACATACGCCGTGTGGTTCTTCTGCAGACCATACAGGGAGTGGTCTGTCAGTTCTACCTCATAGATATTGGTACTGCCGTCTACCGAGTGGTTCACCAGCTCGCAACTGACATTTTCGAAACCTATCAGCAGGTCTTGCGTGTTCTCCTCCTTGGCGACACGTCTCAGACTGGCCCCGCGACGTGGTGAGTACGTTGCCTGGAAGACGTTGTCGAAGTCGCATTCCACATGGTCGCAGGTCAGCAGACCGTTGAAACTCTCGGGAACACTGTAGTTGACGGTAAATGTCTCCTGTTCGTAGGGACCGACATAGAGGTCTGTCAGTTCGTAGGGGGCATCGTTGATGGTGAACGAGACGCGCTTAATGGGCGATGTTCCCGTATTGTACAGTCTGAAGTTGACGGGCAAAGTCTGTGTACTGATAAGCGCCTTGTCCGTATAGCTGATGTCATATTCGAAGTCATTGTAGAACTCCTGGGTATTCATCATCACCCTCGACTCCTGGATGCCGTCGCCGTCAGACAAGCCATACACCACGCTGATGCTGTTGTCGTCAAGGAATCCGTCGTAGTCGGTCATGATCAAGTTGTCGCGCGAGGCACCCACCGTCACGTAGGGCGTAGGGCGCAGATTGTCGTGCATAAAGATACGCGAGGCGTTGAGGATAGACTGTGGCTTGGGGAATCCTACCGTCTCTTTACCGATGCGTACCGTATTGTCCATACGTGTCCACAACAGACAGAAGTCGTTGGGATAGTCTACCTGTTTGTCGCTCACCACCTTCATACTCTGAGGCATAAACTGTGTCAGATTCATGTCCGTAGCACCGTGACCGCTGTAGAGTCCATTCATGTTGAGCATCTTCACATAGACGTCGCGCAGACTGTCGGAGGGTTCATAGAGCATCGCCATCACGACCTCGTCGCCAACACGCTCCATAGAGATGCTGATGGGCGACATCGGGTCGATGGTGTGTACGCAATGGGACATGCTCAGCGGGCGACAGCTGTACCACACCGAACTCTCTGTATTTTGGTTCTTGTCATTTTCCTGCGGATAGGTGGTGTAGTGGATGGCAGCCAGTACGGTGTCGTTGGCCATCACCAACTGTAGATCGTTGACGATGCTTTTGCCATCGATGGGCAACAGGTTCTCGGGCTCACTCCACTGCGTACCGTCAAAGACTGACATCACCACATAGCCCTTCATGTCAAAGGTGGGAATCTGGTATTTCGAGATATAGAGTGGATTGACATACTCGCCACGCTTCCACACGGCAGCGGCACGCCCATCTTCCTGAATGGCCACGGTCAGCGACTGGTCGATATAGTTGTTGTCATCGGCAATAACCGTCTGCTGCCAACTACCATCAGCCTTACGGATCTGGGCTACCAGTTTGCTCTGATGGGCCGTCTCTTTTTCTTTGTTCAGAAGTGCGTCACCCGTCAGCGTGTTCTTCTCCAGCGTGGTCTTCATCTGTTCGAAGCCTACAATGTCGTAGTCGCCAGCATGACAGACGCTGGGCGTGGTGGCGCGCAGACTGTTCTCCGACAGTTGGGCAGTCTCGCTGCCGTTCACATCCTGACAGACAATACGGTCTCCATTGATGTTGTTCTCGTCCTGTTCCTGATTGACCACCACGTCGCTCTCCGACATAAACAGGGGTTTGGGATTGCCGAAGGAAGAAGAAAGAATCGATGCGCCAAAGTCCAGATACTGGTTGTCTGTATCGATGGGGTGCATATCGATGTCACCGTCATCAGCTCGACGCTGCGGAACTTTCGGAGGTGTCGTGCCCTTCAACCACCAGGGATAACCTGGATAGAAGGGGTTGGTGGTATTCTCCGGACCCCATGTTTGTCCACCGATACAGGCTGTAAAACGGGGACGCCAGCGCAGGATGTAGAATTTTATGTCCAGGAAGGCATCGAATCCTGCCAGGGCCATGGCTTTCCACCCCTTGTCGCTGGAGGTCCATTCGCCACCACTCTGCCAACCGACCTGTCCGCCAAAACCACCCGTCAACAGCAGTTTGGCTCCCACACGGGCCTTTCCTCCTAGTTTGGCTTGTTTGTTGAGTGCCTGACACTCTTCCACCTCGCTTTTTTCTTCTGGAGTCATCTCTGAGGTAGGCTCCTGACCTTGTGTGGCATCGGCATCAAAACTGACACTCACGCCACCCTTCAGACTGGCTTCAGCATAGGCCAGCCAACCCATCTTTCCTGACTTCAACGAACCGAACTTCTTTTCAAAACCGTAACGTTTCATGCCTACACCGACCTTGCCATAGGCTGACAAGACGGCAGAGGCACGCAGATGGATGCCCTTGGAAATGAAGGTGATAAAGGTCTCATTCTTGATGTATTTTCTCAAGATGGATTCGGGGTCGAGATTGAGGAAACCGAAGAAGCCACCGCCGGCGCCTACTTCCAACTTCTTCAGGTAGAAGCCAAAGGGGTCGAGGGGCATAGTAACGCCGACCTCTCCGTCAACGAACCATCCCAAGCCAAGCTTATTGCCAGAGACCTTGAAGATGTCGTCAAACTCGTTCATGAACCATTTATTCTTGTCCAGATTCTTCAGTGCTCCCGAGTCATTGTTCGAGTCCCAGCTAATCTTTCTGCTGCCCTTCTCCTCGCTGATGGTATGGCTACGACTGACGGAGTTGTTCTTCAGGTCCTGTTTCATCTCTGAACCGTCAGCAGAATCGCTCTTGCCAAATCCGAGCGAGAAGAGGACGTCGACATCAAACAGTCCTCTGTCCAGATCCAGCTGTGGCACCAACTTCAAGGAGAATCCTGGCATCTTGGTCAGATCCAGCTGGAAACTGGGGGCCAGCAGCCACTGCATACCCATGTCTCCTGCCGACTCTCTAATCATCTTGTCGTTGTCCTTACAAGCGGCATCCTTGGCTTGGTTCTCTGCCGTTTTCTCTGCCTGTTCCTTGTTAAAGGTGATCAGCTTCAGATAGGGGAAGTTGCGAAACTGCTTATCGCCGCTTTCCAGCACAGGCTTGCACACGATTTCCTTGGGCAACTTGCCCACCAGGTCATAGCGCAACTCAAAATAGTTGCGTGTCAGTGAAGGATGGTCACTGGCCAGAATGGTATTTCTCGACACGAAGTCGAAGTTGTATTTAGCCTTGTCGTTGTCCTTCTCTAGAGCATAGAACAAGGGAGTTGGCTGATTACCAGCAGACTTAGGTACAGAGAAGGTTAGCGCCATCTGCGCATATTTCTCTATCAGGTTGTCGTTCAGTACCTTAGGTTCGTCTGTACCGCCATTCTCTAAGAACTTCATCTCCGTCTCCTTGCTCTTCGTCGAGAGGTCAATGCTGTCGACCATGAAACCCTTGTAGTTCTTGCCACCAATGGTGCGCGTCACACCGCTTTTCTCCTTCAACAGACAGAGTGTCTGGTTGGAAACGGCTATTTGGTTACTATTGCCCGAACTGGGGAAGAGGCGCACGTTGGCATTACACTTCTCCACGTTCAGCACCTTCGTTACGGGGTCGAAGGCACCCGCATACTTATAGATGGTGGGATAGTAGTCGGGGGCCAGGATTTCAATGAGCACGGGGTTCGTCATGGTCTGAATCTTATACGACTGCGTAGCGTCGTCGAAACCCAACACGCGGACGGTCTCGTCGGGCACGTATTCGCCCTTCTCGTTGACGCGCTCCACATGGATGATGGCATTCTTCACTACGCGCTCCTTACCCTTGCTGCTATTCTTGGCATAGGGGCGCAGGTAGAGGATGTCGTAGCGCTCCATGAGTCCCGTTCCCAACATATTGAAGATGGTCAACTCGCGTCCGGCATGCTTGTCCATGAAGACGTTGGACTCCAGTTTCAGGTGGTTGAAGTCCTGACAGACCCATGCACCGTATTCCAGTTTCGAACGGTCCAGCTTTAACTTGCGCACATCGTTCTGGTCGTTGCTGACGAGGTATATCTCACTCAATGTCTTGCCCTGAGGCACGTAGAACGACTGGAACTTGTCGCCCTTCACGTCGAGTGTCTTTGTCACGGGCGACTGTCCGTTCTCGGTCAACACATACTCTATCTGGTAGGTCAGCCCCGTCTTCTGGCGCTTGGAGTCCAGGCGGAAGGTGTACAGGTTGCGGTCGTCCCAGTCATAGGCATAGTAGCGAAACCTCAGCGTGTCGGTCGAGGCTTCTCCCCTCGCCTTCTTGTTGACCTTTACCAGTACGGAATCTGTGGCCTGGGGCAGGTTGATAAAGAAATAGTCACTGACCGTCATACTCATGGGCTGCTGCTCGTTATAGACCACATGCACCTCATAGGCCTGTTCACGCTCCCGACCATCATTGATGCGGAAACAGAGTGTGGTATTGTCGCGCATCTTCCAGAAGAGCTCCTGTTCCTCGCGACCTTTCATGGCAGTCTTGGCGAACATGTCCTTCACCTTTTGCACATCCACTTGGTTGCCACCAATGGTGTTATTGCTGATTTTCGTCCAGCGCAATGCCGAATTATGGCGTGTCACTGTCCGCAGGTTCTGCACATCACTGAGATTGTTGGCAAAGTACAAATCAAAGTCCTGTGCCTGCACACTGATGGCAGCCAAAACCGACAATAGTAGGGATATTATTCGCATCATACTAGTTTTAGGTTTTAAATTTTAATCACACTTTTAGCTTCTGTAGGTCAGAAAACCAATTCTGTCTGCAAATATACACATTATTTTTATAAACAAACATTTTATACAAAAAAAGTTTTGATTTTTGCGAAAAAATATGTATTTTTGTCCTCACTGAAGACCAATTATGCATTACTAAACGATTGTAACATATTCATTTACTACCAATCTATGAAACGTTATCAACTATTCCCAACCATCGCTGTATGTCTGTTAGGCAAGACGACGGTCAGTGCGCAACCCTACGACTTCCAGAACACGAAGCTGAAGGACGACAAGCGTGTTGAACTCTTTTTGAAGCATCTGACGCTCGACGAGAAGATGCAGTGGCTCTCACCCATGCTCGGCGCACCGCGTCTGGGCATTCCTGTTACCAGCAGCAATTTCGACGAACAACTGATGCGCTCACTTATCGTCAGCAGCCGCAAGGCTAACGTGAATCCTGAGGACTACGAGGCTCGCTCGAACATCATGTGGACAGCCACTTGGGCACTCACACCTCATCGATCCTGAGTTTGTGCCTGCTTTGGAACAGGAGGTCAGGCTGATGGACGAGGGATTCCCTCTGCCGAAATACGATGTGTACAATCATCTGAAATGGATGGATGAAGCCGGCATTGAGACTTCCGTGCTGACGCTGGCAGCTCCACAGCCGACATCTGCCCAAACAGTCAGACAAACCAACGAGGCTGCCGCCCGCATCAAGAAGGAATACCCCGGACGATTCCTGTTCTGTGCTGCCCTACCCCTGCCCGATGTATCGAAAGCTATTGAGGAGGCGAAATATGCGCTCGATGTGCTGAAGGCTGATGGCATTAAACTGGCAACGAATGTCGATGGACAGTATCTTGGCGCACCAGAACTCGATACGCTTTTCTCGGTCTTGAACGAGCGTAAGGCAGTGGTAATCCTACATCCCCATCGCCCAGAACCGGTAAATAAGCAGGTGATGCAGCAGACACCGCTGGCTATGCAGGAATATCTCTCAGAGACCACTCGCGCCGTATCGAACATGATCAGTCGCAACGTGTTGGCCCGCTATAATAATATAAAGGTAATAGTGCCCCATTGCGGTGCCTATCTGCCTTTGGCTATCCCTCGCATGAAGTCATTGACTCCCGTGATGCAGGCCAACAAGATGGTGGGCGAGATTGACTACGAGGCCAACCTCCGAACCCTCTACTACGACCTTGCAGGGGCACACTCTCCCGAGGTCATCCGCATGCTGCTCACTATCACTACACCAGATCACCTGCTCTATGGCTCCGACTATCCATACGTCGCTCCACAAGTACTCACACAAAGTCTGGCGAGAATGAAGGACTATCTCTCGAAAGAACCTGACCTGGCACCATTCAGGAAAATGATACTTTATCAGAATGCAAAAAGCCTCCTCCAACCACTATCTACTCCCCTCCATCACAGAGAGGGGCAAGGGGGAGGGTCTCTTATAGTCCGCATTGCTGAGATTGAGGTCTATCCACAGCACCTCAAGGAGTATCTCGAATTTGCCAACGAGGTGGACCGTCTGAGTGTGGAACAAGAGCCGGGTGTTATCTGCCTCTACCCGATGCAGAGTGCCGAGGACTCCACAAAGATTCGCATCCTCGAAATCTATGCCTCCGATGAAGCCTATCAGCAGCATCTCAAGACCGACCACTTCCAGAAGTACAAGCAGGGTACACTCCACATGGTGAAAGACCTGAAACTGCCCACGATGAAGCCACTCGACCCAGAGACAATGAAACTGATATTCAAAAAGCAGAGATAATATGGACTACGTAAAACTTGGTAACTCAGACCTGCGTGTGTCGCGCATCTGCCTGGCCTTAGATCAACTATTCTTCTTATAGCTCTGCACCGCCCAACAGCCCATCAGTGTGCCGATGCCCGCAAGGGCTAAGACCTGGTGGGCAGTTTCGTGCAGGCCTCCACCACGGATGAAGACGGTGCGGATGGCATCGATGAAATAATGCATGGGGTTGATATAGGTGGTCAGATACGCCCACTGGGGCATGGATCGCGTAGGGGTGAAAAGTCCCGACAGCAACATGATGCTCACCACAAAGAACCACATCACGAACATGGCCTGCTGCATGGTGTCGGAGTAGTTGGACACGATGAGTCCGAACGACGAGAAGAACAGCGCCAGCAACATGGCAAGCACGTAGATGAGCCACACGGGACCAGCAGGCGTGATGCCATAGACGAGCCACGCCAGCAGCAAGCACACGGTGATGACAAACAGCGCGATGAGCCAGTAAGGAATGAGTTTGGCAAGGATGAACGCCCACTTGGAGACGGGTGTGACATTGATCTGTTCGATGGTGCCAGCCTCTTTTTCGCCGACGATGTTAAGTGTGGGCAGGAAGCCCGTCATCAGCATCATCACAATGGCAAAGAGGGCCGGAATCATGAAGAGTTTGTAGTTCTGGCCCTTGTTGTAGAGGGTGGTTGTCGAGGAAGGAGGAAGGAGGAAAGAGGAAGATCCTCGAAGAATCTGACTCAGATAGGCGCTGCCCATCGCCCCCTTGGTGCCGTTGACGGCATTGGCAGCAATGAGATACTTACCATCTCGAATCTCGAGGATAACGTCGACCCTACCCTTCTCGATGTCCTTTATCGCCTCAGCGTATGTAGCCTTCTGTCCACCGAAGATAAAGTAGTTTGAGGCAGCAATCTGCTGTACCAATCGCTGAGACTCCACAGTGTGGTCAATGTCCACCACATCCACCACGATGTTCTTCACCTCCATCTGCATCACCCACGGCATCACGCACATGATCACGATGGGGAACATGATGATGAGTTTGGGAAGAAACGCATTACGACGGATCTGCAGGAACTCCTTTTGTATGAGATATTTCAGTGTCATATCAGTTACTCCAATCTTACATTAAACTTCTTCAGCGCAATGGCGAGCAGCACCACCGTCATAACTGCCAGCACAGCTACCTCGTGAGCCACTTCGCCAATGCCCACGCCCATAATCATCAACTTGCGCATAGTCTCGATATAATAGCGTGGCGGCACGATAGCCGATATCCATTGCAGGATAGTTGGCATCGATTCAACAGGAAACAGCATGCCCGACAGCATCACCACAGGCATCAACAGCACCATAGCTGACAGCAGCAGGGCCACAAGTTGCGTCTGTGCCACGTTGGAAATGAGCAGTCCCAGCGAGAGTGCCAGCAGGATATAGAGGGTACTCACAGCCAGAATCCAGAACAGCGAACCAGCCAGCGGTACTCCCAACACGAAACGTGCCATCAACAAGATGGTGATGAGGATGCCAAAGGCCAGTATCAGATAAGGCACTGCCTTAGCGATGATCACCATCAAGGGGCGCACGGGTGATACCAACAGCACCTCCATCGTACCTTTCTCTTTCTCACGGACAATCGAAATCGAGGTCATCATGGCACAGATGAGCATCAACAACATACCCATGATGGCAGGCACAAAGTTGTAGGCCGACTTCATCTGAGGGTTGTATAACAGTTGAGAATTGATAATTGACAATTGAGAATTAGGTGCCGCTATGGTTTGCAGAGCATAGGTAGTCCATTGCTGTGCCATATTAGGATCGCTACCATCAACCATGATCTGCATGCCACGATTCTGTACAAACACCAGCGCCATATCGGCCTTCTGACTGCGGATGAGTTGTTCGGCTTCCCGTGGGGTGTTCACAGTCTGCGTGATGACAAAATATTCCGATTGTGCCAGTCGTTCTACGGCCTGCTGCGTACGGGGCGACATCTCTGACGTGACTACCACCGTGCGCACATTCTTCACATCAGTGGTGATGGCAAAGCCGAAAAGCAGCATCATCACCACAGGCATGCCGAAGAGTATCAGCATCGTACGCTTGTCGCGCAGAATATGCTTGGTTTCCTTGATTACAAATGCTATAAACTGTTTCATACTCTTAATCGCTTGAACGAGTGGCCTGGCGGGCCAGATAGGTAAACACGTGATCCATATCGGGTTGGTGGAAACGCTGTTTCAGTTCATCGGGTGTGCCAAGTGCGCTGATTTTGCCGTCCACCATGATAGAGATGCGGTCACAATATTCTGCCTCGTCCATATAGTGTGTGGTTACAAAGACCGTGATGCCACGATGGGCTGCGTCGTAGATGAGCTCCCAGAACTGGCGGCGCGTAGCGGGATCAACACCACCCGTGGGTTCGTCGAGGAACACCACACCCGGATCGTGGAATATCGAGACTGAGAAGGCCAACTTCTGCTTCCAACCTAAGGGCAACGAACCCACCAAGTCATCGCGATGGTCTTCAAACTTCAACTGCCGCAGCACCTCGTCCATCTTACGCTTCACCTCGTCGGGTTTCATGCCGTAGATACCAGCAAAGAGACGAATATTCTCGGCAACAGTCAAGTCTTCGTAGAGCGAGAACCGCTGCGACATATAACCGATATGCTTCTTTATCTGCTCATATTCCGTGCGGATGTCAAAGCCTACCACCCTACCCGTTCCGCTGGTGGGCTGGTTCAGGCCTGTCAGCATATGCATAGCCGTCGTCTTGCCGGCACCGTTGGCACCTAGGAATCCGAATATCTCGCCCCTCTTTACACTGAACGAGATGTCGTCAACGGCATGGAAATCGCCAAAGGCTTTAACCAGATGTTCTACTTCGATGACGTTATCTTCTTTCACTTCTGCAATCTTCTCGTGTTCAATGCCTGACGGATTGAAGATACTGGCAAACTGGGTGAGAATATCATCGGGAGTACCAATGCCGCGCACCTTACCCTGATCCAGAAAAGCGACACGCTCACAGCAACGAACTTCATCAAGATAAGGCGTTGAAGCCAAGATAGTTATTCCACGTTCCTTCAACAAGAGCAGCATCTCCCATAACTCCTTGCGGCTCACAGGATCGACACCCGTGGTGGGCTCGTCGAGGAAGAGTACACTCGGCTGGTGTACCAATGCACACGAGAGCGCCAGCTTCTGCTTCATACCTCCCGAGAGAGCCCCTGCCTTACGGTCTTTGAAGCGTTCTATCTGCGAGTAGATGGCTTTGATGGAGTCGTAGCCTTCGTCAACAGTGGTGCCGAAAAGCGTGGCAAAGAAGTTCAAGTTCTCCTCGATAGTGAGATCCTGATAGAGCGAGAACTTGCCTGGCATATACCCCACCCGACTACGTACCTCACGCATCTGCTTCACCACATCGTGGCCATCTACCGCCGCCGTACCAGCATCAGGCAGCAACAGCGAACAGAGGATGCGAAACATCGACGTCTTGCCGGCTCCATCGGGGCCTATCAGTCCGAAGACCTCACCCTGGCCGACAGAAAACGACACATCGCTGAGCGCCAGCACCTTGCCGTACGATTTACTGATGTTCTTTACCTCTATTGCGTTCATAGCTTCAGTTCGCCATACATACCAATCTTCACGAAACCGTCGTTTTTAATAGCCACCTTGAGAGCATACACCAGGTCGGCACGTTCGTCATCAGTAAGGATAGTTTTGGGTGTAAACTCCGAACGAGACGATATCCAACTGATGGTGCCTGCATACTCTTTGCGTTGACCATCACCGTAGTCGGCAAACACCTTTACCTGTT
>Ga0256405_10004387_pt1 | contig 26519 bp, 19 predicted proteins | sample RumenRJG_02DNA_FD_189096 | JGI IMG/M metagenome (GOLD analysis project Ga0256405, IMG submission 189096) | Bovine rumen microbial communities from Lethbridge, Alberta, Canada - RJG_02 | ecosystem: Host-associated > Mammals > Digestive system > Stomach > Rumen | place: Canada: Alberta... | reverse complement strand
CATCAAAACCCGCACCAAGGTTAGCCGAGGTTGCGGGTATCTTAATGTTTATCATTTTACTTCCTCATTTCCAAAAAGGGTCACATTATGTTTCAAGGGGGCGTACTCTCAGCGTTACGCCTATGCTGTCAGCAACAGCCTGCGACTTCGCTATCTCCTCTTCGCCGATAACGTCCACTACCGTGAGTATAACATTTGGCACATACTTTTTCATGGTCTCAGCGAATGAAAGCATCTCCGCAAAGCAGTCCTTGTCTGTCCACTTAGGACGGGTTATCGCCATATAAGCCTTGCTGTCCGAAGCGTTAAGGCTGATGGAAACAGTATCAATAAGTCCCTTGAAATCCTGCTCGGTCTTTCTTCCGTGTATCAGGTTTGCCAGACCGTTTGTGTTGAGCCTGATGGGAGTATCGCATACCGAGCGTATATATTCAGCCGTTTTCAGCAGTATATCCAGCTCGCTGGTAGGCTCGCCGTAACCGCAGAATATTATCTCCTTGTAAGATGAAAGATCGCGTGTTTTAAGGTTTTCAATGACCTCATCATAGTCAGGCTGATGTTCCAGCCACAGCGGGTCGGAACCGTAAGCGCCGTCATCGTTCTGTCTCAGGCAGAATGTACAAGCACAAGGACATTTGTTTGTGATATTCAGATAAAGCTTACCCCACAGCTCATAGGATATGGTCATAGCTGTCTTTTTCATTTTTATCCCTCCGATATATTTCATGATTTAAGTATAGCACATTCTGATACAAAAGTAAAGCCCTGACGGAAGCCCGGGAGCGCTGAAAGTGCCAGAGAGGTGCATTTAGCCGTGGGCGTTTTGTGCTTTGTGCGAGTATTGCATTTTTTAAAAAAGTATGATAAACTAAGGTGTATTGACACTAAGAAAATCGACCGCTGTGCGGATAGCACACGGTCAATATATCATTGAGGTGAATGTATGAAGGTAATTATTCAGCGCGTAAATTATGCGCGTGTTGCAGTTGACGGCAAGGTGGTCGGCGAGATAGGAAAAGGTTTCCTTATACTGATGGGCGCAGGTCACGGTGACGATGAAAAGGATTGTGAAAAGCTGGCTGATAAGATATGCAAGCTGAGGATATTCGCAGACGAGAACGACAAGACAAATCTTGCGCTGAACGATGTAGGCGGGGATATACTCTGCGTCAGTCAGTTCACGCTGTATGCGGACTGCCACAAGGGAAACCGTCCCTCTTTCGTAAATGCGGGCGCACCCGAAAGGTCGAATGAACTTTACGAGTATTTCTGCAAATGCTGTGATGACCGAATAAACGGTAAGGTGGAAAAAGGCATATTCGGGGCGGATATGAAAGTCAGCCTTGAAAATGACGGGCCTTTCACGGTGATGATAGAGTGTGTGGACGGAGAGATACTCAGATAAAAAAACTATGCGGAGGTACGATGGCATACAAGATAAGGACTCTTGAAAAAAGCGAATATACTGTGCTTGAAGATTTTCTGTATGAGGCGATATTTATCCCCGAGGGGGTAGAACCGCCGTCTAAGGATATAATCAAGCGCCCCGAATTGCAGGTATATGTTGAAAACTTCGGCACACGCAGGGGCGACTTTGCGCTGTGCGCCGAATGTGACGGCAGGATAGTCGGGGCAGTATGGACGAGGATAATGGATGATTACGGTCATATCGATGATGACACGCCCTCATTTGCGATATCGCTGTACAAGGAATACCGCGGGCAGGGCATAGGCACCGAACTTATGATGAAGATGCTGGAAGTCCTGAAAATTGCAGGATTTTCGAGGGCATCGCTGGCGGTGCAGAAAGCGAATTACGCAGTGAAGATGTACAGAAAAGTCGGCTTTGAGATAGTCGGCGAAAATGAAGAGGAGTATATAATGGTATGGGAGTGCTGAAGGATAAACGTATCTGCGGTATAGCGGCAGGATCATTGACAGCGGCGGTATTTTGTTCGATATCGCTGATCGTAGTACTGAATTTTCTCAAAGGGACACCGTGGTATATTTTCAGCAGTGCTTTGAGACTGGTGTTCGGGCTGGTGGTGCTGTATCTGCTAAAAAAACTTTATGACAAAGACGCAAAGGAAGTATTCAGATTCAATGATCCCAAAGCGGCATTTGCAGCATCGGCGGGATTTCTGTTATTTTTTGTATATACTGCGGCATCGTTCTGCATAGGCGCAAACACTGTAACAGGACTCACTGCGGGTCTGCTGATATCGCGGGTGATATTGCAGCAGCTGACTACGGGATTTTATGAAGAGATACTTTTCCGTGCACTGATGTGTGAGGGATACCGTTATACAAAAGGCGGTACTGCCATAAAACTTGGGTTTGCGCTGTTTTCGTCCGTCATATTCGGTGCAGTACATATACTGACAAGCTGGGATATTACAAGATTCATAGAAACGGGTATGATAGGCTTTGCATTTGCGGTAGTATATTTGCAGACGGGTAATATAATACTGCCGATGATACTCCATTTTGTTTATGATGTCATCATCAATTTCGGAAACTATATTGAATGGAGAGAAACGGAGATCTTTTCTGTAATGCTATCATGGAGAACTGCGGCGTATGCGGTGATGTTTGTTGTATCGCTTATAATTCTCATCAGAAAAGAAAAAACGGAAAACACACCATATGGAGGAAAACATGAGGATACTTATTCTCAGGCACGGGGAGCCTGATTACACTAAGGACTGTCTGACAGAAGCGGGGATCGCTCAAGCAAAACTTCTGGCGGAAAGGCTGACAGGCGAAGATATAAAGGCTTTTTATGTATCGCCTATGGGCAGGGCGCGGGAGACCTGCGATATAACGCTGAAAAAATTTCCCGAAAGCAGAGCGGAAGTCTGCGACTGGCTCCATGAGTTCGACCTTATGTGGGATAATCCCGAGAGCGGCAAAAAGGAAATGGTCTGGGATGTACCACCCGACTACTGGACGGAGATACCCGAGCTTTATGAAAAGGACGGCTGGTATGAGCACCCCGCCATGAAAGCGGCAGGAATGGGCGAGCGTATACTGGCTGTAAACACAGGGGTGGACGAAGTTCTTGCCAAGTACGGTCTTATACGAAAGGGCAGACATTACGAAGTAAAGCAGAAGTGCGATGACACCATTGCGATGTTCTGCCATTTCGGGGCTATGTGCGCAGTGACGGCACATCTGCTGAATATCTCGCCGATGATAATATGGCAGGGTTTCAATGCAGACTTCACTGCATTAACGGAGCTCTGCACCGATGACAGATACGGAAGCAAGGCAAATTTCAGGATATGCACCTTCAATGACACCCATCATCTGAAAGAACATGAAAGAACACAGCTGAGTGCGAAATAATACTATAAGCAGCCACCCTATGAGATGGCTGCTTTTGGTTTCTTTGGCAGTCTGTTGCTTTATGTCAAAAGATCCGCATAAAACAAAATCAAGCTCAGAGGTCCTTGGCCAAAACCTTTGAGCTTGATCTTGTTGTTTTTTATAAAGTCGGGTTAAAAGTGGTAATGTCAAAATTAAGTTCGATACCGAGTGTTTTGTGTTCTCTGTATCTTATGTATGTATTATATACCATTTTGACCCGACGCACATCACCCAAAGTGACTAGATAATTGTAAACGTTTTGTTAACAAGTGAATCTTCTAACAAAACTATTTATTACGGTTATCCCTCCCCCCGCCTGCGGCGGTGGGAGGGATAACATCAACACGATGATTCATTGTTATATAGCACTTTGTGGTGGTGTGACAAAGGGATAGTCATAAAACTATTTCAGTTTCCTTCGGTTGAGCTTTTCAATATATTCCCTGACAGCCTTTTCAGAGGCTTCAACATCGTGTTTCAGGTCACTGGCAGACATTCTCCTTGCACCCGAACCCATGATTATCACCTGCTCAAGCCCATCGGAAGTCGCCACCGTGACACGGTGCTCCTTAGCCAGCTGGTGCGCAGTGCGCTCGATGTAGGTATCAGCGGTCTCCGCCTCTTTGGTGTATACCACGCTGACGCTCCCCGCCTTGTCGATATGCTCGGGCTCTTTCACGCGGTAAGCATCAAATACGATAATAAGCTCGCACCCCCGACAGCCCTGAAAACTGCTCAGGCGGTTGATAAGCGTGCTCCTGGCAAGGTCGAGATTTTCTGCCGCCAGCTTTTTAAGTTCATCCCATGCAAATATGATATTGTAGCCGTCCACCAGAAGATACTCGGGACCTGTGGGAACAGGTCTGGGCTTTGCCTTGGTCTTCACAGCTTCTTTCGGAGTGCGCATAGCGTCCCGCTTTTTGCGGTTTATGGAACCGTAGGTGCGCTCGAATATCGCCATGAGTTCCTCGTCCTCAACTGCACGGCGGACAAAATCTGCCGCGCGGGTGCGGACTTCCTCCGCCTGCTGATACTGCCGCCTGCCTGTTTCGGGGCTGACGTGCATCTGCTCATCAGCTTCGTCCCAGGGCACAACATGACCCGCACCGTGGGAGCAGAACACGGAATCGGCGTAATTGTGGGTGTCTTTGTCGGGGTCGTAGCCTATCTCAGCGATGACTTCATCGGCATCAAGACAGACATCGTATCCCGCCGCCCGACAGCTAAGCCTGCCAAGACCCTTTGTATAGCCCGCCACCTCGGTGTGGTAGAACCTGAGCTTGGATACAGGGGCGGTACCTGTCAGTACCGCAGTTTCGCCATCGGTCTCGGGAGGTTCGGTGTGCGCCCCCATGCGGTCGAGGTCGGTGAGGGCTCTGCCAACGTTTGCCGCAGGTATCTCCAGACGATAGGAGTACCAGGGTTCCAACAGGATACTTTTTGCCTTGCGCAGTCCCTGCCTTACAGCACGGTAGGTCGCCTGACGGAAATCGCCGCCCTCGGTGTGTTTCAGGTGGGCACGCCCCGCCGTCAGGGTTATGCGCATATCGGTTATGGGCGAACAGGTCAGCACGCCGCGGTGGGTCTTTTCTTTCAGGTGGGTGAGTATAAGCCTCTGCCAGTTTCGGCTGAGGATATCCTCACTGCAATCACTGTCGAATTCCAGACCACTGCCCCGCGGCAGGGGTTCAAGTCGCAGATGAACTTCCGCATAATGGCGCAGGGGCTCAAAATGACCTGCACCGTCAACAGGCTCGGCGATTGTCTCGCGGTAAGCGATACGCCCCTCGCCAAGCTCGATATCCATGCCGAAACGTTCGCTGACTATCCGTTTCAGTACTTCCGCCTGAACCTCACCCATCAGCGCCGCCGTGACCTCGTGAAGCTGTTCATTATAGTTGACAGCCATGGTTGGGTCTTCATCTTCAAGTATCCGCAGTCTGCTGAGAAGAGTATGCTCGTCAACTTCCTTAGGTGCAATAACGCGGTATGTCAGCACAGGTTCGAGTATCTGCTCGGTATCTGTGGGCTCAAATCCCAGACCCTGCCCCGCGAAAGTCGCGGTAAGGGCAGGCACAGCGCAGACCTCTCCCTGAACTACCACCTCGGCATTGCGGGCTTTTTCGCCGCTGTACACTCTTATCCTGCCAACCTTTTCGCTGATCTCCTCGCCATCACGGTCGGTGTAGGTCAGCACATCACGCACCGCAAGACTTCCGCCCGTGATCTTCATGTGGGTCAGCTTAGCACCGTTGTCCTCGGTGATCTTATAGACCTTCGCGCCGAACTCCGCCCTTTCCTCGGGGAGAGGTATGTACTTTGATATGCAGTCAAGCAGAGTTTCGATGCCCTCCAATCGCAAGGCAGAACCGAAGCACACAGGTATCAGACGTCTTTGCGCAATGGCAGAAATTATATTGCTGTCCGAAATTTTACCCTTGTCCAGATATTCCTCCATCATTTCTTCACTGCATAGAGAGAGTGCTTCTGTCAGATCATCGGCAGGCTGTGCGAAGGATACGCACTTGTCACCCATGGCGGCAGTCACGGAATTCATAACGAAATCCTTACGCGCACCGTCCATGTCCATTTTATTGACAAAGATAAATGTGGGGATATCGTAACGTTCAAGCAGGCGGGCAAGGGTCTTTGTGTGAGGCTGTACACCGTCAGTGCCGCTTATAACGAGGATAGCCGCATCGATCACGCGCAGGGTTCGCTCAGTCTCCCCCGAAAAGTCAACGTGCCCCGGAGTATCGAGCAAAGTGAATCCAACACCGCCATACTCAAAGACCGCTTGCTTGGAGAATATTGTTATACCTCTGTCCCTCTCGATGGGGTTAGTATCAAGAAATGCGTCCTTGTGATCGACACGGCCCAGCTTGCGTATCGCACCGCTTTTATAAAGCATAGCCTCCGAAAGCGTTGTCTTTCCCGAGTCAACGTGGGCGAGTATGCCTATTACTGCTTTTCTGTTCATATATTTATACCAGCCTTATCATTTTCAAATTCCTGCACACAGACCCACATGGTCAGCACTATGAGTATTGTAACATATTTGGCTGAAAAAGTAAAGGTCTTCAAACAACTGCGAGTATACGAAAAAAGACCGAGCCATAAGACTCGGTCTTTATGAAAGCTTGTTAAGCTAAAAATTATTCGTTGATAGCAGTAACAACGCCGGAACCTACGGTTCTACCACCCTCACGGATAGCGAAACGCAAACCTTCCTCGATAGCGATAGGAGTGATGAGCTCAACATCCATAGTTACGTTATCGCCAGGCATGCACATCTCCTTGTCAGCAGGCAGAGAGATGATACCGGTAACGTCAGTTGTTCTGAAATAGAACTGAGGTCTGTAGTTGTTGAAGAAAGGAGTATGACGGCCGCCCTCTTCCTTCTTCAGAACGTAAACCTGACCGCTGAACTTAGTGTGGGGGTGAATGGAGCCGGGCTTACAAAGAACCTGACCTCTTTCAACCTGATCTCTTGTGATACCACGGAGCAGAGCGCCGATGTTATCACCAGCCATAGCGGAATCCAGAGTCTTTCTGAACATCTCGATACCGGTTACAACTGTGGTCTGCTTCTCATCAGACAGACCAACGATCTCAACGGTCTCACCAGTGTTCAGAACACCTCTCTCAACTCTACCTGTAACAACGGTACCACGGCCGGAGATGGTCATAGTATCCTCAACAGGCATCAGGAAAGGCTTAGCGTCGTCTCTCTCAGGAGTAGGAATGTACTCGTCAACAGCGTCCATCAGCTTGATGATAGGCTCATAAGCAGGATTGCTCAGGTCATCGGGAGCTTCAAGAGCAGCCAGAGCAGAACCAACGATGATAGGAGTATCATCGCCAGGGAAATCATAAGAGCTCAGCAGATCTCTGATATCCATCTCAACGAGTTCGAGCAGCTCAGGATCGTCAACCTGGTCAGCCTTGTTCATGAATACAACGATTGCAGGAACGCCAACCTGACGAGCCAGCAGGATGTGCTCTCTTGTCTGAGCCATAGGGCCATCAGAAGCAGCAACAACCAGGATAGCGCCGTCCATCTGAGCAGCACCTGTGATCATGTTCTTAACGTAGTCAGCGTGGCCGGGGCAGTCAACGTGAGCATAGTGTCTCTTATCAGTCTCATACTCAACGTGAGCGGTATTGATTGTAATACCTCTCTCTCTCTCCTCGGGAGCCTTATCGATCATGTCATAAGCCTCAAACTTAGCCTGACCCTTCATAGCCAGTGTCTTGGTGATAGCAGCTGTCAGGGTAGTCTTACCGTGGTCAACGTGACCGATGGTACCAATGTTAACGTGGGGCTTGGTTCTTTCAAAATGTGCCTTTGCCATAGGAATTTTCCTCCTTAAAATAAATTTTATACTTCGTTCAGACGCAGCGTTCAGATATACTGAACGCTCATCTGACATACCGTAGTATTATTATACCAAATAATTAAGCATTTTGCAATAGTTTTTGCAAAATATTTTTGCTAAAATCAGTCTTTAGCTCTGGAAGTCATGATCTTGTCAGCGATAGACTTCGGTACCTGAGTGTAGCTGTGGGGTTCCATAGCGTACTGACCACGACCCTGAGTCTTGGATCTCAGGTCGTTAGAGTAACCGAACATCTCAGACAGAGGAACAAGAGCGTCAACCTGAACAGCACCTGTTCTCTGCTCCTGACCGAGGATCTGACCACGTCTGGAGTTCAGGTCGCCGATAACAGTACCCAGATAATCATCGGGAGCTATTACGGATACCTTCATGATAGGCTCAAGGATTATAGGAGCAGCCTTCTTCATAGCCTCCTTGAATGCCATAGAACCTGCGATCTTGAACGCCATTTCAGAGGAGTCAACTTCGTGGTAAGAACCGTCGTACAGTTCAACCTTACAGTCAACAACCTGGAAGCCTGCGAGTACGCCGCTCTCCATAGCGCCCTTGATACCTGCGTCAACAGCAGGGATGTACTCCTTGGGGATAGAACCGCCGACTACCTTGTTTACGAACTCGTAGCCTGCGCCGCTCTCGTTGGGGAATACATTGATCTTAACGTGACCGTACTGACCCTTACCACCTGACTGCTTAGCGTACTTGTAGTCAACGTTAGCTTCCTTGGTGATTGTCTCCTTATAGGATACCTGAGGTGCACCAACGTTAGCCTCAACCTTGAACTCTCTCAGCAGTCTGTCAACGATGATCTCCAGATGGAGCTCACCCATACCTGCGATAATGGTCTGACCTGTCTCTTCGGAAGTATAAGTTCTGAAGGTCGGGTCTTCTTCTGCCAGCTTAGCCAGCGCGATACCCATCTTCTCCTGACCTGCCTTAGTCTTAGGCTCGATAGCGAGCTGGATAACAGGCTCGGGGAATTCCATGGATTCCAGTATAACAGGGTTCTTCTCGTCGCAGAGAGTATCACCTGTAGTAGTATTCTTCAGACCGATAGCTGCACCGATATCACCAGCGTAGATGGTATCGATATCCTTTCTGTCGTTGGAGTGCATCTGAACGATACGTCCGATTCTCTCGTCCTTGTCCTTAGTGGAGTTGTAAACGGTAGAACCTGCGCTCAGTACGCCGGAGTATACTCTGAAGTATGCCAGCTTACCAACGAAGGGGTCTGTAGCGATCTTGAATGCCAGTGCTGCGAAAGGCTGATCGTCGCCTGAAATTCTCTCGCACTCCTCACCTGTATCAGGGTTAACACCCTTGATGTGAGGAACGTCGATAGGAGAAGGCATATAGTCAACGATAGCGTCGAGCAGCTTCTGTACGCCCTTGTTCTTGTAGGAAGTACCACAAGTAACAGGAACCATTGTGTTAGCGATGGTGGACTTTCTGATAACAGCCTTCATCTCTTCGATGGTGATCTCCTCATCAGCGAAGAACTTCTCAGCCAGATCGTCATCAACTTCTGCCAGATGCTCGATCAGGTCAGCTCTGTACTGCTCAGCCTTTTCCTGCATATCAGCGGGGATATCCTCACATCTGATATCCTTGCCCAGATCATCATAATAAATGTATGCCTTCATCTCAAGGAGATCGATGATACCCTTGAAATCTTCCTCAGCGCCGATAGGCAGCTGGATCGGAACGGCATTGCACTGAAGTCTCTCGTGGAGCATATTCAGTACGTTATAGAAATCAGCACCCATGATATCCATCTTGTTGACGTATACCATACGAGGTACCTTATAGTTATCAGCCTGTCTCCAAACAGTCTCGGTCTGGGGCTCAACGCCGCCCTTTGCACAAAGAACGGTAACGGAGCCGTCGAGAACTCTCAGAGATCTTTCAACTTCAACGGTGAAGTCAACGTGGCCGGGAGTATCTATAATGTTGAGTCTGTGACCCTTCCAGTAGCAAGTAGTAGCAGCAGAGGTGATAGTGATACCTCTCTCCTTCTCCTGTGCCATCCAGTCCATTGTAGATGCACCGTCGTGTGTCTCACCGATCTTGTAGTTAACACCGGTATAGAACAGGATACGCTCAGTAGTAGTTGTCTTACCGGCGTCGATGTGTGCCATGATACCGATATTACGGTAATCCTGGAGCTTAGTTTCTCTAGCCATGATATATCCTCCTCTATACTCTTACCATCTGTAATGAGCGAAAGCCTTGTTAGCTTCAGCCATCTTGTGTGTGTCGTCACGCTTCTTGCATGAACCGCCTACACCGTTAAGAGCGTCGAGGATCTCAGCTGCGAGCTTTTCCTTCATTGTGTCCTCGTGTCTTTCACGAGAATACTTAGTGATCCATCTCAGACCGAGTGTCTGACGTCTGTCAGGTCTAACCTCCATGGGGACCTGATAGGTAGCACCGCCGACACGGCGAGCCTTTACCTCCAGCTCAGGCATGATATTGTTCATAGCCTCCTCGAAAACTTCGAGAGCAGGACGGCCTGTCTTTTCCTCTACGATCTCGAATGCTCCGTAAACGATCTTCTGGGCAACACCCTTCTTACCGTCGAGCATGATGTTGTTTACCAGACGTGTAACCAGCTTGCTGTTGTATACAGGATCCTGGAGTACGTCTCTCTTGGTAACTCTACCTCTTCTTGGCACTTTAATTCCCTCCTTCACAAATAATGAATTCATAGGTACTCGCTCTGTGACCAGACCTTTCGACCCGTCACAGCCCCGTCAGTTCCATGCAGAGTTACCGATATATATATCAATCACTCCACAAAAACTGTGGTCTCCGCTTTTACGCGGCAATGAGTTGTTCCATAAATTTTGAGCGGGATATTTCCCGTAGTGTTTGCAAGCTTGTTTTAAGCTTACTTAGCAGCGCCTGCCTTAGGCTTCTTAGCGCCGTACTTGGATCTAGCCTGCATTCTCTTAGCAACGCCCTGTGCATCAAGAGTACCGCGGATGATGTGGTATCTTACACCAGGGAGGTCCTTAACTCTTCCGCCTCTGATAAGAACAACAGAGTGCTCCTGAAGGTTATGACCGATGCCGGGGATGTATGCAGTTACCTCGTAGCCATTGGTCAGCTTTACTCTGGCTACCTTTCTCATTGCGGAGTTAGGCTTCTTAGGAGTAGCTGTTCTAACAACTGTGCATACGCCTCTCTTCTGAGGACAGCTCTGATCGATCACTCTCTTCTTCTTGGCATTGAAGCCCTTCTGAAGTGCAGGAGCTGTAGACTTGTCTGCAAGTACGTTTCTGCCCTTTCTTACTAACTGGTTAAAGGTTGGCATGGTTTCTCTCCTTTCATCAAATAGTTACACTGACCCTATTGTCAGCGTACTCGACTATTATACATTACTTTTCCCGATATGTCAAGCGGTTTAAAATAATTTTTACACTTCACACAAATCACCCCGTCCGACAAGCAGACGGGGTGTCTATTATCCCATATTTTCCCGATAGACCGCAGTTCTTTGTCTGTCAGTATCTCTCCAGACCGGTCATTCTTATCCCTTTGTAAGTTTCGGTTTTTTCGTTTGTGAATACTACTTTACAGCCCGATGAGCCGTCGTCTGTGCTGAAGCTTATGATCATATCATCCTTTGGTTCGTTTGTCAGTTCATCCTGTGCCAGCATTATTTTCAGCGTTATTTTACCGTCCGCCGAAGATCCGAATTTATGGAGGGATATGTCATAGCCTTCGGGCGCATCTGCAATATATATCTTTCCGCCTGCGGTGAATCTCAGCCTGTTCGGGTAATGCACATCATATTCAGTATTTATATCGCCCTTATCCGCATAAATATCCCCTGTCAGCTCAAAGGTATATACGAACTGCGTTCCTTTAAGACCATCAGCCGTGCTGTGCCATACTTCAACATCTTCGCTCGGCACAACACTAAAATCATACGCGCCGTCCTCAACTTCCGTATGCTGTGTCTTTATGCAGACAGGTTCATGGGGTGCAACTTTCTCCTGTTCCTTTACTTCATCAAGCACGATATCTATTTTCAGATTTCCTCTGATATCTCCTGTTCTTTCCTTATCAACAGCGTTTATCAGCAGATAAGCCGTATTTTCATTAACCGCGTCCTCGACCACCCTGACATTCAATATATCGATATCAGTATCGCACTTAGTTTTCAGACTTCCCTTTCGTCCGTCTATCTCAAGACTGCAAGTCTTTTCAAGGCTGTCAAAGGTCGATACCGCGCTAAGTTTTCCGCCATCGGTCTTTTCTATCCTCATCACATAAAGCTGAGATACAACTCCGCCGCTGATGAAATCTTCATCGAATATCGTGGTCATCATATGCGTTTCAAGCCCCGTGTCCTCGCCGCTTCGCTTGATTCCGCCCTTAATTTTCGGCTTTATATGAGTTATATTGCAGTAACTGCCGATAACGAATTTCCTGACCCTGTCATCAATGCTGTATTCCGTTGCCCCTGCCGCAGCCTGCGAAGAGCTGAGAATGCCATTGAAGAATTCATCATCCGATTTTCCCACAACTGCATAACCCTTGCAGTACAATGTTCCCTTGTTCTGTACAGCGACATAATCTCTTTCGTCAAGCACCATGGTATAATCAGCATCCAGCCAGTCCTCACCGTAAAGAGTATCAAATCCCAGTACCAGCTGATCTCCGAACTTCGGCAGTTCTGTACTGCCCGATAACGCATCACCGTCTGTCGGCAGTGTGGTGCAGAACAGGAAGTTTCCTGTCTGATAGGATCTTCTCGCTCCGACAAGGAGTATGCCGTCTGTATCTTCGGATCTCACGCATTCAAGCACTGTCACCGATTCCGTATGACCGTACATCCCGTTCATCTTACGAACACCTTCATTGTCCTCAGAGCTGTCTGTGTACTTATCTTTATCCTTGACATCCTTGACTTCCACGGGTCTGTCGTATACTTCTTGCGCCGTACTTTCCACAGGTGCATTATTTTCTTTCATACCGTAGAACATCGGCATTACCGCCATACCGATAACTGCTGCCGCTGTCACCGCAACTATCCCCGCGGACTGCCATTTTTTCAGCTTCGGCTTCAAACCGTCAGCTTCAGCCATTTTCAGAGCCCTGCGCTGCCAGTCCTCGGGTGTTCTGACATTATCCAAAAATCTCATCTGTTTCATAACATCCGCTCCCTTCCTGTTCAAGCTGACCTTTCAGCTTTTCTCTGCCGCGTTTCAGCTGTGAGCGCACGGTGGAAGGTCTTGTCTTCGTGACCTCTGCTATCTCATCAGCTGTAAGCTCCTCATAATAATAAAGGTATATCACATCTCTGTACTTCGGCGGAAGTTCCATCACCAGCTGCCATATCTCGCTGTCGGCAGGCTGAACGGGTATGTCGCTGACATCTTCCAGACTGAGGGTGTTCCTGCGCAGGCGATACCGCCATAAGCTCCTGCACTCGTTCACCGTCACCCTGAGAAGCCATGCTTTCGGGTTTGGTATGACACCCTTTTTCAGTTCCTTGTACAGCTTAAAGAACACCGTCTGATATACGTCCTCCGCATCTGTCATATCCCCGGTATGCATCACACAAAGTCTTGTGACCATGTCGCTGTACTCTTTTAACAACTCTTCATAATCGCTAAGGATATCAGCCATGCGCCTCACCTCCCTCTCTGTATAATAAAACGCCCGCGGCACCTGAAATGTTGCACGGGTCTGAAAAAAATTTTTTTCATTCAGCTGACGCTCCGCATTTTGTCAGCTCCAGTATACCAGATACTATTTTTAATGTCAATATAATGATCAGATCTTCGGGCATAAAAAGCAGCCCTCCGACCTGAGCCGAAGAGCTGCTGATTATTATTTCATATTATCAAGCCGGGATCCTATCAGATGAACGATTCAGCGGGAGCAGTATGTGCGCCGCTCTCGTTCTTGACGATCTCAACCTTGTTGTAAACGTCCATACCTGTACCTGCGGGTATGAGCTTACCGATGATAACATTTTCTTTAAGACCCTGGAGCTTATCCGTCTTGCCCCTGATAGCTGCGTCGGTAAGAGCCTTTGTGGTCTCCTGGAATGACGCTGCGGACAGGAAGCTGTCGGAGTAGCTGGAAGCCTTGGTGATACCCTGGAGAACGGGCAGTGTTGTGATGAGTCTTGCGCTCTCGTCGCCTGCGTCGATCTGTGCCTGTATCTCTTCGTTGAGCCTGTCAACTTCGTACTTGTCAACCAGCTCTCCGGGGAGTCTGTAGCTTGAACCCGGATCGTCGATCTTGACTTTTCTCATCATCTGACGAACGATAACTTCGATATGCTTATCGTTGATATCAACACCCTGCAGACGGTAAACCTTCTGAACTTCGGTGATGATGTAGTTCTGTACAGCCTTTTCGCCGTTAACAGCAAGTATATCAGCAGGGTTGATCGAACCCTCGGTGAGAGGCTCACCGGGTATAACGGTCTGACCGTCTCTAACCCTGATCTTGTAGCCGTAAGGTATAGGATAGGTCTCGAATGCGGGCTCGATGCGTCCGTCGGGAATGATATCCTCGGTTACGGTGATCTGCTTGGTCTTCTTGATCTCCTCGATGCGAACTACGCCGCCGATCTTGGAGATGATAGCTGCGCCCTTGGGCTTTCTGGACTCGAACAGTTCCTCGACACGGGGAAGACCCTGTGTGATATCTTCTGCCGATGCGATACCACCGGTATGGAATGTTCTCATGGTCAGCTGTGTACCGGGCTCACCGATGGACTGTGCAGAGATAACGCCGACAGCTTCACCGACCTGAACAACGCTGCCGTTAGCCAGGTTTGCACCGTAGCACTTAGCGCATACGCCGTTTCTTGCCTTACACTGCAGTACCGATCTGATCTGGATAGAGGTCTTGCCCTCTTCTTCCAGTGCAGCAACGATCTTAGCAGCGTCATGCTCGCTTATCAGCTTATCCTTGGAGCAGATCAGCTCGCCTGTTTTGGAATCCTTGAGTGATTCAACAAGGTATCTGCCCACAAGTCTCTCGCTGAGAGGCTCGATCATTTCGTTGCCGTTCTTGATATCGAATATCTCGATACCGACGGTAGTGCCGCAGTCCTTGTGTCTTATGATAACGTCCTGAGAAACGTCAACAAGACGTCTTGTCAGGTAACCCGAGTCAGCGGTACGCAGAGCGGTATCGGCCAGACCCTTACGTGCGCCTCGGGAGGATATGAAGTATTCCAGTATGTTCAGACCTTCACGGTAGTTAGCTCTGATAGGCATCTCGATGGTAGAACCCGATGTATTGGCGATCAGACCACGCATACCTGCGAGCTGTCTTATCTGGTTTATCGAACCACGGGCACCGGAGTCCGCCATCATATGGATAGGATTGTGCTCGGTGTCGTAGCTTGCTTTCAGTGCATCTGTTACCTTATCGGTAGCAGCGTTCCAGATCTCGATGAACTTCTTGGACTTTTCTTCTCTGGAGATATAACCTCTCTTGTACTGCTTGTCTACCTTTTCAACCAGTGCATCTGCTTCTGCGAGGATATCCTTCTTGGAAGCGGGGATATCAGCGTCGCAGACCGCAACGGTGATGGCAGACTTTGTGGAGTACTTATAGCCCAGTGCCTTTATGTTATCAAGCACTTCGGAGGTAGTTGTAGTACCGTGTCTCTGTATACATCTGTCGATGATGTCGCCCAGCTGCTTCTTCTTAACGAGGAAGTTAACTTCAAGGTCGAACTGCTTCTCGGAGCTTGTTCTGTCAACATAACCCAGATTCTGGGGGATTATGGAATTGAAGATAAGTCTGCCGACAGTAGCGTCGATGATCTTGGAAACGGTCTTTTCACCGATCTGGCGGGTGATCCTTACCTTGATGGCAGCGTGGAGAGTTACATCGTGGTTATCATAAGCCATGATAGCCTCGTTGACATCTCTGAACACCTTGCCTTCACCGGGCTCGCCTGTCTTCTGGAGAGTCAGGTAGTAGGAACCCAGCAGCATATCCTGAGAAGGAACAGCCACAGGACGTCCGTCCGAAGGTTTCAGCAGGTTGTTCGCAGCCAGCATGAGGAATCTTGCCTCAGCCTGTGCCTCAACGGATATAGGCAGATGCACCGCCATCTGGTCGCCGTCGAAGTCGGCGTTGAACGCTGTACAAACCAGAGGGTGCAGCTTGATAGCTCTGCCCTCAACGAGTATGGGCTCGAATGCCTGGATACCCAGTCTGTGCAGTGTAGGCGCACGGTTCAGCATTACAGGGTGACCCTGGATAACGTTCTCCAGAGCGTCCCATACCTCGGGGCGAGCTCTCTCGACTGCTTTTCTTGCGCTCTTTATATTTATCTGAGGATTTGTGTCAACAAGTCTCTTCATAACGAAGGGCTTGAACAGCTCCAGAGCCATCTCCTTAGGCAGACCGCACTGATACATCTTCAGTTCGGGGCCTACGACGATAACGGAACGTCCCGAGTAGTCAACACGCTTACCCAGCAGGTTCTGACGGAAACGTCCCTGCTTACCTTTCAGCATATCCGAAAGGGACTTGAATGCTCTGTTGTTGGGACCTGTAACAGGTCTGCCGTGTCTGCCGTTGTCGATCAGTGCGTCAACAGCTTCCTGGAGCATTCTCTTCTCGTTTCTCACGATGATATCGGGAGCTTCCAGCTCCAGCATTCTCTTGAGACGGTTGTTTCTGTTTATAACTCTTCTGTAGAGGTCGTTCAGGTCGGAGGTAGCATATCTGCCGCCGTCCAGCATTACCATAGGTCTGATATCGGGGGGGATAACAGGAACTACGTCCAGTATCATCCATTCAGGTCTGTTGCCCGATACTCTGAATGCTTCAACGATCTCCAGTCTTTTCAGCAGCTTGATCTTCTTCTGACCAGCGGGCAGTTCTTTAAGTTCTGCCTTCAGTTCTTCGGAAAGCTTGTCGAGGTCGATCTCTTCAAGCAGCTGCTTGATAGCCTCGGCACCCATGCCTGCCTTGAAATCGCTCTCGTCATACTTTACCAGCAGATCGTTATACTCCTGCTCGGTAAGCAGCTTGCCCTTTTCAAGATCGGTGTTGCCGGGATCGATAACTACATACTTTGTGAAATAGAGTACTTCTTCAAGTCTCTTCTGAGAGATCTCCAGCATCTGACCGATACGGGAGGGTGTGCCCTTGAAGTACCAGATATGGGATACAGGTGCAGCAAGTTCGATGTGACCCATTCTCTCACGTCTTACCTTAGCCCTTGTTACCTCAACGCCGCAGCGCTCGCATATCTTGCCCTTGAAGCGTATCTTCTTATACTTACCGCAGTGACACTCCCAGTCCTTGTGCGGTCCGAATATCCTTTCGCAGAACAGACCGTCCTTTTCGGGTTTCTGTGTACGGTAGTTTATGGTTTCGGGTCTTGTTACCTCACCGTAAGACCACTCTCTGATCTTTTCGGGAGATGCCAGTCCGATCTTTATTGATTCAAATACATTAAAATCCAACAGCGATACCCCTTCCTTTATTTAGAAGTTGAAACCGGAGAGGGAGGCACCCTGTGCCTCTTCTCCTGTTTACCAATGATTAATTATTGTCGTACATGAACGTTTACTGTTTATTCAAACAGATCGTCCTCATCAACGTCACCGGTGTAGCTGTCATGGAGATAATCCTCATCTCCGTCGTCGCCGTCGCCGTAGTCGTAATCGTCGCTGCCGCTGCTGCCGTAATCGTCCAGATCACCGCGCTCGAGTTCGGAAGTACCGTCCTCGTCCTCAGCTCCGAAGCCGTCGCCGAAGTCTTCGCTCTCAGCGGACATCTTGGTATTGTCATCAGCGTAGTGTGTAGGAATGAGATCGTCGTCATCATCGAACTTCTGCTTGAGGTCGATCTCTTCGTTATTGATGTTGAGAACCTTGATATCAAGGCACAAGGACTGCAGTTCCTTGATAAGTACCTTGAATGCCTCGGGCACGCCGGGGTTAGGAACGTTCTGACCCTTAACGATAGCCTCGTAGGTCTTTACACGTCCGTTCAGGTCGTCCGACTTAACGGTCAGTATCTCCTGCAGAGTATAAGCTGCGCCGTAAGCTTCCAGAGCCCAAACTTCCATCTCACCGAAACGCTGTCCGCCGAACTGTGCCTTACCGCCGAGAGGCTGCTGTGTTACCAGTGAGTAAGGACCAACGGAACGTGCGTGTATCTTATCGTCAACGAGGTGGTGGAGCTTGAGGTAGTACATATAACCAACAGTAACGCGGTTATCGAACTTCTCACCTGTTCTGCCGTCGTATACGGTGAACTTACCGTCCTCGCTCATGCTCAGTGCATTGGGGTTGATGACCTCGTCCATGGGGTGTATCTCGAAGTCGTCGTCCTTGTGCTCGAGATAGTTCTGCTGAGCCATCTTGAAGCACTCACGGATATCAGCCTCGTGTGCGCCGTCGAATACAGGGGTCATTATCTTCCAGCCAAGTGCCTTTGCAGCCATACCCAGATGAACTTCAAGAACCTGACCGATATTCATACGTGAAGGCACGCCCAGGGGGTTCAGACAGATATCCAGAGGAGTACCGTCTTCCAGGAAAGGCATATCCTCCTGAGGAAGTATACGTGAAACGACACCCTTGTTACCGTGACGACCCGCCATCTTATCGCCGACAGAGATCTTTCTCTTCTGTGCGATGTAGCATCTAACCAGCATATTTACTCCGGGAGAAAGCTCATCGCAGTTCTCTCTTGTAAATACTCTTACTTCTATAATAGTACCTGCTTCACCGTGAGGTACCTTCAGGGAGTTATCCCTTACTTCTCTTGCCTTCTCACCGAAGATAGCTCTCAGCAGTCTTTCCTCGGCTGTCAGCTCGGTCTCGCCCTTAGGTGTTACCTTACCGACGAGGATATCGCCCGAGCGTACCTCGGCACCTATTCTGATGATACCGTTCTCGTCCAGATCCTTCAGAGCGTCATCGCCCACGTTGGGGATATCTCTTGTGATCTCCTCAGGTCCAAGCTTGGTATCTCTTGCTTCTGTCTCCAGATCTTCGATATGGATAGAAGTATACTTATCCTGCTTTACAAGGTTCTCGTTCAGCAGAACGGCGTCCTCGTAGTTGTAACCTTCCCAGGTCATGAAGCCGATCAGTGCGTTCTTACCAAGAGAAAGTTCGCCGTTGGAGGTAGCGGGGCCGTCACCGATTATCTGGTGAGCCTCGATGCGCTCGCCCTTTTCAACGATAGGTCTCTGGTTTGTGCAGGTACCTGCGTTGGATCTCTTGAACTTTGTCAGCTCGTAGGTGTGCATATTGCCGTCGTCCTCACGGATAACGATCTTGTCAGCGTCAACGCTCTCAACAACACCTGCCTTGGTGGATACCACTGCAACACCGGAGTCGATACAAGCCTTGTACTCCATACCTGTACCAACGATAGGCGACTCGGTCTTCAGCAGCGGCACAGCCTGCCTCTGCATGTTCGATCCCATCAGCGCACGGTTCGCATCATCGTTCTCCAGGAAGGGGATACAAGCAGTAGCGACTGAAACGACCATCTTAGGAGATACGTCCATGAAGTCGATCTTGCTGTTCTCGATCTCCAGGATCTGGTCTCTGTATCTGCCGTTTACCTTGGGTCTTGCGAACTTGTGGTCTTCGGTCAGGGGCTCGTTAGCCTGAGCTACCATGAAGTTGTCCTCGACATCGGCAGTCATGTATACTACCTCGTCGGTAACAACGCCTGTCTCCTTATCAACTTTTCTGTAAGGAGCCTCGATGAAGCCGTACTTGTTTATTCTTGCGAATGATGCCAGATAGGAGATCAGACCGATGTTAGGTCCTTCAGGAGTCTCGATAGGGCACATTCTGCCGTAGTGTGTGTAGTGAACGTCACGAACCTCGAATCCGGCTCTGTCTCTCGACAGACCTCCGGGACCCAGGGCGGAAAGTCTTCTCTTGTGAGTCAGCTCAGCAAGAGGGTTGTTCTGATCCATGAACTGTGACAGAGGAGATGAACCGAAGAACTCTCTGATAGCCGCAGTGATGGGTCTTATATTTATCAGCGCAGTAGGAGTGATTACCTCGCTGTCCTGCGACTGTATATTCATTCTCTCACGGATAACTCTTTCCATTCTGGTGAAACCGATGCGGAACTGGTTCTGCAGCAGTTCGCCTACGGAACGGATACGTCTGTTGCCCAGGTGGTCGATATCATCAACATCGCCGACGCCGTCGCACAGATTGAGGAAATAAGAGATGGTAGCAACGATATCATCGATAACGATGTGCTTAGGAACCAGATCGTCGCATCTGCTTCTGATCTCTTCCTTGAGCTCCTCGGGATCGTCGGTGCTTTCCAGTATCTCCTTGAGTACTGCGAAGCTTACCTTCTCGTTGATGCCGCACTCAGCAGGATCAAAGTCAACATAAGCCTGCATATCTACCATGCCGCTGCCTATGATCTTGACTTCCTTGTCTACCATTCTGGTAACGGTCTCGCCTGTGGGAGCAGTCTCGTACTCCTTTACCTCAACGGTAACGAAAGCTTCCTTAACACCCGCGGTCTCGATCTCCATAGCCTTCTCATAGCTGATGAGGTCGCCCTCTTCTGCCAGAACTTCGCCTGTCATGGGAGCTACGATGGGTCTTGTGATCTTATGACCTACAAGTCTGGAACCTACGCCCAGCTTCTTGTTATACTTGTATCTGCCGAAACGTGACAGATCATATCTCTTTGCATCGAAGAACAGATTGTTCAGATGTGTCTCCGAGGACTCAACCGTGGGAGGCTCACCGGGACGAAGCTTCTGGTATACCTGCAGCAGAGCTTCCTCGCGGTTAGCGGTCTGATCTTTCTGCATGATAGTCTGGGTCAGTCTCTCGTCAACGCCGAAAGTAGCCTCGATCTCCTCATTAGTGCCAAAGCCGAGAGCACGGATGAATGTGGTTATCGGGATCTTTCTGTTCTTATCTATACGGACATAAACGACATCGTTCGAGTCCATTTCATACTCGAGCCATGCACCTCTGTTAGGTATAACGGTGGTCTTGAACAGATCCTTACCTGTCTTATCCTTATCAAAGGCATAGTAAACACCGGGAGAACGTACCAGCTGAGATACGATAACACGCTCTGCACCGTTGATAACGAATGTACCGCTGTCGGTCATCTTCGGGAACTCGCCCATGAAGACCTCCGACTCCTTGATCTCTCCTGTTTCGAGATTGTTCAGTCTTGCGGTAACTCTCAGGGGAACAGCGTACGTTGCATCTCTCGCCTTGCACTCTGCGATCGTGTACTTTGAATTTTCATCAAAGCGGTATCCCACGAAAGTCAGCTCCAGATTACCGTTGTAATCTGTGATCGACGAAACATCTCTGAAAACCTCCTTGAGTCCCTCGTCCAGAAACCACTGGTACGAGTTCTTCTGCACCTCGATGAGGTTAGGCATTTCCAGGACTTCGTTGATCTTGGCAAAGCTTTTTCTGGTATTCTTACCAAGTCTTACGTCCTTGACATTAACCATAGGCTCGATCACTCCTTAATTTATTTTGAAACTTTGTGAACGTTTTGTAAAACTGCACTTTTTACCCTCTTGACGTCGGGTGACCAAGTGCCTCACGAACGTGAACTTTGCCCTGTTTTTACCGCTTTCTGGCATTTTTACAGGCGTAAAGCTCCATTATGATACAGTATAAAATTATAACACAGACTTCGACCCTTGTCAAGCCTTTTCCATTGACTGCACCCCTCATTTACCCATTTTCGCCGCTTTTAACAAAAACCAATGTCATGCGAGGCTGAAAGTTTTACAATGACCATTCATAAGATATTCCGTAAATTTTTTATGAACATAGTAACTTGACATCCACGCCAAGCCCATTTACCGCATTAATACTTATTTTAAATCAAACGATAGTATCCGCGATCACATAAGTAACAACTATAAATAACATAAAATGACCCCTGCGATCGCAGAGGTCATTTTGCAGTCAAGTTATATTAGTCAAGATAAACTTCAGCATACTGAGCGTTGTTGAGGAATATCCAGCCGTAATATGTTTTTTTCTTGGTCTTATAGGTCACGTAAGCCCAACCATTGTCTGAAAGTCTAGTGGTAGTTACCCATGTTCCATAGGGAATGGCGGTGATCTTCTTGTAATTGGTGCCAGCACCAGTACGCATATTCAGACCACTTTTAGCCTTGATATAAGTAGGTGAATTGTAACCGCCCCATGATGTATAAGCAGATGCTGTGATAGGCTGAGAAACAACACAAGCTGTACCAGCAGCTGTTCCTGCAGCTGTTCCGAACATAAGCAAGGAAACTGCCGCACTCAAAACTCTTCTCTTAAAATTTGCCATGAAAAAACCTCCTTTGATTCAATATAAGATTTATCAAATTTATAAAAATCTTATATTTTGTTTACAATTATATTATAGCCTAAGCCCAAGCAAATGTCAAGAGTTTTAATTAATTATCATACATAATTCGATTAATTTTTCGATTTCTAGTTTTGTACAAAATGCAAAATTAATCTTTAAGATCAGCCGTTTAGAACGTCTCTGAAATTATCCACGAAAGTACAACGGTTATTATAAATGCTGCACCATCTGCTTTGGAATATTCTTCCAATTTCTTCGTCAATCTCCCCAACCCCACATATCAAACCCTATGCAAACAACTGTTTTTAATTTTAACTCGGACATATTTCTGCAAGAGTTGTACAAAAACGTACAACTTTTCGACCAAAATCACTGATAGTAGAAAGACATAATTTTTTTCTAAGCATGGCAAACATCCCGAATCCACCGCCGGCCCCCACGGCCAAAAACAGCCCCGAAGCGCACTTCGGGGCATAGTCCACATTTTACATTATTCTGATCTGATGACACATCAAAGGAGGATCTCATGAAGCCTGAATATCACAAAATCTCCCGCTTCCAGCGTAAGCGGAGGGTGCGTTCTCACGAATCTTTCTCTTTCGGCGATAAATTCTTCTATCGCTTCCCTCGTCTCAAAAAGTCCGTACCGATTAAGCTTAAACTGCGGAAACACAAAAGGTATCTCATTATACACCGCCGAGTAATTATCCCCCGAAGAATAGGCGTAGTCGTATCCAAGAAACACCTTTTCAACGTCGGGACACTCAAACCTCGGACGAGGTATGTCCGTTTCAGCCAGAAGCAGTCTGTATCTTATGTTTCGCTTTTCTGCTTCTTTTACATATTTATATATATATTCCATATCGCTGCAGGCAGCCACCCAATAATGATCTGGTATGTTATAAGTCATGCCGATATCGATATGTTCATCATAGTATCCTTCAAAACTTTTGTCCGCATCTTCAACATAGTTCAGGAACCAGTTCTGCGCCGAATCCTTGCTGTAACCGCTGCCGTCCACGCCCCTGTAAGGATTATCCGTATATTCCTGAACGATAATTCCGTTTACTGTCATTTCCATTTCACTCGTTCCAGTATTTCCTGTCAAGACTTCTGTACATCACCGTCTGCATCACATGGGCTTCGGTTATCATTTCGCTGTTATCCATATCAGCAACCGTCCGCGATACTTTCATCATCTTATCGTATGCGCGTCCCGAAAGCCCGAGGTTGTCAAACACCTTTCCAAGAGTGTTCCGCGCTTCCTCCGTCATCTGACAGAATTCATGCAGTCTGTCGGGAGTTATCCTCGCATTGCAGGTTATTGGAGTCCCCTCGAATCTCGCCGTCTGTATATCTCTTGCCTTCTGCACACGCGCCCGTACCTCCGCCGATGATTCTTCCTTCTGCGGTGAAGAAAGATCGCCGTATTCCACAGGTTCAACTTCGATATGCACATCAAATCTGTCAAGCAGAGGCCCGCTTATCTTGTTCAGATAGTTCACCACCTGCTTGTGGGAGCATATGCATTTCCTCGTGGGATGACCGAAATATCCGCAGGGGCAAGGATTCATGGCACCTATCAGCATGAATGAGCATGGATAGGTTATGGTGCCGAATGCACGGGATATGGTCACCTGCTGGTCTTCTATGGGCTGACGTAGTATCTCCAGCGATGCGCGGGAGAATTCTGCCATTTCATCAAGAAAGAGAAGTCCGTTATGTGCAAGGGATATCTCGCCCGGCTTGGGTATGCTTCCGCCTCCCGCAAGACCCGCTGTTGATACCGTATGATGGGGCGCACGGAAAGGTCTCACCGTTATCAGCGGCGCATTCTTGTCGATATGCCCTGCCACGGAATGTATCTTCGTGGTCTCGATGGATTCTTCAAAGGTCATGGCAGGAAGTATGGAAGGCATACGCTTTGAAAGCATGGATTTTCCCGAACCCGGCGAACCCACCATCAGCACGTTGTGACCGCCTGCTGCCGCGACTTCCAAAGCCTGCTTTGCAAAACTCTGTCCGCGTACATCAGCAAAATCAAGCGCACCGTAATAGCTGACTTTTTCGGGCTTGTACGGCTGTGCGGGAACTATCTGCGCCTTGCCCGCCAGATGATAGACCAACTCCCCCAGTGAACCCACACCAAGGCAGTCAATACCCTCCACCACCGAGGCTTCACGCAGGTTGTCGATAGGAACGAATATCCTCTCCATGCCATTTTCTTTTGCCATTATGGTCATGGGCAGAACACCCTGTACAGCACGTATCTCGCCGTTCAGCGCAACTTCGCCTATGAATACCGACTTCTGCATATACGCATCATTCGATATCCCCATTATCCTCAAAACAGATACTGCAATAGCAAGGTCGTGTACCGCCCCCGTCTTTTTCACATCGGCAGGTGCAAGGTTCACAAGTACCCTCGCTTCGGGGAAGTTTATCCCGCTGCTGCGAAAAGCCGAGCGTATCCTCTCACGACTCTCCTTTACCGATATATCAGCCATTCCCACGATATCGAAACTTTCAAGCCCCTCTGAACTTTCTATCTCCACCGTCACGGGAAAAGCATTCAGCCCCAGCAGACCAAGGCTGTTTATCCGCGCATACATCAGCCTTCGCCCTCTGTCTTTGCCGACATTATGCCTTCATAGAAATCCAGCACGTCCCTGTAGACCTCCTCCTTGTTGAGTTCGTTTATCAGTTCGTGCCTTGCGCCGTTGTATATCTTCATCTCAGCATCGCAGTCGTAAAGGCGAAGCTTGTTGTACACTTTCAGCACTCCCCTGCCGCAGTCTCCCACAGGGTCTTTGCTACCCGATATTATATAGGTCGGCAGTTCTTTCGGGTATTCTTCAAACCACTTGTTCCTGTTGACATAGTAATTCACACCCACCAGATTTTCAAATCCGTTTACAGTAAAACAGAAATTGCAGTAGGCATCCGCATTGTATTTTATTACCTCGTCTTCATTTCGGTTCAGCCAGTTACCGCCGTCCCTGCCCGACTTTGAGTTATATATGCCGTATTTTCCGAACATAGCCATATCTGTAAGGGGCGGTCTGAACCTGCTGCCCTTGACTTTTCTTATGCCCTGCAAATAAAGCATCAGCTGAGGTTCGACCCCCAGCAGCGCACCTGTGCCGCTGAATATAACTCCGTCAAGTTCATCGGGGTATGAAGTCGCATAAGCCCTGCCCAGCAGACTTCCCATGCTGTGTGCGAACATGAAGTATGGCAGGTCGGGGTATTCTTTTTTCATTATTCTCGTAAGGCGGTGCATATCAGCCAGACAGTGCTGCCAGCCGTTGCGCTCGCTGATGAAACCCAGTTCCTTGTTTTTGTTCGGGTCAATGATACCGTCTTTTTCCTCGGCAAGCTTAGCGGCGGTCATACCGTGCCCCAGATGGTCGTTGCCCACTACAAGATATCCGTTATCGTTGAGAAATCTTGCAAACTCGCGGTATCTGCGCACGTATTCGCACATACCGTGTACCAGCTGTATGACTGCTTTTGGCTGAAAATCCTTTTTGGTGTATATCTCATAATATATCTTCTTTCCCTTGTCGCTTGAAGGGAAATATCTTTTCTCGGTGATGTATTCACTGTTTGACATAGTTTATACCTCCTTGTGCTTTGATTTTTGACAGATTATAGTATCGCCCTCAGCGGGCTGTTTCATTCTTGTCCGATGTCTGCCTGTACAGACAGGCACTGTCTTCAATTTTGCTGACTGCCGTGAACCAGCTGAACTTCGGTGAAATTATATAAAAGTCCCTGATATCGTAAACTTCTTCCAGCACAGCGAACATCGCATCTTTTTCGCCTTCATATACCCAGCCGTCGGAAAGTATAAGAAAAAGCTTGTCCTCATCGGGTATACCCGCCTTGATAGCCTGAATATACCCTGCATGGCTTTCGTAATTAAGTGAACAGGCAATGTATTCCTGGTAAAGTTCTTCCCTGAAATGCATATTGTACTCTTCAAGGGTCTGTCTGCCCACGGGATAGTTTTTTATATCGGCAAAGGTGAAATAAAACTTGCTGATGATATCAGTGTAACCTTGCTTTGAATACTCATGAAATTTCCCGCGGTCGATGTTCTTCGCCTTTATCGCTTCCTCTATCTCATCACGGAGAAACAAGTGCTTTTTTCTTTCGGATATGTATTTAAGGTCATTGTATGGCATTTTGGATACTCCTATAGTAAACGACATTATAATTTCTACATTCAGCGCTCGCGGAAGCTGCGCTTTTTGCTGACGTGAGCGCTGAATGTCCTGAAATTAATGTCGTTTAATATGAAAATCGAACCGCTGTTCCTGCATGGTCACAGCATCTTTTGTCGTGCAGTTGTCTTTACCGAATGTGACCACTATCCCGTCGGAACATACCAGCTGTGTGCCGCCGTTT
>Ga0256405_10004386_pt1 | contig 26523 bp, 18 predicted proteins | sample RumenRJG_02DNA_FD_189096 | JGI IMG/M metagenome (GOLD analysis project Ga0256405, IMG submission 189096) | Bovine rumen microbial communities from Lethbridge, Alberta, Canada - RJG_02 | ecosystem: Host-associated > Mammals > Digestive system > Stomach > Rumen | place: Canada: Alberta... | reverse complement strand
GACGTCCGCGCCCAGATCGATGATCTTTCCGACGCGCTCCGGGAAACGGCCTCCCTCTGCGACGAGCACGAATACGTCCGCTCCGGACCGGATGGGGATGTGTCCGGCGCCTATCATCAGGGTTCGCAGGTGCCGGGCAGTCTGATCCGCGCTGCCGCCGCCCTGGTCCGGTCCTTCCGTCAGCTCGAACGGGACGACGAGGAGGCCGGGGACGTTTTCCGACCCTTCTCCGACGCGCTCCGGCAGTTTGTCTTCTCCGCATCTTTCTTCGATGAGAAATTCCGCTTCTTCGCCCAGCGGGAGGGCGAGGAGGTTCTGTGCGAGATCCTGGTGCCCGATCCCTCCGGCATGACGGAGCGGATGCTGTCCGCCGGCCGGTCCTCGGTGCTGTTTTCGGCGACCCTTGCTCCCATGGAGTATTTCCGGGACGTGACCGGCATGAAGGACGCCGCGGTGCTGGAGCTTCCGTCCCCCTATGAGGAGGAGAACCTCTGCCTGGTGGCCTGCGACGGGATCAGCACGCGGTACGCGGACCGGAAGCAGACGGCGGACGACTGCGCGGACATCGTGATGGAGACGGTATCCGCCAGATCCGGCCACTACATCGTCTACTTCCCCTCCTACGAATATATGAAGCGGGTCTGCCGCTCGTTCCTGAACCTCTCCCCGGACTGCGCGGTGGTGATGCAGAAGCCCGGCATGTCACGGAAGGAGAGGGAAAAATTCGTGTCCCTGTTCCGGGAGGAGACCGGACAAAGCGTGGTGGGCTTCTGCGTACTGGGCGGCATGTTCTCGGAGGGCATCGACCTGGCCGGGGAAAGCCTGATCGGGGTGATCGTCTTCGGAACCGGCATGCCCCAGCTGTCCCCGGAGCGCAATCTCATCTCCAAGTACTACGACGAGGAGGACGGGCGGGGCTTTGAATTCGCCTATCTGGCCCCGGGCATGAACAAGGTCCAGCAGGCGGCGGGCCGGGTGATCCGTTCCGAGCGGGACCGCGGCGTGGTGGTCCTCTGCGACGACCGGTTCGGCGAGCCGAGGACCCGGGCACTGTTCCCTCTCCACTGGCGGCACATGAAGTACACCGGGGATCCCGTTTCCCTGCGCCATATTCTGGACGAGTTCTGGAGGCGGCGCGGCTGAGGGATCCTCCGTCTCAGACGGCTGACAAAAAATGAAATGCGGCGGCGCGGCTTTTTTCGCAAATCGCTGAAATTTCATTTTTTCGGCCGTTCTTCTTTTCTTGCGTGTGAAAATGTGTTATAATTACAAGGTTGATAACGGATTTCCGGATCAAATTCACTCCGGAACGTATTTCTGAACATTTACTGAAAGGGATTTTCTCACACGGGAAAAGACGGGTTGTTTGTTTTGATCAGAGAAGACCTGCGCAACGTCGCCATCATCGCCCACGTCGACCACGGCAAGACGACGCTTGTGGACCAGATGCTGAAGCAGTGCGATACGTACCATGAAAATCAGGTCGTGAGAGATCGCGTCATGGACTCCGGAGACCTGGAGCGGGAGCGCGGCATCACCATTCTTGCCAAGAATACCTCCGTCGTCCGCAACGGCGTGAAGATCAACATCGTGGACACCCCCGGCCACGCGGATTTCGGCGGCGAGGTGGAGCGCATCCTGAAGATGGTCAACGGCGTCATTCTGCTGGTGGACGCGGCGGAAGGACCCATGCCCCAGACCCGTTTCGTCCTGAAGCGCGCCATGGAGCTGGGTCACCGTGTCATCGTGGTCATCAACAAGATCGACCGGCCCGACGCCAGACTGGACGAGGTCCCGGACGAGGTGCTGGAGCTTCTGATGGATCTGGACGCCACGGACGAGCAGCTGGATTCTCCCGTGCTCTTCTGCTCCGGGCGCACCGGCAAGGCCTCCCTCAACCCCTACGACATGGGTGAGAATCTGGATCCCCTCTTCGACACCATCCTCTCCTATATTCCCGCTCCCGAGGGAGATATCGACGGTCCTCTGCAGCTTCTGGTGTCCTCCATCGATTACAACGACTACGTGGGGCGCATCGGCATCGGCCGGATCGAGCGCGGCGTCATCCATCAGGGCGAGGAAGCGGTCATCGTGAACTACCACACCCCCGACGCGGCTCCGAAGAAGACCAAGATCGTGTCCCTCTACACCATCGACGGCCTGACCCGCAAGCCCGTCACCGAGGCCTCCATGGGTGACATCGTCTGCTTCTCCGGCGCTTCGGACATCACCATCGGGGACACCATCACCTCTCCCCTGGATCCCACCCCGCTGGAGTTCGTCAAGGTGTCCGAGCCGACTCTTGAAATGACCTTCTCCGTCAACGACAGCCCCTTCGCCGGACGCGAGGGCAAGTTCGTCACCTCCCGCCAGATCCGCGAACGCCTCTACCGGGAGACCCTCAAGGACGTGTCCCTCCGCGTGGAGGACGGCGAGACCACGGACTGCTTCAAGGTGGCGGGCCGCGGCGAAATGCACCTGTCCATCCTCATCGAGACCATGCGCCGGGAGGGCTACGAGATCTGCTGCTCCACGCCCCGCGTGATCTACAAGGAGATCGACGGCAAAAAGTGCGAGCCCATGGAGAGGGTCACCATCGACGTTCCGGAGGATTCCGTGGGCGCCGTGGTGGAAAAGCTGGGCGCCAGAAAGGGCGAGCTTCTTGAAATGGGGCTCCACGGCTCCCGGATGCGCATCGAATACTCCATTCCCTCCCGCTGTCTCTTCGGCTACCGGTCCGAATTCATGACCGACACCCGCGGAGAAGGCATCATGAATACCCTTTTCGACGGCTATCAGCCCTATAAGGGCGAGGTTGTCACCCGGTTCACCGGCTCCCTTGTGGCGTCCGAGGACGGCGAGGCGACCTCCTACGGCCTCTTCAATTCCCAGGACCGCGGCGTCATGTTCATCGGCGTGCAGACTCCCGTCTACGAGGGCATGCTGGTGGGCGAGTGCCCGAAGAAGGTGGACATCGCCGTCAACGTCTGCAAGAAGAAGCACCTGACCGCCATCCGGTCCGCCGGTGCCGACGAAGCGCTCCGCCTGGTGCCGCCGAAGGTGTTCTCCCTGGAGCAGGCCATCGAATTCATCGCCGAGGACGAGCTGATCGAGGTCACGCCCAAGTCCATCCGGCTCCGCAAGAAGATCCTCAACACGGCCAACCGCCTCAAGGCCCAGGCCGCCGCTCAGAAGAAATAAAGCCCGAAGCCGCGTGCTTCCCATCCCCGGGACGCGCGGTTTTTTGGCGGATTCCTGAAATTTCTCGAAAGATTTACCGAAAAGGCTCTTTACATCCGGACGTTTTTGCGTTATAATGAGTAGGATTGAAATGCCGCGCGTTCGGCGTCGATCTTCTTCTGTTATCAATTTTATATGGAGGATACAACAAGCATGGCAAGAAACAAGCTTTCCATGGATGGCAACACCGCTGCCGCGCACGCTTCGTATGCGTTCACGGAAGTAGCCGCCATCTACCCCATCACGCCTTCTTCCGTCATGGCTGACGTGACCGATACCTGGTCCGCCGGCGGTCTGAAGAACATCATGGGCGACACCGTCAAGGTGATCGAGATGCAGTCCGAAGCGGGTGCCGCGGGCGCCGTTCACGGCTCTCTGGCCGCAGGCGCGTTGACCACCACCTACACCGCGTCCCAGGGTCTTCTTCTGATGATCCCGAACATGTACAAGATCGCGGGCGAGCTCCTTCCCTGCGTCATTCATGTTTCCGCGCGCTGCGTCGCTTCCCACGCCCTGAACATCTTCGGCGATCACTCCGACGTGTACGCCTGCCGTCAGACCGGCTTCGCCATGATGGCCGAGTCCAATCCCCAGGAGGTCATGGACCTGGCCGCCGTCGCGCACCTGGCCACCATCAAGGGCAGAGTTCCCGTCCTGAACTTCTTCGACGGCTTCCGGACCTCCCATGAGATCCAGAAGATCGAAGTCTGGGATTACGACGACCTGAAGGAAATGGTCGACAAGGACGCCATCGCCGCCTTCCGTTCCCGCGCCCTGAATCCCGAGCATCCCGTTCTCCGCGGCTCCGCCGAAAACGGCGACATCTTCTTCCAGCACAGAGAGGCCTGCAACAAGTACTACGACGCGTTCCCGGCCATCGTGGAAGAATACATGGACAAGGTCAACGCCAAGATCGGCACCGACTACAAGCTCTTCAACTACTACGGCGCTCCGGACGCTGACCGCGTGATCGTGGCCATGGGCTCCATCTGCGACGTGGCCGAAGAGGTCATCGACTACATGCTGGCCGCCGGCGAAAAGGTCGGTCTCATCAAGGTCCGCCTGTATCGTCCCTTCGTGGCCGCCAAGCTGGCCGAAGCCATCCCCTCCACCGTCAGGAAGATCGCCGTCCTCGACAGAACCAAGGAACCCGGCGCTCTCGGCGAGCCTCTCTATCTGGACGTTGTCACCTCTCTGGCCGTCACCGGCAGAAACGACATCAAGGTGGTCGGCGGCCGCTACGGTCTCGGCTCCAAGGATACCCCGCCGCAGTCCATCTTCGCCGTGTACGAGAACCTGGCCAAGGATGAGCCCAAGGCCAACTTCACCATCGGCATCGTGGACGACGTGACCGGTCACTCCCTCGAGGAGAAGCCCGCTCCCGACACCGCGGCTCCCGGCACCATCGCCTGCAAGTTCTGGGGTCTGGGCGGAGACGGTACCGTCGGCGCCAACAAGAACTCCATCAAGATCATCGGCGACCACACCGACAAGTATATTCAGGCCTACTTCCAGTACGACTCCAAGAAGACCGGCGGCATCACCATTTCCCACCTCCGGTTCGGCGACAAGCCCATCAAGAGCCCCTACTACATCAACAAGGCCGATTTCGTCGCCTGCCACAACTCCGCGTACCTGCACAAGTACGACATGGTCAGCGACATCAAGCCCGGCGGCACCTTCCTTCTGGACTGCGCGTGGACGCCCGAGGAGCTGGACGAGCACCTGCCCGCCAAGGTCAAGAAGTACCTGGCTGACAACGGCGTGAAGTTCTACATCATCGACGCCACCACCATCGCCTCGAAGAAGATCGGCAACGCCAAGGTCAAGAACACCGTTCTTCAGTCCGCGTTCTTCTCCCTCGCCAACATCCTTCCGAAGGACGAGGCCATCGAGTACATGAAGAAGGCCGCGTACAAGTCCTACATCAAGAAGGGCCAGGCCATGGTCGACCTGAACTGGGCCGCCATCGAAGCCGGTTCCGACGCCTTCGTGGCCGTGGACGTTCCCGAGTCCTGGAAGAATCCCGCTCCCGACGCTCCCGCCGCCGAGTTCACCTCCAAGAGACCCGAGCTTGAGAAGTTCGTCAACACTGTCGTGGAGCCCGTGGGCCGCATGGCCGGCGACAGCCTCCCGGTTTCCGCCTTCTCCGATTACGCCGACGGTACCTTCCCGCAGGGCTCTGCCGCCTCCGAAAAGCGCGGTGTGGCCGTGTACGTTCCCGAGTGGATCCCGGAGAACTGCGTGCAGTGCAACACCTGCTCCTTTGTATGTCCGCACGCCGCCATCCGTCCCTATGCCATGACGGAAGAGGAAGCCGCGGGCGCTCCCGAGGGCACCAAGTTTGCCGCCCGTCCGGTGCTGAAGACCAATTATAAGTTCACCATGGCCGTTTCTCCCATGGACTGCATGGGCTGCACGCTCTGCGTCAAGGCCTGCCCCGTCACCGCCAAGGCGGAAAAGGACGGCAAGGACGAGAAGAAGGCCCTCCGCATGGTCCTCAGAGAGACCCAGGAAGGACAGCAGGCTCCGTTCGATTACGCGGTCGCTTCCGTTTCCGAAAAGCCCGAGCTGATCAACACCACCGTCAAGGGCAGCCAGTTCAAGCAGCCTCTGCTTGAGTTCTCCGGCTCCTGCGCGGGCTGTGCCGAGACCTCCTACGCGCGTCTCATCACCCAGCTCTTCGGCGAAAGAATGTACATCTCCAACGCCACCGGCTGCTCCTCCATCTGGGGCGGTTCCGCGCCGGCGACTCCCTACACCGTCAACAAGGAATCCGGCCGCGGTCCCGCGTGGGCGAACTCCCTGTTTGAGGACAACGCGGAGCACGGTCTCGGCATCTACCTGGGCCAGAAGACCATCCGCAACCGTCTGATCGCGAAGGTTGAGGAAATGGCCGCCTCCGACAAGGCTTCCGACGAGTTCAAGGCCGCCGCCAAGGCATACCTTGACACCAGGGAAGACGGCAAGGCCAATACCGAAGCCACCAAGGCCCTGATTCCCGAGCTGGAAAAGGCCGCCGCAGAGGGCTGCCCGATCGCTCCCGAAATCCTGGCCGAGAAGGACTACCTCGCCAAGAAGTCCGTGTGGATCTTCGGCGGCGACGGCTGGGCCTATGACATCGGCTTCGGCGGTCTGGACCATGTGATCGCGTCCGGTGAGGACGTCAACATCATGGTCTTCGACACCGAGGTGTACTCCAACACCGGCGGACAGGCCTCCAAGGCCTCCAACATCGGTCAGGTCGCTCAGTTCGCGGCTGCCGGCAAGGCCATCGGCAAGAAGAACCTCGCCGAGATCGCCATGTCCTACGGCTACGTCTACGTGGCTCAGGTTGCCATGGGCGCCGACATGAACCAGCTGCTGAAGGCTCTCACCGAGGCTGAGGCTTATCACGGACCTTCCATCATCATCGGCTACGCTCCCTGCGAGATGCACGGCATCAAGGGCACCATGCAGAACTGCCAGATCGAGATGAAGAAGGCTGTGGAGGCCGGCTACTGGCAGATGTTCCGCTTCAACCCCGCCAACCGCGCCGAGGGCAAGAATCCCTTCACGCTGGACAGCAAGGAACCCACCGCCAGCTACATCGACTTCATCAAGAACGAGAACCGGTACGCCCGTCTGGCTCAGTCCAACCCCGAGCGCGCCGCCGTCCTGTTCGAGAAGGCCGAGGAGAACGCCAAGGCGAAGTACGAACGCCTCACCAAGTACTCCAAGCTGTACGAATAATCGCACAGAACATAAAAAGAAAGGGATTGCTCCGGCAGTCCCTTTTCTTTGTGTTACAGTTCTTTTCTGAGAACGATTTTTTCTTCCGTCCGGTATTCTTCCGTAAAGCCTTTTTTGAAGAAAAGACGGACGGCGGGATTGTCTATGGCAATATCGTCATACAGCACCGAGATCCCGTTGTCCTTCGCAGCGCGGCAAAGCAGATCCAGCGCTTCACCGCCGTATCCTTGCCGTCTGTATGGGAAATAGACGATGACATTGGCAATGTACTGCTGCATGCTGTCGTCGAAGCGGTACGCGATTTCGCCGACGAACTGACTGTCCCGGTCTTTCAGGTATCTGTAATACCGCCTGCCTTCAGGGTTAACGATCCAGCGGTCGTACCACGCTTTCCATTCGCTTTCGGGCCATGGAATCGTTCCGCCCCAGGCACGGTTGTAGGACATGGTTTCCTCATCGGCGAGCATCATCTGCCGAAACCGCAAATCCTCGAACCTCGGCTTGCAGAGCGTCAGCATCGGACCGACCTCCCTCTCACTCATTCTCGAATTTCGCGCGGTTGTCGCGGAACAGGGTATAATACATCCTCATGTTCTCCAGCTCCCACCACGCCCGGGTCACGACGGGAACGGAATCCAGATCGTAGATCAGGGCCCCCTTCATGGACAGGAAGAACGGGCTGTGGGTGGAGATCACGAACTGACAGCCGAAGAACCGGGTGTATTCCAGAATCAGGCCCACCACCTCCGTCTGGTATTTCGGGCTGAGGCTGTTCTCCGGCTCGTCCAGCAGGAACAGGCAGTCGTCCCGGAAATGCTCCCGGAAGAACCGCAGGGCGTACTGTCCGTTGGAATCCGGCGTGGTCAGGTTCCCGGCATGGGCGGTGACGTATTTCGACATGGTCTTGTGCCGCACCTCCAGCCGCTTCACCAGCTTGTCGTAGTCCTCAAGCGTCCGGTAGACAGGACCCGCGCCCGACATCATGGCGGCCTTTTCCTGCCTGTAGACCTCCTGTGCTTCCCTTCTGCGGTCCTCCGTCTCGAAATTCTCCACCCGACGGTCGATGAGCCCGTAGAACACATCGTCGCTGGTGTAGACCGCGCTTCCCGGAGCGGCTCCCCGATTTCCCGCGGTATCCCATTTGCACATCCGCTCGATGTACTCGTGAAAGAACGGGCTGGTGTTGAAGGGCGTGATCCGGGGCAGGTTCAGGGATTCTGCGATGAGGTTGAGCAGGGTGGACTTTCCGCTCCCGTTTCCGCCGCAGAAGACCGTCACCTCGGAGAATTCGATCCGCCGCAGTCCCTTATACGGGAAGATGCCGTAGGGGTATTCGCGGGGATGGGGATTGCCTCCCGCCTTCCGGGACCAGTAACGCTCCGCCCAGTCCTCCTCCTCTCCCTGATCCGGCAGGGTGTAGGATTTCAGATAGATCATTCCTCCGTCCTCACCTCCGTGCAGTCCTCGATAATGACGGGTTCGCCGCTCACGTTCGTATGATTCCGCCGGATGGTCAGCCCGCGCACGTTCCGGCAGTAAATCGCGTGCTCCTTCCCGGGCGCGTCGACGATGTTGTCCTCGATGACGACGTCCCGGATGCTCTGTCCAGCCGGATGGGCGCAGTCGGCCTTCACCACGATTCCGGCCGCCTCTCCCCAGGCCCATCCGCAGTTCAGAATCCTGTTGTTCCGGATCACCACGTCGGCGGGACAGACGCCCTCGTACCACCAGGATTCCGCGGCGGCCACAACGGCGGGACCCTGCACGTCCCGGAAGGTGTTCCCCTCGATCAGGGCGGAGCGGGTCTTGATCAGCACGCTGCGGGCGAAGTGGGAGGACGCCGTGCATCCGATCACCTCCAGCCGCGGCAGGGCCGTCACGTCGCTGAGCATCCATCCGTCCATGTCCTCCGGCAGGGGATGGTCCAGCGTCACCCGGCACATCCATTCCTCCGGCATGGGATCGCAGGCCAGCACCCGGTATACGTCCCTCACCTCCAGCGTGTCGAAGGAGGTCAGCTCCAGAAGATCCCCGGGATCGGGATAATCCAGGCTCTGGGCGTGGGTGCCGTCCGGAGTCTTTTCCTGAAGATACGCGACGGACTCGCTCTCCCGCTTTACCGCCGCGTGATAGTATCCGTGGACGTTGGTGAAGTCGTCGCCCTGTCCCTCGAATTCGCAGTTCTCGAAGCGCAGAAGGCCCCGCATGGCGGTGAAATGGGTGGCGTCGGTATTGGCGGACCAGAACTGCCCCGCGGACGGAACCACCCGGAGCCGCTTCATCACCACATCCCGGCTCCGGTTTCCCACCACGCCCATGCCCGGCTGGGAATGGATCGTCACGTCCGTCAGCCGGATGTTCTCCGCGCGCTCGATGAGGATGGCCGGACGCGCGTGGAAGGTGTGAATGCAGGTGAAGACCATGCCGTCCCGGACGTTCGGCGACACCCGGCACAGGGCGGTGTGTTCGTCCGGGATCCCGTCGACGCGCAGATCGGAGGGGACGGCCTTTCCCGTCTCCGGATCCCGGATCTGCCAGCGCAGGGTCAGACAGGTCCCCGGAACGCCTTCGAACGGCGGCACCACGGGCATATCCGGATCGAACACCAGCCGCGCGGAGATGAGACCATCCCCGGCATCCGTTCCATCCGTCCGCACCACGGCCCGGCTGAAGGGTTTCCTTTTGTGATCGATGGTCAGCCCGACGAGCTCCACATCTGAGCAGTCCCGGAGGGAGACCGGCTCCATGAATCCGCCAACCATGAGGACCGCGCCCTTCGCAAAGACTCTCGTCCCCCGCTGACCGGTGAAATCCAGACCGCGGTCATAGCGGTAGGAGGGATTAAACATGATCCGCTGGGGATTCGGCCCCCAGTCTCCCCGCATGACGTGTTCTTCAGCCGCCCGGGCCAGTTCTCCGGTGACTGTGTATTCTCCCGGAGGCACGATCAGCGTCGTTCCGGGATGGACCCGGCAGTATTCCATGGCTCGCGCGAACCGCTCCGTGTCGTCCCGCCCTTCAAATTCCGTCAGGATTTTCTCAGCCATGGCAGTCCTCCGTGTAAAAGGCTCCGTCCTTGTCATAGGCGTACGGGCCGGGCTCGTACAGCGTCACCTGCTCGCCGATCCGCGCGGTGATGGCCGCGTAGGGCAGATATTTGTCCGTCCTGCCGATGGGGGCGAATCCGTTTTCGTAGGGGACGATGGTGAAGAGCCGCATGTCCTCCTGATCCTGCAGCGTGAAGTGCAGGACCTCGTCCTTTCCGATCCGGTGCCGGTTCTCGGTGAAATACTCGTAGACGACGAACTCCTCGCCCTCCAGTCCGGGAATGTCGGACGGGCTGACGGTTCCGGACAGCGGGATATTCTCCTCTCCGATGTGGAACGCTGCCACGACGCCCGCCCGGCCGGTCATGTTCTGGATCTTCAGGGGTCTTCCGGAGGTCCGGGGATCGTCCACGAGACAGTCCGCCGTGGGCATGCCGCTCCGGTCGCAGCGCAGGATCCGCCCGTCGTCGAAGCAGAGCGGCTTTAATACCTCGGCTCTCGACCGTCCGATCTCGTCGCTCACGTAGACGGGACCGCCGGACACTGCCCGCAGGACGCTGTTCTTCACCGCCTGGGTGTCGTCCGTCCACCACATGTCGTAGTCGTTCCAGAAGAACTGCCCCTGCAGGATGGAATTGTACGTACACTGGAGGATGTGCTTGGCAAACCAGGACCGGTTCTCCGGCTGGAAGTCGTCGCTGCACCGGGAGACGGAGGAGAAGCCCCGGTTCCACATGTCCTCCGACGCCATGCCCATGCAGTTGATCATGGCGTTGTCGAAGTTCAGCCCCACGGAGGCCTCGAGCCCTCTGTGCCATTCCCGAGTGACGCGCCCCACGGTTTCCATGCCCTTGTAGAACCGCCGGGTCATGCTCTGGTTGTCCACCTTGAGAAAGTCCGCGCCGCATTCCCGGAAGAACCGGTGCATGGTGTCAAAGTACCCGAAGGCCTTCTCGTGCCGCCAGTCGGAGATGATCCGTCCGTCGGCGGTGACCGTGGTGTAGTCCCTCAGCTTCCGATAGGCCTCCCCGGCGGGATCCAGCCCGTACCAGTAGCCGGTGGAGGGATGCCACATGCCGACTCTGATCCCGTATTCATGGATCTTCCCTATGGCGTGGGCCAGCCCATCCGGGAACCGGTCGTACGCCGCCTCGAAGTCGGTCATGGGCGAGGAGTGCATGAGGGCGAACATCTCCTGCCTCGTATGATAGTCCGCCCCCCGGAACTTCGCGATCTCCGCCCACATATCGTCGAGGATCGCCCATTTCACGGGGATCCCCTTCTCCCGGAACTCCTCGCATTTTTCCAGCAGCCCCGCCTCTGACACCCGGATCTGCAGGGCGTCCCAGGAGCACCAGCCCAGGTATTCGAACACTTCCGGATACCGCCGGTCCTTTCGGAGAACGGTCCCCAGAACGGAGGCGGCAGAGCGGACCGCGCGCTCCGTCAGTTCAAAGGGATCCTCTCCCTCCGCCCAGACGAAGGCCAGATCGGAGCAGTCCCCGCGTCCCTCGAACCAGCTGAACTGTCTGGCCGTCAGCCCTTCCGGGGATCCCTCCAGGACGCACTTGTAATCCCGGTCCACCACGGGCACGATCACACCCCAGCGGCCGTCCGGATCCCGATACAGCAGGAACTGCGTGTCCCGGGGCACTTCCCGGAGATCGCTCCCGAAAAACGGCGCGCACCAGAATTCCGAATACCGCCAGTCGGCCATGTACTGCAGATCCTTTTCCGGATCGATGCGGTACAGGACGCCGCACTCCGGATCCAGAGGAGCGGAATTCCCCTCCGAAACGGGGCGTACCAGCGTGACTCCTTCGATTTCTTCCAAATGCAGACAAGCCGGAGCCTCGCTCCCGTCCGCAAATCTCCTGACAGCCGTAAATTGCATGCGCGTACCTCCCGGAAAGGTCTTTTTTTCAGTATAGCATACTTCGCGCACTTTTTCAACCGGATTCTGCCCAAAGAAAAAACGGACTCCGAAGAATCCGTTTTCTGAAGAGATCAATAGGATGCCCCGTAAAGGACCTTGTCGTCCGTGACGCCGCCGTCCCCGCGGATGTCGATGAGCGCGCCTCCATAGGAGGGAGAGGGCTGGATCAGGCCGACGACGAAGTCCTTGCACCTGGCCAGAACCTCCCTCGTCTCCCGGACGCTCTGGCCGATGTAGGTCCGTAAGTCCGCCGAAACGCCCACGGCCTCCAGTCCCAGCGCGTCCGCCAGCCAGAGAGCCCGGTACAGGTGGTACTCCTGGGTCACGATAATCACCCGCTTCACCCCGAAGACATCCCGGGCCCGGATCAGGGACTCGTAGGTGGAAAAGCCGGCATGGTCCATGAAGATGTCCTCCGGGGGAATTCCGTCCGCCACGGCGTAAGCCTTCATGGTGTTCACCTCGTCGTACTCCTCCTGACCGTGGTCTCCGCTCATAAGGAGCTTGGGCGCCTTTCCGTCCCGGTACAGGCCGATACCCACGATCAGCCGGTCCGTCAGCATGTGGGAGGGCGATCCGTCCGCCCGCACGCCCGCGCCCAGCACCAGGATGCAGTCCGCGTCCTTCAGCTTCACCTGATCCGCTTCCGCGATGCGGTCCCGCGTTTTGAAGATCACGGCGCAGTTGATTCCGGCCGCCGCGGCCACGGCCAGGATCAGGAATATCCCGGTCAGCTTAAGGATTTTCGTCAGTTTTCTTGTTTTCGGTCTCATGCTCCTGGCTCCGGATATACGCTTCGACGAGCTGTTTTTCCTTCTTTTTGCGGGTACGGCGGACAATGGCGCGGATGATGAGGACGACGGCCGCGATGACGACCGCCCAGATCAGCAGATAGGGCAGCGAGGTGACGAACCAGACGGCGAAGTCGGAGAAGCCCTCCCCGATGTCGAAAAGGTTTTCCTTCAGGCCGGTTGCGATCCGCTCGCCGAAGGTCAGGGTCTTCCCGTTGGGAACGGTCTCCCGCCAGACCTCGCTGACGGTGACCCGGACTGTGCAGTAGGAGATGAGGTCGTCGTACTTGCGGAGCTGGGATTTGTAGGAATCCATCTGGTAGTTCAGATCGGAGATGCGGCTCTGAAGCAGGATCACGTCCTCCAGAGACTCCGCCTTGTCCAGAATCTCGAGGAGCGTTTCATACTCCGTCTCCAGCGCCCGGAGCCGGCTTTCCGTGTCCACGTAGCTCATGGTGACGTCCTCGGCGCTCTCCGACCGGTGGGTCACGGCTCCCAGCCCGGAGACGGTCTCCATGAATCCGTCGTACCGGTCCGCGGGGATCCGGAGGGTGAGGTACGCGCTCCGGGAGGAACGGGAGGAATAGATCCCGCCGCCGTAGGTTTCGGAGGATTCCGCGTAGCCGCCGAACTGAGCGACGCATGCGCTGAGGGACGCGAGAAATTCGTCGTAGGCCGTGGTTTCGAACTGGAGATCGGCGTTTTTGATGATCTTGCGGCTGGAGAGATCGTTGACCGCTTCCGGTTTATCGGGTTCGGGTGCGGGCGACTCGTATTCGTTGTCGTCGTAGGCTTCCTCCGCGGCTCCCCATCCGCCGGAGTATCCCATGGACGAGTCATACGCGGCGGATTCGTTCTTGTCGTAATAGGACGGCGAGGAAGAGGAACAAGACGCCAGGGAAAGCGTCACGGCAATGCAAAGAAGAAGGGCGAGCATTCTGCTGCGTTTCATGGCGGGCCTCCCGGATTCCGATGTTTTGCCCATTAGACGGCGGACGGAGAAAAAAAGTTCCGGAATTTGAAAAAGTTTTCCGCAGATTTCCTCACGCCGTTGCAATCCGGGCGCGGAAGCATTATAATGAGGGCATCACCGCAACGGAGGGAACCATGGCATACAAAAAATACTTCACCCTGAGCTATGACGACGGCCCGAAGCACGACCGCCGCTTTGTCTCCATGCTGAACGAGCGGGGACTGAAATGCACCTTCAACCTGATTTCCGGATCCATGCCGGAGAACGATCCGGACTCCTGGTATATCTCCCGCTCCGAGGCGGCTGAGCTGTACCGGGGACACGAGATCGCCACCCATTCCCTGAACCACCCCCATCTGGAGCAGCTGAAGCACGAGGAGATCGATTATCAGATCCGCGAGGACATCCGCAATCTCTCCTCCATCGCCGGGTACCAGACGCTCGGCCACGCATACCCCTACGGCACCTATTCCCCCGAGGTCATCGAGGTGCTGAGGAACAACAGGATCCGCTATGCCCGCACCACCCGGTCCACCGGCGGGTTCGAGGTGCCGAAGGATCCGCTGGTCCTGAATCCCACCTGCCACCACCGGGATCCCCGGGTCCTTGATCTGATCCGGCAGTTCCTGGAGGCCGAGCCCGCGGACGGGGACATGCTCTTCTACCTGTGGGGCCATTCCTTTGAGTTCGACAAGGACGAGGAGTTCAACAGCTGGGCCCACATCGAGCGGGTACTGGACGCTGCCGCCGGTCACAAGGACGTGGAGTACGTCACCAACATGCAGTTCTTCGACCGGAACAAGACCTGACGCTTCCCTGCCCGATCGGCCCCTCATTCCATGGCGTCGGGTTCTCCGGCGCTTTTCCTTCGTCACCTTAGATGAATATACGAGGCGTTTATATTGCATTTTCATGCAAAGGAACGACACCCTCCGGCTTGACAAACAGACGGAAAAGGTGTATAATGCTGTCAAAATTTATAGCCGGTTATAACCAACATCGAAAGCGGAGCCCCTCTGACGATGACAAGCCGTGCTGATCCGGAGGTTTTTCATGAATCGAGTGTATAATTTTTCTGCCGGTCCCTCCATGCTTCCCCTGCCCGTTCTGGAGAAGGCCGCGTCCGAGCTGGTCTGCTACGGGGACAGCGGCATGAGCGTCATGGAGATGAGCCACCGCTCTCCCGATTACGAAGCCATCATTCAGAAGGCGGAGGCGGATCTGAGGACCCTGATGCAGATTCCGGACAACTACAAGGTGCTCTTTCTGCAGGGCGGCGCGTCCACTCAGTTCGCGGCGGTCCCGCTGAATCTGATGAAGACCGGAAAGGCGGACTACGTGCTCTCCGGCCAGTTCTCCACCAAGGCCTACAAGGAGGGTCAGAAGTACGGGGACTGCGCCGTGGCGGCCTCCTCCAAGGACGACAACTTCACCCACATTCCGAAGACGGACCGCTCCTCCTTCCGCGCGGACGCCGACTACGTCCACATCTGCTACAACAACACCATCTACGGCACGAAATTCCCGGACGCTCCCGACACCGGAGACGTTCCCCTGGTGGCGGACCTGTCCTCCTGCATCCTCTCCGAGCCCGTGGACGTGACGAAATTCGGCGTCATCTATGCCGGAGCTCAGAAGAACATGGCGCCTGCCGGACTCACTGTGGTCATCGTCCGGGAGGACCTCCTCGGCTGGACCCATCCCCTGACGCCCTCCATGCTGGACTGGAAGCTCATGGCGGACAACGGCTCCATGTACAACACCCCGCCCTGCTACTCCATCTATATGGCCGGGCTGGTGTACGAATGGCTCCTCTCCATCGGCGGTCTGGAGGAGATCAAAAAGCGCAACGTGAAGAAAGCCGCTCTGCTGTACGATTATCTGGATTCCCAGTCCTACTATATCGCCCCCGTGGAAAAGGACAGCCGCTCCATGATGAACGTCACCTTCGTCACCGGGAACGCGGATCTGGACAAGAAATTCGCCGCGGAAGCCGCCTCCACCGGTCTGAAGAACCTGAAGGGCCACCGGTCCGTGGGCGGAATGCGCGCCTCCATCTACAACGCCATGCCGTACGAGGGCGTGGAAAAGCTCGTTCGGTTCATGAAGGACTTCGCCGCAGAGAATCCGAAGGGAGAAAACTGAATCATGAAGGAAATCAAGCTGCTGAATAAAATCGCCAGGGCCGGCACGGACCGGTTCGATCCCGCCGCCTACGCCGTATCCGCCGAAGCGGAGGCTCCGGACGGCATCATGGTCCGGTCCGCCGCCATGCACGACATGATCTTTCCCGCTTCCCTGAAGGCCATCGCCCGGTGCGGAGCCGGGGTCAACAACATTCCCGTGGACCGCTGCGCCGAGGAGGGCGTCGTGGTGTTCAACACGCCCGGAGCCAATGCCAACGGCGTCAAGGAGCTGACCATCGCCGCTCTGCTTCTGGCGTCCCGCAACATCATCGGCGGCGTGGAATGGGCCAACTCCCTTATGGCGGACGCGGCGGTTTCCGGAGGCGTCGCCAAGGCTGTGGAGGCCGGGAAGAGCGCCTACGGCGGCGTGGAGCTGAAGGGCAAGACCCTAGGCGTCATCGGTCTGGGCGCCATCGGAGGGCTTGTGGCCAACGCCGCGAAGTCCCTGGGCATGGAGGTCATCGGGTGCGATCCCTTCCTGACCGTGGAGGCCGCGTGGGGGCTGTCCAGCTCCGTGAAGCGCGCCGCCACCTATGAGGAGGTCTACGCCGCCAGTGACTATATCACCCTCCACGTGCCCGCCACGGGGGACACCAAGGGCATGATCTGCGCGAAATCCATCGCTATGATGAAAAAGGGCGTCCGCATCGTCAACCTGTCCCGGGCGGATCTGGTCAACGCGGCGGAGCTGAAGGAAGCGCTGGCCGAGGGCCATGTGGCCGCCTACGTGACGGATTTCCCCACGGAAGAGGTGGTCAACGTGCCCGGCATCGTGGCCATTCCCCATCTGGGCGCGTCCACGGAGGAGTCCGAGGAAAACTGCGCCGTCATGGCCGCTGAGGAACTGAAGGACTTTCTGGAGAACGGAACCATCCGCAACAGCGTCAACTATCCGGCGGTGGATATGCCCCGGACCGACGCGGGACGTCTGGTGATCCTCCACAAGAACATCCCCAACATGATCTCCCACATCAGCTCCACCCTGGCGGAGCGCGGCATCAACATCGAGAACCTGGTGGACCGTTCCCGCGGGGAGTACGCCGCCTGCCTGGTGGATACCTACGCGGAAATCAACGACGAGCTCAAGGCGTCCATCGAAGCCATGGAGGGCATCATCCGGGTGATCGTCCTCTGAGCGGGATCAGTTTGGTGACAACAAGACAGGACTGCGGTTCGTTCTTCGTTCCGCAGTCCTTTTCCTGAACGGTTTTTGGTTTATTTCGTGATCCGGCGCACCTCGAGGTAGTAGCGCTTGCTTTCCGCCTCTCCCATGGAGAAGGTCTTCCTCGGCAGGCGTCCGTGAGCCTTCACATAGGGGAACAGATCGTTCTTGTCCATCCCGCCGAACAGGAACCCGGCGGCGTCGGGCGCGGAGGAAAGGGCCAGGAGGGATTCCTCCCCGTGGATATAGTCGCAGACCGTCCCCGGATGCTCTCCCACATACCGGTCGATGAAATCCTGCAGGGTCCCCACCGTCAGGGCGTGGGAAGGAGTGAGAAATCCGAGACTTTCCCTGCCCTTCGCCGTCACCAGCGTCACGGTCTGGCCGCCGGGGATGGGTTCGCCGGTCAGCGCGTACAGAGCCCGCTTCAGGTCCTCCGGATCGCATCCCTTGACGAGGCGGTAGATGGGCTCGAAGCGGAGGGAGTCGTCCCCGAGGGGCGTGATTTCGCAGAGCGCGTACCGGGCCGGATGGTCCATGCCGCCTCCGTCCCGCTTCACGTTCTCCCAATGGGCCTTCGCCGCGGCCAGGGAGTGGTTCCCGTCTCCGACTGCATAGACCAGATCCCCCATGGAGTCCTCGTATTCCGCGATTTTCTCCGTCATCCTCCGGGCCGCGTCTCCCGCGATGGCGTACCCCCGGATACGGCCTCCGCCGAGAAGAAGCTTGAAGTCGTACAGCAGGGCTCCGGACAGCCGTTTCGCCTCGTCGAACAGCCCGACCCGGTCGTCCGCCAGCACCAGAATATGCGGAAGCTCCACGGAGGCCTCCGCCCGGATCTTTTCCCGCGGCGGGATCCGTTCGAGGACCGTTCCCTCGGTGGCGCGGACCGGCGGCTCCGTCCCTTCGGCATAATCGTATGCCTCCAGATCCACCGCGCCTACGATCCCCCGGCGCACGGCCCCGTCCGGAAGCGTCCGTTCCGCATAGACAAAGCCGTCCGTCCGCCGCATTTGGGACGGATCGAAGGACGCCATGCTCCTGCGCACGGTTTCCGCGTGGACCGCTTCTCCGGCCGTTCCCAGCCAGGCCTCCGGCATGATGTACCGGAGCGTGGAGTCCGCGTCCCCGATTTCCCGGCGGCAGGCGTCCCACCAGGCCGGCTCGGAGGTGAACTGGTCGCAGGCGATGACGGACCACAGCCGCATGGCGCGCGGATCGGCGGAGAACGGAGGGACGAGGATTTCGGCGGGGGAAAAGACAGTGTTATATTTATTCATGACAGTCTGAATCTTTCCGGCGGGAGCGCCTGTTTTTCTCCTAATTATACAGGAAGAGTCCCTTTCTGTCAAGAAGTTTGTACAGAAAGACGCCTCGCTTTCTATTGACAAAAAGCGGGGATTTCTCTATAATGTATAGGGACGGGACTTCCCTCCCGCGGATGTGCGCATGAGAAGAAGTACAGAGGTCGACAACAGTGAATTTTCATTCGTTTCATATCAAGGTCGTGAAATTCGGCGGCAGCTCCCTGGCCGACGCCGAGCATGTTAAAAAAGTAGGGGATATTATCCGCGCCGATCCCACGCGGCTTTTTGTCGTCCCCTCCGCTCCCGGCAAGCGGTTTTCCGGCGACACCAAGGTCACGGATATGCTGTACGAGTGCTACAACATCTCCGCCGCCGGAGGGGATCTGGGAGAGATCTTCGCGAAGATCGAGGAGCGCTACAACGACATCATCCGCGGTCTGGATCTGGAGCTGGACCTGACCGAGGAGTACACCCATATCCGCTGGGCCATCGCCCATTCCGCGGGCCGGGACTACGCGGCCAGCCGGGGCGAGTACCTGAACGGACTGGTGCTGTCCGCGTATCTCCACTATGATTTCATCGATCCCGCCCGGTTCGTCAAGTTCTTCGACGACGGCTCCTTCGACTCCGAGCTCACCAACACCCTCCTGTCCGAGGAGCTGAAGAAGCACGAAAACGGCGTCATTCCCGGGTTCTACGGATCCATGCCCAACGGCACCATCCGGACCTTCTCCCGGGGCGGCAGCGACGTGACGGGCTCCATCGTGGCAAGAGCCGCGGAGGCCGATCTCTACGAGAACTGGACCGACGTCAGCGGCTTCCTCATGGCGGATCCCCGCATTGTGGACCATCCCCAGGGCATCTCCTTCATCACCTACCGGGAGCTGAGAGAGCTGTCCTACATGGGCGCGACGGTGCTCCACGAGGACGCCATCTTCCCCGTCCGGTTCGCGGGCATTCCGATCAACATCCGCAACACCAACGCCCCGGAGGATCCCGGCACCATCATTCTGTCCCATACGGACAGCTATGATCCGTCGAGCATCATCACCGGCATCGCCGGGAAGAAGGGCTTCTGCGTCATCACCATCGAAAAGGCCATGATGAACGCAGAGCGGGGCTTCGGGCGGAAGGTGCTGGAGGCCATCGAGCACGAGGGAATCTCCTTCGAGCACCTGCCCTCCGGCATCGACACCATGAGCGTGGTGCTGAACCGGTCCGAGATTTCCGAATGCCGGGACAGGATCATCAACCGCATCTGCAACGCCGTGGAGCCGGACTCCGTCACCATCGAGGAGGGACTTGCGCTGGTGGCGGTGGTGGGACGCGGCATGATCAAATCCAAGGGCACCGCCGTGAGGGTCTTCAAGGCCGTGGCGGACGCCGGGATCAATATCCGCATGATCGATCAGGGCTCCTCCGAGCTGAACATCATCATCGGCGTGGACGAGGCGGATTTTGAAAAAGCCATGCGCGCCATTTACGCGGAATTTGTGTCCTGAAGCGGTCCTCCCTGCCCGATGCGGTGTGCCAGACGCCAATAAAAAAGAGAGGTTCCGTGCCTCTCTTTTTCACTTCCGCCGGTTTATTTCGTGAACACGGGCCAGGACAGCTCCATGCCGCCCAGCAGATGGAAGTGCAGGTGCGGGACGGTCTGGCCTCCGTCGCGTCCGCAGTTGGAAACGACGCGGTATCCGTTTTCGCATCCGGCCAGCTTGGCGATCTCGGGGATCTTCTCAAAGATCTTCGCCGCGGCGCAGCTGTTCTCCGGGGTGATTTCGTCCATGGAGGCGATGTGCTTTTTCGGAATGACGATCACATGAACGGGAGCCACGGGATTGATGTCCCGGAAGGCCAGCATGTCGTCGTCCTCGTAAACCTTCGAGGAGGGGATCTCCCCGGCGATGATTCTGCAGAACAGGCAGTCCATATCGTTGCATCTCCTTTTGATTCGTGCGGATTTCTTCCGTATCATCATACCACAAACCAGAGAAAAAATCAAGGACGGTTTTTCCATGTTCAGAGTTTTCGACGTTCACACCCACACCTACCCGGAGAAGATCGCGGATAAGGCCTGCGTCAACCTGGGGAAGTTCTACAATTTCGACGTTCTCGGCAAGGGCACCTACGCCGATCTGGAATCCCAGGCGGAGGCCAACGGCGTGGGCGGCTACCTGCTGTTCTCCGTGGCCACAAACGCCCATCAGGTACCGAAGGTCAACGATTCCATCGCAGCCCTGGCGGAGTATTCCCGGTCCCGGGGCTTCGTCACCTTCGGCTACGCGGGCATGCATCAGGACTATCCCGATTTTGAAGGCGAAATCGCCCGTTGCAAAGCCATGGGACTGCGCGGCGTCAAGATCCATCCCGACATCCAGGGCGTGAACATCGACGATCCCCGGCTGCTCCCGCTGTACGCCATCCTTGAGGCGGAGCACATGCCCTTGTATCTCCATATGGGCGACAACCGGCCCGAATATCAATTCTCGTCGGCGGACAAGCTGGTGCGGGTACTGGAGATGTTCCCGGAGCTGGTGGTGGTGGCGGCCCATCTCGGCGGATACAAGGCGTGGGACTTCTCCGTTCCCCTGCTGGCCGGGAGAAAGAACGTGTGGTATGATACCTCAAGCGCCCTTTGGGCCATGACGCCGGAAAAGGCGGATTCCATTATCGGACAGCTGGGCGTGGAAAACGTCATGTTCGGCACGGACTATCCCGTGGTCAACACGAAGGAGGAGCTGGAGCGCTTCTTCCGCCTGACCCTCACCGACGATCAGCGGGAGGACATCCTCTGGAACAACGCCATGCGCTTCTTCGGCGTCCATGAGTGAGCATCCCCACTGCTTCTGGGACGAGCTCTCCTCCGATCCCCGTCCGGTGTGGCTCTACGGGACCGGAAACGGAGCCGACAAGATTCTGGATACGGCCGCGCGGTTCGGAATCCGGATCTCCGGCGTGTTCGCGTCCGACGGCTTTGTCCGGAACCGCACCTTCCGGGGATTTCCGGTGGTCAGTTATTCGGAGGTGCGGGAGCGCTGCGGGGACGATTTTGTCATATTGCAGGCCTTCGGAACCAACCGCCCAGAGGTGATCGACTTCATCCGGGAGCTGGACGCGCGTCACACCCTGATCATTCCGGAGGTCCCTCTGTACGGCGGGGAGCTGTTCGACAGCCGGTACGCCGCCGACCATGAGAAGGAGCTGGCAGAGACCCGGTCCCTTCTGGCCGACGAGCGGTCAACCCGGCTCTTCGACGACGCCGTGTCCTTCCGGCTGACCGGGAGACTCTCCTGCCTTCGGGATACGGAGCCCTTCGCCCTCACCTGCGCGTCCCTGCTCGGCGGGGAGAGGATCGGGACCGCTGTGGACGGCGGCGCGTTCCGGGGAGACACCGCGCGGGACATGATCGAGGCGCTCCGGCCCGATAGGATCCTCGCCGTGGAGGCGGATCCGAAGACGGCGGCGAAGCTGGCTTCCTTCGCGGCGGAGGAAACCCGGGCGGAGGTGACACCGGTGAACGCCGCGCTGTGGGACGAGGACGGATCCGTGTCCTACGCATCGGGCGGGAGCCGCGGATCGGGACAGGAGGGACGGAACCTCAGGAGCCGGGAAATCCGGGTCCCTTCCCTGACCCTCGACACCCTGCTGGCCCGTGAATCCGCCGATTTCATCAAGCTGGACGTGGAGGGCGCGGAGGAGAGGGCCGTCCGGGGCGGCGTAACGGTGATCCGGCGGGACGAGCCCTCCATGGCCGTCTCCCTGTACCACCGGACGAACGATCTCTGGCGTCTGCCCGAGCGGATCCACCGCCTTCTGCCCCGCCACCGCCTGTACCTGAGGCGGGTTCCCTGCATCCCCATGTGGGACCTGACGCTGTGGGCGGTGAGGTAAAACTTGTCAATAGACATCAAACTATGTTGCCATAGCTCTTCATTCGTGGCTTTGATGCGGAAAGGAGTATATGGCTCATTCCCGCACTACAATAAGGTTGTCCAAAGCTCTTGTGTATGCAATATACAACTCGTTTTGTTCCATCTCATTTTCTATGACAATTACTGCATCAAATTCCAAACCTTTTGTGGCTTCGACAGTCAACACAGAAATTCTGTTAATATCGAGTTTATACCATGAAAACAAATTGCCATAGATCGATTCAGGAAGAAGAGTTTTTAATACATCGTCAACTTTGTGAACAATGATGGCAGTTCTATATATGGAAGCTTTATTCTTTAAATCAATGAATTTTGCTATAGCATCATTTATATTGCATTCAAGAACAAATTCTCCTTTGATACCGATTGGAAGAATACTAGCATTTAAGCGTGTGTTGCAGTATTCTGTTATTTCAATTGTGTTTCTATAATTCTCATTTAGCTCATAGACTTTATTGGATACAATATCACACAAATCCTCCCAATATACTATACTCCTTGAGTAAAGCAAAGATTGATTCACATCTCCATATAGATTAAAAGCACAATTATTTCCATTTATTCTTCTCAATAGCTTGTATTCCTCGACAGAAATATCCTGAGCTTCATCAATATTCAAAAAATAATCTTTTCTGGACATTTGAGGATAGCACCAAGAATATATCAACAGTTGTGTGTATAATTTATGCCTGTAATTAACATCAGAAAAAGATTGGCTATGTCTATTGTAGACTTCTTGAAGTTCCTGTTCAGCCAAAGATATGGACAGTCTGTCAGGAAGTAAATCCGATAACGAATCAGCACATGATGTCAAGAAGCTAATATCATCGTTAAAGTCTGGAAGGATTTGCTCAGTAATTGTGGCGATGGTTTTATTGGCTTTCTCGATTTCTTCTTTTTGCTTTACCAGATTGACGCCTAAATTCTGATAGTCGTCTAAAATAGTTTGTATTTCATTGCTTGAATCTATTTCCAGGATCATATCCCGCCCGAAAGAATCTTCTTTCACGATCGTGGATATTCCTGCAGATATAGAGTTGAGTTCATTATTCAGCAGTGCAATTTCATGCTCTGCCTTTTCCTTATTCTTTTTTAAATCATTATATTCTTCAAACTGTATATTGCTATCGTTTATTGCCTTTTTGAGTCCATCTTCCCTTTCTGAAATGAGAGAATCAAGACGTTTTTTTACAGTACTAGAAAACTCGTTAAGAATATGATTCCTGTTTTTTATCTCCCTATTTCTCTGTATAAAATTGTATTTGGGAGATCCATTCAATTTGCGATCTGCATCTTTAATTCTTTGAATAATAGAAGAACATATTGATGCAATGAGTTTTGTAATTTCATCCTCTTTTTCCAAGATAAACGAATCGTAATTGCTGTAAACTTCGTAATGACTATTAATCCAATTTAGTTCTTTTTCTATTCGATTCTTCTCTGTTAAGCTTTTTCCATTATTATCAGAGAGCTCCTGCATTCTTTGAACCATAGGCTTCAAGGAATCTGACAAAATCTGTATTTTGTCCTTTAAAGATCCTTCGATCGTTTGTAATTTTTTGCATAGATGATTTTTAATGACGGAGAGCATCTCTTTCGATTGAGAATACAGTTTTTCCTTTTTTTGAAGTTCCCTCTTCAAATTCAATATTCTTTCTCTCTTGTCAGCATTGTTCTCTTGCCTTGATGTTGTTTCTGCAATTATTTTCAGAATTCCATTACGGAGATTTGAGGCACAAACAGCTGTGTGATCTTTCGTACCAGGAAAAGTGATATTGTGTAGGCGGAAGGACTCGGCCAATTGTTCTTCTTTTATATTACTGATTATATTATTCCAAATATTGTGATAATGTTCTTCAAGCTTGTGCACGTATTCCTCAGAATAGATGTCTACAAGCAAATCTTCTTTTATGCTTGATTCACTTTCCACTTTGTTGTCAACTTCGGCGTTTCTATTATACCTTTTGATTAAATCAATGTAATACTCCTCAACAGAAAGCTTCTGGATATTATCAATTTCAAGTTGTACGCTCAATTCATTGATAAATGCATTGAAATCTTGGTTAGGAGTGATAATTTTGATGCCTTCTATTGGCATTTCTTTTTTATAGTTATATCTCAAATAGGATAGCCTATGAAGTAGAATCATTGTCTTTCCTGATCCAGCGCATCCTTGTACAGCAAAACTCTCTTCTTTGGGGCGACTGATGATCATGTTCTGGTTAGACTGAATCGTACTAATAATATCTGTCACTCTATGTTGCCGTCTTTTATCTTTCAATACCTCCAACAGGAAAGGATCAATTACTTCTCCAGTTAGTGACGCTTGGTTGCTGTCATACTGAGTTGAACACTTTACAAGCTGAGCATCCTTTATAAAGAGTGCCCTTCTGAGAAGCAAGGAATACTGTTGATCATTAACGCTATATGAAGTTTGCTCTGTTGCACGATAACACGTACCTATAGGAGAACGCCAATCCAAAATTATTTCATCATTGTCTATAGAAAGGGTTGTATCCCCTATATAATATGTTTCTTCTATATAGCTGTTATTCTCTTCTCTCTCAAGATCTATTCTTCCGAAATATGGGCATGGTTTGAGTTTGGCAAGAAATTCGCGGTAACGACTAACACTCTTTATTTCATCCAATAATTCTTTCTTTTCATCCACTAAATCATAATCCCCATATGTATGATAATTCGCATATTCATTATTTAACGAGTTTAATCGTTCAATTTCTTTCTTTTCAGCTGATTCTATTTTGTTCTCAGTCTGTTCAAGCGCATCCTGCTCTTCTTTGTATTCCTCGTCCATATATGCACCTCAGCGTGACATTGTTATAAGGTGTCAGTGTTAGTATTCAGAAAAGAACAATCTGGCTCACACCCCCACCCGGTTGATGCCGTAGCCGGTTTCCACAAAGGCGCGCAGATTCTTCTCCAGAATGTCCATGAGTCTCAGCCGTGCTTCCTTCGAGGTCCAGGCGCAGTGGGGCGTGATGATACAGTTGGGCGCTGACAACAGGGGATTGGCGGGATCGGCGGGTTCCTTCGCCAGCACGTCCACGCCCGCGCCGGACAGCTTGCCCGACCGGAGCGCCTCCGCCACATCCGCCTCGTTCAGCACCGCCCCGCGGGACGTGTTGATCAGCACCGCGCCGTCCTTCATCTTCCCGATGAAATCCCGGTCCACCATGCCCCGCGTCTCGTCCGTCAGCGGGCAGTGGATGGACAGAAAATCGCTCTCCGCCAGCAGAACGTCCGGCGTCACGAAGAGGATCCCGTCCTCCTCGCCCTCGGTCTTGGAGCGGCGCGTAGCCAGGACCCGCATGCCGAAGGCCCGGCAGACCGCCGCGAACCGGTGTCCGATGACGCCGCATCCGTAGACGCCCGCCGTCTTACCGGCCAGCTCCGTGAAGCGCGTCAGCTCATAGTGAAAGCCCGGAACGCCGGTCCAGTTCCCGTCCCGGACCATCTGAGCGTATCCTGCCAGATCGAAGGCGTTGGCCAGCAGGAGGGAAAACGCCACCTGCGCCACGGAATCCGTGGAGTACCCGGGCACATTGCAGATCTCGATTCCGCGTTCCCGGCAGGCAGCCACGTCAATCATGTCGTAGCCCGTTCCAAGCGCCGACACGTATTTCAGGTTCGGACAGGCCTTCAGCACCGCCTCCCCGATTTTCACCCGGTTGGTGAAGACGACGTCCGCGTCACCGATCCGCGAGGGAGCCGCCGCGTCGGACAGCTTGTCGTACACCGCCACGTCGCCGAACTGCTCCAGCCATTCCCAGGACAGGTCCCCCGGGTTTACCGCATATCCGTCCGTAATCACAATTTTCATTTGACGACCCTTTCTCCGTCGAACAGGAAGACGCCGTAGCCGCTCCCCGTCACATTGCCGTTTTCCGCCAGATAATCCGCCATGGTGCGCCGCAGCTCGGTGTCCCGCGGCAGGGAGGCCGGATCCCAGGAGTCCCGGTGGCCGAAAACCCGCCACAGATCCCCGCAGTTCTTCACGTCGTGCCGGCCGATGATGGCGAAGTTGTCCATGAAGGCCCGGATGCGGGAGGTTTCGCTGAGGAAGTCGTAGTTGCCGGGCCACAGAAGCCAGGAGTCGCAGACGAAGAAGGCCGGACCGGACCGCCCGAAATACCGGTATGCCCGCCGGAAGGCGTCCTGTACCGCGTCTGGATCGAGAGGACCGTCCTCGGGGATGT
>Ga0256405_10004384_pt1 | contig 26530 bp, 24 predicted proteins | sample RumenRJG_02DNA_FD_189096 | JGI IMG/M metagenome (GOLD analysis project Ga0256405, IMG submission 189096) | Bovine rumen microbial communities from Lethbridge, Alberta, Canada - RJG_02 | ecosystem: Host-associated > Mammals > Digestive system > Stomach > Rumen | place: Canada: Alberta... | reverse complement strand
AAAACGCTTTCGGGAATTGACTGTCGGACTGCAATATGTTAAAATGTGATTGAAACATGGAAAAATCCCGGTCATGCCGTCCGCACGGACCGCGCCGGGACGATGGGGGGACCATGATGAACAGAGGAAAAGGAAGGCTTTTTCTATTCGCAGTTCTGACGGCGGCGTTAGCGCTGACCGGATGCACCCGGACGGAACCCGGACAGGAGACCGTCGCCTTGCCGGAGCCTGTCGTCACGGAGGAGGGGGCCGAGCCCTCAGCTGGATCAACTGCCGAAGCGTGGGAGGAGGTGACCCTGACCGTTCCTGGAGCGGAGGGAGAGATCTCCCTTCCGGCCGCGGCGGTGGAGCTCTCCTATTTTGACGGCTGTCCCCTGGTCCGTTCGGATGACGCTCCGGCGGACATGGTCCGGAACTTCGCCGGTTTCCGCGAGACGCTGGAATACGACTATGGAATGAAGGTGGGGATCCACGCGGACTGGCTGGCTCCGGGCGAGGAGATCCCCGCGTCCTCCCGCGAGATCCTCATGGGCCGCTCGAACCGTCCGGAGAGCGAGGCCGCCGACGGACTCCGGGAGGGAGACTACCTGATCCGGCTGGAAAACGACCGGCTTCTGATCGCGGGCGGGTCCCTTGAGGCGGAGGAAGCGGCGGAGGATGCGTTTCTCGCCCTGTTCGTGGATCGGGACGCCGGAAAGCTCTATCTGCCCCTGGGGGAAGGATACCGGATCGAAAAGCGGTACCCGTGCGGCGGGATGTCCGTGGACGGGATCGGGCTGACGGAGTATGCCGCGGGGAAGGGACTGGACAGGCTGAACGCCGCGGTGCTCTCCCTGACCGGCTCTCCCATGAACGGCACGTCCGGGAGGAGCGTAACCTTCCGGGAGGAGCCGGAGGACGGGGAGCTGATCTGCGGCACGGAGCTGACGGAGAACGGAGATCTGATCCTCAGCGCCGGACCGGACGGAGCGCCCGGAGACGCGGCGGCGGTGTTTACGGCGTGGATGAAGCAGAGGGCAGGCTTTGATCCGGAGAAAACCGGTCAGACCCTCTCCCTGAGCGCTTCCGATTTTCCCGTCCGGCTGACGGAGCAGGATACCGCCGCCCTGATCGAGCCGGTCTTCCTTTACGTCTCGCCCCGGGGAGACGACGGCGCGGAGGGAACGGAGGACAGGCCCCTCAAAACGCCGGAGGGAGCGCGGCTCAGGGTGCGGGAGCTGCTGAAAACCGTGCCCGGCGGGATCACCGTGTATTTCGGGGAAGGAGATTATCTCCTCGACGCCGGGGTCCGCTTTGACGCGGAGGATTCGGGCATCCCGGGCGCACCGGTCGTTTACGCCGCCGCTCCCGGGGAATCCATCCGGTTCCTCGGCGGGAAGAGGATCCGGTCCGAGGACATCGCTCCCGCGGAGGGCGCGGAGATTCTCGGACGGGTGAACGACGCCGCGGCCCGTGCTGCTCTCTGTCAGATCGATCTGTCGCCCTATCTCGACGCGGTCCCTGAGCTGTACTGCTACGGCCACACGGCGGATGACGGGAAAATGCCCGTGGAGATCTACGTCGGAGGGGTGGCCCTGACCACGGCCCGCTGGCCCGACGCCTCGGAGAGGGACGCCTACGTGTACACCGCCGAGAAGGACGTGGTCACCACGGCTGCGGGATCGAAGACGATCTTCTACGGGGATAAGATCGCGGAGCGCGTTTCCACATGGTCCGACGAATCGGTGAAGAAGCTCCGGATGTTCGGCTTCCTCTTTGCGGAGTGGACCAACGAGCTGTACGACGCCTCCCTGCTGGACCGGGACGCCCGCTCCGTCACCCTGCGAGGCGGCCTCAGCGGGTACTTCAACAACATCGGCTCCCACAAGCGGGTGTATTTCCTCGACCTTCCCGAGGAGATCACCGTTCCCGGCGAATGCTGGATCGACCGGGAAAACCGCGCCGCGTATTTCTATCCGCCGGACGATATGGACTCCGGCGACGTATACGTCAGCACCCTGACCGACGACATGATCACCCTGGACGGCACAAGCTGTGTAACCTTCTCCGGCATCGATTTCGTTTACACCCGGGGGAACGCCCTGCGAGGGACGAACGCCTCCCGCGTCACGGTGTCGGACTGCACCGCCGCCCATACCTCCGCAAAGGGCTTCGTCTTCACCGGCGCGGACCGGATCCTCGTGAAGGGCTGCGAGGTGTACGACACGGCGAACGGCGGGATCAGCCTGGAGGGCGGGGACCGAAAGACGCTCCGGTCCTCGGAGAGCGAAATCACAAACTGCGAGATTCATTCCGTCAACCGCGACCAGTCCACCTACGCGCCGGGAATCTCCGCCTACGGTCTCGGCATGGCGATCCGGCACAACCGCCTGTACGACGGCAATCACGAGATGATCCACGTGGGCACCAACGACGTGGTGATCGAATACAACGAGCTGTTCCGCTGCGTGCGGGAGTGCTCCGACATGGGGGCGATTTACTTCGGCCGCAATCCCACCCTCATGGGCACGGTGATCCGCTACAACTATTTCCACGATATGGGGAACGCCTACGGCGGCATCGGGCAGTTCTCGGTGTATCTGGACGACGGGAACATGGGCGCGGAGATCTACGGAAACCTGTTCGTCCGCGCCGCCGGGATCGAAGCCGCGGGAGGAACCTCCCAGGCGGCCATCATGCACCACGGCGTTCAGTTCTCCCATATCTACAACAACATCTTCGTGGATACCTCCGTGGCGTTCCGGTTTGTCGACTGGCGCGGATCCCACGGGGCCCGGCAGGAGGGCTGGTTCCTGTGGCTGTACGACCGGAATCCGGATCACCTGCACGAGAGCGTTCAGAAAATGCAGGAGGTGGACTTCGACAGCGAGCTCTGGCGAGAGCATTACGCCGGGACGATCTGGGAAAATCTGTACGATTACGCCTCGTCGGACAGAATCGGGCAGGTGCGGGGCATGAGCGACAAGGAGCTCCTCAACGAAGCCGCGAAGAGCGCTCCGAAGGATTCCAACGAGGTGAACGGGAATCTCTTCGTATCGATCCCGCACATCACCTCCGGCGGCTCCTGCAATTTCCACGACAACCTCGAAGCGGACCCGTCGATCTTCCGGGACCCGGAGAACGGAGACTGGACGCTGACTGAGGAGGGACTCCGGCTGGCGGAGGAGAGCTGCCCGGGCTTCGAGGCGCTTCCGTTTTCCTCCATGGGGCGGGAAGAAGACTGACGGGAAAAAACGCCGATGCTCCGCGCTCAGACATGCCCGTTTTTCCGGATCATCCCCGGCGTCAGACCCGTTTTCCTCCTGATCACGGAGGAGAAATGGGAAAGCGAGGCGAACCCGCACCGGGAGGCGATCTCGCCGAAGGAATAATCGGTGTGGATCAGGAGGCGCACGGCCTCCCCGATCCGGCACTGCATGAGATACTGATAGGGCGTCGCGCCGTAATACCGTTTCGTCAGCCGGGCCAGATAGTACGGGTGGTAATTCAGCGCGGCGGCGGCGGACCGTTCGGTGACCGGCTCCCGGAAATGCGCCTCCATATACCGCAGGACCTGCTGTGCGAGAAGGGCTCCGGGCGCCGTCTCCTCGTCCGGGGAGGAGGGATCCGGAATGGAGGAAAACAAAAGCTCCTTGATGATGCCGGAGCAGCGCTCCAGATAGTAAACGGGCTTTTCCAGGAACAAGCGGTGAACGAGGCGCACCCGTCCGCACAGCTCGGGGCAGTCCCGGACGATCCGGGGAAGGGCCAGACCCGAGAGATCCCGGTCTCCGGAGCGGATCTTCTGGTCCACGAGGAATTCCGGACGGAAATCCGGGAGATACGTCGGCAGGCGGAATAGATCGGAGCTTCTGTATTCCTGGGTCAGATCAAAGCTCAGGCAGTACAGGTCGAACGGATCGTCCGGGGCCGCGCTCCGGAAGTCATAGGGTTCCCCGGGGGCGAGGATCAGCACCGATTCCGCGGGCAGCTCGGTTTTCCTGTCGTTCAGCGTGACGAGCGCGGAGGAATTCAGAAAGGCGAAGACGCGGAGATCGTACGCGACGCATTTGTAACGGTTCTCGAATTTCCATTTGGGGAAATATCCCGTTGTCCTGGGAAAGGGATTGATCTCGGACAGCTCCATACCTGCCTCCGAAAGGTTTGATTTGTGAAAGCTCCGGTTTGGTTTGCGCATAGCCGGAGAGAAGCTCCCGTGCTATAATGATTATAGCGGGATTCGACCGCAATTTCAAGTGATTCAACACAATCAGGAGGTTTGCTGTGAAAAAACGAATGCTGTCCCTGTTCCTTGCGGCCCTGCTTGTGACCGCCCTTCTTGCCGCCTGCGGATCCTCCGGTGAATCCGCCGATCCCGGGAGCGCGCCCGGAAGCGAACCGCAGACAGAAGCGGAACAGCCCGCGGAGACCGAAGCGGAGAAAACCTTCGAGGATTTCCCCGAGCAGGATCTCTCCGGAGCGTCCCTCCGTCTCGGCGATACGGAGCAGTACGACATCTACCGCTTTTCCATCCGGGACGAGCTGAACGGAGACGTGCTGAACGACGCGATCTACAACTCCCTCCGTGCCGTGGAGAACAAGCTGAACGTCGTCATACAGCCGGTGCTCTTCGCCGATCCAGGCCAGCTGTCCAACGCCATCACCGCCGGGGACGATTCCTGCGACATTGCGACCGGCCAGGACCTTGCGGTGGCGAATCTCGCCCTGAACGGGTATACGATGGACATCAGCCATCTGGAGCAGCTGGACTTCACGGCTCCCTGGTGGCCAGCCCATTCCGTCGCATCGTACAGGATCAACGGCAATATGCTTCTGTTCTCCAACTACATGTCCTATTTCGGCGTTTCCCGCGCCAGAGCCTGGTTCATCAACAAACAGCTCGCGGCGAACTACGGACTGACGGTTCCCTATGCCGACGTGTTCGCGGGCACCTGGACCCTCGACAAGCTGCGCTCCATGATCGGATCGGTGTATGAGGACACCAACGGAAACGGCGAGGTGGACGCGGAGGATACCGTCGGGTACGTCAACCAGAACATCTTTATCTGCATGCAGCCCTCCATGGGGATCCGGACCTTTGCCTCCGACAGCGAGGGAAAGCTGGAGTTCGTGTTCGATCTGGAGCGCGCGTCGACGGCTCTCGAAAAGATGTACGCGATGATCTACGAAACGAAGGGCGTTCTTCAGGCGGATACCGCCGCGGGACGGCAGGATCAGGCGGTCTTCCAGGCGGGGAACTCCCTGTTCTACTACGACTCCCTCGGCATGACGGAGACCGTGCTCCGGGATACGGACGTGGAATACGGCATCCTCTGCACGCCCAAGCTGGACGAGGCACAGCCCGACTATATCGCCGGCTACACCGACTATTCCCATTTCGTGCCGAAGACCGTGCAGGACGAGACGCTGGTGGGCTGGGGGATCGAGGCGCTGACCGCATCGGGCTACTATACCATCATCCCCGCGTTCGTGGACGTCTCGCTGACGAACAAATACGTATACGACGAGGATTCCGCCAAGGTCATCTTCCTGATCGGCGAGAAGATGTACGTGGAACTGGCGTATTCCTTCAGCGCGCATATGGCGAACACCTTCCATACGCTTCTGAACAGCGCGAATCCGAGCAAGGACCTCGCCTCCTATTACGCTGCCAACCGGGAGGCCGACATCGCGCTGGCGGAGGAGCTGAACGCCAAATACGGAGCGGGGTCATAAATCATCCGAAAGCAGGCCGGACTGTGGGGAATGACATCGATGAAAAACGCGTGGAATTTCATCTGGAACCGTCTCTTTGACGAGCGCACCTGCATGTTTTACAACCACCTTGTGGGTGATGAGCCGGACGCGGCGACGAAATATCTGCCGGAGCCGGAGCTGATCCGATTGCAGATTCCCAATCCGGGCGGCTACGGCACCGGGATGGAGGACTGCATGCTCAACGCCGGGCTGATGATGGACGCCGTCGTCGCCCGGTACGAAGCCGCGGGAGACGAGGGCATGCGGGCGTGCGCGGCGAAGATCTGGCGGGGAATGGAGCTGGACGCAACCGTCTCCCCGCAGAAGGGCTTTCTTCCCCGGGGCGTCTCTCCCGCCGACTGTCTCAGCCATTACATCGACACCTCCCGGGATCAGTACACCAACTGGTGGTACGGAGCGCACCGGCTGTACTTCTCCGCGCTGTCCGACGAGGGACAGAGGGAGAGCGTCCGCCGCCTGCTGACCGGGATGGCGGAGAAGATGGAGCGGGAAGTGATCCCTGAGAACGGCTGGAGCTTTCTCCGCGAGGACGGGGAGCGAGGATTCGTGGGGCAGATGTGGGGAGACGTCTGTCCGCATGAGGTCCTCCGCCTGCCGATGCTGTACCTCCTGACGTGGAAGACGACCGGGGATCCCCATTGGAATGAGATGTATCTTCGGTACCGTGACGAGGCCCTGAGGCGCACGCAGGATTTCGTCCCGCTGTCCGGCGCGTCCTACGTGGGCCTGCAGCTCCAGTACTCCGTCCGTCTGGTGTACGATCTGGACGAGGATCCCGCCGTACGGGAGACCTGCCTGTCCTTCATGCGGACCATGGCGGAGCCCTATGAAGCGATGGCGGCGCGCCAGGCGGAACGGCTGATGACCCCGGAGGGAGCTGAATGGCTGAGAATCCCGTACATATTCTGGAAAAAAGCCAAAGCCCGGTACGCCGGATGCTGGGGCGGCAGGATGTACTACGTCCCGGAGCCGTCGGATTTCCGGGAGCATCAGTCCTACTATCCTCTCCGCGCCGTGGGCGAGGGGATGGCGGTGGCGGCGGCTTGTCCGGGATGGAAGGTTTCAGAACATTCACTGGACACCCTCTGCCGGATGGCCGATTTCGTGGACTACGGCCTGCACCGCACCTGCGCGCCGATCGCGCTGGTTGAGGCATACTGGCTGATCCGGCGGTCGGGGTATTGATGACATATCCATCCGCACAGGTCTGTCGCATGAACTCCCGAAAACGGAGAAATGCGGCAGACCTCTCTTGTACTCCCTTCCCGGATATGCTATAATGGATCCGTCAGGAAAATAACGACCCGGAGGGAGGCATATCCGATGGATCCGAACGTCATGGAACGCCTTTGCGATCAAAAATGGCTGGAGAATCAGAACGCGTGGTTCGGCAGACTGCGGGACATCTTCGAGGGAGACGCGAAGGGACCTCTGGTCCTGAACGGCATTTCCAGCTGGCATCAGGACTTCGGTCCGGACGGCGCGCCCCTGTACGACGACGCGGAACGCATGCTGGAGGCGGATCTCCGCGCACTGGCGGGACGGATGGACGGCGCGCTGAGAGAGGATCAGTTCCGGCCCGCGTGCGTGGAGCAGGGCTTTTACGGCGTGCATTTCGTGGACCGGATCTTCGGCGCGGAGGTCTTTTATAAGAGCGGGCAGTGGTACAACCTGTATCTCACGAATCCGGTGGGCGAGCTTGAGGTGCCGGATCTGGAGAACGATCCCACGTGGAGGCTGGCCCGGGACTATGCCGAGGCATTCTTTTCCGCCGGTACGACGGTCCCGCTGTTCGGTCTTCCCACCATCGCCAGCGCCCTCAACATCGCCATCAACCTGTACGGGCAGGAGATCCTTGTGGCGATGCTGGCGGAACCGGAGGCGGCGAGGCGCGATCTCGGCATCATCAACGACGTGCTGATCCGGCTTCACCGCTGGTATCTGGACCGCTTTCCCGCGGAGCGCATCCAGCCCGTGATCTCCTGGGGCAGGACCCAGCCGCCGGGATACGGACAGCTCTGCGGATGCAGTACCCAGTTGGTGTCGCCCGCCCTGTACGAGGAGTTCATCATGCCGCTGGACGACGCGCTTCTGGCGGCCTATCCCCACGGCGGGATGATCCACCTCTGCGGGAGTCACGCCCACCTCATCCCCCTGTTCGCCCGGATGCCGCACCTGAGAAGCGTCCAGCTCAACGATCGGGCCTCCGAGGATCTGCTCTTCTACGCGACAGGCCTGCGGGAGGATCAGGTGATTTATCTCATCCCCTGTCCGGGAATGCCGCTGGAAAGAGGGCTGAAGCTGGCCGGAAACAGGAGACTCGTCGTCAACGGGGATTATCATCTCTGAATCCGGCTGTCCCATCTGCCGGAAACGGAAAACCAAAACCGTCCCTTCGGGAAGCGGGGTTTGATCCGCATGCCCGGAGGGACGGTTTTTTACCGGCAGGCCGAGGAGGGAAGGACTTATGAAACGGCGGCGTTGAAGGCGCCGATCAGCTTCTGGAACGCGGGCGTGTTCTTTTCCAGATAGGAGACCACGGCGTCGTTCCGCTTCATGAACAGATCCGCGCAGATTTTGTCCGAAATATTGCCGCACCAGAGCACCACGCCCGGATCAAAGACGATGGAGCCGAAGATGATGTCCAGCATGTCGGCTGAGGCCTCGTCCCGGGTCAGCTTGTTCTTCAGAAGCACTTCCTTATACTGCGGGACCACGGCCTCCTGGGTCCGGCGGGTCATGGCTTCGAGAAGCAGGCCCAGGCTGTCGTACCGGTCCGCGGGAACGGTTTTCGGGATGCCGGTCAGAGCCGCGCCGTAGGAGGGAGCGAAGTAGCCGGCCTGTCCCTCATCCAGCTTCGGAAGGGGCAGGATCCCGAAATCGTCCTCCATCTCCCGGAGCTGGGTGATGGTGTGGGGAAGGCCCTGTACGTGGAAGAGAGCCTGTCCTGCGGCGAACAGCGTGTCGGGGTTCAGATCAGACGGCGCGGTCCCCTTGTTGTAATACAGATTGGGATGGACGGACATGAACCGCACGGCGTTCTGTATGAGATTGACGGCCGCCTCGTTCTCGCTCATCCGGAAGACGAAGCTGCCCGTTTCGTCCCGTTCCACATAGGAAAGCCCGGCTCCGCCCATCAGCGTGTTCAGGAACGCCCGGGGATTTCCGAATACGCCGTAGGTGTCCCTGTCGGTAAACCGGCCGTCGCCGTCGGTGTCCATGACGCCCCGGGCGGCCATGTCGAGGAAGCGGTCCTGGGTCCATTGCCCGCCGCGGACCAGCTCATAGAGATCCTCTTCAAAGCCGAGATTCTCGTACAACCTCCGGTTGACCAGATAGCACATGGCCCGGGAGAGATAGCCGAGGGTCATGTTCCCGGCGGTGTAGTAGAGCTTTCCGTCGATGGCGAACATGCCGGTTGCGTCCGGGTTCCACCAGGGGCGGGAATAATCCGGCCCGGACAGGAGATTCCAGTCCAGCATGGAGCCGACGACCTCAGCGGCCGAGATGTCGTAGACCATGCAGACGTCGTAATCGTCGCTTCCCGCCGCCACAGCGCTTGTAATGTACCCGGTGTTCCGGTCGGCCTGCAGGGTTTCCTCGAGAACGCAGTTATAGGCCTCCTCCAGCTCCGCGTTCCTCTGGTAAATGGCGTCGTTCACGGGCGTTCCGTCCTGCTCGGTCAGGATGGCGATGTTGGCCCAGCTCATGGAGGAGGGCTCCATGTTTGAAAGGCGCAGGGTGAAGCCGTCCAGATCCGCCTCCGGAAGAGGAGGATATTCCGGCTCGGTTTCCGGGGCCTCGGTATCGGCTTCTGCGGCGGGAGCTTCGCTGACAGGTTCCTGTCCGGCGGGCTCCTGTCCGGTGCTCTCAGTCCGGGCGCAGGCGTACAGCGGAAGGACTGTCACGGCGGCCAGCGACAGACAGATCAGCCTTTTCAGTTCCATGGCGATCTCCTTTCTCATTTCATGCCGGGCGTCAGATCCACCCGGGCCAGATCCTCGCGGACGGCTTCGTAGACGCTTTCGTCCACCTCGGGGGTTCCGGATTTGCTGGTGGGAAGACGCCAGGGCTCCGGGGTCCTCGGATCGGTGGCGTACCGGTCTTCCCGGTATCGGTCCCGGACGGCGGGGTCGCGCAGATCGGGCACCTCGAAGGGGATCCCGTCCTTCAGAATGGAGCGGTACCCCAGAAGCCCCGGCAGAGCCATGTCCAGCGCCCGATACACATCGATGGAATACCGCTCTCCCACGGTATCCCCCAGAATCTTGGCCACGAAGAGCCCGAAGCCCGTTGCGTCGCTGTTGGAGACCGGCCCGAGGTCCAGCTCCGGACGATGGCGGAAGGGCATGAACGACGCTCTCTCCGTTTTGACGTCGTAGCGGAACTCCCGGTCGTACCGGTAGACGGTGACGCTGTCCGGCGTCGCTTCGATGGTGCCGTTCTCCCCGAACAGGCGGTAGGAGGCGATGTAGGGGTGCTTGAATCCGTTGGTGTTCAGACTCCTTCCCATGCCGCCGTTGCACAGGTCCATGGAGAGGGACGCGCCGCTTCCGCACCGGGCTCCCTTTTCCGCCATATGGGAGAGCCGCGGAGCTTCGAGACCGTGGACGCGGACGGGCCGGAGTCCCGTGGAGAACAGGAGCGGACCGATGCTGTGGGTGCAGTAGAAGGACGAGGGAACGTAATTGCGCCAGTGGTCCCGGATCCCCCGGGTCAACAGGTGCCATTTCGGGGAGCAGTCGTTGCAGAAGGTCCCCTCCAGACAGACGGCCTCCCCGATTTCCCCGGCCTCGTAATGGCGGCGCATGGCAAAGGTGTTGTCGAAATAGCAGTAGTTCTCGCCGTAGGCGTATACCTTTCCGCTCCGCTCCACGGCGTCGCACAGCAGGCAGGCCTCGGCAAGGGTCTGGACCGGCTGCACCTCGCTGTACACGTGGATCCCCCGGTCCAGGGCGTGGATTGCGTAGGGCGCGTGCTCGTTGGCGTAGTTCGCGATGATGACCGCGTCGATCCCGGCCTCCAGCAGGTCGTCGAAGGAGGAGGTGCAGAAAACGGACTGTCCCCGTTCCCGGAAGAACTGCCTGCACTTATCCAGAAGGGGCGGATAGCTCTCACACACGGCGGCGATTTCGGCGTACTCCCAGCCGGGCAGGATGCGCATGGCGAAATCCATGCCGCGGCTTGCCCCGAGGATGCCGATTTTCAGCTTGCTCATACGGTATTCTCCTTTTTTTTGCAGGATCCCTCTCCGGCGGACGCGGTCCTTTCCCTAAAGGACTGGGGAGAGATGCCGTAGGTCTGCCGGAAGCACTTCGAGAAGTACAGCGGGTCGGAAAAGCCGGAGCTGTACGCGATCTCCGACACCGGCACCGAGGGCGGGGCGTTTTCCAGCAGAGAGGCGGCGTGCTTCAGGCGGATCATGCGCAGGTACTGAACGGGCGTCATGCCGCACTCCTCCCGGAAGGCGGTCCGGACGGAGGCGGGCGAGCGGAGAAGCTCCCCCATGCTGTCGGTGACGCGGTAGGAGGGATCGGTGAAATGCTCCAGAATGGCGTCCTTCATCCTCTCCACGGGGAAGCTGGAGGCGGCGGGCATGCGGCACTGCTCCATGAGCACGTCGTACACGCAGGTCATCAGGTGATCGATCCGGGCCTCCGCGCTCCCGGGATTCCGGACAAACGTGCGGAAGATCATCTGGAACAGGTACAGAAGGTCCGCGCCGGTATTCTGAAAGACGACGCATCCTCCGGGTCCGGTGCGCGCGCCCTCCGCCGGAATCAGATCCTTCGGGAAATGCCGCTCCTGCACGCAGATGTTTTCAAAAACCCCTTCTCCGGCGGAGCCGTGGACCAGAAGCGGCGGCACGCAGATCAGGGTGCCCTCCCGGAAGGGGACCGCCTCCTCCATGTTCTCGCCGAGACGCAGGTACCCGCTGTTCTTCGTGTAGTACAGCACCTCCCAGTCTTCGTGGCAGTGCTGACGATAGAGGCGGGTTCCGGCTGAGGTGCGGGTGACGCGGGTGTAGCAGTCCGGCTTCACGGGGTCAGTCCCTTCACATACCGGACGGCGCGCTGGTAATCGGCCAGGGCCGGGAGATGCTCGATGATCATCGGAAGGCCGGGATCCAGCCGGTCCGCCTCCCGGATGTAGCAGGCCAGATCGATCCCGCCGGTCCCGCATTCAACCTCCCGGATGGACACCGTCAGCCCGTGGTCCAGAACGGCGTCCTTGATGTGACAGCTGCGGATATACGGCCCCAGCAGACGGAAGGTCTCCTCCGCCAGCTCACGGTTGTGATAGAATGTGCGCGGTGACGTCACCATATTGACCAGATCCACGTGGGCGGCGAATCCGGGCCTGTCCACGTCCCGGATCAGCTCCAGATAGGACGCGGGAGAGTCGGGGAGCATGTGGGGCATGGGCTCGAGGGTGTACCGCGTGCGGACCGGTCTGACCTTGTCGAGAAGATCCCGCAGGAACGATACGATCCTCTCATACATGGCCTCCGAGTAGTTGCCGGGATAACTGCCGTCCCAGACCTCGCCGTCCGCTCCGCTGATGTTCACGCAGCAGGACGCGCCGACATACTCTGCCAGCTCCAGGGAACGGAGACAGTTCTCCCGGTTGGCAAGCGCCTTTTTTTCGTCGGGATCGAAGGGATTGCACCAGACGCCCACCTCCGCGATGGTGAGGTCCTCCGCTTCGGCGGCTTTCGCGTAACGGTCGATGGATGACACGTCCGCCCTCCAGTTTAGGGGAAATACGACGGCGGACAGACCGGCTTCCCGGTGGAGGCGCGCCCATTCCTCCGGGGAGCTGTGGGGAAAGGATGCCGCGATGGCAAGACGCATGGAAAAAACACCTCCTTGAAAACATGGCAATCAACTGATTTGCCTCTATTCTACCATATCCGTGGGCGTGTGTGAATAGAAAAATGAAAGAATTCACATGGAAAAAACGATAATCTGTCCCGGAGGGATGAAGCGTCGCAGCCTCACGAAACAGAAAAAACGCCGCACGCGGGAGAGCATACGGCGGGTAAACGGGATTTCGGAAAGTCAGTATTTCAGCGGGATCTTCACGTTGTATGCGTCGACGTCCTGTTCGAACCGGCAGGCGCAGAGAAGAAAGCGCGGCTTCCCGTTTTCCAGATAGATCTGAGGGCGTTCCAGACGGGCGAAGGACGCGGGACCGTTGTCAAATTCCAATTCGTTCCGATACGCCAGCGGATGCTCCTGGTCCGGGGACCAGTCCAGCCCGTTCTCCGAGACAAACAGGGCTGTGGAGCCGGACCATACATACTTTACACCTGTAAAGTGACCGTGAAAGTCCTTGACCAGCGCGTAAAACCGTCCGTCCTCCGCCCAGACGCAGGGATCCTCCACGGACCAGGGGTCCGAGGGATTGACGAACTGCGGCTTTTCGTATTTCACGAACGGACCGAGGGGAGAGTCCGCCGCGGCCGCGCCGATTATGACCGAACCGCCCCGGGGAAGAGGTCCCTCGGCCGACACGGCTTTGTACAGCATCAGGAACCTTCCGTCCCGCATTTCCGTCACCGCGGGATTGCTGGTCATCAGCGAATCGAAGCCGTCCGGCGTGATGTCGATCACGGGATCGGGGAGGCGGGTCCATTCCCCCTCCGGATCATCGGTGTACGCCGCGCCGATCCTCTGACGGTTCCTGTGCTCCCAGAATTCTCCGCGGCCGTAGTTCATCATGAAGTACAGGTATACCCGGCCTCCCGACACCAGGTATACCATAGGTTTCCTGTTTTGTGTTGTCCGAAACCTCACGGATTTGCCTTTGTTTCTTTCCGGACAGACCCGCGTCTTCCGTCTGCTGCGGACGGAATAAACGGTATAAAACCTATTGCACTTGCGGTCCGGATATGCTATAATGATTCCGGACATCGGGAACAGTCAATTGAAATGAGTATCCTGGAGGCGCCCATGAAAAAGAAAAAAGCACTCCGCAGAGACCGGTCCGCCGGCGGGAGGATCCTGAAGGCCGCCGTCCTCTGTCTGGCCGTTCTGCTGGCAGCCGGTTCCTGCGACAAGTTCTTCATCCCGGGCGACGTGCCGGACGGTCCCTCCGCCCTGACGCTGACGTCCGAGGCGGGGGAGAGAACGGCGGAGCCGCTCAGCTATTACTGGATCAAGAGGAAGACGGACGAGAGAACGGAGAAGGAGGGGCCCGATCCCCTGACCGCGGAATACGACCCGCTCGTCGTACAGCCCGGCGAGACGATCCGCTTCACCTTTGCGGATGGCGGCGATCCCTACACGATCAACCTCCGGTATTACGAGTCGGACGGAGCCGGAGGGTATCTCGACCCGGTCGATCTCTATCCGCTGAACAACAATAACGATCCGGGCGGGGAAACCCCCTGGGAGTATTCCGCGCCGGAGGAGGACGGACTTCTCGTGGCGGAAGCCTTTTGGCCGGTATGGGTGAATACGGGGATCAGCGCGGAGGTCACATACGCCTTTTACGTCTGGTCCGCCAAGGGATGAGTGCGCGGATACCGCGTCCGGACATCGGAACGGGAGGAGAGCGATGAGGACAACATGGAGACTGATGATTCTTGCGGGGGTGATTCTGATGCTGACCGGCTGTCTGCCGAAAAAATATCGTCTTTCCTTCGAGCGTCCGGGCTTTCGGACCGTGAAGACCCTGTACGCGCCCGGAGAAGCCGTTGAGGTCAGCTATAGGATCGCGACGGATACGGACTATTGGTTTCACAGCGGCGACGTGGAGTTTGAGCAGGATTACGACCCGCAGAGAGGGATCATCCTGCGCTTCACCATGCCGGAGCACGACGTGACGATCGGGGTGGACAGCAAAAACACGATGACCATCGATCCGGACGCCCACCGTCAGCCCGATGGGATAAGCGGAACCGGCGGCGTACCGTCGGGGAACGGATGGATCTGTCCCGAGTGCGGGGAGGAGAATTCCGGGAAGTTCTGCTCGGAATGCGGACACGCGAGACCGGAATAGAGAAACGCGCCGGACAGCCGGATCCATGGAATGGATCCAAATGATCCGGTCCTGACCGAAAGGAGGGGAGAGCACGGCGAAGTTCTGCAGATCCTGCGGCGCGCGGCTTCACGACGGGGCAAGGTTCTGCGAATCCTGCGGGACCGCGGTTCCGGATGAGAAGCCGTCCGGGTTCGTCTGCGCTTCCTGCGGAGGTGAGCTGAAGCCGGACGCCGCCTTCTGCCGGTTCTGCGGTGCGAAACGCGGGGGCGCGTCGGCTCAGATTCCCTCCGATCCGGCGGCACGGACCCGGCTTATCATTCCGCCGGCGTTCGGGAGGCTCCCGGGGCAGTTCCTTCTCTGCCCGACTATATGCGGCCCGGGTATCGGAAGCAGGCGGAAGCTGCCCGTCAGGCCGCACAGCCCGTGCCCGCCGCGAAGAAGAGCCGGAGGGGTCTCTGCGTGTTTCTCTCGCTCCTGATGGCGGCTGAGCTATGCGTGGCGGGCTTCAAATATCCGGGCTTTCTCCGGCAAAAGGGAGGAGGCTCCGGACCCTTCGGGATCACGTCGGGCGGAAAGAACAACGACGAAACGGCAGGGGAAGGCTTCGCCGCCGAGCTGCTGGCGTACTTCGGCATGACGGAGGAGGATTACGCGGAATATCGGAAGGATCCCGTCGAGGCGACGCCGGAAAACTCCCCGGGCAATCCGGTCTTTCTCGGGCTGTCCTTCACTCAGGCGGAGTACGACGCGGCCGAGACCCTGACCGCTCCCGTGTCAAGGGACAATCCCACGGCGGATTTCCCGGGCTTTGGGATCCATGCGGACCTCAAATGGTGGAACCTCGAGAACGAGACGGACACCCTCGTGGTGAAGCGGATGCCGGCGAAGACCGTGGACGGCGCGCAGTACTACACCTACGACTATTCCCTTGCTTCCGGACAGGACACCTTTCCCACGAACGTGGAGATTACCGACCCGATCCAGAGCCCCGGCGGAGCGCCCGGCAATGTGCTGACGACGGATCCGGAGACGGGCCGGTGGAAGGAGGTCTATTACACCCTGTCCGGGGACGGGAAGACCTACACCCTCTTCATGGACCACTTCACCGCCGGAACCGAGGAATCCGACCGGGAGATCACGCTGGAGGACGGGACGAGGATCGCCGCGAACTTCACCTATGAAAACGGGAAGTCGATCTTTGACTACGTCTTCCGGGAGGGCGCGCCGAAGTACGAGAACACCAGCCATTCCCTCTACAATGTCGGCGTCATCAGAACCCCCGATCTGGAGAAGTTCCTGAGCCATGATTCGAGGCGGGCGGTTCAGATCCTGAACGGTCTTGTGACGAAGAGCGGCGGCGTGCCTGCCGAGGAGGAACTGTCCGAATCGAGCTCCTGCTTCGGGGAAACCGTCGACGACATGTCGTTCAACAGCACCGTTCTGAGCCTCTTCCCGCTGGCGAAGGATCTGTCGGACGTCAACTCCGGCGACGGCCTTGTGCTGAGCGTTCTGGGGATCGGGATCCTGGCGCTCCGTCTCTCCGATCAGCTGAGCCGGGGAGTGGGCTGGGACAAGATCGGCTCCTCCAACGCCTGGGGATTTGCCTCCGCCGCCGTGGGGGTGCTGGGCCTGCCCTTTTTCGGACTGCCCACGGTCGGGATCGCTCTGGCGGGCTGCGGCATCTATGTCTGATCGAAAATCAGTGCGGCGCAGTCAAAGAAGGAGCGGGAAAAGAGAATCCTTCAGAATCCGCGCACCATCGAGGAAGGGGCGTACGACTGCTTCCTGTACGAATACACCCGTCAGATCCCCGGGTATGTGGTGCTCAACGATCCGGCCTATGAGGGCGTCCGCGGGAACGAGCGGGTGATGGCGGATTTCACCGGCGTCGTGATGAAGGCTGACCCGAATTCCTGCATCAACGGGTCCTCCCTGGTCAATATTCCCTCGTCGAGGCGGAACATAAAGGACATCAAGGTCCCGATCCTGCCCGAGACGAAGGAGGATGCCGAGACCTGGAGCCTTGCAGGCATCGACGACCACGGGGGGAGCGCCTTTGCCCTGGATCAATCCGGCGCGATCATGGAGTCGATTTTCCGGGATACGAAGCTGAGGATGGAGAAGGACGGGCCCTTTGCGGCTTCGGGAAGCGGATCGGGATCCACGTCGATCCCCGTGAATTCGGTCAGCTCCGCGATCCCGCTGGGGGACGAGGAATTCGACCCGGATCCCGTCGAGTGGACGGAGATGAACGGAGCCGCTCCCTGAGCTTTGAGCTGAGCGGAAAATACGACGCGAAAACGGAAAAGGGCACCGCCGTGATTCGGGGAAGCGCGTCCGGAGCCGATACCTATACGGACGGGCATGCGTCCGGCGACACCACAAGCAATACCATATCCGGCGACTCGTCGTTCTCCGGATCCACGGCGAGCGTATGGAAGGACCGTTCCCGGGGCAGGGAGACGCACCATATCTCGTTCTTCATGCACGACGAGAACGGGGAACAGGTGTACGATCTCTACTCCACCTCGACTGAGAACGGAAGCGTCGAGGCGGTGAAAGCCGGCTGGTGGCTGGAGCTCGAGTTCGTGAAGGACGATTGACCGGATCGAGACCGCATCAAAAAAAGGAGGGCATTATGGCGACCTATTCGGAACGCAGGATCAGAAGATTGTACGGCGCGAAAATCGCAATCGCCGCGGGCATCTTCGTTCTCCTTGTCGGGTTGTATTTCATCTTCGGGATCAGCGGACAGACCGACAGAAAGAACGCCGAGTGTACGGAGGCGATGACGGGAACCGTGGCGGAATGCGTGCCCGCGGGATCGGGATACAGCACGACGCTGGAATACACGCCGGGCTACAGTCCCATGACCGTCACCTTCAAAACGAAGGACCGGCATGAGGTCGGGGAGGAGATTCCCGTCCTGGTCCATCCGACCTCGTTCACAAGGGTGTACGTGGAGGGCATGTCCCCCACCGGAAAAAGCGACGTGATCCGCGGCATATTGTTTGCGGCGGCGGGAGCTGTCCTTGCCGGTGTCGGATTTGCGCTGGACCGGGGGAAAAAGAAAAAATCGGACGGATAAGCGGACAGGACTCCGGCACAGTGCCGAAAGCGGACGATACGGCACGGCGCGGGAGTCCTGTTTTTATTCTTTATCCCGGAACGGATACCTCCGCCCGGCAGGATCTGAGTCCTTCGGCGCGCGCGTACAGGACCATGCGGCCGGGCTTCTCCGGACAGCGGACCGCCACGGTGATCCGTCCCATGTACATCCGGCGCTCCGGGGAGGAGACCGGGTTGTGGTCGGCGTCGTCGGATCCGGTGGCGATGACGGTCCCGATGCCGTTCGTGCGGAAGGAGACCAGGGGAGACGCGTCCGGAACCTCCCGTCCCTCGCTGTCGCAGACGACGCAGGTGAAGAGGGCGAGATCCCGGCCGTTTGCCCGAAGATCGTCCGCATTCTCCGGAATCAGCTTCAGCTCCGCGCCTTCTCCCGTCGTCTCCCGGACGTCCGAGCAGACCGCGGCACCTCCCCGGTATCCGACGCATTCGATCCGGCCGGGCTCGTAGACAACCTCCCATTCCGCGTGTCCGAACCGCTCGATGCTCCGGCGTCCCATGCTCCTGCCGTTCACGAACAGCTCCGCCTCGGGCAGATTGGTGTAGGCGGAGACGCGGATGAGCTCTCCCTCCCGTCCTCCGAGATTCCAGTGAGGCAGCAGATGGAGCATCGGCTCATCGCTCCACAGGGACCGGTTCTGCCAGAAGGCGTCCTTTTTCTGCAGGAAGAGATCGACGGCGCCGGACTGGGAGCAGAGCATCGGCCAGACGCATTCCCCGCGGTGCTCGAAGGCCGTCCACTGAAAGGCGCCCATGACCCATTCCCGCTCCATGATGAATTTCCAGGTGCGTTCCCGGCCCCGGAACCAGTCGTTGGTATCCCGGTCGTAGGCGGGACGGCGCTTGTCCGGAGAATCCGGCTCGTACCAACCCCGGGTCGTGCCCGTCGCGCAGCATTCCGTGGCCATCACCGGCTTGTCCGGGTATTTCGCGTGGACCGCGTCGTAGGAATCCAGGCCGTAGTTGATCCCCACCACGTCCAGATCGGCGTAGATCAGAGCGCGGTCCGGACGGTCGCAGGCAGCCGTGACGGGGCGGGTGGGATCGAGTTTGCGGACGCGGCGCAGCATGGCCCCGGCGATGCGCTGACCCCGGGGATCCGTGAAGAGGGGCTCCTCGTTGCCGATGCACCAGAAGAAGACCGAGGGACGGTTCCGGTCCCGCCGGACGAGCATGTCCAGCTGCTTCATCCCCTCTTCGGCGGAGGAGAACCACCGGACCTCGTCCAGCACGATGAAGCCCGCCTCGTCCAGCGCGTCCATCAGGGCCTCGGACTGGGGATAGTGGCTGGTCCGGTATCCGTTCGCGCCCATTTCCTTCATGAGCCGGACCTTGTACCGGAAGATGCTGTCCGGGACCGCCTTTCCCGTGAGGCCGCAGTCGTAGTGGCCGCAGACGCCCTTGATCGTGACGTGCCTGCCGTTGACGAAAAGCCCCTTCTCCGGATCACATACCACCTCCCGGAAGCCGAAGCGTTCACAGCTCCGGTCTTCTCCGTACGCTGAACGGACCGCAGCCCGGACGGTGTAGAGAACGCCGCGGCCGACCTCCCACAGCTCCGGGTTGTCGACGTAGAAGGAAACGGAAGCCGTTCCTCCGGAGCGCGCCGGTACGGAAAGCTTCGTCAGGGCGGAATCCACCGGGACTCCCGACGGATCGAGGAGCTCGGTCAGAACCTCCGCCTCGCAGTCCGTGTCTCCCGCGTTGGTCACGGAGACGTCCGCGTCCGTGCGCCAGAGAGTGTCCCGGAGCCTGACGGGGACCGCGCGGATGCCCCACCGTTCCACGGCCACGGGAGCGGTTTTCACAAGCCATACGTGCCGGTAGATGCCGCCCCCCTCGTACCACCATCCCTCGTGGCGGGAGAGATCCACGTGAACCGCGATCAGATTGTCGCCGCCGAAGACCGCGAAGTCCGTCAGATCGGCCTCGAAGGAGGTGTAGCCCGAGGCGTTCCGGATGAGGGGGGAGCCGTTGAACCAGACCTCCGATTCCCCCGTGACGCCCTCGAAATACAGGGTGATCCGTTTGCCGCGGTCCTCCTCGGGCAGGAAGAGGCGGCGGCGGTACCATGCGTTTTCGTATTTCAGGTATCCCAGGGCGTTGTTTTCCGCCGGATCGAAGGTCCCTCCGATCACGTAGTCGTGGGGCAGATCGACCCGCTCCCAGGTTTCGGTTCCGAATTCCACCCCCGCGCGGTAGTCATCCGGGTTGTCGTTGTATTCCGCCGACGCGGGACCCCAGCGCGCCCGGATCGTCTTGGCGGAGGCGTAGATCGGCCCCTTGGAGGACGGCCGCCGCACCTCGATGTCCCCGCGGTGAAACAGCCAGCCGCGGTCCAGGGATTCCGTTTCACGTTCCATCACACAGAACTCCTTCCGATTTCCGGAATTGGGGCCGGATCCCACCCGGGGAGGCAGGACCGGTCCGTGATGAGATTATACAGGATCGGGAAAGGGAAGTCAAGAGAAACGCCGTCCCGTTTCCGCGGCGGAGTCCGTTTCAGACTGCGCGAACGGCTCCTTTTCTTCACGGATTTCACGGATTCACCTTGACAAACCGCGCCGTCCGCGTTATAATCATCTTGCCGAAACATTCGGAAACGGCGGAAACACTCAGAAACCACCGGAGGGGAGACTTCAAAATGGAACGGTACGAGAATCTGGAGCTTGAAATCATCGAATTTGAACGGGACGACGTGATCGTCACAAGCGTCCTTGGAGCGATTGTGCCCACGATGCTGGATGAGGATACGCTGTTCAGCGATCTGTGGAACGAGGAAGACGAATAAGCAGACCTGCCGCGCCGGGATCATAGGATCCGGGAGAGCGCACTACGGATGACACAGGGGCGGAGCTTCGGTTTCCCGCCCCTTTTTGGCGTCCCGGCGGCGCGGATTTGCTTGAATTGTGAACTTTCGGTAAACTCGGACAGTACAGGACCCAATACAGGGGCGGTTCGTGGTATGATTTATCCGGAGGAGCGGAGCGCCGCGCCGAACATGGCGTTCCTTTGCGGCAGGAATTGACAAAGGAGACAATACATGACCATCACGAAGAAGCAGAACGGAAACGCGCTTGAGATCGCCCTGGAGGGACGGCTGGACACCATGACCGCTCCGGAGCTTGAGGCCGAACTGAACGGCTCTCTGGACGGCGCGGAGATCCTGACCCTGGATTTCACCGACCTTTCGTACATCTCCTCGGCGGGACTCAGAGTCCTGCTGGCGGCCCAGAAGCGGATGGGCAAGAAGGGAGGCATGACCGTGACCCACGTGGGCGAGGCGATCATGGAGATCTTTGAGGTCACCGGCTTCACCGATATCCTGACCATCGAATAAGGGGCAGGCGCTGTCCGGGGTGTCCGGCTGCCCGGGATGCTTTCCGGGAACAATCGGGGACGAAATTACTTCAGAAAGAGGTACAATCCGTGGAGACCATTATCAATAAACTCGCGGCATATACCCGGGAGGATCCGGACGCGGTAATCCTGTACGACGACGCTCATTCGGGCGGGGTCTCCTATGCTCAGCTGGACGATGTGTCCGGACGGGTGTACGCCTGACTGAAGCAGAACGGCATCGGGCGTGAGGATTTCGTCCTCATTGATCTGCCACGCGGCGTGCTCTCGGTCATCGCCATGGTGGGCGTCTGAAAGGCGGGCGCGGCCTGGGCCCTGGTTGAGGATACATACGCACCGGAGCGGATCGCCTACATCCGTCAGGACTGCGGATGCAGGGTGGAGTTCTCCGCCGACAACTGGGACGACATCATGCGGACGGAGCCCCTGGAGGGCTTCGAGGAGGTGGACGGGCACGACGCGGCCTACGCCATCTACACCTCCGGCACCACCGGCAATCCGAAGGGCGTCCTGCACGAATACGGCAACCTGAATCAGGCCGTCGACTCCATCCGCCTGAACGGGGAGATCCCCTTCAACGGCTGGGACAGACTGGCGCCCCTGGCTCCCATGAACTTAGTGGCCGCGGTCATCGTCATTCTGGCAGCCCTGAACGTATTCCGCGGCAAGAACTTCATCGTCTCCTACGCCACCATCAAGAATCCGGGGGCTCTGGCGAAGTTCTTCCTTTCCAAGCGGATCACCATCACCTTCCTGACGCCTTCCTGCGTCCGGATGCTGGGGAACACCACCGGACCGTTCCTGCGGATGCTGTTCGTGGGCTCCGAGCCGGCCAACAATCTCTACAACAAAAATCTGGACCTGATCAACATCTACGCCTGCAGCGAGTCCGGCTTTGCCGTGGGCGTGTTCAAAATCGACAAGGCCTGCGAGACCTGTCCCATCGGCAAGCTCTCCCTCGACACGAAGATCACGCTGCTCGCGGAGGACGGAAGCGAGGCGGCGGAGGGAGAGATGGGCGAGCTCTGCTTCGAGAATCCCTACGTCCGCGGCTGCATCAATCTCCCGGAGGAGACGGAAAAGGCCTTCGTGAACGGCGTCCTGCCTGAACGGGACCTTTGTGGGTCGGGAAAGAGAGGGGATCGTCGCGTTTCGGGGGATCCCCTTCGCCCAGCCACCCGTGGGAAGCCTCCGCTGGAGGGAGCCGGTGCCCGTCACGGAGTCCGACGGGGTGTTCGAGGCGGTTCACAACGGACCGAGCCCCATTCAGACGAAGCTGGAATCGGAGCGGGCGTCCTTTTACGAGCAGAGCGAGGACTGCCTCTACCTGAACGTCCGGACGGCGGCGGGATACGAAGGACAGAAGCGCGCGGTCATGGCGTTCATCCACGGCGGCGTCTACGGATGGGGCGGCACGGCGGATCCGCTGTACGACGGGCACAACTTCGTGGCGGCGCATCCGGAGATCGTCCTCGTCACCGTCGCCTACCGCACGGGACTGGCCGGATTCATGGACTTTTCCGCCGTCCCGGGCGGCGAGGTCTACGCGAAGAGCGGGAACCTGGGGATCCTGGATCAGATCTGCGCCCTCCGGTACATCCGGGATAACATCGGCGCGTTCGGCGGCTCCTGTATCCTCTGCTGGACTACCGTTTCAACGGCAACTACACCGCCGTCACATCCCACATCCCCAAACCCGCCGTGATCGCCGCCGCGGCCGCGGGAATCGGTCTGGCGGTCCTCCTTCTGTGGGGGCTTTTGCGCGGCGGAACATCCGGTGAGGAGACCACTCGGCCCGGTTCCGCGGAAGGGACAACGTGAGTGCGGCTCTTCACGACACTGAAACAGGAGGCTTATCGATGGAAAGAAAGGTCGTACTGGTGACGGGAGCCTCCCATGGAATCGGCATGGGGATCGCCCTCACCATGGCGGAGCACGGCTGGGACGTGGCGTTCAGCTACCGGAACAATGAAGAGGGCGCGCGGACAGTCAAAAAGCAGGTTGAGGACTGCGGCGCGGCGGCCCGGTATTATCACGCGGAGATGGGAGATCCCGATTCGCCCACAGCGCTGGTCAATCAGGCTCATGCGGATTTCGGACGGCTGGACGCCATCGTCTGCAACGCCGCTCGGGACAGGCGCTTCAGCATTCTGAACGCCACGGCGGAGGATATAAACGGCATGACGGCGCAGCTTTACACCGGGCAGATGCTCTGTGCGGGCGCGGCGGCCCGATGGATGATCCGGGACAAGATACAGGGGAGCATCCTCTTCATCACTTCCGTCCACGGGCAGATGGCCACGACGACGGACTTCTGCTATGGCGGCATGAAGGCGGCCATCGAGCGGTCGGCGAAGTCCCTTGCGCTGGAGCTGTCTCCCTACCGGATCCGTGTCAACTGCATCGCGCCGGGGGCGATCAACATTCATCATGTGGACGATACCGCGCTGAAATACCCCTATGCGGGAATGGTCCCTCTGGGGAGACGAGGCGAGGAGGAGGACATTGCGGAGGCCGCGCTGTTCCTCCTCGGCGACGGCGCGTCCTACATCACCGGGGAGACTCTGCGGATCGACGGCGGCTTCGCTCTTCCAGGGGTTCCCGAAGGCTGGGCGCAGGCTTATCCGGTGGATACCGGCTTTGTGGAGAACGCATACAGGACCATGATGGAACGGGAGGAAAAGGACAATGTCTGACATCAGAATCACGAAGGTGACCGCCATCGAGACCGCGCCCCAGGGCTCCAACCTGATCGTGGTGCGGATCGACACCAATCAGCCCGGCCTGTACGGCTACGGCTGCGCCACCTTCACCCAGAGGCACAAGGCCGTCGTAACCGCCGTCGAGGAATACATGGATCAGCTTCTGAGAGGCCGGGACGCGCTGGCCGTGAACGACGCCTGGTCCGTCATGATGAACTCCTCCTACTGGCGCAACGGCCCCGTGCTGAACAACGCCATCTCCGGGTGCGACATGGCGCTGTGGGACATCGCGGGCAAGGCGGCGAACATGCCGGTGTGGCAGCTGTGGGGCGGAAAGGTCCGGCAGGCGGTTCCGGTCTACCGTCACGCCGGCGGGGACGACTTCGGACGGGTGGACGAGACGGTGGCGGCGTTTCTCGAGCAGGGGTACCAGTACCTCCGCATCCAGTACGGCGGATACGGCGGCAGGCAGTCCTTCCTGAACACGCCCGATGGTTCCCCGGACGGCGCGTATTTCGACGCGAAGAAGTATCTGCGCTCCGTCCCGGCCCTGTTCGAGCACGTGCGGGCGAAGTTCGGGGATGAGATCGAGCTCTGCCATGACGTACACGAGCGGCTGGATCCCGTGGACGCGGTCTGGCTGGCAAAGCAGCTGGAGCAGTACCGGCCCTTCTTGCTGGAGGATGCGCTGGCCCCGGAGCAGGGCGCGTGGTTCAAGACGATCCGGGAAGCGTGCGCCACACCCCTTGCCATGGGAGAGCTCTTCAACAACCCCATGGAGTGGCAGCCCCTCGTGGAAAACCGGTGGATCGACTTCATCCGGTGCCACGTCTCCCAGATCGGCGGCGTGACTCCGGCCCGGAAGCTGGCGGCGTACTGTGAGCCCTTCGGCGTGAAGACCGCCTGGCACGGACCGGGAGACGTCTCCCCCGTCGGGCACATGGCCAACGTGCATCTCGACCTGACCACGGTGAACTTCGGGATTCAGGAGTGGTGCGGCATGGAGACGGACCCCCGGGTGCGGGAGGTCTTCGACGGGTGCGCCGAGATCCGGGACGGCTTCGCCTGGGCAAACGACAAGCCCGGCTGGGGGATCGAGGTGGATCTCGGGAAGGCAAAGAAGTACCCCTGCGATTCCGCTCAGCCCCGCTGGCTGCTGGCGCGTCTGCCCGACGGGACGTCCGTCAAGGCGTAAGACAGGCTCCGGCGCATCGGATTCGGCTGTGAAGGGGGGAAGAACATAATGGAAACCCAGGAGGAGAGAAACCGGAAGATCATCCGGGCGGTGATCGGGAAGGCGGAGCGGGATTGCCCGGGCTCCCTGGCTCTGGTGGGCGTCAACGGATCCTTTGCCACGGGACAGGCCCACGCCCGCTCCGATCTGGACCTGTTGATCGTGGTGAACGACGGAGCGGGGGACTGTCTGGCCATGGCCTTCGTGCAGAAGGATATGCAGGCGGCCCACGACCTCTACTGCATGTCCTGGGACAGGCTGGAACAGATGGCGCGGTACGAGAATCCCCACATCGCCAAGCTGATGGACGCGAAGATCGTCTGGAGTGCCGGAAAGGATGCGGACGACACGCTCGAAACAATCCGCTCCGAGGCCAGGGGCAGGCTCTCCTCTCCCCTCGGGGCGGAGGATTTTGCGAAGGCGGAGAAGTACCTGCGGGAGGCGGAGTCCTGTTTTGCCAAAGTATATGAGGCCGATTCCCTCTCCGACGTCCGCAGGTGGAGCGCCGGGATGATCTCCGCCCTCGAGGACGGCCTGACCATGCTGAACAAGCGGTATTACCGGCTGGGCGTCCGGGCGCGGTTTGAGGAGCTCGAAGCCCTTGAGAAAAGGCCGGAGAACCTCTGCGCGCTGATCGACGGAGTCACGGCGGCAAGGGATGCCCATGACGTCCGGAAAGCGGCGGCGGAGCTGTTGAAGGCGGTGGCCGTCACGTTCCGACAGACCGGGGAATCCTTTGCCGCCCCGAAAAGAACACCCGATCCGGAGGATCTGGCGGGAACCTGGGAGGAGATGTATTCCAACTGGCGCGGGAAAATGCATCTGGCGGCTGAAACGGGGGACCGTCACCTGGCCCTCGAGAGTCTGGAGGCGTTCGGGTGGATGCTGACGGAGGAGGTCGGCGGTGAATACCGGATCGGGGAGTACGACGTGACGGCGGTCTATGATCCGGAGGATCTTCGGAAGACGGAGGCGGGATTTGACGCGCTTCTCGGCCGGTACCGGGGGGAGTGCAGGAGAGCGGGAGTGAAGCTCCGGGAATATGAGGACACGGACGCCTTCGTACGGGATTATCTCCGGGATCCGGATGCGGAACCGGAGCAGTAAAGAGAAGAACCGGGAGACTGCCCTCGGACTCCCGGCGGATAAATGAGAACAGCCGCACACGTTTCGGCAAAGGCCCGTGTGCGGCTGTACTGTATTTCGGGTTCGGCTGGGATTCATACTATTCTCAACCTATAGCAATCCGCTCAAATACTCGCACAATCAAGGTGAACGTTGTTCTTTTCTCCTTTATCGAGGAGAAAAGAACCAAAAGAGGAACTCCCTTGAAGTCCTGAGTATTCCGACCTCTGCGGAGGTC
>Ga0256405_10004383_pt1 | contig 26530 bp, 30 predicted proteins | sample RumenRJG_02DNA_FD_189096 | JGI IMG/M metagenome (GOLD analysis project Ga0256405, IMG submission 189096) | Bovine rumen microbial communities from Lethbridge, Alberta, Canada - RJG_02 | ecosystem: Host-associated > Mammals > Digestive system > Stomach > Rumen | place: Canada: Alberta... | reverse complement strand
TTTACATATTGTTCTTATATTGTTCCTATATTGTGGATATAAGAACAATATGCGAACAATATGTAAACAATATAAGAACAATATAAGAACGGCCGAATCGGGGGCGAATTGGGTAGGGTTCGGGTGGGTGTATATTCTTGTTCTATGTGGATTTTTTTTCGTACTTTTGCAGACTGAAATGGAAGAGACGCAGGTATACTATGTCGATGTGTTGCTGCCGCTGCATCTGCCTGGCACCTATACATATAGGGTGCCTCAAGAGTACAACGGACAGGTGCAGGTGGGCGCACGGGTGGTGGTGCAGTTCGGGGCCAAAAACGCCCGGATGTACTCCGCCGTGGTGCGCCGCATCCATCAGCAGGCACCGCAGTGGAAATCGAAGTATATCATGGCCGTGCTCGACACCGATCCCATCGTCACCGAGCGCCAGATGGAGTTCTGGGAGTGGATGGGGCGCTACTACATGTGCAGCCCCGGCGACGTGATGGCGGTGGCCCTGCCCGCGGGGCTGAAGCTGGCCAGCGAGAGCGCCGTGGCCATCCATCCCGACTTCAGCGGCGAGCTTTCGAGCCTCACCAAATACGAGCTCATGGTGGTGCAACTCCTCACCGAACACCCCGTGATGCGGCTGGCGGACATCAGCCGCGCCATTGGCGTACAGAAGATTATGCCGCTCATCCGTGGCATGATTGAACGCGAAATCGTTGTCATGGACGAGGAACTGCGCCAGCGTTTCACACCCCGGAAATCGGCATACGTGGTGCTCTCGCCCGACTATGCCGGCGAAGCGGCGCAGAAAGAACTTTTCGATGACCTGGAGCGCAAGAAACGTGTCAAACAGGTGGCACTGATGATGCAATTCATGCAGCTGTCGCATTTCGGACACGAACCCGTGGCAAAACGCGAACTCCCGCAAGGGTCTGCCATACAGACTCTTATTAAAAACGGCGTGCTTAACGTCGAAGAGCATATCGAAAGCCGTCTGAAAGACTATACAGACGAAGAGATCACTGATCCACAGACCATTGAGCTCAACGACGAGCAGCAGGCAGCCTTCAACCTTCTACGCTCCACGGCCGATGCTCCCAATACCTTTCTGCTCCACGGCGTCACATCCAGCGGTAAAACCGAGGTGTACATCAAGCTCATCGACGAAGTGGTCCGTTCGGGCCGCCAGGCATTGTTCCTGCTGCCCGAAATTGCACTTACGGCACAGATTATCAACCGCCTGCGGCGCTATTTCGGCAACCGTGTAGGTGTCTATCATTCACGCTTCAGCGCCAGCGAACGCACCGAAGTGTGGCAGCGCACCCTCAGCGGGTCCTACCAGGTGCTGCTGGGTGCCCGAAGCGCCATCTTCCTGCCTTTCAGGGACCTGGGGCTCATCATTGTCGACGAGGAGCACGACAACAGCTACAAGCAGTTTGAGCCGTCGCCGCGCTATCATGCCCGCGACGCTGCCCTCTACCTGGCCCGGCTGTGGAATGCCCGCACCATCCTCGGCAGCGCCACCCCCAGTGTGGAGACCTACTGCAATGCCATTTCAGGAAAATACGGTCTTGCCACTATCACAAAACGTTACGGCGGATATTCTCTACCAAAGGTTGAATGTATCGACATGAAAGATGCACACCATAAAGGCATGGTCAAGGGCCATTTCTCGGTGCAGCTGCTCGAAGCCATCAAGGAGGCCCTCGACAACCGTCGTCAGGTCATCCTCTTCCAGAACCGCCGCGGATTCTCGCTCCGGCTGGAATGCGACGACTGCCACGAGGTGCCCCACTGCATCCATTGCGACGTGTCGCTGGTGTACCACAAAGCCTCCAATTCGCTCCGCTGCCACTATTGCGGCTATTCCATCCCCGTGCCGCAAGAGTGTCCCGCCTGTCATTCTACGCACCTGAAAATGACAGGCGTAGGTACCGAGCGCATCGAGGAAGACCTGCAGATTCTTTTCCCCGAGGCCAATGTGGCGCGCATGGACCTGGACAGCACCCTGCAGAAGAACCAGTACCTCGAAATCCTCTCCGACTTCGAGCATCGCCGTATCGACATCCTCGTTGGCACACAGATGGTTACCAAGGGGTTGGACTTCGAGCGGGTGAGCGTGGTGGGCATCATTAACGCCGACAACATCATCAACTACCCGAGTTTCCGCTCGTTCGAGCGGGCGTTCCAGCAGATGACGCAGGTGAGTGGCCGTGCGGGCCGCCATGGTGCCGGCGGCAGGGTCATTATACAGACCTATAACCCTCACCACCAGGTGATTGTCAATGTGATGGCCAACGATTATCAAGGGCTGTACGAAGAACAGATACAGGAGCGCCGCGTCTTCCGCTATCCACCCTTCTATCGCCTGATAGAGATCACGTTGAAGCACCGCGACGCCGACCTCCTCAACAATGCCGCCGACTGGATGGCCATGCAGCTGAGGGGCGCCTTTGCCGGCCGCGTCATGGGGCCGGAATACCCGTTGGTGAGTCGCATCCGTGGCCTCTATCTCAAGCAGTTAACTCTTCGGTTCGATCGCACAGAGCCCATCGCTGATGCCAAGCGCGTCATCCGCCAAATCGGCGACGACCTCACCAAGCAGGAAGGCTGGTCGGGGGTGACTATAATATACGATGTCGACCCTGCTTGAAAAAAAAAATTTGCACACATCAAAAAGTATTTGTATCTTTGCAAATCGTAAAGCAATCGGGTTAGAGTATTAACCCCGTTTGAAACAGAGAGTTAGGGCAAGTCTTATACGACCAGCTCCCATTGAATCCCCCAGGGTAGGAATACAGCAAGGGTGTTTGGTTGTAGCGGTGCGATATAAACAGCTTGCCCTTTTTTTATGCCTATAAGAATATGACCAATCAGGAACAAATAAAAGACCTTATCCAGCGCAAGGACACGCTGAAGAAATTCCTTGATATCGATGCCAAGCAGGCGTGGATTGCCGAAGAAGAAAAGAAAACCGAAGCCCCCGATTTCTGGAACGACCCCAAGGAGGCCCAAAAGGTTGTCAAGGGTATCAATGCACAAAAGAGCTGGGTAACAGCCTTCAAGGACGTGGACACTTCATGTGGCGACCTGGAGGTGATGGGTGAGTTCTTCGAGGCAGGCGATGCCTCGGAGGAGGAACTGGTGGCGCAGATTGCCGTCACGCAGAAGAAGGTTGAAGACCTGGAGTTCAAGAATATGCTGCGCAACGAGAGCGACCGTCTGGACGCCGTGCTCTCCATCAACGCCGGTGCCGGCGGCGTGGAGGCTCAGGACTGGGCCGAGATGCTCATGCGCATGTACATACGCTATGCGGAGACGCATGGCTACAAGGTGGCCATCTCCAACTCCCTCGACGGCGAAGGTGCCGGCATCAAGAGTTGCACGCTGCAGATCGAAGGCGAGTTTGCCTACGGGTACCTGAAGAGCGAGACCGGTGTTCATCGCTTGGTTCGTGTCTCCCCATTCAATGCCCAGGGAAAGCGTATGACGAGTTTTACAAGTGTCAGTGTTACACCGCTTATCGATGATTCGATTGAAGTGGTGGTTGATATGTCTAAACTCTCGTGGGACACCTTCCGCAGCGGCGGTGCCGGCGGACAGAACGTCAACAAGGTGGAGTCCGGTGTGCGCCTGCGCTACCAGTACAAGGACCCCTACACGGGAGTGGAAGAGGAAATCCTCATCGAGAACACCGAGACGCGCGACCAGCCCAAGAACAAGGAGAACGCCATGCGCCTGCTGCGTTCGCAACTCTACGACCGCGAGATGAAGCACCGCATGGAGGAACAGGCCAAAATCAAAGCCTCGCAGAAGAAAATCGAGTGGGGTTCGCAGATACGTTCCTACGTGATGGACGACCGTCGCGTCAAGGACCACCGCACCAACTACCAGACCTCCGACGTTGCCGGAGTGATGGACGGCCACATTGACGAATTCATCAAAGCCTACCTGATGCAGTTCGGCGCCGACGCTTGATTGGGTCCGAACCGAGTATTTTCACCGGCTACCGACACATGCAGAGGTGTGTTGATAGCCGGTTAAAAAATATTTTTAATAAAGTACTAATTATTTGCATTTAAATCGTATATTTGCATTTTGATTCTGTTAGGCAGAATCCTTTAACAGATTGACGCACATGATGATTGAATGCAAACACACGATAGAATTGGTTGGTGGATGGAGTCCCGACGCCCTCAGGCAGCGCCTTGAGGATGCACGGAGAATCGTCATGACCGCCCACACCAATGCCGACGGCGACGCTGTTGGGTCGTTGACAGGCATGTACGCCATTCTGAGCCGTGTGACAGAGGCCGAACTGGTGCCGATGCTCCCCGACGGATGCCCGGAGGACTTGGCCTGGTTGCCGCATACCAATTTGATTCTCAACGGAAGAAAGGATACCGAGCGTTGCCGCGAGGCCATCGGCAGAGCCGATCTCATTGTGGCGATGGACCTGAGCAACCTGGACCGCACCGGGGGACTGGCCGAGTTCATCCGTGAGTCCAAAGCGCCGCGCATCCTGTTCGACCACCATGTGGACCCCGACCGAGGGAGTTTCGAGATGGTGATGTCGGACCCCGATATTTCCAGCACCTGCGAGCTGATATTCTGGACGATGAGCCAGACCTTCGGCATGGAGGCCATCGGCATCGATGCCGCCACAAGTCTTTACACAGGTATCTGCACCGACACAGGTACCTTCAGCTACAGCAACCGAAACGAGAGCCTGTATCTGGCGGCCGCCCGCCTCTCGCAGATGGGCATCGACCCCATGGAAATCAACCACCAGATAAAGAATGTGTTCAGTTTCAACCGCATGCAGTTCTTCGGATATGCAATGAGCCAGCTCCTGACGGACTACCCAGCCCAGGAGACGGCCCTGATGGTGATTCGGCAGAGCGACATGGAACGCTACAAGGTGGAGAGTTCGGAGCTTACGGGACTGGTGAATGAGGTGATGAAGCTGCGCGATATCGACTGTGCCATCCTTGTCCGCGAGGAAGAAGACCGGGTGCGCCTGTCACTGAGGTCGAAAAGCAAGGTCGACGTCAACCTGCTGGCGCAGCGATTGTTCGACGGCGGAGGCCATGAGCGTGCCGCCGGGGCCACAAGCCACCTGAGCCTCGAGGCAACGGTGGAAAAGGTTAAAGCAGAACTTGGATTGAAGTAAATGAATAAAATGAAATACAGAATGTTGACAACAGGCTTTCTTCTGTCGGTAATCGTTGCCGGTTGCGGCGATGTGCCGGTGGTGGACGTGCAGGCCTCGAAGGACGACACTCTGAAGGAGAATATGATATCGGCCAACCGCATCATCGCCAAGAGTGAGGCGCAGCAGATCGACGCCTACCTGGAGCGTCGCGGGTGGCCGAAGGAGCGCATCACCGGTGGCGTGTGGGTGGCGGAGTATGCGAACAGCGAGGTGCCGCTGGGCGCCGCCATCGGCTACGAGGACACGGTGACACTGCGCTACCGCGTGGAGACCCTCGGCGGCGAGGATCTCTACGGCTGGCGCACCGACACCGTCGTGGCGGGCCGCCTGCAGCCCACCCGAGGGCTGGACGCAGCGCTGCGCACGCTGCATCACGGCGCCACGGCGCGCGTGATAGTGCCGTCGGAGATGGCCTACGGCGTGGTGGGCGACGGCGACCGCATCCGGAGCCGCATGGTGCTGGTGTACACGGTGGAGGTGCTGAAAGTGAACAAAATGAAAGATTGAAACGGAAAATAATTAATGTACATTAGATAGAGATGAAAAAAAGTATCAAATTGGCCGCCATGTTTGTGGCCGCAACAACAATGATGGTCGCCTGCAATAGTGGCGACGAAGGTTTCAAAAAGACCGATAATGGTCTTTACTATCGTTTTGACAAGCAGAATTCTGAGGGTCAGCAGGTTCAAGAGGGCGATGTACTGGTGGGCGAATTGACCATCCGTTTTGACTCGGTTGAGCTGTTCAGCAACAAAGGCGAGGCACGCCGTATTGCCCAAGCCACCCCGAACTTTGAAATCAAGATTGGTGAAGGCCTGTTGATGATGCACGTTGGCGATGTGGCAACATTTGCCATGGATGCCGACTCGGCTGCCAAGTATGTTGACGCCAACATGATGCCTCCCACCTATCAGGCCGGCAAGGGCCAGAAATTCTATTACGAGGTGAGCCTGCAGGACATTGTGACGAAGGAAGAACTGGAGGAGGAGCGCGAGAACTTCGAAGCGTCGATGGAAGAGCGCATGAAGAGCGAGCCTGACGACATCGCCGCCTACGTCAAGGAGAACAACATCACCGCCAAGCCCACTGCCGATGGCCTCTACGTCATCGTCAAGAAGCGCGGCAACGGTCCCAAGGTGGCCATGGGCAAGGAAGTGTCGATGAACTACACCGGCCGCCTGCTGGACGGCACCATCTTCGACAGCAGCGTGGAGAGCGACGCCCGCAGCGGCGAGATCTACAATGCCAATCGCAAGTATGAGCCTATGACCTACACCGTTGGCAAGGACAAACTCATCGAAGGATGGGAGCAGGGTGTCATGGGTATGCCCGAAGGCACGGTCCTCCAGCTCGTCATTCCCTCGGCCCTCGCCTATGGCCCCCGCCAGGCCAGCCCCATCATCCTCCCCTACTCTCCCCTGGTGTTCGACATCGAGATTGTTTCGGTTAAATAAGAGAAGTTAAAGAAGTTAAGAACTTAAAGTGCTTAAAGAACTTAAAGAAGATAAAGAAATTAAGACTGCAATAGGCGTTTCCGTAACAGCCGTAAGCATTAGTCTTGACTCCTTTAACTTCTTTAACTCCTTTAACTCCTTTCACTTCTTTAACTTCCAAAGTCTTAAAAACTAAATTAATGAAGAATATCGTCATTTTCGGAGCCCCCGGTGCCGGCAAAGGCACCCAGAGCGACTTCATCGTGGAGCACTACGGCCTGACGCACGTCTCGACCGGCGACCTGCTCCGCAAGGAGATTGCCGAGCAGACCGAGCTCGGCAAACGTATCAAGAGCATCATGGATGCCGGCCAGCTGGTGAGCGACGACATCGTGGTGGAGATGATGGACAAGGCCATCGCCGCCGACACGAAGGGCATGCTCTTCGACGGCTTCCCCCGCACCGTGGCCCAGGCCGAGACGCTGGACAAGCTGCTGGCCAAGTACGGCCGCAGCCTCACCTGCATGGTGCAGCTCGAGGTGCCCAAGGAGGAGCTGATGCGCCGCCTGCTGGAGCGCGCCAAGATCCAGGGCCGCGCCGACGACAACGAGGCCACCATCAACAACCGCTTGCAGGAGTACAACAACAAGACCCTGCCCGTGGCCCAGTACTATGCCGCCCAGGGCAAGCAGAAGGTCATCGACGGCCTCGGCACGGTGGAAGACATCGCCGCCCGCATCCGCCAGGCCATCGGCTAATCGCCACCGCCCTTTTTCTGAAAAAAACATCCAAGCCTCCGCCGTTCCAATTACGGCGGAGGCTTTTGCATTTGATTGACATACACAATAAAAAGTACTACAAAGCAGCCGGGGCCCTGATGTACCATTTAAATTTCTCTGGGTGCGGAGTAGAATTATTATCCAGTCTGCACAATAAAAATAGAATGTAAGCGTTATAAAAAATAACCGAACGTTGGAACGAATACTTCAAGCAAAAATGAAACAGTTGCGAGTAGACAAGGTATGGGTGGACGACCATGCGGTATATGTGTCGACCACCGACGGACAGCAGGCCTCATACGAGTTCAGCCTCTGGCCACGTCTTGCTCATGCCACCCAAGAGCAACGCGAGCAGTTCGAACTTTCCTATGGCGGAATCCATTGGCCTGACATCGACGAAGACTTGAGCTTCGAAGGAATGTTCCACCATGCTGGTCTCTGTCCGCTCAGCAAAACCGAAGACAACGTGTTTTACTCTGCCATCTAACGGGGGTGGCATTCCCCGATTTGCTCAACACTCAGCTTCTTTTCTGCATTTTTTTAGACGTGCCGGCGGCACGTAATCCAATTAACCCCACACGAAACGCAGTGCCGTGTGGGGTGCAGCGTCGCATCCATAGTGCCATCCTATTGGAAACCATTCATATCCCCAAAAACCTCAAAAAAATTTCATTTTTTTTGTTACTTTTTTCTTATTTTTGCAACTAATTATAATAGAGGGCGACCTCGAAAGGACTAATCTCCCCAACCAAAGCAATCGAAAGGACAAAAAATGGACTAAACACTGAATGAAACCCGACGAGCGCCAACAGACAGAATTCCTCCAGATGCTCAGCCAGTGCGAAGGCATCCTGATAAAGGTATGCCGTTACTTCACCCGCCGTCGCCCCTGCGACTTCCGCGACCTCTACCAGGAAATCGTCTGCACCCTCTGGGAATTATGGCCCACTTTCCGCGGAGAAAGCAAACCCTCCACCTGGGTCACCCGCATCGCCCTCAACGTCGCCGGTCAGGAAATACGCAAGCGCAAACGAATGCCACTCTTCGTGGAATACGACGCGGCCATCCACGACATCCTCTCCGACGAAGCCACCGACCTCCGCTACCAGCCCCTATACCGCCTCATCGACAACCTGCAGGACGACTACGACCGCAAGCTCCTTTTCCTCTACATCGACCGCCACCCACTCCGCGAAATCGCCGACATCACTGGCACCACCGAAGCCGCCGTCAAACAACGCCTCTACCGCATCCGACAACAGTTGATAGAAATAAAGAACCAAGACAATGAATACTGACACATTCACACCATCACGCATTGACGCATTCGAGGAAGACCCCGTCTTCGCCGACCTCCAGGCCCTCTGGGACGAGCAGACCCGTCGCATCGACCACCTCCTTGCCGCCCACCCCGAGGCCCGTCCCGTCCGCCTCAACCTCCGGCACTGCCGCCCCTGGCGCCGTCGCGTCATGACCGAATACCTCATCCTCGCCATCCTCAACGTCACCGCCGGTATCTACACCCTCTTCGCCCTCCTGCCCGACCCCTACATCCTCATCCGCATCACCGGCATTGTCCTCGCCTCCACCAACGCCTTCCTCGCCGTCTACAGTCTCTATTTCTTTTTCGTCTTCCGCCGTCACCATCCCGCCCGGGTCTCCGTCGCCCGCATGTCGCGCTTCATCCGCCGCATGCACATGGAGCCCCACTATGCACCACGTCCCGACGAGCACAGGAAATCCATAAGACATAGCGTATATGAGGCCAAACCCGCCGTACAAACTTCCAATTCGTCATTCTCGATTTTCAATTTTCCACAGGTCGCCGCCGTCAGCACCGCCGCCCTCGTCGTCCTCACCGCCGTATCCTGCTCCCCCGTCGGCGACGGACACGCCATGACCAAGGCCGACCGCGCCTCGCGCACCGTAGCCATCGAGTATGTCGACTCAATAATCTCTCAGATATGAAACGCGCCTGGCTCATAACAATCATCATCTGCCTCGTCATCCTCGGGGGAGGTGCGGTCGTTCTGCTCCATCCCCAGGTCGTCCCCTTCGACCAGTGCAGCGTTGCCTATCAGACCTATGCCAACCAACCCAACATCCGTGCCGTCTTCATCAAGGACTATCGCATCAACGACACCGTCAAGGTCAATGTGACACTCCTTGAAGCCAAAACCGATTCCGCATGGACCGTTTTACAGACCGATTTCAATGTACCGATTATACCCGAAGAGTACAAACACCTCATTAATAATTACAACTCTGTTGATAGTTGGCTCGCACCGAAAGATAATTACAAATCACCAATGGATACTATAGCATACAGGAATGATGCTATTGTGGTTTCCCGCCAAAAACAAATAGTAAGTATTTTCCATTTAAGGAAAGAAACACCGATTAATGATATATTTATACATAAGTTAAACGAAATTTAATAACAATTAAAACTTCTTGACAATGAAAAAGAACATGATTTCTGTAGCACTCTTCGTAGTGTTGGCAACGATGGCTGTCAGCTGTCAAAAGGAAAACGTTATGGACTTCGCTTCTGAAACCGCTGTTTCCGAGGTGGGCACCGTGTACACGGTGCAGTACGCCGTTGACGGCGTACTGCACTCAGCTACAATTCACAACGAGGCCGAGGAACAAACCCTTATGCAGTACCTTATGGCACTTGCTCGTGAGGGGCACGAAGTGAGCATTTACGATGAGGAGGCTTATTCTCATTCTGTGGCCACAAAAGAGACCCAGGTCCACACGACCACAAGCGAGGCCAACGCCACCGCATGGACTCTTCAAAAAATCCATGAAGGCTACAAGGTCACAACGATACACAACACCGACACTGGCGAATACACCTGTATCGCGACCCGTTAGATGAAGTAACTGCAAACTCCCGATAGTGCTGTTTGCACAAAACCGTTAAATCGTATGAATTTCATCTAACAAAGCCCCACACAAGATTGGTGCGCCGTTGTGTCGGGGCAAAAAAGAGAGGGTGCCGATGCAGGGAGAGTGTGATTGTTTTTTTGAAACTCGCAACTCACTCTTCCCTGCCGACCCGCACCCGAGGCAGAGAGCAGTCGCTCCACGCTGCATTAGTAACGTACATCGACTGACTTTATTGTGTGGCAGTAGAAAATGTTGCACAAATCCACACAGCACCACTGCAACCGCAATGTCTCTCGCGACAGAAGAGCATAATGAAAAATGAATATTGAAATGAAAAAGAATATATTGGCTATTGCAGCTGCAATTATGGTGGCGGGTACGATTACTGTCGTTGCCTGCAACAAGGACAGCGACATGAATCAGATTGTCAATCCCTCGTATGTGTCTGCCAAAGGAGGCTCAACTTTGAATCAACTTCGTAACGTCATGGTAGCCTACTATGCCGCTTGTGACAGCGCCTATCAGGCCGATTCGGCAACATTCCTTTCAGTCTGTGCCAACAATGACACAATTAACTTCTTGAAGGTTACAGGTATATCTTCTGAATTGATCTCTGCTTATCAATCATTTGCCTTGACCGAAAACGAAGATTACATCAGAGACCATCCCGGTTTCATAAAAGAGGTCTCTCCGTGTTCCGATTGTCAGGAGTACGCACTTCTTCGTCTTGGTAATCTCGCATCAGTAACCAATGGACATCTAACTGCTCTCATCCCCGAAAGCTCTGTCGATATTAATCGGGATCAACTTAACCGTATTATATATGCTTGTCGTTGTGATGATTCGCATATCATGGTTGCCTGTATTAGTTCAAGCCTCAGTTATATGGCGAACCAACAACTATCGTCAATGCTAAATGTATTTTGGCAACACTGCGATTATGCATATGTCAACTCTCCCGCACTTCTAAAAAATGCTTGTGAAAAAGAAAATTTCACTCAATTCTATAGTGTCACAAATCTTTCACAAGATTTCTTTGATGTATTAATTGGGTTAGCAAACCTCTCCTATTTTGAATTTATACAAAACAATCCGAATTATGAGTTTAAGGGAGACACATGTAGCACATGTTTGCAGTCATCTCTCCCAGAAATATGGTATCATATCGCTGATATTCATAACGTATCCGCCGAAATTACGAAATACGCTCCAGACTATTTTGATACGGTTGTATATATGCTCCCTCCAATTGATCCCTGTATTAGATGGTGCACACAAGTACAACCCCGCAATTATGATCGTGAGAAATGGTGTTACTTAAATTGTACAATGGAAACAAACCTCCTGAAGATACAGCAGGTACTCATGATGTTTGAATATGATGCAAATCATTAACAGCAAACAATTTCTGGAGCGATGAAACCCAATCTTTCTTTACTATGTTCAATAGTAATTCTCGGATCAAGTCTTATCTCCTGTACAAAAGGGGCATCTGATGATGCCCCCATTTTAAACGGCGATAAAATAAACATTGAGATTTCTGGCATAAAACACGAAATGGTTTTGGTGAAAGCAGGTTCTTTTACAATGGGCGCCATAAATGGTGATACTCTGGCTGCCAATACCGAAACCCCGGCCCATCAGGTGACACTGTCACAAGATTATTATATTGGCACCACAGAAGTGACACAAAAATTATATGAAGCTGTTATGGGAGAGAACCCGAGTCATTTCAAAGGTGCAACGCTACCCGTGGATGGCGTTTCATATAGTAAAGCGCTATCTTTCTGTGCTAGATTGTCCGAACTGACAGACATGACATTCTCTCTCCCGACCGAGGCACAATGGGAATACGCTGCGCGTGGTGGTCATAAAACACCTTTAGAGCCCAACCTTTATGCAGGTTCCAACGATATAGAGTCTGTAGCTTGGTACTGGGGCAATTCACAACATATTCCTGATAGTGGAAGTACCTACCCAGTAGCCATGAAACAACCTAATTCACTCGGCATATATGACATGAGCGGTAATGTTTGGGAGTGGTGTCTTGATTGGTCCGGCTACTATAATGCAGACCCAGAAATCGATCCCGTAGGACCTACAAATGGGCAATATCGCGTGTTGCGAGGAGGAAGCTGGTACAACTACGCATGGCGTTGTCGCGTAACATACCGCTATAACAATTATCCTGAAGGTGATGATTATGTCCATGTAATAGGTTTCCGTATAGTTGCTTTGAAAAATAATAATAAAACTGTATCAAGATGAAATATAAATTTTCTCACAGACTATTTGCAGCCTTACTAATGATGTTGGTGACAGCGGTCATTGTTTCTTGCGAAAAGAGAGAAGATAATCCAATGGGTGGAATTCCGCAAAACCCAGCACAATCCTTACAAGAGCAGTTTACTCTTTCTGGTACTGCATGGATTTCTATTAATGATGAGTGGTGGACGCCACAGATGCACGTGGTTGACACAAGTATCTGGAGTTTTATTACTGATAGTACAGGCACTATTTATGAGCATTATATCTATAATAACGATGATCCTTATGGTGGAGAGCTAACCCCTATGACATATACTTTTGACACGATGACAATGACCGGTATATTATTCGGATATAGAAACATGGATGGGTCTATAGATCCTGTATATTTTACCTATCACAAAGAAGATTCCACATTAACTTATGGAGAACAGCCCCGAATCTACCATCTTATTAAATAAGCAAAACGAAGATTATCTATTGAAATGAAAAACATCAGCCTTATCACCACCAAGGGCGAAATTAACGTCATGCTTGACATCACCGGCCACGAGGGATATTACATGATGTTTTCTCATTTGTATATGTAAAGAGACTCATGTCTCTACATTTGGCCATGTACCTCTTGTACCAAGCAAGGCTACTTGGCCTTTGTTTTATCTGTAGTGGCTCTCTTTTTATAGTCTAGCTGGCGACTCGATGCACGACATGATTATCCCTCACGTCCTGTGTCGTTACTACACATCGGGGAAACGGCACTGAACATGGAAGCATCATAGGGGATCCCTATCCCCACCACGTACGCAGGCAGAATTTGAGTAAAGGATGATTAAAAGGGGAGTAAATGGGGAGTAAAACCTATAAACATACAATTTGATTTTGCCATATCGCTCAACTTTCGTATCTTTCACTTCGTGTTAGATACTCCATTTCGGATATTTCAAAATAAATTTTGCCATATCACTCAACTTTCGTATCTTTGCATTTTGAAAATAGGACAAGCAATGACTTCTAACTTTGTAGACTACGTCAAGATACTGGTGCGGAGCGGCAAGGGCGGCGCGGGAAGTGCGCACCTGCTGCGGGTGAAATACAACGCCAAGGCGGGTCCCGACGGCGGCGACGGCGGCCGCGGCGGCCACGTCATCCTGCGCGGCACCACGCAGCGGTGGACCCTGCTGCACCTGAAGTACACCAAGCACGTCTTCGCCGAGGACGGCCAGAACGGCGGCGAGAACCTATGCACCGGCCGCACGGGCAAGGACCAGATACTGGAAGTGCCGCTGGGCTGCGTCTGCCGCGACGCCGAGACGGGCGAACCCCTCGGCGAGGTGACCGAGGAGGGCCAGGAGCTCATTATCGCCAAGGGCGGCCGCGGCGGCCTGGGCAACGACCACTTCAAGAGCGCCACCAACCAGACGCCCCGCTACGCCCAGCCCGGCGAGCCCACCGAGGAGCGCTGGGTGATCATAGAGCTGAAGGTGTTGGCCGACGTGGGCCTGGTGGGCTTCCCCAACGCGGGCAAGAGCACCCTGCTGAGCGTCGTCAGCGCCGCCAAACCCGAGATAGCCAACTACCCCTTCACCACCCTGGTGCCCAACCTGGGCATCGTGAAATACCGCGACGACCAGTCGTTCTGCATCGCCGACATCCCCGGCATCATCGAGGGTGCCGCCGAGGGCAAGGGCCTCGGCCTGCGCTTCCTGCGCCACATCGAGCGCAACTCCATCCTGCTCTTCATGGTCAGCTGCGAACAGCTGGAGATTGCCAAAGAGTACCACGTGCTGCTCGACGAGCTGAAGAAATACAACCCCGAGCTGCTGGACAAGCAGCGCCTGCTGGCCGTCACCAAGTGCGACATGCTCGACGAAGACATGCAGAAACAGCTGAAGCGCCACCTGCCCAAGGGGATTGAATGTATATTCATCAGCGCCGTCAGCGGGCAGAATATTCAGGAACTTAAAGATGCAATTTTCAGAAAGTTGACTGCCCATGATTAAAGCATTGAACAACCTCGACACTCAACTGTTCTACCTCATCAACCACCACCATTGCACGGCGATGGACTGGGTGATGTGGGTGCTGAGCAGCCGATGGAGCTGGCTGGTGGTCATCGTGGCGGGTTTCGGCCTGACAACCCTGGTGCGCGAACCCCGCAAATGGTGGCTCGTACTGGCCGGCATCGGGCTGTGCTTCCTGCTGGCCGACCAAGGATCGGTTCAGCTCTTCAAAAACACCGTCTGCCGCCTGCGTCCATGCCATGCGCTGCCCGACGTGCACATGTTCCGCGAAGGCTGCGGAGGCCTCTACGGATTCATCTCCTCGCATGCCGCCAACGCCTTCGCCATAGCCACCTTCTTCTTCCTCCGCTACCGCCGCTGGCCCGGCATGGAGAAAGGAAAGGCGCTGATTGTGCCCATCTTCTTTGCGGCATGGGCCGTGCTGACCAGCTACAGCCGCGCCTACCTGGGCAAGCACTACCCCGGCGACCTGCTGTGCGGCGCCCTCTTCGGCATACTGGTTGGCATTTTAATCAACCTGTTTATCAACTGGATAGAAAAAAAGTTACAAAAAAACGAAACAAAAAAATGAATCTTTCGTTTTATATGACGTGCTTGCTTATTTCTATCTTTGATAGAGAAAGAAATGTGTTATTAGAGCGCCTTGCCACCTCTGGCAGGGCGCTTGTTTTGTTTTCTGACAAATGACAATACTGGACATACTACTGCTTATCCCCATCGGCTGGCTGGTCTTCGTGGGCTGGAAGAAAGGCATCATCCGCGAAGCCGCCACCCTGGCCGGCATCGTGGCGGGCATCTGGGCCGCCGTGCACCTGTCGCAACTCGTGGCAACCCTCCTGGGCCTCACCGGCGAAAGCGCCATCCTTATCGCCTTCTTCATCACCTTCGTCGGGGCGCTGGCGCTGACCTACCTGCTTGGCCGCGGAATCGAACGGATGGTGAAATCGGCCCACCTCTCCCTGGCCAACAAGGTGGTCGGCGCCGCCCTCGGCATGGCCAAGGCGCTGTGCATCCTTGCCGTCATCCTCAACGGCATCGTGCTCCTCGACAAGCAGGAGCAGCTCATCACCCCCAAGACCAAAACCGACAGTTTCCTCTACAAACCGGTCTACTCCACCGGCAACCTCCTCATCTCCTCGCTGAAGGATTTCATCGAGGAACACCAGGACCTGCCATCGAAAATCGTCGGTGGCGGAAAGGAGGGCGAATGATTCTTGCCCCGATGCAAGGCCTCACCGAGGTGATGTTCCGCCGTGTGTACGAAGAGTGTTTCCCCGGCGCCATCGCCCTGGCCGTGTCGCCGTTCCTCTCGCTCACCCACGGCAACCTGGCCGACGCCTGGGACAAGATTGAGGACGTGCTGCCGGAGAACAACGCCGGTTCCATCCCCGTCATACCGCAGATCCTCGGCAAGGAACCCGACGAATTCATCGCCTTGGGCAACCGCCTCTTCGATTTGGGCTACAACGAGTTGAACTGGAACATGGGCTGCCCCATGCGCAAGGTGGCGGCCAAGCACCGCGGCAGCGGCATACTGCCCTACCCCGACGAGGTGCGCACCATCCTCGACGCCGTGCTGCCCCAGCTGAAACCCCGCCTCAGCGTCAAGGTGCGCCTCGGACTGAAGAGCACCGACGACATCTTCCGCCTCATCCCCGTCCTCAACGATTACCCGCTGGCCAGCGTAACGGTACACCCCCGGCTGGGACGGCAGCAATACAACGGCCACCCCGACATGGAAACATTCTCGCAGGTGCTGCCGCTGCTCAAGGCCCCAGTCATCTACAACGGCGACATCCTCACCGGCGCCGACGCCCGGAGCATCCGCCTGCGCTACCCACAGGTGGCCGACCTCATGGTGGGCCGCGGAGTCCTCTACCGCCCCACCCTGCCCCTCGACATCGACAACCCCGACCGCGACACTGGAAACGACCTGCGCCTCGCCGCGCACTTCATCGAACGCCTGGTGCAGGAAATTCTTTCAACAATGCCCACCGACCAGGCACGCATACGGAAAATAAAAGAATACTGGTGCCTCGTATGGAAGTCGCTACCCATCAGCGAGATGCAGGCCCGGCAGGTGCTCCATCAGGAGAAACTGACAATTGTTGAAAAAATGATTTGCGATTTGCTACAATAAAAATGACTTTTTTACGTAATATAGAGCGATGAAAAACATATACACATACTGCCTACTGGCCCTGCTGCCCCTGCTGACCGCCGCCTGCGGCCAGCGCGAAGTGACCGACGACATGGCCGACAGCGTCAAACTGCAGCTGCTGGACATCAACATCGAACGCGACCCCGACAACCCCGAGCTCCTTGCCGCCCGCGCCCGAGTGCTCCTCAACCTGCAGCGACTACAGGAAGCGAATTATGATATCACTCGTGCATTGAAAGAAAACCCGGAAAACTTGGAGTATTTACTTCTGAAATCGGATATTTCGTTCGCTAATGGCAATATAGAAGAAAGCTATCGCACACTTGAAGATGCCGAGCGACTGTATTCCGACAACCAAGAAGTTCAATTAAAGTTAGGGGAGATTACGTTTTATAGCCGTGATTATGACCGATCACTCCGTTATCTATCCAACGTTACAGAACGCGATGGAAACAACCGTACAGCCCTTTTCATGAAAGGATTCATTTACAAAGAGAAAGGTGATACCGCCAGTGCTGTACAACTTTTCCGCCGTGTTTGCGATAAATTCCCCGATTATAGCCCTGCATTTGAACAGCTTGGTGTGCTCTATGCATCCGTCAATAATCCCATGGCTGTGGAATACCTGACAACAGCACTCAACCTTGATCCATCCAACACAAATACTATGTATGCATTGGCACTCTACTATCAGGATCGTCAAGATTTTGAGCAAGCTGAGTCTTTATACCACCAGATTCTCGACATTAATTCCAATAGCACCGATGCCTGGCACAACCTTGGATATATGGAACTTTTTTACTACAAAGACTATCCTCGCGCTATCGAATATTTCACAAAGGCCATTGAAAGCAATAGCCAATATATTGAAGCCTATGCCAACCGCGGATGTGCATACGAACTCAATGGCGAAACAACAAAAGCTCGAGCTGACTTTGAGAATGCACTTTCTATCAATGCCACTTACCAGCCGGCACTTGAGGGCTTAAAACGAATCAAATAACAAAAAAACAATATAATACCCATAATTATGAGCACATTAAAAGGACGCAACCTTATCTCCATCACCGACTTCTCAAAGGAAGAATATATCCAGGTGCTGGACATTGCCGAAGGATTCGAGCAGAATCCCAAACAGAAAATCCTTAGTGACAAGGTGGTGGCCACGCTCTTCTTCGAGCCTTCCACACGCACACGCCTGAGCTTCGAGAGCGCTGCCAACCAACTCGGTGCACGAATCATCGGTTTCAGTGATCCGGGTGGCACCAGCGTCCAGAAAGGCGAATCGCTGCATGACACCATCGTCATGGTCTCTTCCTATAGCGACCTCATCGTCATGCGAAACCCCAAAGAGGGCTCTTCCCGCTATGCTTCCGAGGTGGCCTCGGTTCCTGTCATCAATGCAGGCGATGGCGCCAATCAGCATCCTACACAGTGCATGCTCGACCTTTACAGCATCCGCAAAACACAGGGTACTCTCGAGAACCTGAACATAGCCATGGTTGGCGATCTTAAATATGGACGCACCGTCCATTCGTTGACGCAGGCCATGTGCAACTTCGGCGCCACATTCCACTTTGTATCACCGCAGGAATTGAAGATGCCAAGCAGTGTGAAAATGAGCGTTAAAAATGCCGGTCTAAAATATTACCAGTATACCGACCTTCGTGACGTCATTCCCACCGCCGATATCATCTACATGACTCGTGTGCAACGTGAGCGTTTCCCGGATCCCATGGAGTACGAACGCGTGAAAGACAGCTGCATTCTTACGGCCGATATGCTCAAAGGATGCAAGGACAACATGCGCATCCTCCACCCCCTGCCCCGTGTCAATGAAATTACCACTGATGTCGACTCCACTCCTTATGCTTATTACTTCCAGCAAGCCCAGAATGGAGTCTATGTCCGTCAGGCTCTTATGGCCGCCATTCTCGGTGTTAGATAATTTTAATCTTTAAACTTTTAAAACAATGGAAAACAAAAAAGAAATGGTCGTCAGCGCCATCGAGAACGGCACCGTTATCGACCACATAGCCACCGAATCGGTTTATCAGGTCATCCGCATCCTTGGCCTTGAAAAATATAAAGACGAAGTCCTCATCGGCAACTACCTCAGCAGCGAGAAACTTGGCCGCAAGGGCATCATCAAAATCAAAAACAAACACTTCTCCGTCGAGGAGGTTAGCAAGATAGCCCTCGTGGCCCCCTTCGCCTCCATCATCGATATCGAGAACTACAAGGTTGTGAAGAAATTTAAGGCCGAAATCCCCGACCATATCGAGAACTTTGTCCGCTGCGCTAACCCCAAGTGCATCACCAACGCTGAGGTGGTGCCCACCAAGTTCGACGTTGTCGACAAAGAGAACCTCAAGCTTCGCTGCCACTACTGCGAGAAGTTCACCACCAAGGAAACAATGAAGTTCACTGAGTAATGAAACGCTACTTTATTTTCCTTGTCGCCATGGCATTAATATTGGCAATGGCTTCTTTCGTGGTCATGTGGACCGCCCCAGAGGCTTTTTTGCCTGTCATGCCCATGCTGGCACTCTATTTCGCTGTGATAACCGGTGCGCAACACTACATTGTACTGAAGAGCATGTATCAGTCGCCGAGACGCTTTGTACAGGTCTTTTTGGCCACCACTGTTGCAACCCTCTTCATCCATCTCGTAGTTTTTGCCATTTACCTTTTCACCCATACGGTGCATGCCAAGCTCTTTTCCATTGCCTTCTGCATCGGTTTCGCCGTCATGATGGTTTTCGAAACAAGTGCCATGGTGATCACCATCAGCAAGGAAAGAAAGAAGCATCAGAATGGACACCATTCAGAAACATAATTAATGAACATATAATTAAAAATTAAACAACATGAAACGTTTAGCAATATTTTTCGTATGTGTAGCCTCTTTGGCAATGGCTTCTTGCAGCACGCTGAGTGCTGGAGCACAGAATACCGCCGCACAAGCTCTTGGGCAAACTTGCGGTTCGGCAGTCCTTGGCCTTTACAATTCCTATAAGAGCAGTGGTACCATCGACCTCACCAATGCCAATAATTTGACCAACGCACTTGCCCTGGCTACCTGCTACACACAGCTGCGTCAAAACAAGGACAACCAAACCTATCGCAATGCCTTCACCAGCGGACTTATCCTTGCCTCTGCAGGACTCATCACCAACCAGAATGCAGGCAGCTTCGTCAACACTCTGCTGGGCACCCAACAGCTTGCCAATGTGAATCAAAACAGTTCCTCTACTCAGGTTGCAAGTAGTCAACCTGCTGTTCTTAGTCTCGTTAGAACACTCGACAAATGAACACCGAAGCATTGGATAATATGAAAGCGCGGCGCAGTTGCCGCGCTTTCTTGTCAGAGATACCCGAGCACCGACTTATTGCAGCCGTCTGCGAGGCCGGCACTTGGGCTCCCACGGGACACGGAAAACAGAGCCCAATCATCTTGGCTGTGACCAATCGTGCATTGCGCGACCGCCTGTCGAAAATGAACGCTCGCATCTGGAACAATCTGAAACAAGCACGTGGCGAAAAACTTGCCCCTGAAACCTTCGACCCATTCTACGGTGCTCCTGTAGTGCTCGTTGTGTTGGCAGACCGCAAGGTGCCGACCTATCTATATGACGGATGCTCCGTCATCACAAATCTGGCCAATGCTGCTGCTGCCGTAGGACTTGCCTCCTGCTGGATACATCGCGCCAAAGAAGAATTCGACAGCCCTGAGGGCAAGCAAATTCTCAAGGAACTCGGCATCGAAGGCGACTACGAGGGCATTGATCATCTTGTTCTGGGTTATCCCGCCAAGGATATCCCCACTCCCCTGCCCCGTAAGGCCGACTATATACACTGGATAGAATAATCCCGCACGACAATTAAAAAGCCCACCGCCATAGCGGTGGGCTTTTTTTGTTTATATGCATTCCGATTAGTGCAGGAAGGCCAGCAGGATACCGGCAGCCACAGCGCTTCCCACAACGCCGGCCACATTGGGACCCATGGCGTGCTGCAGGAGGTAGTTGGTCTTGTCGTATTCCAGACCCACATTGTTCGACACGCGGGCGGCGTCGGGCACAGCACTGACGCCGGAGTTGCCGATGAGGGGGTTGATCTTGTTGCCTTCCTTTAAGAAGAGGTTCATAATCTTCACGAAGAGCACACCGAAGAAGGTGGCCACGATGAACGAACCGGCACCGAGGGCGAAGATCATCACGCTCTTGCCGCTCAGGAACACCGAAGCCTGGGTCGAAGCACCCACGGTGATACCGATGAGCAGCGTGCAGATATTGACGATGGCGTTGGAGGCCACATCGCTGAGGCGTTTGGTGACGCCGCACTCTTTCAACAGGTTGCCGAAGAAGAGCATACCCAGCAGGGGCAGACCGCTCGGCACGATGAAGGCGCAGAACAGCAGACCAATGATGGGGAAGGTGATCTTCTCCAGCTTGGAGACCTGGCGCGGAGGTTTCATGCGGATGGTGCGCTCCTTCTGGGTGGTGAGCATGCGCATGATGGGCGGCTGGATGACGGGCACAAGAGCCATGTAGCTATAGGCCGACACGGCGATGGCGCCCATCAGCTCGGGAGCCAACTGGCTGGAAATGAAGATAGCCGTCGGGCCGTCGGCACCGCCGATGATACCGATGGCACCAGCCTCGTTGGGCATGAAGCCCAGAGCCAAAGCACCCATATAGGCGGCAAAGATACCCACCTGGGCGGCGGCACCGATAAGCATCAGTTTGGGGTTCGACAGCAGCGCCGAGAAGTCCGTCATGGCACCTATGCCTAAGAATATCAAGGGTGGATACCATCCGTTCTGCACTCCGTGGTAGAGAATGTTGAGCACCGACCCTTGTTCGTAGATGCCAATCTTCAATCCGGGATAGAACGGGATGTTGCCGATGAGCATACCGAATCCGATAGGCACCAGCAGAAGAGGTTCAAACTCGTACTTGATGCCCAGGAAGATGAACACCAAGCCGATCAAAATCATGGCTATGTGGCCCCAGGTCACATTGGCGAAGCCGGTGTATTCCAGAAACTGGACCAGCTGCGTCGACATGAACTCCATGAAGCCACCTGTTGCTAAACTAATCATTTTTCTTTTTAGTTTTTAGTTTTTAGTTTTAGTTTTAAGTTCTTGCGTTCGCTTATAACTTAAACTGACAACTTAAACTGTTTATTATCCAATAACAACCAGCACATCGCCCTCGAGGACGCTGTCGCCCTTGCGGACTTTGACTTCCTTGACGGTGCCGTCGCAGTCGGCCTCGATGTTGTTCTCCATCTTCATGGCCTCGAGCAGGACAACAGTCTGGCCGCTCTTCACGGTGTCGCCGACGTTGACATAGACATCGAGGATGGTGCCGGGCAGCGGTGTGGTCACCTTGTTGCCGGCAGCGGGAGCGTTGCTCTTCTGCACGGCGCCGCCGGCGGCGGGAGCCACCTGGGCCGTCGGGGCAGCGGCGGGACGGGCCACGGGTTTCCTGGTGGGCTTCATTTCCTGGTCCACGGTCACCACATAGTCGGTGCCGTTGACGTTGAGCTTTATTTCCTGGCCTTCGACCTCGTTGATGTCAACATTGTAGTCGTTGCCGTTTATCTTGAGCTTGTAATTTTTCATTGCTACTTTCTGTTATTAAAATATTGATTCATATTATAGAACTTGGCGTTCCAGGGCGTCCACTCGCGCTCCACCTTCTGGATGGTGATGACAGTTTCCTCCTCGTCGTGGAGTTCGTCGTTGTAGAGGTGGATGGCGGCGGCGATGGCGGCATAGACTTCCTGGTCGTCGACGGCAGAAGAACCGTCGGACACGGGCTTGATGGTCTTCTTCTTGTCGTCCTTCTTCTTGTCTTCGCCCAGGCCTTTCATCAGCTTGCCGCTACCCTGCAGAATGAGGGCAATGCAAATCAAGGCGAGGAACACCACAGCAATAGCCACGGCTGCCAGGCCAACGCCGATGGGGTCGGAGTGCTTGATCTTCTCGCTCTGCTTGAAGACGCGGTAGTGCTGGCTGAGGGCCTCGCCGTTGGCGAAGTTCTCCAGGCCGCCGTGCAGCGAGATGACGTTGATGTCGTAGCCGAAGGGGTTGCGACCGACGACGAACATCTGGCCGTGCTCGAAGTGCATGGCATACATGGGGCTGCGGAAGTCGCGGCGGGCCACAACGTTCATCTCCTGGTCCAGCAGGGCCACGTAGGCGGTGTCGTTGACGGCCGAAGCCAGCACAACGACGTATTTGCCCATGGCGCCGACGCTGACGGGACGAAGGATGTTCTTCAGGTCGTGGCGTTTGTAGATATTGTCGGTTTGGTAGCTACCGACGGTGTCGAGCTTTTCGCCCACCATCTTGACGAGGTGCACGGAGCATTCGATACTGTCGATGGCTATGAATGCACGCATCTGGGGTGCAAAGCAGATCTTTACGCTCTGGAAGTCCACCGTGGGAACCATGCCGTGCATCATGCAGCCCTCGTGGGGCTGCTGCCCGGGGCGGGGTTCGGCAGGGGCGGTTGCTCCGGCAACAGCGTCGGGACGCGGGCCACCCTCGTTGGAATGTCCCTGCGCCGATACGCCGAGCATGGCGAAGCAGAACAGACCTGCTATCAGCATTTTCTTAATGGTACTCATTGTTTTTCTTTTATTGCAACATCAAAAAAAGGTTGAAAGGTTTAAGGTTTAAGGTTTTGGGTTCGCGATGGAACCTAAAAACCTTAAACCGAAAAACACTTTACTGGGCTTTCTCGCACTTCTTGTCGCACTGTTTCTCGCAACCCTGGCCCTCGGCCTTCTTGCAGCACTGCTTCTCGCAGGCCTGGCCTTCGACGGCCTCGCCCTGCTTGCAGCAAGCGGCGGTGTCGCCCTCGCAGTGCTTGTCGCACTGTTTGTCGCACTGCTCGGTGGCAGCGGCCTCAACGGCGGCGGTGTCGGTAGCCTCGGCGGGCTGGTTGTTGTTTCCACAGGCGGTCATGGCGAACATGGCCATGGCGGCAACGGCGGTCAAAAGAACTTTCTTCATTTTTTTTGATGTTTTAAATATTGGTTAAAAAATAATGTATTTTATAATACTCTTAACTCCTAACTCTTAACTGTTTAGAGCGGCAGGTTGCAGTGCTTCTTCATGGGCAGGGTGTCCTTCTTGGTCTGGAGGGCCTGGAGGGCACGGATGACACGGAAGCGGGTGTTGCGCGGCTCGATGACATCGTCGATGTAGCCGTATTTGGCGGCGTTGTAGGGGTTGGCGAAGAGGTCGTTGTACTCCTTCTCCTTCTCGGCGATGAACTTGGCCTTCTCCTCGGCATCGGTGATTTCCTTCAGGGCGCGGCCGTGCAGCACCTCGGTGGCGCCGCTGGCACCCATGACGGCAATCTGGGCCGTGGGCCAGGCATAGTTGATGTCGCTGCGCAGCTGTTTGCAGCTCATGACGATGTGGGCGCCGCCGTAGCTCTTGCGGAGGGTGACGGTGACCTTGGGCACCGTGGCCTCACCATAGGCGAAGAGCATCTTGGCACCGTGGTTGATGACGCCGTTGTACTCCTGGCCGGTGCCGGGCAGGAAGCCGGGCACGTCGACGAGGGTCACGAGGGGGATGTTAAAGGCGTCGCAGAAGCGCACGAAGCGGGCGCCCTTGCGCGAAGCGTTGCAGTCGAGCACGCCGGCCATGGCCTTGGGCTGGTTGGCGACGACGCCGACGCTCATGCCGCCCATGCGGGCGAAGCCAACCACGAGGTTCTGGGCAAACTTCTCATGCACCTCGAGGAACTTGCCGTCGTCCACAATGGCGTGGATAACCTCCTTGACGTCGTAGGCCTGGTTGGGATTGTCGGGGATGATGGTGTTGAGGCTGTCCTCCAAGCGGTCGATGGGGTCCTCGGTGGGAACGAAGGGGGCCTCTTCGAAGTTGTTGCTGGGGATGTAGCCCACGAGGTCGCGGATGAGCTGCAGGGTGGCCTCCTCGGTCTCGCCGACGAAGTGGGCCACGCCGCTCTTGGTGGCGTGCACCATGGCGCCGCCGAGCTTGTCGACGGTGACGTCCTCGCCCGTGACGGTCTTCACCACTTTCGGGCCGGTGAGGAACATATAGCTGTTCTCCTTGGACATGAGGATGAAGTCGGTCAGAGCGGGGCTGTACACAGAGCCGCCGGCGCAGGGGCCGAAGATGGCGCTGATCTGCGGCACCACACCACTGGCCAGGATATTGCGCTCGAAGATCTCGGCGAAGCCGGCCAAAGCGTTGATGCCCTCCTGGATGCGTGCTCCGCCGGAGTCGTTGAGTCCGATGACGGGTGCGCCGACCTTCATGGCCTGGTCCATGATCTTGCAGATCTTCAGGGCCATGGTCTCGCTGAGCGAGCCACCGAGAACCGTGAAGTCCTGTGCGAAGACGTAGACCATGCGGCCGTTGATGGTGCCGTAGCCAGTGACGACGCCGTCGCCGAGGTAGGACTTCTTCTGCATGTCGAAGTTGGTGCAGCGGTGGGTGACAAACATGTCGAACTCCTCGAAGGAACCCTCGTCGAGCAGGAGGGCGATGCGTTCGCGGGCCGTCAGTTTGCCCGACTCGTGCTGCTTGTCGATGCCTTTCTGGCCTCCGCCCATGCGGGCTTCGCCACGCTTGTCGAGCAGCTCTTTAATCTTCTGTTCAAAAGCCATAACTAAATTCTATTAAATTATTTTTTTGTTTTTTTTGCTTGATTGGAGCGCCGGCATCCTGCCGGCAATGAAAGTGTATTCTGTTTATTTGCAGCAGAATTCGGTCAGCACGCCCAGTGTGCTCTTCGGGTGCAGGAAGCCGATGTGGAGACCTTCGGCGCCGGGACGGCTCTGCTGGTCGATGAGGCGCATGCCCTTCTCCTTGGCCTCGTTGAGGGCCTGGTCGGTGTTCTCCATGGCGAAGGCGATGTGGTGCATGCCGCCCTTGCCGCCGTTCTTCTCGATGAAGGAAGCAATGGTGCTCTCGGGGCAGGTGGGCTCCAGCAACTCAATCTTGACGTCGCCGCAACGGAAGAAGGCGGTCTTTACTTTCTGGTCCTTGACTTCCTCGATGGCGTAGCACTTGAGACCCATAACGTCCTCCCAGTAGCGGATAGCTTCGTCGAGATTGGTAACGGCAATGCCGATGTGTTCAATGTGTGAAGGTGTCATATTTTTTGTATTTTATTATTTATTATATTATATATCCTAATATTCATACCCCTAACAATCATACCGTTAGGTGCCCTCGGACACCATGTATGAAAATGCAAATATACAAATATTTTACAACATAGACAAAAAAAAACTGCCCGACAGAAAGTTCGCCCCGCAATTTTTCCTCCTCTCCCCTCCTCCCCCAACCCGCAGCAAACCAGCACCTAAGACGAACCCCCTCTTACTCCTCTCTTTCTCTCCTCCTTACCCTCGCCTTATAAAAAATTTCTTTAGTAAGCAATAATAAGGAGAGGATAACGTTATTATAAGCAGAAAATACAAGGCATATACTACTCAGGCACTATCAATCAACCTCTTACCGCCCACATTGCAGAGACGCGGCATGACGTGTCTACACACAAAATATCAACGTATCAACAATAAAAAAATCATGGCAAAACAGACAGAAGGATTTCTCGGAGGATTCAACGGCAGGCTGGGGCCCGTGGTGGGCTACCGGTGGAAAGGCATTTGGTGCATGCGCTCGCAGTCGCGCGTGGTGAACAACCCGCGCACCGAGGCGCAGCAGGCACACCGCGCCCTCTTCAAGGCCGAGGTGCAGCTGGCCG
>Ga0256405_10004382_pt1 | contig 26532 bp, 25 predicted proteins | sample RumenRJG_02DNA_FD_189096 | JGI IMG/M metagenome (GOLD analysis project Ga0256405, IMG submission 189096) | Bovine rumen microbial communities from Lethbridge, Alberta, Canada - RJG_02 | ecosystem: Host-associated > Mammals > Digestive system > Stomach > Rumen | place: Canada: Alberta... | reverse complement strand
CGTGCTCGAGGCGGGCTTCTTCGTGGAGCATTATCCTGGCATCCAGATAGCCAGCATCGGCCCCCGCATCGTAGAGCCCCACTCTGCCAGTGAACGGGTGGAACTGAAAACCATCGGCGACATCTGGCAGGTGCTGCTGGAACTGCTCAGGCGGCTGCGATAGCCTGTCACCCTACCAAACAATTGGTATGCGAAATGCCACGTTTGGGCGATTGTGGGAGTGTCAAAAACGCCGTACCTTTGCAGTCGAATTCAAACTCAAACGATTATGGCAAAAATTTATGTAAATGGTGACGCGCAGAATGTTAATCTGCCACTCAACGTAAGTGAACTGATCAAGCAGTTGCTGGTAGAGAATCCCGAGATGGTCAGCGTACAGGTGAACGAGGAGTTCGCTGAGCGCGAGGACTGGGATAGTGTCCAGATCAAGGAAGGCGACAAGGTCGATTTCCTGTATTTCATGGGAGGAGGCGCGCGATGATTGACTTTACAGAAGAACAAATACAGCGCTATTCGCGACACATCTTGTTGCAGGATGTAGGCGTGGAGGGCCAAGAGAAGATAATGAACGCGCGTGTGCTCGTGGTGGGTGCTGGCGGCCTGGGGGCTCCCGTGTCGCTCTACCTCGCTGCGGCAGGTATTGGTACGATAGGTATTGTGGATGCCGATGTGGTCGATTTGAGCAACCTTCAGCGCCAGGTCATCCACTTCACCAAGGATGTGGGCGTGCCGAAGGTGAAGAGTGCCGAGGAGAAGATCAAGGCCATCAACCCCGACGTGAAAGTTGAAACCTACTATAAGTTTCTCGACTCGTCTAACGCACTCGATATCATCAAGGAGTACGACTTCATCGTAGACGGTACGGACAACTTCCCCGTGAAGTTCCTCATCAACGATGCGTGTGTGATGGCAGGCAAACCCTTCTCGCATGGGGGCATCCTGCGCTTCAACGGCCAGACGTTCACCCATCTGCCTGGCACAGCCTGCTACCGTTGTATGTTTAAGGAACCGCCTCCAGTGGGTGCAGTCCCGACTTGTTCCCAGGCAGGAGTCCTCGGTGCCATTGCGGGTATGCTCGGCACGATCCAAGCTGCTGAGACACTGAAGTACTTTACGGGTATTGGTGAATTGCTGACGAACCGACTGCTCACCTTTGATGCCAAGACCATGCAGTTCCGCACGGTGCCAGTCCGCCATCGTGACTCGTGCGCCATCTGCGGCACGAATCCCACCATCGACCATCTGATAGATTACGAGCAGGCCGCCTGCGACTTAAAGCATTGAACTTTTGGAACAGCGAGAGTAAAATCGAACTTGTTCGAATTTTGCCGAGTCGTGACAAAAGTCATGGAACGAAGTGACATAACATTGAACATTGAAAAAATGAAGATACCACAAGAAATCATTGATAAATTGATCAGCCAGGCCCAGCAGGACGCACCCAATGAATCGTGCGGCTATCTGCTGGGCACCAGCGGCTCTGAAGGTGATATCGTGACGGAGCACTACTGGATGGAGAACATCGACCACTCGCCGGAGCATTTCTCGTTTGCGCCAAAGGATCAGTTTGCTGCATTGCGATATGCTCGGAGTAAGGGTTTGAAGATTCTCGCCAACTGGCATAGTCACCCAGCTTCGCCCTCGCGCCCCTCGCAAGAGGATCTGCGTCTGGCCAACGACCCCACCATCCGCTACGCCATTCTCTCTCTCTTTGAGGGCGTTCACCTGAATTCCTTTAAGATTCAGAATGGCGAGATCGTGGACAAAGAGGTACATCTGTAAAAGTAGAAAGAAATAAACCACCAAGGCGAGTTCATCGAACTTTACCCCATAGTGAAAGAGGACTGAAATTCATACTTTTTTCATATCAGCCAATAATTCCGCGAAAAAAGAGGCTCACAGCCTAATACTGTGCTCTCGCCTCCGCCGCATTGCCTCTCACTGGGGTCTGGTACTGACGTAAAGTCGCTTGCGACTTTCTCGTCAGGCCCTGACCCTAGCGAGAGGCCCCGCCGCAATGCCCGCCGCAATCACCGCCGCAATGCTCCAGCGGAAGCCCCCCGCCGCAAATGATCCAAACAAAATCACCCGTCTCCGATTCCCCCTGCGCCCTCCGTTTGTCATTTTCATTTTGTCATTGTCACGATCATGCCATAAAATCCTGCCTTCATTCTTTTTTTTTGCGTAGGCAGACGAAAAATGTCCGACTCTCCCTTTAATTTTGCCCCCAGAAATTTAAAATAACAGGCAGATTATGACGTTAGATATTGTAACCAAAGGTATCCCGTTCCTTCACATGGCTATTGTTACCACAGAGTGTATAGTATAAATCCAGTCCGTGATATAAAAAAGGGAGTAAAAGTTTTGCCGGATTGAAATAAATATCTATCTTTGCAACGACAAAAATAAAATACTACAATATGAGTATCGACACATATAAATTGACAAGTATGGAAGAGCCTACCGACGAGGTTCTGTCGCAACTGATGCGTGAGGCTGCCCAAGATGCCCAAAAAGCAAACGAACAGGCTACACAACGATATTTTGAAGAACTCAGGCAGGCTGCAGCAGCTATTTAGACTATGCAACAAACTCCCCATCGTCCTGTACTTATCGTGATTGCAGGCCCAAATGGGTCTGGTAAGACTACTATCACTTCCAAAATCCTTCGACATGAGTGGCTGGAGGATGCTGTATATGTGAATCCAGACCAAGTGGCCCAAGACAAGTATGGTGATTGGAACTCAATCGAGGCTGTGACGAAAGCTGCAAATTACTGTGAAGAACTGCGCGAAGAGTGTTTGCGTCATAAACAAAGTCTGATTTTTGAAACCGTGCTGTCTTCTGAAGGCAAGGTGGATTTTATACGTCGAGCAAAGGAAGCTGGCTACTTTATTAGAGTTTTCTTTGTCTCTACAAGTCATCCTTCGATCAACTCTTCTCGTATCGCTAAACGCGTGATGCAGGGTGGACACGACGTTCCAATTCCCAAGATCATCTCCCGTTACCAGAAATCGATTCTTAATTGCAAACGAGTAGCCACTTTGGCTGATCGAATGTATGTTTATGATAACTCTATCGACGATGCAGAAGCATGTATATTGTTCCGAATGACCGATGGACAACTCGTCAAACGCTATACTGATATTATCCCCATTTGGGCTCAAACGCTCTTAGATTAACGAGATATTTCCGTTCCTATTCTTTGGAATATAGCGGGATAACAACTATCTTTGCCACATAATTGAATATGTATGTCGAAACTGAAGAAATGCCTGTATCTGATTAATCTGCTGGAGCCGATGAGCGTTAGGAATGCCATGAAGGAAATCATAGATAACATGTGTGGCATGTATGCTAGCCACAATTAAAGTTAGCATGAAAAATCCCCGTCAGAGAATTAACTCCGGCGGGGATTTACTTTAGAAGACTCTTTGTTCAGAGTATGATCGGCCCGTGCCCAAGGCACGAAGTGGTCGTGATGGCCGTCAAGAAGGCCGTGAGTGCAGCTACTATGACCTTCACTGCTACCTCAATGATGCGTTTCTTCATCCTCTACCACTGGTTTAGGGGTTCTGCGCCTTCTGCTCCGCGATCCAGTCCTCCAGCGGCGTCACCTTCTTGATGTACTGCTTCTTGCTGGGATCGGTCTCCTCCGGCGTGAGGTCTACCTTCTCCTCCACACCGTAGGTGGCCAGCGAACACATATCCTTGAAGGCCACGGACGTGATCTTGTCCTCTGCGCCTCCCTCGGGCTTGAAGCGGATGTGCACGCCCTTCACGTAAGTGTTCGCGTTCCACTTACCCTCCAGCAGGGCAGCCCTGGTGATACCCTCCTTGGTGCTCTCTACGGTGGGCACGAAGGTGCCGAGTCCGTCGATCTTGATGGGGTTACCCTGCGAGAGCAGCTCGCTGATGCAGCTTGACATCTTCATGAGCACGCCCTGGATGATGTCGCGGCCGTAGATCGAGTTGTGCTCTGCCATGTGGTTGCACAGGCCGCGCAGCGAGATGGTCTGCTTCTCTACTGCCTTCGGGTAGTACTTGCCATACCCCGGGTTGTTTGCGTTGGTGTTCTTACGAATGTTGATTTCGAATTGTGGATTTTTTACTGCCATAGGCTTTTCCTTTCTTGAATTTTTAATTAAACATAAGCTTTACTATTCTCTTTGATCCTCTTCCGAGCCTCCAGCCTGGCCACTGCTTTCTTCTCTTCCGAATCACAATGCAAAGTTACAAATAAAATTGCGCTATTCCAAACTTTACTAGAGCTCCACCCCCCCCCATGAGCCTTTTTTCCCCCGATTTTTCGATTATAAAAATCAAAAAGGGTGAAATGGTGTCAATTTCGATAATAAATATGTGGTAACATATCTGGAAGAGGCGAAAAGTTTCTCAGTAACAAACTTGAAACTTCAATAATTGAAGCGCATATTTTCTCGGTGGGTAACCCATGACCTTTCACCTTTCACCTTTCAATAAGCTATTTTTAAAAGTTCCAATAAACCTTTCAAATATAGCGTAATATTATATATAATTAAAATTATATATAATATTATATAATAATTAATATAATAGATTAAATTGAAAGTTCATCCCCTTCCCCTTCATTTTCCATTTTTATTTTCCTTATTGAAAGGTGAAAGGTGAAAGGTCAGCAAATAATCTAGCAGTGTTTTATCAATATTTTTAGTTATTTCAGAATTCATTTATAGAACGTAATCCAGTTCGTCCTATATTTATAGGAAGGTGATCTCTTACTTTCCGAAAATCGCTCAATCATCAAATAAAGCCTTCTAGTCCGTATTTCTTCAATTATCTTTTTCATATCAACCATTATTTCTAGTTCCCATATCACGCCGTGCCTCTTGTTACCTCTTCAGGAAAAGATCAATCTGTTCCCTTATCCTTTGGCAGGTTATTTTCTTTCTGTATCAGTTCACGGATAGCCCTGTCATAGTCGCTCTCATACTGCAACATTTCCAACTTGCGATACTTCTCAAACTCAGCGATTGCCTTCTTCTTCGCCTCTTCATGACTGATAGTTCCTTTACCCACCAACAACTGTCTGCCAGAGAGCGTCATCAGATTGTCGAGCTTCTGTATCCACTCCACCATCTTCATCGGAATCTGTTGCAAAGCCTGAATTTCAGCGAAGTCCAAATACTGTGATACCAATAGGTTCAAGTACGTCAGTTCTTCTTCCGTCAGATAGTTCTTCGCAATCTGCACATCCTCCTTAGTGATATAATCGCCCTTGAAGTTGGTCATGCCCACCATCGGCTTCTCTGCATCCACTCGCTCATATATCACCTCGGCTGCCGTATGCTGATGTGCAGCGTAGTGCAGTTTGTTCTGAACGGTGGCAAAGAACTTGCGAGTGAGATTGGCATTGGGATCGTAGTCGATACTTGTAATGAAGATATCTGTCACCTGCTGATACAGGTTACGCTCGCTACTGCGGATATCCCTAATGCGCTGCAGCAACTCACGAAAATATCTATTGCCTTTCCCTTTCAGCCTATCATCGTCCAACGTAAATCCCTTTTGGATAAACTCGCGCAGGCGCTGTGTCGCCCATTGACGGAAGCGAGTGGCCACCTGCGATTTTACACGATATCCAACAGCGATTATCATGTCCAGGTTGTAATGGTACATGTTTCGCTTCACACTTCTTTTACCCTCTTGGCGAACTATCAAAAAATTTTTGCGAGTTCGTTCTGGGTCTTGTTCGCCTTCAGCATAAATCTGATTAATATGGTAGCTCACATCTTGTCGAGAAGCATCAAACAACTCCATTATCTGCTCTTGAAGCAGCCACACATCCTCTCCCTCGAATCGTACATTGACACGAGCTATTCCGTTCTCATCCTGATATATCAGGAAAGCCTCATTTCTTTTCTCTATTTCGTTTGACATATAGATATAACATTTTCTCAATACTCTATTTCGATCTCATCGCCTTGATATTCTTCACAATACCACTCCCATTGGCGAATTCTTTTTTCGAGTTTTAGCTTTTCGAGTGGATTCTGAATATAGATAGCTTTTGATTTTTCATCACCATGTTTGAGCAAGCAAACATAGTAATCGTTACCGTATTGATGAGCTGCTGTGTATTCATTATTTGTAAGTGAGAATGATGAATCCGATCTCGATACTGACTTTACCTCGATATAACGCTTCCTACCGTCAGGCATGGTGCTCTCCACATCATAGCCTAAGTTTTGGGTACTTACGTCTTTGGCCTCATTACCCAAGAATCGCTCTATTTCCACACAGGCATTCTCAGCAGAACGCCATCTGGGGATGATTGGCTTTGATGCCTTGAATACAGGTTTTGATGCAAATACAGGACTTGTTTCTTCTACTACATTTTCTTCTTCGTCTTCGACTTGATTTGAGAATAAGCGGAAACTTTCTGTTTCCTTGTATTCCAATCCCAACTCCTGAGTGAATGACTTAAGACTGACATTCGACAGAGAACTATTGTTGTCATTTGCCTGCAATAGCTCATTGATATCCTCCGATGTCATATTACTCTCACTCAACGGCACAACCTCATCATTTTCGCCTTTCATCAGGATACCAGACACATCAACATCATTTTTCGATAGCAGTTTACTTCGATTGTATGCCTGAACAGTCTTCCCTAAAAGATAGGAATAGATATACTCTGGCAGTTTCTTGACTAAATCTTTGTCTTCCAACAAATCGGCAATATCCTGAGCTGAATAACATGATTCGCTATTGGAACCAATAAACTCCTCAACTCCGTTCAGGCATTCATAGACCTCTGGCGCTAAACTTTTGGCTCTAATTACATCTGACTCTTTTCTCAATATGCCAACAATACTCTCCTCAAAGCCAACAGGAAAACACTGATAATCGCCTAACTTACCTTTAGTACCATCATTGAACAATAACAACTGTCTATTTTCCAGTTCTTCTTTTAGCAATTTCTTCAATGACATATTTATCGAGCTAAACGACGAGCTGTCATTTATCGTCGCTAATAAGTTCTTGTAAATAGGACTAGGGCTGGCAAATGCTTTTTCTACTACAATTGCTATAGAAACAGCCAAAGCCTTCAATGTAGCCTGCGTAGTTTCATCCTGACGAATGTGCTTACGAGAAGGATCTGTTGAAAAGTCACCATTCAATTTGAATGGGAATGGCGTTTTGTCGTAAGTCGGAAGGAATGTATAATAGACTGCATCTTCAGGATCACAGCCAACGAACACGTCATCTTCCATTTTGAAGGCGATACAATCATCTATCAATCCCCATTTTTTCTTGTCGATGGTAATTTCCTGTCCCCAATCCTTACTGCGCCTTGCTACTCTCAGCAGTTTATCCTCACCCATACCAGATGTCTCTATCTCCTTCAGATTCTTCAAAAACAGCATCAGGTCAGAACTCAGGGATTCAATTTCCTCCCTCAACACATCCTTATTCGATGACTTGAAGATGAATATGGTAGTATAACCATTATCTTGCAATTCATTGATAATATCTTTATAAGGTGCAGCATCTACCAAGAATGGAATGCGAATGGTTGGTACATGTTCTTTGTCAACTCCCAAAGCCTCCGCTGTCTTTGCTTTTGAGAAGCTAAAAGCCGTTTCATTGGAATAGATGATGATTTCTGATGACAGGAATGATGTACTCTTGAAACCAATTCCACGATAACCAATTGTCACACCACGTTTCTTCTCACTGGCTCCAGAGCGTGAAATAGCCATAACGTCAGAATCGTTGAAAGGTCTTCCATTATTGGCGAATATCACATTACCATTCTTCTCTGTGATATACACTCGTGAAGAACGAGCATCATCTGCATTTTGAAGCAGTTCAACGATGATTCGTCCGCTATAACTTTCGCTCATATACTTCTCCATTGCTGCCATATCAGCAAGCAAGGCTGGAGAGTTTTTCGCTTCAGTGATAAACGTCGTATTAATCTTTTCAATGGTTTCTCTAATCATAATGGACTTATATATGAGTATCTTAAAGTGATAATACTTCAATTGTAAATTCCGATCTGTTTCCTGGATATTCAATCTTGTCTACACAACTTAGCAGAGCATCCTTTACTCTTTCTGTTATTCTATATTCAACATCAAAATCATCTTTGTTATTTAAAACCTCATGAATGTACTCTTTTGATATCCTTATTAATTCACCAACAGAAATAAGTCCCAAATTATCATCTTCTATATTTCCCCAAAGAATGCTGTTTGTCCAATTAATCATATACTCCACTATCTTTTGTGAAGCTTTAGGATTATCTATGAGAAATATACATGCTATTAAAGCTGGAATAAATTTATTTTCATATCGGTTATTACTTAAAAAACCTATATCATCACTATATCCCATATTGTGTGAACATTCAAACAGGATCTTTAAAATTCTCTCTTTCTGAATGATATATGGTATGATATGATGAAAAAACACTTTACACATAAGACGAGGCGATTCGTATTCCTCATATTTATAGTAAAATGCCCTAAAAACATCTCCTATGCAGTCTTTCATTTTCGTGTCATACAAATAGACTGTTATCATTCCATCATCACGAATAAACTCCCCTTCTTTTTCAAGAATATAGAGCCACATGTCCATTGCTAAATCACCGTCATATTTCTCAGTCTCGACTATACAATCAATAATAGCATTTCTTTTTGTGGCCCAAGAATCTTTTATTGTTTCAAAAGCATCAGCCAGGCTTTGTATAATAAAACTGTTGTCCATACTTAGTATTTTTAGCAATTTATGTTATTTTACATATGAAGTGCCGATAAATCACATCTATATAAACTATAACGACAAAAAAGCAATTGTACATTCAGCTCGTTCTGTCTTATCTTCTATATATCCAAGACTCCTAATTAGTGCTTCTTTTACTTCTGGACTAATGGAGTACTTGTGGTCAAAAATGTAATCATTTCTACATATATATTCAACATATTTATTGGCTCTTAATAAAAGTTTACCCATAGATACTTCACGCATTAATGTGTTTTGAGCTAATGATTTTATCATCACTTCTACAATATTTGCATTCCCTAACAACAATATACAAGCTACACATACAGATGCACGTGGAGTTAAAATTTCGTCAAATTCCATATTTGGATAGCATTTATATCCAGCGTTATATGTTTTTCCAAATATGGATTTAATTAGTTCTTCATTATTTATAAGATGAGGAACAACATGATTTAGAAATGCTTTACTTTCATTTTCCCCACTCATAGAATCTGTTTCCTCATGCTTCCTCAGGAATCTATCCAAGACATCATCAACAAGATTATTTGCATCTTCTTGATTTTCTATAGGCATATGAGTTTGAAGAATATAAAGCCACATATCCATAGATAATGAACCGTCATAAGCTTCTGTTTCAACAATGCAATTAATAATTGCTTCTTTTTTTGTATCCCATGAATCTTTTAAGACTTCAAAGGCATCTGTCAAGTTGTGTATTATAAAATTTTTGTTCATATCTTAAATAATTAAACCTATACAAAATTCAGGTGTAAACTCAATTTGTGATTGAAATATTCATCAATATCATTGCTACTTTGCCATTTCTCTGTTTCATGGAAAAAGGCTATTTCGTTGAAAGAAAAGAACTCAACCATTTTATGATCATTCATTTCTGAAATATTGTTTTTTATTAAGCATTCACTGTCTTCATCCTTCGTAAAAAAACAGATGAACTTTTTCGTATTATTTGTTTTATACAATTGTTCACTACAACGCTCTTGGAAAAATAGCCTAAAATATGGGTAGTCAATATCACCAAAACATAAACCATAAAAAATGATACACTCTGCCTTTCTCATATCATCGAGAAGATTAGAAGAATGGTATGAGTGATTAGAAGACTTTCTTAAGAATTCATACCCTCTGCGTATATTTGCTTTATCATCAATTCCTAAGATATGACTTTGTTTGGATAGTTCTCCATGAAGATATTCACAATGCGTATTGTCTGACTTACCATTCTTTGATACAATCTTGGCAAGATCGGTATAATTAAAAGAGTTAATTTTAGTATTTTTCCAAAATCCAGATAACCACCATAAAAGGTTTGAAGCTAAAGAATTTCTATTTATCTGTTTATTCTCTTCCTTTTGCAAATATTCTCCTATTCTCTTCTTTAGTAATAAAAACTGCTTTTTATCTAAAACTTTATCAAAATGTATACCACCCCCTTCATCTAAGCATGCATAGGCTCTTAAAAGGGCTTCTAAATCATACCAATTCTCTGAATTCGTTTTTTGATTTAACCACCATCCAAGTCCCTTTGAAGTATTCACAAATGGCCACTTCTTGCTATTAACAAAATCTTTATAGGAAGTTTTCCAGCCTAAATCCATATCAAAGCCATTTCCTATTATTAAAACGATGGTTTTGTCTATCATAACCGTTACCTGCTTTTGGCTACAAATTTATTGCTTATTTTTGACGCTTGCAACTTAAAACAAGAAAAAATACAGAAATCTATCAATAATTCTTCAATTTTTAATGGATTTAACACGTCTGCTTTACTTCTTCATGGTAGTCGTAGGGACAAGTGCTTGGGTATGAGGTTGCTTAACAGGCATTCCATCATCATCCAAAACTGGACGAAGATGTTTCAACTGATCGAAATTGTCTTCTGCAGCCTTTATGGCCTCTACGTATTCTGATATAAGTGGGTAGTTCATAAGCTTTCAGTCATTTGATTGCAAAGATACAACTTTTTTCTGAAACAAAAAGACTTTTATGTGAAATTATTATCCCACAAGGCTTGCGGGACTAAATCCTATATATATTAATAATGTGGTGTACGGCTATCGTGAAGGATGCGAGTTAGTTGATTATATGCAAGTAATTAGGGGGGTATAACCCAAAAAAGATTAAAACGAAAATAATAATGCCATAATTGTTTGCGGGGGTCTGATTATTTGTCTACATTTGTAGCGTGGATTCCACAACTAACATAATATGAATAAATATGACCAAAGAAACAACTGACGAGAAGGAAGCGTCAACCCCGCAGCCAAGGAGAAGGAGAAAATGGCTGCGGAATCTGAAAAACAAGACATTTGTTCTCATTATTCCCTTCGTTAAACTGATTGAAGATTATTGTATCCATTGTATGGAAAAGGATGAGGTAACAGCAATCGTCCATATGCTAGAAACAATTATACCAAGGGATGGCCCCCCGGAGATTAGGGCTTCTATCAATAGAATGAAGAAATACTGGGATGAGAAAGAATACGGTGTCAAGATTATTAGAAATGGTGACATTATACAAGGGGATAAAAACGACTTCCAAAAAGGAAGTAAGATGACAAAAATGTCTTTAAAGGATCTTTCCGAAATGAATGATCTGGTAGGACAAATCAAAGGCAACAGTAAATATGACAAGAAAAGACAGCACAAAAGGAGACCACAATGTGTTCCAGGCAGGAAGCATGATGATAAAGTTCTATCAGAATAACTATCATCACATCAAGGGCGCATGGACGGGCGAGGATGAGAGTGACTATACGGAGTATGAGGAAATCAAGGATTCGTGGACTTTAAGAAAAGGCCGAAAGGAGGAACCCAACTATTTCCAGACTGGCAGGTTCCTGAAGCGTATCCTGGATGAGGAGTGGTTTGAGGAACTACGCACGGATAAGCGGTTCACGTGTAAGTGGCGGGAACAGTTCGTGGATAATCTGATGGAGTCGGAGTGGAAGGACGTGATAGGTGAGGCTTGGATGGATAAAGACAGGCGCGAGACGCTGAAGGGATATATCGTAGGATCACTGAAGGATGCCGGCGTGATCTGCGGCAAATATGACGAGATAGCCAAGGTGATGGGGTATGAGGAGGATTACCGTACTTTCTCCAGCTATCTGGGCAGAGGGAAGAAACAGCCGTTTTTCGACTGGATCTGTGTCTACGTGAAAGGGAAGGAATAGTCTATAGGCTATGTCGGAATAGCCTATTTGCGACAGGAAATGCTTGCGACAGCGCGATTTGGTGCTGTCGCAAGTTTTTTGATGAAAAATTATTTTGGCCTTTATCCATGGGGCTTTCACACCTGTTTTGTTTGCGACAGCAAGGCGGGGTGTTTTTATTATTTGTCAGTCGCAAAATCGCATTCTAATTTTGCAACCGCAAACAAGCCAATAAGGCGGTTGCAAAAGTAAATTCACATTATTAATATTTTAAAAAGAAAAGAGAATTATGAGCAGAAAGAGAACAATTGAGATGGATGCCTACGAGTTGGCAGAGATGAAGGCTCAGGAAGAACAGATGAAGCTTAGCCTGAGTGAAATGGCTGATGAACTGGAAAACACCAAGGAGGAATTGGAGACGACGAAAGGGGAACTGAAGACCGTGACCAAGGACTTGCGTGACACCCGTGTTCTGCTGCGTTCATCCGTAGAGCTCCAGCAGCGTGCGGAGGAATCGGCAAAGATGTGCGAGGATGTGCTGAGAGGATTCCTGAACCAGTGGCTCACGGTAGAGAACCGTGCGATGGTGAAGAACATCCTGAGATTCTACCGCCCCTTCCAGCGCATCAACATGATCAACGCCGTGCTGACCTATCTGATCTTCGGCAAGAAGAAGCACATGGAGCGCGAGGTGGAGAAGACGCACTTCGAGATCATCTGCGAGCGGATTGACGATGACAGCGTCACGCTGCCCCCTCACTCGCTGATGATAAAGCTGATGAAGAGGTACGGTCTGAATGAGGCCTTAAAAGAGATCGCTCTCGATGATTAGACAATTAGAGTCCCATAACAACAACAAACACAAACAAAAGTATGGAAGAAATGTTTATTGAAAAGCCGGTAGGCAAGCCCGTGAAGAATTTCAGGGCACGCGTGAAGATGTACGACAACAACGTCGTAGTAGTGAATCCGATGGAGCCCCGTGAGAGCAATCGGAAGATGATCAAGCAGAAGGGTAAGAGCTCGTTCTACAAGAGCGAGGGGGAGAAAGAATCCTCGTATTCAATCCACATCAACGTGGATGCGAATGATCCCGATCCCGTGGCCACAATGCAGGAGGCCTTCAACGATCTCACGAAGGGAGAGCTGAAGACGGAGCCCAAGCTTCAGGTAAAGGGCAAGCTGCTCTACGACTCGGAATATCTTCAGGTGTACTTGAACAAGACCCAGAAGAACTTGGTATTCAAGACCACCCTGCCGTGCAGCCCCACGATCGAGCGTGAATTGCTTCGCCTTCAGAGCGAAATGGGTAAGGTCGTCGGCGCCTATTACTCAGAGATTATCCAAGTGTTTTGCAGCGCCAAGAAGGGGGTGAAGAAAGCCGATTCTCCTTCAGACAAAGAAATCATTGACCGCGTATAATTATGGAAAAGTTACCAATCGTATATGAATCACTTATAGGAACCTTGTTCCTTGTAAAGAATGTAGGAAGCCAGACATTGCTGATGGCTCCGAATATGAATCTGACGACATTGGATGTCGGGGACAAGAACTGGACTAATCTTGAAGAATACTTTCCTGACAATGACGGAAGTTGTTTCAATTACCTTTGTATGACAGGCGAAAAAGTTTGTTCAGAAGACCTGATTGTACCTTTTTTGAAGATGGCAGACATGAGTGAAGAAGAGGATGTCTTAAAGAATGCCCGTCAGCTTAGACATTGGGGTGTAGAGTCGGATATGGAGCCAGTGACACTCAATTTGAATCTGGTATCTGAACAAGAAAGAATTGGCCAAAAGAGTTATAAACTCTTTGGCAGTGGCGTCTGTTTGAGCAGGAATCCAACAACAGAATGCACAGCAGATGTTATCGGTTATTCCTTGCTCTATGCTGCTAAGACAGGATTCTTCCCATCGATAAAAGTCTCGATTAGAGGAATCAAAAAAGAAGATATAACTGCGGCTGAAGAAGTCTTAGAGAAGGTCTGTGAGATTGTGCAGGGTGAAGAAATCATCAAAATGGTTGATTGCGTATGAAAGAGAAGAAGCAATGTTTGCCAATCGTTGGCATGAGTGAATATGGGATGCTGGCATCCGTTATAGAAGTAGGAAAAGCTCCGTATTTCTGCCTTCCCAAACTTCCAATGGAGGAGTTTCATTCAGAATCGGCAGTATTCTTCTGCCAGCAAGGACAGAGAATCACCCCCACTGCGATGTTTGAGATCCTGATGTGGGTTTTGGAAAATGCAGTCATCGGCGGCTACATTCTTAATGTGGATGCTGCCTGCGATTTCTTGAAAGCCAATGGTATCACGATGGCTCCCGGAGATATCAATGTGGATTTTAAGGTCATCAGGTTAAAGCATGATGGTTTTATGCTGGAGAGTCAGGATGACCGTAGTATCGAGATCGGGCACTATGGTAGCCTTGAAGACATGTCGGAGGCTCTGTATCATCTCTTGTATAAGATGAATGACTGCTTTGGCGGTGGTTTGGCAGTGAGCTTTACTTTTCAGGGTGAGGATGCCAAAGAGTTCTCATATCTCTTGGAAGACCGTCATCGCCCATTATTCTTTGATTTGGCTATAGACTTTTAATCATTAATCTAAAAACCTAAAGAAATGGAATTAATTGTAACAATTACCGAGGTAGGCGCATACTCTGAGCGCCAGTATCAGAAGCAGGACGGCAGCTCTGAATACTTCAAGAGCCGTGGTATCGTGTTGAAGCATGGCGGGGATTGCATCTACGGTGAGATGACGGGAGAACTCGCCTCCAAGAACCGCGATACGCAGTTCTATCAGAATCAGATCTATGTGGTGAAAGGGTTCTGGAAGCAGCGTACTTGGGGCGACAACAATGACCGCCATGAGAATGTTTTCTACATTACTGACATACAGAGTCTGTAGCCTATGGAGATTTGCTATCAGAAGAAGAAACAAGTCATTTATTCAGAGGTCTGCCCTGAGGTAAAACTCAGGGCACTGGCCTCCAGTCCTGAGACCAAACTTTTGACGGACAGTTGCCGTCTGGCCCTGCAATATGCTGAGGAGGATCCAGCCACGATGCCCGAGTGGTTCTCGAAGCGGTTTATGAAGTTCTGCAAGGATATGACCAAGGATAAAGGTCAGGCTTTCCTGAAGAAGACCAATCAGCAGAAGCTGCTGCTCTTTGCAGATTACGAGAAGGGTGAACATCCGTTTATCAATTTCTGCGCTCGCGGCTATGATGATTCCGAAATCAAGGAAAAGAAGACGGGGAAGATGAAGAAGGGGCCCTGGCGCAAGCAGAAATATGTGCATCTGTCGGGTCTCGTGGCCATTGACATCGACCATGTGGATGATCCCAAAGCCGTCTTTGAGCGCTGGCAGAAGGAAGTGGACTTCAAGGCGCTGAAGATATACCTTATCTATGTTACGCCTCGTGGCAATGGGCTTCGTGTGGTGTTCAGGTGCGAACTTTCAAGGGGTAACCTGATCGAGAACCAGATGTGGATGTGCGAGAAGTTGGGCGTGGAGCCAGACGACAGCTGCAAGGATGCAAGTCGCGGGTACTTCCTGACCTCTACAGAGAATTTTTTGTATGACGATTTAAAACAAATGTATGCAGATGAAGCGGATGAAGAATATATTCAAAAGTATGAGCCTGAGTATCGGGCTGGTAACAGTAGTAGCACTCAGACTGGCTCTAAAGCCAATCTGCCTGCTGGACAAGGGGTTAAGGCTGTCGGGCAAGTGGATGCTCAGCCAGTGGGTGATCCGTTGAAGTGGCGCGGGTATGACATTCAGGCTATTATTGATGCTTGGAGTGCTGATCACTTCGGGAACGGTGACAAGGAGGTGTCGCGCCATGCCGCCAGCCTATCGCTCGCCAAAGACCTCTATATCATGCTTGACAGGGATGGAGCCGGGACACTGGCCCTGCTCAAAGCCCAACAGTGGGTGCAGCAGATCATCGAGGAGCGTGGTGAGGACGTGGAGCGTACGGTATCCGATGCCGCTAACTACGTGGCGGAGGCAGAAAGCCAGGCTGCCAAGAAAGGCAAGAACTGGCTGCCTCAGCCTTCGAAGGAGATGCAGGCGGCTGTGGCCAAGGTGGCAGGCAAGGATTACAAGGAGGTGGTGACGCCTGATTTCACGGACTACAGCAAGACGGATGATGCCATGCTCAAGAAACTGAATGCATGGGGCACGGAGATTGAGGGGCTGTTCTCGTACTTCCCCTTATTGAAGGATGTCTGCTACGGCCTGAAATGCAGCCAGTTTCCTGCTGCTTTGTTCGTTGCGGCTGGTGTGCTGATGACGCTGATGACACGCTGCTGGTACAGGTTCTATCACCGCCCTCAGCAGGAGCGGCGTTTGAACTGTTCGTTGTTTATCATCGGTCATCCTGCCAGCAACAAATCGATGGCAGACGATATCTATGAGGTACTTTCAGCACCCATAGAGGCTGCAGATCAGGCAGGCAAGGCTGCTTTGAACCGCTACAAGCAGGATCTGAAGAAGAAAGCTGCCAACAAGGAAGGTAAGGACAAGCCTCAGGGCATTATCCGCATCCATCCGGCGCGTACCTCTAACGGTCAGTTGATTCAGGACATGCTGAATGCGAAGGAGTCCGTCGAAGGAAAGGAGATCATGCTGCACATGTTCACTTTCGATACGGAGTTGGATAATAGCATCACGCTCCAGAAGGGCGGTTCATGGATCAACAAGCAGACGCTGGAACTGAAGGCTTTCCACAACGAGAAGGACGGACAGATGTACCAGAACTCGGATTCACCCGTGGATGAATTCAAGGTGTACTGGAACTACATCTATACGGGAACGCCCATAGCACTGAAGAAAAAGGTGAATGAGCAGAATTTCGGATCTGGTCTGTCTACGCGCCTCGCAGTAATCCCCATGCCGAAGACGAATTTCGAGATGATAGGATTCGAAGAAAAGACGGCCATAGACTGGCCGCGTCTGGAACGTATGAAAACATGGGCTTACAAGCTAGATTCCCGCTTTGGCGAACTCCCATTCTGGCCGTTAGTCAAGAAGATCTATGACTGGACGAAGGATCGCATGGCTGATTGTGCCGAAGATAATTCGGAAGCCAATGAACTGATGCTGAAGCGCGTGCCTTACCATGCCTTGAACTATGCTGCACCATTCATCGATATGCGCCACTGGGAAAGTCTGCATCAGCAGGGCAGCTATTGGACGGGCGAGTATGAGGTGGATGAAATCGACTGGAAACTATGTGAGCTTATTGCCCGCATCCAGTATGCCACGCAGCAGCATTTCTTCGGGGTATTGGCAGAAAAGTATTTCGACGACATGAATAATGACGTGCAGATCATTGGTAAACGCCACATTCAGAAGTCTGTGGATGGCTATAACCGCCTGCCGGATGTCTTTACAGCGGATGATGTGGGGAAATGTTTTGGCTATCAGAATGAATCCACCATTTATGGAAAACTGAAGAGACTGGTTGACAGTAAGATGGTTGAAGCTGCTGATGAGTATGTTGAGAACGGCAAAAGGAGAATCAGGTATCGGAAGATTCTGCAGCTGATATCGTGACCTTTCACCTTTCACCTTTCAATAAGGAAAAAAAATTTGGTATGACAAATGTAGAAATCAATAAAAGTATGAAACTCTCCGAGCACTTGGCTTCGCCGAGTGAGGCTGCGCTCAGCCATTTGAGCGAGCTCAATGGCGTTCACTTATCGCCTCACTTTTCGCTCGGGGAGTTGACGGTGACGAGTGTGAAGACTGCGGATAAGAACATCCCGAGTCATGTGGCGATTGAGAATTTGAAGCGGTTGTGCAAATGGCTGGAGCATCTGCGGGCGCAGTATAATCTGCTGTATGATGACGGGTCGCATCCGATTGTGATTAATAGCGGGTATCGCTCGGAGGAGGTGAATAGGAAGGTTGGCGGTGCGCCCAATTCAAATCATCTGACGGGGTGTGCGGCGGATATCCGGGTGTATGGCATCGAGCAGGCGATGCGGTATGCGGTGATTCTGCTGGATTATGCGGATGATTCGGATCAGGAGTTTGATGAATTGCTGATTGAGCGTTCGAAGAAGGGAACGTATTGGGTGCATTTCGCGGTTAGGGCGGAGGGGAATCGGAGGAAGGTGATGTTTTTGCAGACTTAGCATTCATTTGCGGCGGGGATTTTGTTTGGATCACTTGCGGCGGGGCCTCGCGCTAGGGTCAGGGCCTGACGAGAAAGTCGAAAACGACTTTACGTCAGTACCAGACCCCAGTGCGAGGCGGATTTACGTCAGTACCAGACCCCAGTGCGAGGCGGACTTGCGGCAGGGGGCGGAAGCGCAGTGCGAGGCGAACTTGCGGCAGGGGGCGGAAGCGCAGTGGGAGGCGGTTGTGGCGAGGGGATTTGGGTTAATACCATATTGATGGTATATAGAATGCCCCAATGGTGGGATTGTGGGGGTGCGGAAATCGCCGTACCTTTGCACCGTCGAAAAGACATAAGAATAAAACATTAGAAAAAAGACATTTAAACAGACAAACAAATGGAGATTATGAAACGAATGTGTAATATGCGAATGCGTGAGTATTGTTCTTGCTTAGGCAAGCGACACATTGTGTCGAGCGGTTGCGACATGATGGCAATGACGACGAAAGAGAGTGTAATATATATAATAGGTATAAACAAAGTAAAAAAGAAACAATATGAAACGAATAGCATTAACAATAGCAGTATTACTGAGTATCAACGTCAGCAACATTTGGGCTGAGCAGAATTCTACCAACACAAGCAGCGTACGCTATGTGAAGGCACCGCGTTTCGCCCGTCCGCTGGTAGAGAAGTGGATAACCGAATATGCAAAAACACAGCCTGGCGTAGAGTTCCAGATCGCCAAGGGCAATCAGAATCAGGGTAACATAGATCTGAATGTCGTATTCGATAATCAGGAAGCGAAGACCGAAGACTTTAGCCATACAATTGTTTATTTTGGAGAGTTCGCCGTGCTGCCTATCACAGCCAGTGGTAGTGAGGCTGCCAAAGTGCTGGAAGGCAAGCACCTGAACTCGAAGAAGCTGAAGCAGCTGTATTTCCTCAACGACGATTTCGACGAGGATGTGAAGAAGATCAAGCAGTTTGAGAACCTCGTGATCTATAGCGGCAGCAACGCCACGTCAGTCGCCGCATCGTTCGCCCACAACTTCGGCGAGGAGAGCAGCAGCTTCCGAGGCAAGCGCATCTCGGGCGACGATCTCTTCCTAAATACCGCTCTGACAAAAGATCCCCTGGGTGTATCGTTCAATGCCCTGCCGAATATCTTCGATCTGCAGAGCCGTCATATCAAGAACGAACTCACGATTATTGGTATCGATGTGAAGAAGAATCTCGAAGAAAGCTTCTCTGACAAGGCTACGCTCGATGAACTTATCACAGTTCTGGAGAATGGCAAGATATCAGAGGTGACAGTCGAGAAGATCGGCGTAAGCTATAATCAGGGTGACGATGCCATCAACCATTTCCTCGAGTGGGTGCTCGAGAATGGCACGAAGTATAATCACGAATACGGATTGTTGAATCTGGATAACAAACTGACACAGGAACAGATCGATAAGGTGAAGACCACCCTTACCGCACAAAAGTAAGAAAGGACACAGACTTATGGTGAAAAGATTGTTTATTGCAACACTCGTTGCGATCAGCCCTCTCTATGCCTTGGCGCAAGGGTTGATTACGGGACATATAAAGGATGCTCGCAATGGCGAGTCGCTGATTGGCGCTTCCGTCATCGTGAAATCAGAAAGGCTACGGGTAGGCGAGCGAAGCTCGGGAATGAAGGGACAGGGCGTAGTTACCGACTACGATGGTAACTTCTCCCTCCAGACGAAGGTAGAACCCCCATTGACGCTGAGGGTGGAGTATGTGGGTTATCGCCCGCTGGATGTGGATGTCTATGATTTCGAGGAGCCTGTAGAGATAGCGCTCATTGACAATGCCAGCAAACTGGATGAAGTGGTAGTTGTTGGCTATGGTGCCCAGAAGCGCCTGGAACTCACCAGCAGCATCTCGTCGGTAGGCGAAGAACTGCTGAAGCAGCAGAACACCTCTGTTGAGAGTGCCTTGCAGGGTGCCGTGGCTGGTCTGAACGTCACGACCACCAGCGGCCAGCCTGGTGCTGCCAGCATCATCCGCATCCGTGGCGGTAACTCTATCACGGGCGGCAACGAGCCCCTCTATGTGATTGACGGATTTATCGTCTATAACGACCCTGCCTCTACTCGTACTGGTGCAAAGGGTAATGATGCCACTCTTGATCCGTTGGCTTTCTTGAATCCGTCGGATATTGCGAGCATAGAAGTGCTGAAGGATGTGTCGGCAACGGCTATCTATGGTACGCGTGGCGCCAACGGTGTGATTATCATCACTACCAAGAAAGGTTCTCATGGCAAGAACAATATCAGTTATAATGCCAGCTTCGGCTGGAGCAAGATTGCCAAGAAACTGAAATTCCTCGATGCTTGGCAGTGGGCTGATGTGTGGAATGAACTCTATGAGAGAGGGGAACTTGGCTACGGCGTGGATCAGCCTACTGCGACCTACGATTGGCAGGATGCTGCCCTTCAGACAGGTTTCCAGCAGGAGCACCAGCTCTCTGCCGTGGGCGGTGATGAGGTGTCGCGCTACAGCGCCAGTCTCAGTTATAAGAGTCAGGATGGTATCATTCTCAATACTGGACTTAAGCGCTATGCCGGGCGCATCAACTATGAGCGCAATATCTTCAAGAACCTGCTCGTCGGTGTGAATGCCAATGCTGCCTATAATAAAGTGACAGGACAGGAGAACGTGAACAGCATGTTTGCTCCCAACAACTGGTTTGCTGCCATCTCCCACACTCCTTATGCACCTATCTACAATGCTGACGGCTCTTACAACTATGAGCCCAACCCCACCAGCGTGGATATCTATAATGGTAAGGTGGGTAACCCGATCAGCGACTTGGAGAATACGCAGACGGAGACGGAGAATACCCGCGTCATCGGTACTGGTTTCGCAGAGTATACTATCATCCCGCAGTTGAAGTTGAAGGCTAGTCTGGGTGCCGATCTCTCTAACACGCGTCAGAGTTTCTATGCGCCCTCCTATACGACGGGCGGTATTGCCAACAACGGTTATGCCTCTGTGGGTCAGACGAAAACCAACACTTGGCAGACGGAATACACCGCTACCTATAGCAATGTATTTAAGCGCGTCCATTCGCTGACAGTCCTTCTTGGTTATACTGCCCAGCAAACAGACCGCAGTAGTTTCTCCACGACAGCCCATAGCTTCAGCAATGATGCTACTGGTTACGACAACCTGAGTGCTGCCGGCACCACGCTCCCCTCGACGAGCAGCCATTATATTTCTACGCTCCAGTCTTGGATAGGTCGTGTGAACTATAGCTTTGATTCACGCTATAACCTCTCGGCAACCCTGCGCGCCGACGGTTCGAGCCGTTTCGCCAAAGACCATCGTTGGGGCTATTTCCCCTCACTGGGTGCTTCTTGGAACATCGACCGCGAGAAGTGGCTCCACCTTGGTAAGAAAGTAGACTTCATCCAGTTGCGCGCCTCTGTCGGAACGGTAGGTAATCAGGAGATCGGTGATTATCAGTTTGCCGCCAATGTGGTTCCGCGTACGGTTGTCATCAACAATCAGCTGGCTACCAGCTATGTCATTGCAAACAAGTCGAACCCAGATTTGAAATGGGAGACGACGACGTCATACAATATTGGTCTGAGCACAGGTTTCTTCCGTAACCGTCTGACAGTGACCCTCGATGCTTATTACAAGAAGACGAGCGATCTGCTGCTTGACGTGCCTGTGGAGCAGGTGACAGGTTTCTCCACCGTTCTGAAGAATGTCGGTTCTGTTACCAATAAGGGTGTTGAACTCGAAGTCGGTGGTGTACTCGTTGACAAGAAGGATCTGAAATGGAATCTCAATGCCAATATCGCCCATAACAAAAACGAGGTGACCAGTCTGGGTGATTCGGAATCGTTTATCCCCAACTTCAGCAGCGCGACGATGTCGTACTTGAATCCGCTGATCGTGAAAGTAGGTGAGCCCCTTGGCACCTTCTTCGGCTACAAGTTCAAAGGCATTATCCAGGCTGATGAGGACATTGCCAGTCTTCCTGCACAGACTCACTCGACGGTAGAACCGGGTAACCCGAAGTTCGAGGATGTCAATGGTGATGGTGTCGTGAATGAGCAGGATCGTGTGGTGCTCGGTAATATCCAGCCTAAGTTCACCTATGGTTTCAATACCAAGGTGGTCTATAAGAACTTTGATCTCTTCATCAGTGCCAATGGCAGCTATGGCAACAAGCTTTTCAATGCGCTGGCCTGCCGTCTGGATCGTGGTAACGGTTACTATTACAACCCTCTGGCAGAAGTTGCCGACCGTTGGACTCCCACCAATCCCAGCAACACCATCCAGAAGGCCAGCAGTGCTACCTCTATCTATACCGACTCGCGTTTCGTGGAGGATGCCTCATACCTGAAGATCCGCAATATCCAGTTGGGCTATACGCTGGCTGTGCCTCAGATTACGAAAGATGCCAAACTGCGTCTTTATGTATCTCTGCAGAACTTCTTCACCTTCACCAGCTACAGTGGCTATGACCCCGAGGCAAACCGCAACGGTATCGACGAGACCAGTGCCCTCTATCAGGGTGTCGACTATGGCGCATATCCCACGGCTAAGACAGTACTTGTTGGATTTAACATCACTCTATAAGCGTTATGAAAAAATATTTCTCAACATATATCCTGGCAGCAGGGCTCACACTGAGCAGTTGCGCCGACTTGGAACAAAGTTCCATCAGTTCTATCGATAAGGACAATTTCTATCAGAGTAAGGAAGACATCGAGACCTCCATCAACGGCATCTATCAGGAGTTCACTGTAGGCGGCATGTATGGTATCTGGAATAATCAGATGATCTATCTGAACGACTTGCAGACGGATTATGTAAAGGCTGGTGCCCAGACCAACTCTGCCCATATCCGTGAGGTGGCCAACTTCGCCGTGCAACCCTCGAATCTGTTCGTGGTAAATGCGTGGGAGTCTCACTATATCGGCATCAACCGTTCCAATGTGATCATCGATAAAGTGACAGCCGCTGACTGGCTCGATGAACAGTCGAAGCAGAACTACATCAACGAAGCCCGTTTCCTGCGTGGTTATCTCTATTTCAACCTCGTGCGCTACTTCGGTGGTGTGCCCATCGTACTCCACGACGGTGAGGGTGAGGGAGCACCACGAAATACGACTGACGAGGTATTCCAGCAGATCGTAGACGATTTCACAGCAGCAGAGAACCTGCCCGCCGACTATTCCAATCGCGACAGCAAAGCCTCGAGTCTGGCAGCTACGGCTTTCCTCTCGAAGGTTTATCTGGAGTGGGCACAGACCTCTACCGAGAAAGGCAAGGCCAACCAGAAAGACTACTATCAGAAGGCTGTGCAGTATGCCCAGAAGGTGATTGACTCAGGAAAGTACCGATTGCTGGATAAGTTCATCGACAACTGGTCGGTGGATAAGAAGAACGGTCCTGAACATATCTTCTCAGTGGAGCACGACCGCACCATCAACGGCAATACAACAGGCCACTGTACATTTGCCACTAACTGGGACAATGCGGAACCCGTGCTGCTGGCCACCAGCGACCAGTATTACGAAGAAATGGATCCCAACGACCAGCGTCGCGACGGCTCATGGGCCAAGCATCTGCCCAATCCGAATACGCCTGGTGTGGACTTTATCTTCACCGTACCCCGTTTCCGTAAGTATATCGACTCGCTCAACTTCGCCAACCCTGCCTCTACAGGCAATGCCGCAGGACAGTCTACCAATAGTGTCATTATCCGTTATGGCGAGGTACTGCTGATCAAGGCAGAGGCGGAAAATGAATTGAATGGTCCGACAGAGGCGGCTTACGATGCCATCAACCAGATTCGTCGTCGTGCCTATTGGAGCCCCTATCTGGAGATCCAGAATCAGCCTACCGATGGTACTACACTCGAACTGAGCGGACTGTCGCAGGAAGAGTTTCGTCAGGCAGTGCGGAAGGAACGTTGGAATGAGTTCATCCTGGAAGGACACCGCTGGTTCGACCTGAAGCGCTGGCACATCCTCGTGAAATATGTGAAGGAGCATAGTCCCGCTACGGAGTCTCTAAAGGTCAAGAACGTGTCGAAGCGCAACTACTATCTGCCATTGCCGCAGGATCAGCTCATCCTGAACCCGAATCTGGAGCAGAACTGGGGATACAGCGGTGAGACTGGCGATGGCCCCTATGATAGCAGTTTTGAGTAAGTGAGAAAGTGAAATATAATTATAAACGTTTTCAAATCAATCATTAAAATTTTTAGACAATGAAAAAGAATCAGATTTTCCGCAGTATTCTGCTGAGTGCAGTAGCTGCAACCGCTTTCAGTGCACAAGTTTCTGCACAGAGTTATGACAACTACAACAAGCGTGAGCTCCTGTTGCAAGTATTGGATCAGAGTCGCCCTAACGACTATGTGCCCGTGTTCTTCAACGTCCACTTCCCAGACAAGTTCGGCTATAAGGCCGTGAAGTCGCACATCGACTGGTTCCGCACGACGCATGTTGATTTCGTCAATGTGAAGTATGAGTTTGTTCCCCAGCAGGTGGAGATCAAGAGTGCTGCCGATTTCAAGAAGATCAAGGAGGTAACCCCTCAGGAGTGGGTGGAGCAGATTGGTGTTGTCCGCGAACTGGCTCGTGAGTTGAAGAACGAGGCATTCATCATTCCTACCGTCTATTCGCCGCTTGCACTGCTCAATCAGGCTGCCGGCACATGGAATGCCAGTGATCCGAAAGCAGCTAAGCAGCAGCTGTTCGATCTGATCAAGAAGGACCCTGAAGCCGTGAAGCCTGCACTTGAGGCACTGACCAAGAGTCTCGTCTACTATATCCGCGAAGCCCGCAAGGCTGGTGCCGATGGTTTCTACATCTCTAGTCAGGGTGGTGATATCGACTCTTTCGGCGGCAAACTCTTCCGCGACCTTATCAAGCCTTACGACAAGCAGCTGGCTGATGCAGCCAACGAGGTGGCACCTTTCAACATCCTGCACGTTTGCGAGGGTGGTGGTCATTTCTCGGCTGACTCATTTAAAGACTATCTGGATTATCCTGGCAGTGTGGTCAATGTGCCCTACCATGAATTCCAAGGCAAGTCGTTGACCACTCAGCAGGTTGCCAAACTGTTCGATCGTCCTGTCCTCGGAGGTCTGGCCCGTCAGGGAAAGCTCTATACGGGAACCTTGGAAGAGGCAAAGGCTGAGGTTGACGAGATTCTGAAGAATGCCCCAGATAACTTTATCCTCGGTGCCGATGACTCTATCCCCAACGATTCTGATCCCGAGCGCGTACGTGCCTTGGTGGACTATGTGCACTCTTGGCGCCAGACACACCAAAACTAAACTGTGTAGCTGATTAAGAATTTTCTTTCACGGCATCCTGAATGACTAATCCTGCCAGCATAAATCCGAAGATGGCAGTGATGTGAGCCAGGGTGCCGTTGATCTGGGCTTTCGAAGAGCACCATTCATGATTCAGCAGGGTAGGGTCGCCAGGCCCTATCTTTGCTTTGGGGCACATACATTGCTCCGTGCCGCAGGTGGCATTGTGGCCTTTGTTCTCTAACAGTTCATCGGAATATACACACTGGAACTTGCGCTTGGGATATTGCCCGTCGCGCTTGAAACGCTTGCGGAGAGCACGTGCCAGTGGGTCGCCCTGGACCTTCCAGAATTCGGCGGTCTTGATTCTTGTAGGGTCGAGTTTCAGGGCTGCCCCCATCGAAGAGAAGAACTTCGCCTGCGTCTGTGTCGCCATCAGGATCAGCAGTGCCTTGTCCTTCAGCGAGTCGATGGCATCGATGATGTAGTCGTAGCTCCCGATATCGAAGCTGTCGGCAGTCTCGGCTGTGAATATCTGTTGCAGGGCAGTGATCTCTGCCTGAGGGTTGATGCTGAGCAGGCGCTCCTTCAGGGCTTCTACCTTTACCTGCCCTACGGTCTTCGAGGTGGCCATCAGTTGGCGGTTGATATTGGTGATGCAGACGCGGTCTGAATCGACGATAGTGAGATGCGTGATACCTGAACGTACCAGACTCTCGGCGCACCACGAGCCAACACCGCCCACACCGAAGATGATCACACGCTTCTGCCCGATGCTGCTCATCACCTCATCGCCCAACAGAAGTTCCGCCCTGCGGAAAATTGCTTGTGTGAATGCCATATTGTCATTATTTAGGCTGCAAAGTTACGACTAATTTTAGAACTAATCGCCAATCGTATACACTTTTTTGCAAAATACCCTCATGTTGGTATTTCCTGTTCCGCTATTTGTTCGTACCTTTGCACCCGAAAACTTTAGAAACAAAAGATTATGACGAAGACGATATTATGGATAGCAGCACTCGTGGTTGGTGCGGTATTGGGACTGTTAGGGCTGCATTGGCTCGACCAGACGATGGAGTTTGTGGCAGTGGTCTACACACGGCTGTTCCAGTTGCTGGCTGTGCCG
>Ga0256405_10004378_pt1 | contig 26554 bp, 22 predicted proteins | sample RumenRJG_02DNA_FD_189096 | JGI IMG/M metagenome (GOLD analysis project Ga0256405, IMG submission 189096) | Bovine rumen microbial communities from Lethbridge, Alberta, Canada - RJG_02 | ecosystem: Host-associated > Mammals > Digestive system > Stomach > Rumen | place: Canada: Alberta... | reverse complement strand
CGGGAATAGGTTCTTACATAACAAAAGAAATCCCTAAAAAAACCAGAGATCTCTTCGACTTATTTGGCATACCTTACCCTAAGAAGCACATCAAAAATTAGAAACTATGATCTGCGGAGTTAGGGGTCAATTGGTGGAGATGGCGGGATTTGAACCCGCGTCCCAAAAGGCTAGATCTCAACGTCTACATGTTTAGTCGAATCTTTTAATCTCGTAAGCCTGACGCGGACCGACACGCTGCAGACTCACCAGACTGAATGGATTTAAGGCTACTCCTTCAGTCGAGGATTCACCCGATACAATATTGGGATCCGGAGATTCTGAACCTATTGTCAAATCCAGGCTCCGGGTAGTCCAAAAGTTTTTTAGGCTCTGACTACAGGTTTTGCTTGTCGCTGGTTATTAAGCAGCTAAAGCGTAAGATTCATCGTTTGCGATTATCTTTTTGTGGGTTTTTTAAGAGGCCACCCACGCCTCTACATGCTGTTTTGACTTCACTCTTCCAGTCGAATCCTAATCATCCCCTTTAAAGCTGTATTTAAAAACACCGTTCAAGAGGCTAACAACAAAAGCCGTCTGAACTTACTTGAGTTTAATTATAACCGTTTTGTACGGATATTCAAGGAATAGAATGCTTTTTCCGGAATATTTCATAAAACGGTCGTTCAGACTTTATCTTATGGATTTTTTCATCACTCTGGCCTGATCACGTTTCCATTCGCGTTCCTTGATTGAATCGCGTTTGTCGTGAGTCTGTTTACCTCGGGCGAGGGAAATTTCCAGTTTTACCAGTGATTTTTTCCAGTAGAGCTTCAGTGGAACGATGGTGTATCCTGCTCTTTCAACGGATCCTATGAGTTTATCAATTTCACGTCTGTTAAGAAGAAGCTTTCTTGTTCTGGTAGGATCGCAGATTACGTGAGTGCAGGCCTGATCAAGGGGAGTGATGTTTGCACCTATAAGGTATATTTCACCTTTTTTGATGGTTACGTAACCGTCAACGATGCTGGCTCTGCCGGCACGGAGTGCCTTTACCTCCCACCCCTGCAGGCTGATGCCCGCTTCGAAGTGCTGTTCCAGAAAATAATCGTGGCTGGCTCTTTTGTTTACGGCAATAACGGTTGATTTTATTGCCTGTTTGTTATTGTTACCGCTCATTGCGTGTGTCCATTTTAAAAAGATAAAAATGTCGAAATATGTATTGTTCCGCCGTACTCCGTACGGTTTACGGACCTTGTCCGCAAGTCGGAACGTAGGATGGAATCTTAAACAATTTTGTGGCGGAAAATCAAGTGTTTTCGGGGTTTTGGGATTTGGCGTGAGCACCGTATCTCCAAAGTCCGACATTGTTGAATAAATGACGCTCCGTCAAATACTTAAGTTTGACAAAGAAACAGAAAAAATATTGTATAATTGCCGAACGGTAACAGGGGTTGTGCGTAATGTTTCTGAAAAGCTCCCGTTACGGAAAATGTATAATAAAGCCTGGAGACATTGACGGAAATTCGTGCATCGGAGCAGGGTGCGGAATCCGTACGGAAGATTTTTTCCGTTTCGAAGCGGTTGCTGCGGCAGGTCTCCCACGTATGTATGGAGTCATAAAATGGTTGTTGCACTGCTGTGTGTGGTTATAGGTTTTGCTGTTCTGATATACAGTGCCCAGAAGTTCGTTGACGGAGCTTCAGGACTTGCACTGTGTCTCGGGGTTCCGGAAATTCTCATCGGCATTCTGATTATCGGTTTCGGCACCTCTGCCCCGGAAATGCTGGTGTCTGTTTTTTCGGCTCTTGACGGCAGTCCCGCACTGGCGCTCGGTAATTCCTGGGGCTCAAACATCTGTAACATTTCACTGATTCTCGGCGTTACGGCACTGCTGACCCCCGTAATAGTCAAAAGAAATCTGCAGAAAAAGGAATATCCATTACTGCTTCTGACCGTAATAATCCCTCTGGTATTTGCGGCTGACGGCATCATATCAAGAACTGAGTCGGCATTTCTTCTGGTTTTCATTTCACTGTTTGTTGCCTATACGGTTTTTGAGGGACTGAGAGCCAGAAAACAGTCCAAGGCAGTAAAGAACGGTACGGACTCCCAATCCGCTGATGAAGAACTGCAGATTGAGGAATGTTCCGAGGAGGCCAGAAGCCTGGGCCCGGTCAGGTCTGCCGTTTATACCGTTGCCGGTCTGATTTTCATGGTGCTGAGCTCTAAAATTATTGTTTACGGTGCCGTTGACATTGCCAAGCTTCTTGAAATCAGCGAGGTGGTTATCGGTCTTACCGTGGTGGCCATCGGTACCTCACTTCCTGAACTTACTGCTTCCATCATTGCCGCCAGAAAGGGCAGTAATGAACTTGCCGTCGGTAACATCATCGGTTCAAACATTTTCAACAACACGGCGGTACTGGGGCTTGCTGGCGTAATAATGCCTTACAGCGTGGACAAAATTGTTTTATACAGGGACGGCGGATTCTGTCTGCTGCTGACCCTGTCACTGATTATTTTTTCATTAAGTCTGAAATCGGATAAGGCGAGACTCGGACGCAGGATAGGTGCATTCTGGCTGACGGCCTACGTACTCTATACGGCACTGCTTATTTACATGTCGCTTAACGGAAACAGACTTCCTGAATTTCTGTCATTTCTGAACTGATCGCGGATGGCCTGAATACGAGTGTGTGTGCGACACTGCTGATTAACGTTTGAGAGGATTTCTATGACGGCGGGAACGGAAGAACGAATTACCGATAATGACTTTAAGGATTTTGAAAAATATCATTGCCGTGATATCCGTACCTATCCGAAGTTCCGGAAAAATCATGTACCGGCTCCTTTTCTGCCGATGAGCAGAAAGGAGATGGATCGTCTGGAGTGGGACAGCTGTGACATCATTATTGTTACCGGAGATGCCTATATCGATCATCCGAGCTTTTGTACTTCCATTGTCGGCAGATATCTGGAGTCCTTCGGCTTCAGGGTCGGAGTGATTTCCCAGCCTGATTGGCATTCCAAGGATGCCTTCACGGTTCTCGGCAGACCGAATCTGTTTTTCGGGGTTAATGCCGGCAACATGGATTCCATGATAAATCATTATACCGCAGACAGAAAGATTCGCACCGACGATGCCTATACACCGGGCAATGTGGCCGGAAAGAGACCTGACAGGGCCGTGACTGTCTATACCCAGAGAATAAGGGAGGCCTTCAAGGACATTCCAGTTGTGATTGGCGGTATTGAGGCTTCTCTGCGCAGACTGGCTCACTATGATTACTGGTCTGACACCGTTAAGAATTCGGTGCTTCCGGATTCAAAAGCAGATATTCTGGTATTCGGCAACGGGGAACGTCCTCTTGCCGAAATTGCCATGCGTCTTACGTCCGGTGAGTCCGTAAAGGACATAAAGGATGTCCGCGGTACCGCCGTTATGGTGAAAAAGGCTCTTCCCGGTTGGATCGGAATTGATTCCACGGCCGTGGATACTCCGGGATACATCGCGCCGGAGCCAAATCCATACTGCGTGATGTGTGATACGGGCGGTACGAAAGCTTTAGGTCCCTCTGACAGGGCAGAAAATGCCGGTCCGTCTGGTGACATTGACGGTTCTGAATCCGGAGCCGTCATAAAGATTTCCAATGGGCAGGATGAGACAGTAAAGAAGGTTTCACTTGATAAAAAGCTTCATGAAAATGAATATATCCTGCTGCCGTCTGCACAGACGGTAAAGCAGGATAAGAAGCTTTATGCACATGTCCGCAGAATTTTCATAAGGGAATGCAATCCAGAATGTGCCAGAGCCTTGGTACAGCAGCACGGTGAGCGCTTTGTCTGGGTTAATCCACCAACTTTTCCCCTGAGCTCGGCTGAATTGGACTACGTCTATGCACTGCCGTTCAGAAGACAGCCTCATCCCTCATATAAGGGGATGGAAATTCCTGCTTTCGAGATGATAAAAAACTCCGTATCAATCATGAGGGGATGTTTCGGCGGATGCAGCTTCTGTTCGATTGTGGCCCATGAGGGAAAGAGAATACAGAGCCGTTCGGAAGAATCCATACTGAACGAGTTGCGGGAAATAAGTGAAAAGACTCCGGGATTCACCGGCGTCATTTCCGATCTCGGAGGTCCTTCTGCCAATATGTACGGTCTCGGATGCACCGATGCCAGAATGCGCAGTCTCTGCCGTAAGCCGTCGTGTCTGTATCCGACGCCATGCCGCTTCCTTAACAAGGATCACAGCAGGCTGATTCAGCTTTACAGGGATGCCAGAGCACTGCCTTTCATTAAGAAGATTCTCATCGCTTCCGGGGTCAGAATAGATCTGGCTCTTTTTGACGTTAACTACATAAAGGAACTGGTAACCCATCATGTGGGCGGCTATCTCAAGATTGCTCCCGAGCACATGGCTCCGGAAGTGCTTGAGCTTATGCTTAAGCCTGATGAGAAGGTTTATTATGATTTCAAGAAGCTTTTTGACAGGTACTGTAATGAGGCAGGAAAGAAGCAGTACATAATTCCTTACTTCATGTCATCTCATCCCGGGTCAACTCTTTCTTCAATGATTCATCTGGCGGTGTGGCTTAAACGAAATGATTTTAAGGTGGATCAGGTTCAGAATTTCTATCCTACACCGATGTCCGGAGCATCTGCCATGTACTACACCGGTTTTAACCCGTACAGACCGATAACGGGAAGTACCGAGCCAGATGTATTTGTTGCAAAGGGAGATGTGGCAAGACGCAGACAGAAGGCCATTCTGCGGTACCACGATCCTCTTAATTTTGAAACCGTGCGCGAGGCTCTCATTGAGCTTAACATGCCTGAATTCATAGGCAGGGGGCCAAAAGCCCTTGTTCCGCCGTTCGATCCGCTGTCCGAAGGCCGACAGAGGACTTCAGCAAGAACCGGTGGTAAAAAAGTCGGTGGTGCACGTGACGGCGGTCAGACTTCATCCTGTCAGAAAAGAACATACGGCGACAGACCGAAAAACTCTGACTTTAGCGAAAGAAAAGGGGAGTCAGGCAGGCATGGCGGTAACGGTTCGGGACACAGAACCGGCGGAGCAGCTTCTTCTTTTAACGGCAGACCATCAGGTCGTGGCGGAAACGGCAGACCACAGGGGAAAAAACGTTAGTTAAACGTAGAGCTTCTGTTATATAGTATAATATCCGGCATGTGCATGAGTGTGCCTTTGGGATAAAATCTGCACGGGCGCCGGATTAACCTGACAGGAAGAATTTATTGAGATATTCTGACAACCGTATCGTTAAAACTGGAGACCTCGTATGTCTCCGCGGCAGACAGCTTGGGGTAATAGGATGTGTAATTGATAATGATGATTACACAGATGAATTCCCGAAAAGCGACTATGCCTATCTTGAACACGGTATCATGCTGAGACTTTCCAATGGAAACGTGCTCTATCTTGAGGAGTATACCGAGGAACTGGTGCTGATATCCCGTGGCATGGATGAGAACGAACCGTCTTTTCCGCAGTCTGATGACGTGTAAAGTCGGGGGGATACAGCCGGTTAATGACTGGAGAAAAATCATTCAGTGACAATTACAATCTGAAAACATTATAAATATAAAGGAATCAAGGTAATGAAGCTTAAATATCTGCTTGCCGGACTCTGTGTGGCTTTGTGCTGTGTCAACGTGACCGGTTGTAAGAAAAACAAGGAAAAAATTTCCGAATATGACGTTACGCTTGAAGGAGTGGATAAGGACGGAAATAAGATTCGTGATGACATTGAAGAACGCATGCAGAAGGAAATGAAATCTGATGTCAACGAATTTGAATACAAGGTTCTGCTGCAGAATGCAAAGGCCTTCAACGAGATTCTTACACTTAATCCGGAGAGCCGTCCGGAGGTTCTTCTGGCAAGAGATCATGTGGATCAGGCAATTAACTGCGGTATTCAGATTTACGGTGACGGTCTTAACTTTGATCATTACACAATCCTGCTGACCAAGCTGCGTCAGTGGTATTTCAATACGGAAGAGCGCCGTAACAGACGAGAGGAGTTTATTGTAAGATCCCGGGAATATCATTACAGTTCCACGACTGCTATTGACGAATATACCTGTGACTTTGATGTTCCTGACACACTTATGGCTGCCATAGAGGAACGCATGGAAATCAGACGTCAAAAGAATGCTGAGGAAATGAAGGAAAAGAATGAGGAGGCCGGGGTAGCGAAGGAGCTTCAGTCAATTGCAGAGGAAGGAACTAATCCTCCGCAGCTTCCGTAATGACGGAGTCTCTTCAGGTTCCAGTACGGTTAATGATGTCGTACGGATAACAACTTCAGAGTTAACCTCCGTCCGGTTCATTGATATGGCAACGGCTGTTTTGTTAAAATTCAGTGAGTTTTGCCAGAATGAGCAGATGGGAATCGGGGTATCCGTGATTGAAAACGGAGTGAACCGGCAGAGAGACGATTATCCGAATTAAAAAGCACAATAATGTTCTTAAGCAGATTTTTTTCAAAAAAAACAGAATTGAAAGTAGAAGACATGGAATCAATAAAATTAAATAAAAAAGACAGAGCGTGCGGTTTGGTTAACCTTCCGGGCTCAAAAAGTTTATCAAACAGAGCCCTGTTGCTGTCATCTCTTGCTCATGGCAAGACCAGAATCACCAATCTCCTGGACAGTGATGATACCAGACACATGCTCAATGCGCTGAGTCTGCTTGGTGTTGAATATGAATTAAGCGAAGACAGAACCCAATGCACTGTTTACGGTCTCGGAAGTACCTTCCATACATCAAAGCCGCTTGAGCTTTTTCTCGGTAACGCCGGTACCGCTATGAGACCGATAACCGCTGTTCTGTGCAATTCTTCAGGTGAATATGTTCTTACCGGTGAGCCCCGCATGGAGGAGCGTCCTATAGCCCATCTTATAGATGCCCTGCGTCAGCTGGGTGCTGACGTTACCTATCTGAAGAAGGAAGGCTACCCTCCTCTCAGAATTAACGGCAGTCAGCTTAAGGGCGGGGTTGCCGAGATAGACGGATCCGTGTCAAGTCAGTTCATTTCCGCATTCCTGATGGCGGCTCCTTTAATGAACGGTGACGTACTCCTGAAAATTAAGGGTGAACTCGTATCAAAGCCTTACATTGACATTACAGTAGGCATGATGAAGTCTTTTGGCGTAACTGTTGAGAACCGTGACTATAAGGAGTTTTTCATCAGAAGCGGTCAGAATTACGTAAGTCCCGGGGATTTTCTGGTGGAAGGCGATGCCTCAGCCGCTTCATATTTTCTTGCCGCAGGAGCCATTGCCGGCAAGGTTAGGGTTACCGGAGTCGGACTTCATTCCGTGCAGGGTGATGTTAAATTCGTGAAGGTTCTTTGTGCAATGGGAGCCAAGGTGGCTATGGGCGATGATTTCATTGAATGTGAAAAGGCTCCGCTTCACGGAGTGGACATGGACATGAACAGCATTCCGGATGCCGCCATGACTGCCGTGCCGCTCGCTCTTTTTGCCAATGGAAAAACGGTTATCCGTAATGTTGCCAACTGGCGTGTTAAGGAAACCGATCGTCTGAGAGCCATGGCAAACGAGTTGAAGAAACTCGGTATCGAATGTGTGGAAGGAGAAGACTATCTGGAAATCAATCCTGGCAGGCTTAACAGAAATGTCGCCATTGATACGTATAACGATCACCGTATGGCAATGTGCTTCTCTCTGGTTTCCTTTGCCACGGACGTGGTTATCAATGATCCGAAGTGTTGTGCCAAAACCTTCCCTGATTATTTTGAGAAGTTTCTCGGTATAGTTGAATAGACAGGAGTCTGTTTATGATGAAAGTGGTATGGAATACTGCAGTTAAATCGCTGTTATGCATCCTTGTAATGTCCGCATCGCACGCTGCAGATGCAGATGTCATTACCATCGACGGAAAGGATTATGCGTATGCTGCGGGGTTTGAGGTTGATGAGAATAAAGAGTCTGACGGAGCCGGAAGGAATGTTATAGGCAGATTTACTGGACACATGGTGTACGGGAATCAGATTCCGGGATACAGTCTCAGACCGACACTTGCATACCTTCAGGAAGGAAATGAGCTTTCACCTGAAAAGGAAGGTATCCTGCTGACCACCACTTTTGTTCTCAGATGCGTTGATTTCAACAGGGAATGTGTCGGAGATGAGCTGAAGACTATTGCTGACGTTAACAATGTCAATGATACCTACAAGCTGCGTACTCTCGAGGTAAAGAATCTGGAAAACTGGCAGAAGGTTTACGATTACTACCTTGAACACCGTGACGAATTTGCAAAGTTCTATCCCGTCCTTGACAGAGGTAAGGCACTTCACAACAGGGACATCGGTCTGTTTGGCGGTAATAATGCCCGGACACTGTTTACGGGACCTGCAGCTGATGGCAAACAGAGCGGCAGATAAAACGTCGGCAAATCCGGTTGACGGTTTTTTTCCGTCATGAAACGTACAAAAAAACGGGGAAGACATCGAAGTCTTCCCCGTTTGAACATTATCTCTGAATTTTCAGAATGGCCACGGAGTGGTTTCTGTTAAAGCTGTGGTACGACTTCCTTTCTCAGGTAATCCTTGAACTCTTCACCGAGTTTTTCATTCTTCATGGCATATTCCACAAAGGCTTTGATGTATCCGATTTTAGAACCGCAGTCAAGGCTTCGGCCCTTAAGAACGTATGCATCGATGGATTTCTGCTTAAGAAGAAGTCTCAGAGTGTCCGTCAGCTGTATTTCTCCGCCTGCGCCTACAGGTGTTTCCTGGAACAGATCCCAGATGTCGGCTGAAAGAATGTAGCGACCGACAATTGCGAGATTGCTCGGAGCCTTTTCCCTTTCTGGTTTTTCAATAAAGCCGGTAATGGATATTTTCTGACCAGGTTCTATATTGGCACTCTTAATCTCGTCGGGAATGTTGATTATGCCGTAGGAAGACACAGCTTCCGGAGCCACAGGTTCCACCATTATCTGGCTGGTTCCTGTTTCCTCAAAACGGTTAATCATTTCCTTGAGGTTATCTTTTCTGAGATCTGAGGCGTATTCATCTATAAGAACGTCAGGAAGAATGACGGCAAAAGGTTCTTTGTTTACCAGTGCCGTTGCACACTTGATTGCGTGAGCCAGTCCCTTTGCCTCGCCCTGACGAACATGCATGATGGTTACGTCCTTGGGACAGATGGACTGAATTTCATCAAGAAGCTGACGCTTTACACGCTTTTCGAGAGTGGCTTCAAGTTCAAAACTGTGGTCAAAATGGTTCTCAATTGCGTTTTTGGAAGAGTGGGTTACCAGAATAATGTCCTTTATCCCGGCAGAGGCCGCTTCGTTTACGACATACTGAATCAGAGGCTTGTCCACAACCGGCAGCATTTCCTTCGGAATTGCCTTGGTGGCGGGAAGCATTCTTGTTCCCAGTCCTGCTACTGGAATAACTGCCTTGGTAATTTTCATTAGAAAGAAGCTCCGTTCATCTTTGCGGTAATCTTAAAAGGCTTAACAATGCCGGTACCTTTCTGGTAAACGCCCTGATGCCAGTACGGATCATCTTCAGCCCAGGCCTTAGCCTCTTCGAGGGAACCGAATTTTGCGATGATTGCGGAACCGGAGAAGCCTGCTTCGCCAGGCTCTTCAGAGTCAACATTAGGGTTCGGACCAGCGAGAAGCAGACGGTCTTCGGCAATGAGTTCCTTAAGTCTTGCAATGTGGGCAGGGCGGGCCTTGCTTCTTACTTCGTTTGAATTTGGAATGTCTTCAGCATAAATTAAATACCACATGATTTCATCCTTACGGTTAGCGGTTGAACTTTAATGATTTTATCTGCTCATATTATAATGAAATGGCGGATTGTTATGAAACAATTTTTACTGTGAGTTACGAGCCTGGTACAGAATCGGGCGGCAGTGCCAAGCATAAAAAACGGTGTGGCGGACGGGAGTTGAAAGCATCAGCTGACGGAACGGGAACTCCGGAATATGGTTTTATGCTGAATTTGTCAATTAAATATATAAAAATATCGGTTTAAAAGGTGAAAGTTATGCATGTTAATCATATTTGTTTATTCAAAATTATTTAAATATGATAAAATGGAACAACTTTCGCAAGGACAGTTAAAACATGAAACTTCTATTAAATCTTCTTCCTGCAATCTGCTTCTTCGCCACCTATAAATTTTCTGATCATAATCTAATATATGCCACCATAGCCGTGGTTATATCTTCAGTTATCACTCTCGGCGGAAGCTGGATTCTTCAGGGAAAGATTACCAGAATCCAGATTGTGGTGATTCTGACGCTTCTGGTTTTTGCCATACCGACAATCATGGTTAAGGATCCGTCTTTCATTAAATGGAAGGTTTCCGTTGTTAACTGCGTGATTGCCTCCGGTCTTCTTATCTGTCAGTTCGGTTTCGGGAAGGATATTGTGGAGGCTCTTACCGGATATAAGACTCCAATTCCAGCAGCAGTGCTTAAAAAGGCCACTGTCGCACTGGCCGTGTATTTTATTGCCTGTGCCTTTCTCAACTACGTGATTGCCTTCCGTCTTCCTGATTTCATGAACGTAAGCAGCGATGAGGCCGAGAATATATGGGTTAATTACAAAACATACGGTAACGGAATTCTCAATGCGGTGTTCATGTTTGCAACCTTTGCATGGGTCTACGGCAAGCTTACCGCAGAACAGAAAGAGGCTCTCGAAAAACTGGTCGTTGACGTAAAGGATCAGCATGTGGGAAAAGGGGCTGAAAAGATTGCCGAAACGGCAGAAGTAAGATGCGGTGCCGATAAGAATAAAGACCGTTAAATAACGTACGTTGCCATCTGTTTTCGACAGAACTCAAAAGGCGGAGCATTCAGTTATGCTCCGCCTTTTTCACGTAGTGAATGATTTCGCAGGCCGGGCTTACATTTTGATTTTGTTGCTTGATAGGGTAATGAAGCCGCTGACGGTGTTCAGGCTGAAACGCTGATAATGAACTATGAATTCCTCGACGACCGAAAGAGGCAGGTCGTTTTTATTTACAGCCGCCGCGGTAATGAAGCCTGAGTCATTATTTCCTTCAACCGAGATGATTTCCACTTCCTTAAAGTCAATAAAACGCTTAACCAGCGGGTAGACTGCTTTATACAGGCTTTCTTTTGATGAAAAGATCAGTCTGAGTGCATCCATGGTAAGGAAAGAAGTATCATTGAACCTGTTCAGTTCCTCCAGGGTGCTGATGTTGTCGGCAACCTGAACGGCATCATTGTCAGTCATGCTGACGCAGAGATCAATGCCGATACTGTGTGTTTCGTCATCCTTGGGAGATACGACGGCACACGCAATGGCTCCGTCATGACTGATGGAGCCGGTAAAGCCATCCGGCCATGCGGGAGAACGATCGGAATTCACCCTGACGCGTTCACCGTTACCGAATGATTCCAGCCTGTGTCTGCAGGCAATTCTGCCTGCGATGAACTCGGCCTTTCTTTTGGTCACGGCCTTATTGAAATCCGTAAACAGCTCGTCCGCATACTGTGATGACAGATCGTCAGACAGGGCTTTCTCATCAAATTCAAGCACTTCGATTACATGAGAGTTAATGACAATTTCTGTTTTTGATTTAATAAATTCGTTCATGGGGAATCCGTTATCGTCAGTTGTTGATATGTTTTTTGGTTTTGTTATCTTTTCAGAACTGAATCTGTTTTTGCTGTGTCATCGTTTATTATATTTTTTGTTTTTCTCCGTTTACCACAGATATCTCATTTTCAATCACTGTTTTTAAAGCCTCGGTCACTTTATTCAGAATCTCATTCCCGCCAATTAACGGATAATATGTAACAAAAAGTATATTATCAGGGGATAATGACAGGGTTGGGGCTATCTTGTTGTTAAGTTTTGCACCGAACAGATCCAGAGGTTCGTAATTCAGGGCTCCGGTTGTTTTTATGAATGTGGCTCCCTTAAGACTGTTCGGATGTCTGATGAATTTGCGGTGCAGAATCAGTGATACGGTGAATGAAACAGGATCGTCTTTTTTGCCGGCCATGTGTTTGCGGAGAGCAAATTCCAGAAACTTGAACATGGATACGTCGACCTTATTATTTCTGAAGCTGTCTACCTGTTTCAGAATGTCGGCGGCAACATCTTCAAGCGGCAGGCTTCCGTCCGTCACGACGGGAACGTATGCGCAGTAGTTGCCGATGAACTGCTGTCTCTGTTTGGCCGAAAGAATGTCGGACATCATTCTGAAGGATATTTTTTTCTTTTCCGGATGGTTATGCATTACGGCATTCACGTGTCTGAAGGCTTTGACCAGCAGGGCGGTTATGATGCTGTTGGTATTTACGTTTTTGTTGCCGGCGTAATGGTTGATAATCGGATTTAAATCAAAATAGTGCATCTGAGGCTCGTGTTTTTCAGTTCTGAATTTTTCCCACTCAGCCTCGATTACCGGATACCTGACAGAAAATTCACCGTCATCGTTTAATTTTGTTCCCACAAGTCTGAAAATGTTTTTTATCTGTTGCCATCTGCTCAGTTTGATAAGCGGATTTTCAGATCTGAAGGAATAGATTTCATCGCTTGACGGAGTAGAGGTCTGTCTTACACGATTAAGAACCTTTTCCATTGACTGAAGATTGTTTTCAAGGAGGGCATTGTAATACTCGGTAATCTGGTTTAACAGAAATTCACAGCTTCTGCCGTCACAGTAGGCGTGATTCAGTGTCTGTACGATGCAGAATTCCCCTGTAACGGAGTCGTTGTATTCCTTCTCATGTTCATCTGCTTCCTTTGTTTCATTTTCGTCTGTCACAAATACGGTGAAAAAGAGAGGGAAGAAATTGTATTCGCGGCTCAGATTAAAAATGTCCCGGGAAAATTCCTTAAGTCCTTCGTCCATGTTTTTACATCGAATGAGTTTTACCGGAGGTACGTTTCTGCTTTTTTCCTTCCATGCTCCTTCCCCATTATCAAGTGGAATCAGTTCGTATCTGAATTTGTCCGTTTCGGAAAGGACCTTACTGACACTTATTGAAAAAAGACGCAGGTTCAGACTGCCTGTAAAGTGGCAGGCGATGGAGTTGGCTATGTTGCAGTGAGACAGACAGTTTTCGAGATATATGGTACCTGGTATGGACATCTGATTATTCTCCTGTTTTGTATAAGTTATGCAGGTTAATATTGCTGGGGATATGGGTATTCGTGCAGAGCTTCCTTTTGCTGCACTGCAGGCTCGGAACCTGCCAATACTTTTGGAAGGCGGACGTCGCCGGACTGAATCTGAAAACAAAACGGGGAAAACATAATGAGTGTCAGAGCATTGACCTGAGTATTATGCCCCTTATTCTGAAAAAAGAGGGAAAAAAGGATGCAGTGCACCTGGCTTTGGTAAAGGACATGTCCATGTTCGCTTCCGGTTATTCCCTGGTAAGGGATATGGTCGGCGTGGACAGAGCCGTTGAGCTCTACAGGGACATGTTTCTTACCGCAGGAAACAGTGAAATGTGCTGGTTCATGCCCCGACCCGAAACCTTCATGAGACTTGCAAAACCCGCTGAGTCCGTCATCACTTATTTTAAGGCAATGATGGATAAAAACGATGCATGCGGTTTTTTATCCTTTAAGTACGGGAAGGAACTGAATGAAGGCAGAACGGAGATCCGTTTTGAAATCAGAAACTGTATTTATGCCGGCATTTTTAAAAGGCTCGGATGTCCGGAACTATGCGATCTGATTAGATTGGAAGAAATGCGGGAGCTGGCGAGAATTACGAAGGGAACGGGAATTTCATATGATTATGAGCTTCTCGGAGGCGGTGATGCGAACATAGTGTTTTCCTTTACGCAAGATGCCCGTAAGTAGGTTTTTCATGAGCTGTCAGCAGAGAAACGGAAAAAAGAGATTTTTCTAAAAAATGTGCGTTATGTCTTGAAATCCGTCAGTTCAGCCCATACGTAATTCAATGGTAGTTATGTTTATGGAAAATTGGATATGTCTAACGAAACAGATAATAACGATTCTCTGTCTGAGAATACTGAGAACTCAGAAGGAACTGTGGGGCAGCAGGGTGCGTCAGGTTCAGCCGGAGATGTGATGGTTGCAGAGCATGACAGACCTTCCGTTCTGCATGTCATTCCGGTTTACGACAGACCTGTTCTCCCAAGTGAGGTGCTTCCTGTTCAGCTGGCTGGTAAATGGGGAGAAACCATTCGCCAGGTAATAAACGGTGATGACAAGGTTTTTGCCATTGTGGCAAGACCTGAAAGCGAGCTGGAACAGGAGTTTGACGCTGAGAAGCTGGCAGGTAAGATGGGCTGTCTTGTCAGGGTTATGCAGGCCCGCATAAGCGATGATTTGCAGGTCGTCGTACAGGGTATTTCACGCGTAAAGCTCAGCAATATACGTGTCCACAAGAACAAGGTAATCACCGGCGATGCCGAATACCCGGCCGAAAAGATTCCGGAAAGCGGCAGCAGGGAGGAAATAGAAATAAAGGCTTACACCATGGCCATTATTTCCACCATGCGTGAGCTTATTCCGATTAACCCGCTGTATTACAACGAGCTGAAGCAGTATCTTTTAAGATTCAATCCAAACGATCCATCACTGCTTGCGGACTGTGCCGCAAGCATAACGACGGCGCATACCTCCGAGCTTATCGAAGTGCTGGAGACTGTTGATCTGCTTCCTCGTCTCAAGCTGGCACTTGCCCTTATTCAGAAGGAACTCGCAAGTACCAAACTGGAAAAATCCATTAAGAATTCCGTTACCGAAAAGATCAATACCAGACAGCGTAATTACATGCTGAAGGAGCAGATGAAGGAGATTCAGAAAGAGCTCGGAATTCTGGTTGATGACAAGACCTCGGAAATAAACAGACTTAGGGAGAAGATGTCTCGTCTGAACCCGCCTGAGGATATCCTGAACAAATTCAACGAGGAACTCAACCGCATGAATCTCCTTGATTCACAGAGTCCTGAATTTGCGGTAAGCCGTGATTATCTCAACTGGCTTACTGATGTACCGTGGGGAATTTACGTAAAGGAAAATTTCAGCCTGAAGCATGCCAGAAAGATTCTGGAGAGGGATCACGAGGGACTTGCTGACGTGAAGGAACGTGTATTGGAGTTCCTTGCAGTCGGCAGCTACAGACAGGAATTCAACGGTGCCGTAATGCTTCTTGTGGGACCTCCAGGTGTAGGTAAAACCTCCATTGGACGTTCGGTTGCGGATGCGCTTAACAGACCGTTTTTCAGATTCAGTCTGGGAGGCATGAATGATGAGGCCGAAATCAAGGGCCACAGAAGAACCTATATAGGTGCGCTTCCGGGTAAGCTGGTTCAGGCTTTAAAGGAATCAAAGGCCATGAATCCTGTTATCCTGCTGGACGAGATAGACAAGCTCAAGGAGAGTTACCACGGTGATCCGGCCGGAGCACTTCTGGAAACTTTGGATCCTGAACAGAATTCAGGCTTCAGGGATCACTATCTTGACGTTAAGATTGATCTGTCTAAATGCCTCTTTATCTGTACTGCCAACTCGCTTGACACCATTCCTCCTGCGCTTCTTGACCGAATGGATGCCATACGTCTTTCCGGTTATCTGGCCGAGGAAAAATTCCTTATAGCCAAAAAGCACCTTATTCCGAAGGCACTGGAAAAGGCCGGAATAAAGAACAAGGAAATAAGGTTCCAGGATAGTGCCGTGCGTAAGATTATTGACGAATATGCGCGTGAATCCGGGGTCCGCAACCTGGAAAAGTGCATCGGCAGAATTATCCGCAAGGGAGTTATAAGACTTGTGGAAAAGGAAACCGAAAAAATTACGGTTAAGCCTGCGGATATCAGGGGATATCTCGGCGTACCGCCGTTTGCAAGGGAAAGAACCCTTGAGGGCATCGGCATCGTCACCGGACTTGCCTGGACTTCCGTCGGCGGTGCAACCCTGCCTGTGGAGGCTAAGCTTGTGGATCGTTATGCGAAGAATTTCAGTCTGACCGGAAACCTCGGTAATGTCATGAAGGAATCAGCATCAATAGCCCTTAGCTATATTTCCTCAAACGCTGCCTCATTCGGTGCGGATATACCGGACAATTATTTTGAAAAGGCCAATATCCATCTGCACGTGCCGGAGGGGGCTACACCAAAGGATGGTCCGAGTGCCGGCATTACCATGGCAAGTGCCATTCTGTCCCTGGTTCTTAACCGGGCTCCGAAAGCCAATTATGCCATGACTGGTGAACTTTCACTTACCGGTAACGTGCTTGCCATCGGCGGCATCAGGGAAAAGGTTATTGCCGCAAAGCGCGTCGGCATCACGAACCTGATTGTTCCGGCCGCAAATCGTGAAGACGTGGCGGAACTTCCTGACTATGTAAGGGAAGGCGTAAACTTCAACTTTGTGGATAAGTATGAAGAGGTGGCCAGGATACTTTTTGACATCGGAAAGTAGTCCCGTGAATCCGTAATGCGGATAATAACCGAAACTTACGAACCTTCTGCAGCGCAATCCGCTGCAGAAGGTCTTTGTTTCTTATCTGTTCTCTGCTGATTGGGAACAGGTATGAGATGTATGTTCATAATTAGGACGATATTTTTGGCGGTTTTCTGTCTCCGGGCCGTTTACTAACGGACCGGTGGCATTTCGCCGAAAAAGTGAAATTTAATTTTGCGGCAATAAGTCATACATGACTGGATTTGCTATAATGCTCACACAATTCTCCATGTCCTGGTTTTTATTAAGGAAATACAATGGCTGAAATAAAACTTGCCCTGTTAGGCTATGATACTGATGTTGGTAAGGCTCTTACCGAGATTATGGAACAGGAAGGCATTGAACTTGAGGATTACATTCCGCTTTCCTATACCGCCGACGAATATGACGCTATAGGTTATCTGGGTAAAAACTACCAGATTCAGAGGGTCGAGGATTTTGAACCCGAAAAGGCCAATGTCTTAATGATTGCCGGAAATTACAGCGAGGCCGGTAAACTGGTGGCGCAGGCCAGAAAGAGCGGTCTTGTCATTATTGATGCCGGCGAGGTAAACGTAAAGGAAGGCAGAATCTTTGTTGACGGTCTTGCCGATGCCGATACTGATTTCGTGTATGATGCCGATTACATAGTACCAATGAGTTCTGAAGCCACAATGCTTTCACTCATCCTCAAGCCTATTTCCGAAAGAATGACCATAAGTTCCGTGAGCGCCGTAATGATGGAATCAGTTTCCGGCATCGGTGACAGCGGTACTGCCGAACTTGCACGTGAATCCATCTCCCTGTTCAACATGAGGGACATTGCCCCGCGCATATTCCCGAGTCAGATGGCCTTTAACGTGCATACCGCAGTTGGTGACATCAATCTTGATGACACCACCACTCACGAAAATAATGTTATTGACGAGCTAAGACCGGTACTTGGCGAAACGGCGGACGTGATTAATTTAACCTCCGTGGTGGTACCTGTTTTCTACGGACATACCTTAAGCATGAATATTTCACTCCTTGAGGATGTTTCCCTGGACGAGTTCAAAAATCTGGTGGCTGCAGCTCCTGGTGTCGAACTTGTTGATGATGAGGAACTGACACCGGTTAAGTTCGGAAAGAAAGAAGATAAGTTGTATATTTCCCGTATCAGAGCCCTGAAAGGACAGGTTTCATCATTTACCCTGGTTGCTGTAATGGATAATTTCCTCAGGGGCGTGGTGCTGAACTGCATGGGAATTATCAGAAAACTCAGTTTAAAATAAGGCCTTTTATGAAACTGTTAAAAACTGTTATCGGTTTAGCCGTTGCGGCAGCATGCATTGATGCACATGCCGTAACCTATAAGGTTCCTGCAGACGGCAGTCGTCTGGTGGGTGAAGTGCTTGTTACCACCGTTCCGGGAAACAATACCTCGCTTGAAAGCATTGCCGCGCAGTATCAGCAGGGATTTAGCAACATGATGGAAGCAAATCCGAAGGTTGACCCATATTCTCCAAAACCGGGCAGCACGGTGATTATTCCTCAGCAGCTGATTCTTCCGGACACTGTTCATGAAGGTATTGTGGTAAACAGCGCCGAGATGAGACTGTATTACTATCATGACGGTGTGGTTGACGTACTCCCTGTCGGCATAGGACAGCTCGGCAAGGATACTCCTGTAGACTGGATTACCAAGGTCGAGCGCAAGAAGGCCGGTCCAACCTGGACTCCAACCGCACAGACCAGAGCGGAATACGCAGCCATGGGTGAGCCTCTTCCTGCCGTAGTGCCTGCCGGTAAGGACAATCCAATGGGACTGTACGCGCTGTATGTCGGCCGTCTTTATGCCATTCACGGAACCAATGCCGATTTCGGTATCGGTCTGCGCGTAAGCCACGGCTGTATCCGTTTAAGAGATCCTGACATTGAGTATCTGTTCAACAACGTTCCGGTAAACACCAGAGTTCAGTTTATAAACGAACCGGTCAAGGTAACTGAGGAACCGGACGGCGGAATCTATATTGAAGTGCATCAGCCACTGTCAACAAACGAGTCTGATTTGAACTCCTCTGATTATTCACCTCTTCATCTGAAGCCTGCAATCAAGGCTTTCCTGAACGAGCACAAGGTCAACAGAAGTCTTCTTGACGAATACTTTAATACCCGAAACGGTATGCCTCAGCTGCTCAATCCTGTAGAATGGTAGAATTCATGCACTAAAAAGTCCCCGTCAGGGGACTTTCCCGTTTATTGGCAAATGATATTTTGTAAAACGGTTATTATGAAATAGCCTGCAGGATGCTTTGTTTTCGGAGTGCTGTATGAGTATGGTAGGGAAATAAAGCATGATTTTGCTAAGGCTACGGACCTTTTTTATAAATCCTGCCGTTTGGATTTGTGGGCAGGATGTTTGGAGCAAGGCTTACTGTACGGAGATGGCAATGGAGTTGCGTGTGATTATCGACATGCAGTAATTCATTATGAAAAAGGCGGCTGTCATGTTGTGGATGGCCGGATGAAAAGGTTAGCGATGTTAACTGCGAATTAGGTCATGAATAACTCATAATCCGAAAAATGAAAGGCTCATACTACCGTAGTGGTATGAGCCTTTTCCGTTTTATTTTCTTTACGTCAGATTTGTTGTGACGGTCTGTTGGAAATAAGATTACGGTATCTGATTCTGGCTATTATGGCCCTGAGAAGAGAAAGCCCGATGTACAGGTAAACAAATGTCAGTCCGAATATTGAGAAAGGTGTCTGTCCGAATGTCGGTCTGAACTCTGCACGCAGGGTGGCAGTAATGTTTGCAGGAATGCTTCCCACTATTTCACCGGTATGATCAATTATGGCGGTAATGCCGTTATTGGTTGACCTAAGAACAGGTTTTCCGAATTCTTTGGCTCTGAGTCTGGCTATATAGAGATGCTGCATTGGAGCACTGGTGTAATTGAACCAGCCGTCGTTACTTACGGTTACGATAAGATTGGTTCCCGGCTTAACCTGATCGCGCAGTTCATTGTTGAAGACCATTTCATAGCATATGGCTGATGCCACGTTAAGATCCTGAACGACAATGTTTGTCTGCTCTCTTTCTCCCCTGGAGAAGGAACTCATCGGCATGTTGAAGATGGGACCGAGCTTTCTGAGTAACCATTCAAAAGGAACAAACTCGCCGACAGGCACCAGATGACGCTTGTAGTATCTGTTTCCGTGACCGAAGGTGTAGTGTATTTCCTTATCCCTGTCTATAACTCCGATGCCCAGCATGCTGTTGTAGAATTTTTTCTCGGATTCGTCATAATACTGAATGCCGGTGATCAGTCCGAGATTGTTGTACTTGGCTTCATAATCCAGCATGCTCAGCACCTTAAGCTTTTCCATGTTGTTTTCAAGATCCGGAATTGCCGATTCAGGCCATACCATGATTTCGGCATCAAGATTCTCACGCATTTCGTGAATGTATATTTCCATCTCGTCCCAAATTGTGTCCTGATTCCAGTGAACGGAGGTGCTGATGTTTCCCTGAACGAGAGCTGCCTTTACCGGATTGCCGACCCTGATGTATTCATAGTTCTGCATTGTCAGGGCGATGATTATGAGAAACGTCGGGATTACGGCGTGAACGGCCTGCTTTCTGCGGCATGCATATACGAACCCCATGGCGATTATAATCATGACAAGCGTCATGCCCTGGACTCCAATTATCGGAGCGTAGGCACTGATGAATGAGTCAACCTGAGTGTATCCGAGAAGATCCCAGCCGAAGCCAGTGAAAAGGCGACTGTTAATCAGTTCTGCAAGTACCAGAAATGACGGAAATAACACCAGATTGCGCACTGTCGGAAGCTTTGAGCACAGTTTGTGGGCGGAATAGCCGGCAAGGGCCGGAAAAAGTGACAGATAGGCGCAGAACAGTACCAGCACGCCTAGAGACAGCGAATAGCTCATCTCACCGAATCCGGTCATTACAGATGTCAGCCATGACAGGGTACACAGATGCATGGCAAAAAAGAACAGCCACGTGGTGAATGCCGAATGCTTCGGTTTTGAGTTTCTGGAGTAGGTGAGACAGAAAATAAAAAGACCGATGAGGGAGGCATACCACATGTCTGCCGGTGCAAATCCCAAAGAGGTGATTATGCCCGCCAGAATGCTGAAAATACATCCGAAAAGAAGTTTATGTCGTAGGCTGATATGAAACATGTTTTAACGTAAAAAATCCCGGGTTTATGCATAACAAAATCTGCGGGTATTATATACTTAAAAGCGAAAATCATAGATATGAATTATTACGAAAGATGAAATTTTTTTAGAAGCAGGTGTGTACCTGCTGTGCACGGAAACGTTGTGTTCTCAGTTTTCTGCGGATAAATTCTCTATGCATATTGATGTGTTTTGAATTATCATACGTATGGCATAAAGTGTTGCTTATTTTCAGTAAAGTATGCACTGATTATCAATATTAATTGTTTTTCTGTTTTAGCTTGGTATGTGGGTGATGAGAAGGATTTCATTAAGAATTGTTTTATATGCGCTAGGTTGCACGGCATTGTTCATTTTTATGGTTTCACCTCAGCATCAGCGATTTATCAAGGTAGTTACCGGAATCACCCCATCAGGGTTTTCTGATGGAATCGGTACGGTTGTCTCTAAGTCAAAAGATTGTAATATAGGTGTTAAGTCAGTAACCGGAGACGGTAAAGAGCTGATGCTAGAACTTGATGATGAAGACTGTTCATCAGTAATTAATGATAAGGTTGAGTTCATATATGAGTCAGATAATCCGCAGTGCGGATATCTGAACGAATTACCGACACATATCCGTTTCTTATTTTGCTTGTCGGTGTATATGTGGATAATTGTTTTGAGTAATATTTTTCTGAGAGGTGGCTTTAGGGTCGCATTGCCGCGTTTGACAGCAGTAGCCTTATTGCTTTTTTATGTTTTGTTTTCATCTCAGTATCCGCGATTTGTCAAAGGAGGAACGGGGATAACGTTGTCAGGTTTTTCCGATTTAACCGGTACTGTTGTGTTTAAACTTCAAAAAGAAAACAATATCTGCTATCTCGAGGTAAAGTCGGTAACTCAAACCGGTAAAGAACAGATAACTGAAATTAATGACGAATCCTGTTCTGTCGAAATATATGACGAGGTTAAGTTTATATACAAGTCAGATAATCCGCAACACGGATATCTTGCAGAACTGTCGCCAAGTCAAATCAAAGCCATTAAGAGACCAGTGTTTTGGGTAATATTCCTACTGTTGCAGGTTTTCTTTCTGAACAAGATATACAAAATAGAGAATTACAAATAAATAACGGATCGTAAATGTGTTAGAGAAAAATATCATGATCCGATCGAATTAAATTCACGGTCCCCAAAAAAACGTGATTCCCTCGAAAAGGAAAGTCACGTTTGTTTACTGAATCATTACCGTTTCTGTGCGTTACTCATCTTCCTCCTTTGGAAGAATAGTTAGCTGCAGCAGACTGGTTGAATGCTTTACGGTTGACAGAATTTTGAATTCGAGATTATCGATGCGGGTGGTTTCGCCCTTTACCGGCAGATGACCGATGGCATGCATTACCATGCCGCCGATTGTGTCGTACTCGTCATCAGTGTATTCAGTCCCGAATTTTGCGTTGAAGTCCTCGATGGAAGTCAGACTTGCAATGTGGTAGGTGTTTTCGTTAACCTGAACGATCTGTTCCTGTGAATCGTCATCATTGTCATATTCATCCTCGATTTCACCTACAATGAGTTCGAGAATGTCCTCAATGGTTACAAGACCTGATACGCCGCCGTACTCATCGACTACAATTGCCATGTGGTAACGGCACTGCTGGAATTCCTTGAGCAGACGGTCAACGTGCTTGCTTTCCGGAACAACCACCGCAGGGCGGATAATGTCCTTGAGCTTTGCGCCGGTGTCCTTATTGACGATAAACTTCAGCAGATCCTTTGCAAGAAGAATGCCTTCGATGTGATCCTTGTCCTCGTGAATGACCGGGTATCTTGAGTGACCGGAATTGATGATTTCAGCTGCGGCCCTATCAATGGAATATTCTGCACTGATGGTTACCATCTGGGACCGGGGAATCATGATGTCCCTGACGCGGAGCTCGGAGATTTCAAATACGCCCTTGAGCATATCCTCTGTATCTTCATCAATGATTTCGCGTTCTCCGGCATCAGTGATGATTTCTGCCAGATCTTCCTTGTCAGCAGGATCACCCTTGATGATGTGTCCTATGCGGTTGATCCAGTTTTCTGGTTTGTGATGACTGTTTTTCGAATGCGGATAGCTATCGTCGCTACTCATATAAGCAAATATCGGTTAAACCGCTCCATGTATAGTTAAATAAAAGTCAGACAGCATTATATAACAGCCCCGATACTCTTATGATTACTTTTTTCAAAAGTTTTGACTGAAGGTGTATATTTCCTGAAGCCTGCTGCCACGTTTTGAAGTTTCGGGGGCCGGCCTGTCATGATCGGGGCGGAGAATCCGCCCCGAATGGAGGAATCAGTATTCGTCGTCTCTGTATGGATCATCAAAACCCAGAGATGTCATGATTTCCGTTTCATGACCTTCCATTTCCTCTGCTTCCTCGTCGTCAATGTGGTCAAAGCCGAGAAGATGCAGGCAGCCGTGAACAATCATGTGGGCCCAGTGGGCTTCCAGAGGTTTGTTCTGTTCCCTGGCCTCGCGTTCCACGACATCCCTGCAGATGACGAGATCACCGATGTACAGACCGTCAAAAGGATTCTGTCCGTCATCTTCATCGTCAGAGAGCTCCTCTGCGCCTTCAAGCTCGTTTCTGTCGATTTCGGCGGTATATTCTTCTGCTTCGGATTCGTTTACGGATTCCGCATCTTCAGCGTCGGTATCATCGTACTCTTCTTCGTCTGCATCCTCATCATCGTAGAAGAACACGTCATCGTCCTCGGTTGCCGGGAATGAAAGTACGTTGGTAGGGCGATCCTTGCCGCGGTATTCGAGGTTAAGCTCGTGGCTTTCCTCTGGTTCAACGATGCGGATGGTTATTTCGGCTTCCGGTCTGAATCCAGTTATTGCCGCCGTGGCATACTTTAGCATGTTTTCAATTGAGGGAAGGCCGGTGCGATCCTTCACTGCATACTGCAGATCTATTGCTACAGGGCCTTCAATGTATTCTTCGTCATTACTGTTGATTTCGTCTGACATGGCTTGCTACTCCGTAATCAGGTTATTTGTCACTGCTTTCGTTCTTATGCCCGGCGTCAGATGAAGCGTCCTTTCCGGTTTTCTGCATAAGGTCATATTTTTCATAGGCTCTTACTATCTTGGCGACAATCGGATGTCTTACCACGTCGTTTGAGGTGAAGAAGTTGAAGCTGATTTCATCAACACCGCTTAAAACCTCAATGGCATGCTTGAGCCCTGATTTGACGTTGCGAGGAAGGTCAATCTGGGTGATGTCGCCGGTAATTACAGCCCTGGAGTTGAAGCCGATGCGGGTCAGGAACATCTTCATCTGTTCGATGGTGGTGTTCTGGCTTTCGTCCAGAATTATGAAAGAGTCATTGAGGGTGCGGCCTCTCATGTAGGCAAGAGGTGCAACTTCAATGATCTGATGTTCCATGAGCTTTTCCACCTTTTCAAAACCGAGCATTTCAAAAAGAGCATCGTAAAGAGGTCGCAGATACGGATCTACCTTCTGATTCAGATCGCCGGGTAGAAAGCCGAGCTTTTCTCCTGCTTCCACTGCTGGTCTTGTCAGCAGAATGCGTCTTACTTCCTGCTTCTCCAGTGCGTCGACGGCTGCCGCTACCGCAAGGTAGGTCTTGCCCGTGCCTGCAGGGCCGATACCGAAGCTGATGTCATGGGAGAGAATGTTGGAGATGTAGTCTGTCTGGTTGCCGGAACGCGGCTTCACGATGCCGCGCTTTGTTTTGATGGTGACTGCTTTCTGGTAGAGTTCGTTGAGTTCCTCGGAGATGGCGGTCTGGTTTTCCTCGCTGTCGCTGTCCAGTATTCCGGTTTCGGAAATTGCCAGATGAATCTCGTCGGGAGTCAGATCGTGTACCTTTTTCCCTTTGAGAGGAGCTGTTTCGATGTAAAGATCGTTGATGAGCTTCAGTGCGGCACCGGCTCTTGTTTCGGTGCCGGTTATGCTGAAATTCTCATTCTTGTAGCTTATCTGAACACCGAGACGGCGTTCGATGTGCTTCAGGTTGTCGTCAAGCGGTCCGCACAGACTTGCAAGACGATCCCTGTTTACCGGTTCGAGAACGGTTTTCAGGGTAATCATGTTGTTTGATGGGGTTCTCATGCTCTGCCTGCTATTCTTCAATTAGTTCACCGCGAAGGGTGTGAGTGAGCACGTCAGTAATTCTGACATGTACGAAACTGCCGATAAGCTCCGGACTGCCTTTGAAGTTTACCGTACGGTTGTTATCGGTTCTGCCGCTCAGCTCTTCACTGTCGCGGACAGACAGTCCGTCAACCAGTACTTTCTGAACGGTTCCGAGCATTTCACGGCTGTACTGCTGTGCCTGATTGTTTATGGCGGCCTGAAGACGGTACAGTCTTTCCTTCTTTGTCATCAGAGGAGTTTTGTCTTCCATGAGTGCCGCAGGGGTGTTTGGTCTTGGGGAATAAATGAAGCTGAAGCTCTGGTCAAACTTTATGGTCTGAATCAGATCCATTGTCTGTTCAAAGTCTTCGTCCGTTTCTCCCGGAAAACCAACGATGAAGTCCGTACTGATGTAAATGTCCGGTCTTACGGCTCTCAGGCGGGTAACCACGTCAATGTATCTGTTTCTGTCGTACTTGCGGTTCATGGCCTTTAGAATTCTGTCGGAACCGTTCTGTACAGGCAGGTGAATGGCGTTGGCTATCTGCGGCAGATCCGCAAACGCCTGAATTATCTCATCAGTGAAGTCGTGAGGGTTTGAGGTGGTGAATCTGATTCTTTCCACTCCGTCAATTCCGGCAACATGATACAGAAGTTCGGCAAAGGTTACCTGATTACCATCCTCGTCGTGACCGTTATATGAGTTTACGTTCTGTCCGATGAGATTGATTTCCTTTACTCCCTGAGCGGTAAGACCCCTGATTTCGTCAAGGATGTCCTTCAGTTCACGGCTGAATTCCGCACCTCTTGTATATGGAACCACGCAGTAGCTGCAGAAGTTTGAGCATCCTTCCATGATGGTGACGAATGCTGTGGCATGACCTCTGGATTTAGGGCTTGGCAGAAAGTCAAACTTCTCAACTTCGGGGAAGCTGACATCAACCAGTCTTTCTCCGGTCTGAACAACCTTTGAGATCATGTCGGGAACGCGATGAATGGTCTGCGGTCCGAATACCACACTTACCATTGGGGCGCGCTTAAGCACAGCTTCACCTTCCTGTGAGGCCACGCAACCGCCTACGCAGACTACGGCTCCTTCCTTGTACTGCTTTTTGTGCTGCCAGCTGAACAGCTGGTTGAACACTTTTTCCTGAGCCTTTTCACGGATGGCACAGGTGACAAGGATTACGGCGTCGGCATCAGTGATGTCTTCAGTCTGTTCGTATCCTGTGTTAATCATTAGGTCAATGAGGCGTGATGAATCGTATTCATTCATCTGGCATCCCCATGTCTGGATAAAAAATTTATTCATGTCTTTTCGGATATTAAAGAGTATTCTGTTAACTAAGGCCTTAAATAATCTGTTATGCGGGAAAAATTCCCGCTGTTATTCTGAGGGCGTATTCTATCATATTTATCCGTAAATCAATAATGTATCAGTTTACTAGGAATTAAAATAGTCTCCGGGCCCGGTCTTAGGCGGGGTATTAAGACTGTCCTGTCATTCGTACGAGGCTGAATGTGAATGAATCATGAAAAAAACGGAAAAGTTTCAGGAATTAAATCAAGAACGTAAAGAATATAGAGAATACAAACAGATAAACGGTTCTTAAGCTTTGAAATTAGAAGGAATTTGAAAGGATGGCTGGGGTACAAGGATTCGAACCTTGGGATGGCGGAATCAGAATCCGCTGCCTTACCACTTGGCGATACCCCAACTTAAGAGATGGTAGCTACGACTAGAATCGAACTAGTGACCCCCGCATTA
>Ga0256405_10004377_pt1 | contig 26554 bp, 27 predicted proteins | sample RumenRJG_02DNA_FD_189096 | JGI IMG/M metagenome (GOLD analysis project Ga0256405, IMG submission 189096) | Bovine rumen microbial communities from Lethbridge, Alberta, Canada - RJG_02 | ecosystem: Host-associated > Mammals > Digestive system > Stomach > Rumen | place: Canada: Alberta... | reverse complement strand
TTGGCACCGAGCTCGGAGTTGAGCTGGGCGATACGGGAATTGATGTATTCGGAAGTCTGGTTGATAATATCCTTTTTCTCGAGAACGGTGTTGTCGTTATAGACGCGGATCATCTCGTTGAGGATGTCGGCAGCTCGGATAGGGGAGGTATCATGGAGAGAAAAGTTGATGATACCGTCAGAGGTGCTGTTGCGGGCGATATTGACGCGGTTGCGGTAGCTGTTGGCAACATCGTAGATATTGAGGTGGGATACCGTAATTGGGTTGTCATAGAAGAGCTCCCTAAGGGCCCATGTGGGGTGGACTGCGACGCGTCCTATCTGGGTTGAGAGTGTGTCCCCGAGGCGTCCTTTCACGGGCTCGAGCTCGCCAATTCCGATCTGGATGGAAGAATCCCTGCTTACAGTCACCGAAATAGTGGCGTAATCGGTCTCCTTGAGATCCGGAAACTCCACAGTGATAGGGGATTCCTTGTAGAGGTCCTTGGTCCTTTTGACAAGTCTTGTCTTATATTTATAGGTCGTCCCCAGATTGAGGTTTTTGGCAACCTCGATCATCGGGGTCTCCGATTTGAGGACAATGATCTCGTCATTGATAGCGTTCATCGTGGTCGCAACTCTTCGGTTAGTGATGTTCTCGAGCATCGAGGCACCATTGTCAAGGCGGTTGCGGGTGATGGACTTGATCATTATCTTCGCGTGGCTCTCATAAATGCGATCGGCGCGGTCGCTCTTATAGAAGGCGATGGCCGCACCGATGGCTCCGAAAAGGAGAAGCCAATGGAGATTGCGTACTATTGTATAGAATATGTCTTTCCCCGAAAGGGCGTTGGCGTCTTTCTTCTCGAGGAAGGAGAGATCGTTCTCTTGGGAATTGTTGGTCATTTTCTTGTTGAAGAAACTTATTGAGTTTGACTATATAATCTGTAGGTCATAAAAGCGGAGAACAGGCCGATCGCAGTCGATGCTATCGAGAAGATAGGCGTCCAGTTCTTGAACGAGTCAAGGAAGTTCTTATAGCGGACGTCCTGGGTGATGATGAAATCATTCTGCTGGAGCATGTAGTAGGGGTCTTGGAAAATCTTCGAAGATCTCGGGTCGAGATATCTCATGACCATCCTGCCGTTGACTTCCCTCATTACAGCGATCTTGCGGCGGTTGGTGTACTGGTTGAGGTCGCCGGAAAGGGCGAGAGCCTCGAGGAAGGTGCAGCGTTCGTTGGGGATGGTGATGGCCTTACCGCCATTGGAGCCGAGGAAGAAAATCTTATAGTCGCGGAAACGCACCATGACGAAAGGATCGCTGATGTAGCCGCCGTCAATGAGCATCTGACGGACTTTTTCCTGGAGCTTCAAGCGGGTCAGGCCGGCTGCATGGATGGTACCGAGCACGGGCATCTCGATATTGCCGTACTGGTCGACGAGGTAGGCAAGGTTCCTTGCGGTGTAGTTTCCAGCAGTGGCCTGTGAGTTCCCTCCAATATTGAAAGGCTTCGCAAGCTCGTTGTCAAAGCAGGTTACCACTATATCAAGCTCGTCATATGGGCTTACGACAGCCTCGAACTTGTTCTCAAGCTCGATCTGCGTATTGTGAGTCATGTCCTGGAGGTAGGCTATCTGCTTGTTGGTGACACAAGATGCCGCCATGAGCGCTGTCACGGCCAGAATAGTTAACGAATTGATTCTGCTCTTGATTTTCATACCAAATGAATATTATTTTCAACCTACAAATATAGTTTTTTTTATTTTAATATTTCTACTATTCTTTCGCACGCTTGGCCATCACCATACGGATTTACCGCTTTACTCATCGAAAGATAGTAGTTTTCGTTGTCCAAAAGGGCTGAAACTTCCCCTACAATGAGGTCCCTGTTGGTCCCTACGAGCTTCACCGTCCCTGCTTCCACAGCCTCCGGCCTTTCGGTAGTATCTCTCATTACAAGGACCGGTTTTCCGAGTCCCGGAGCCTCTTCCTGTATTCCACCAGAGTCGGTAAGAACGAGGTGACTCTTCTCCATAAGGAAGACAAAGTCCAGATAGTCAAGTGGTTCTATGAAAAAGAGGTTCTCTTTCCGCTCTTCCCCAAAGATTTCTTTGATAGGCCTTCTTACATTGGGATTGAGGTGCATCGGGTAGACAAAATCGACATCCGGGTATTTCTCGGAAAGATCCTTGATTCCCCTGCAGATATTGAGGAACCCCTCTCCGAAGTTCTCTCTGCGGTGGCCGGTTATGAGTACGAGCCTTCTGCTTCGGGATGTGTCGTATCCGTGCTCTACAAGATCAGTGGCAAGTTTTTCCTGAAGCTCAGGATCGTTCTTAATCCTCAGAACGACCTGCTGAAGGGCGTCGATGACAGTATTGCCGGTAACTGTAATCTTTTGAGGATCAACTCCTTCCCGGAGAAGATTGTCTCTACTTAGGAGGGTGGGGGAGAAATCGTATGTAGCTATCCTTCCGGTAATCTGGCGGTTCATTTCTTCTGGCCATGGACTATAGATGTTATTGGTCCTTAGGCCGGCCTCGACATGGCCGACGGAAATCTGGCGATAGAAGGCGGCAAGGGCCGCGGCCATGGAGGTGGTGGTATCTCCATGGACCAGGACGACATCCGGCTTCTCCTTGTCAAGAACATCCCTCATCCCGGTAAGGACCCTCGATGTGACATCGTACAGGTCCTGCCCTTCCTTCATTATTGCAAGGTCATAATCGGGCTTGACATCGAATATATCAAGGACCTGGTGGAGCATCTCGCGGTGCTGTCCGGTGACGCAGACAATCGTCTCAAAATCAGCGGGATGCTTTTTGAATTCCCTTACAAGCGGGCACATCTTGATGGCCTCCGGCCGCGTCCCGAAAACGAGCATTATTTTTTTCATTTGAAGGACAGATATTTTGAATTGAGTTCCTTTTCGATAGTGTCGCAAGTCTCATCAGTAACATCAACTGCTTTCAGATAGTCTCGAACGCGGGATATTACGTCAAGAATCTCAGATGCGATACCTCCGGGGTTGCGGATGCCATTCTCTCTTGCTAAGGCTATAATATCTTTCTCTGAGATATCGTGAACCTTTCCTCTGATGCTGAGAAACTGACCTTTCTGCACCTCGAGTAAATCCGGATCTATGCTATATACCATGTCGTATGCAGGTGCTAGCGACCAGTGTCCCTTTTGATCCATCAGGAAGGAGATGTTTTTATCATGGTCATCAATGTTTCCTGCCAGTACATTGAATACCATTCTGCGGAATAACTGTTCTTTGTCGTTATAGTCCAGACCAAGGCGACGAACGGTGTCAAAAGCCTCTTCATAGGATGAGACACCTCCCGTCATGGCAAGAAGAGATTGCATGTGGACTTTTCCTTCCGGACTGCGGTCGAAACGTTTCGTTAAAAAATGCGTGGAGTTATTGAAAGTGCGAAGTTCGCTGTGCTCCATGATGATTCCGGCATCTCGACACATATTATAATATGCATATTCAATCCTTGCGTATGGAAACAGACCGGATTCATTGTCATATTTGAGAATATAATATGAGTAGTTCGAAGGCAGGATAGCCTGGCCTGATTTGATAGATCCGTCATTGTCATTAATTGCAATGAGTGCTTTTGGCCTCTTTCCTCCCGGGGATGTCCCCAGTTTGACGAGATCTGCCCATAATAATTCGTGATCGGCCGAGAACTCCGGCAGTGCGCGCTCAGAGAGGACGGACTTTGCGAAACTGTAAAGCCGAGTTACATCAACATCGAATGGAGTATCTTCATCCTGGATGTATGCAGGATCATATTCCAATGCCCCCATCGCACGCTTCCCAATGAAGGAGAGCAGGTCAACCCCGGTCACATCTTTCATACTCACATGGTGCTCTGCTGCCCATTTGCGAAAGATGCTATTGCCCCAGTGATCTGGAAGGGAATCTGCAAACACCGGAGGAAGTCCTCGAAAAGCATTTTTAGGGCTGCCACCTCTTATGTTGAGCCCCCCTTGAGCCTGTGGGGAATGGATAGACATCATGAAGGGAGATATGTCGAGACCTTTACTTGGGAAATCCTTGTCAAAACGGAAGATGGAGGAAGTTGTCCTCCAAGAGGACGAGTCCCAATATAAATAGCCGACTGTTTCGCCCCACAATACGACTCTGACGGCATTCCCATTCATTGCCTGCCTCCCTTTTTATTCTGGATTTTCCAAAGTTTTTCAGGATTAATAAAATCCGCTTCCGGAATAATTTGCTGTGTGGACAGACTTAATCCGACGGCTTCCATCAGGCTGAAAAAATATGACAATGATAGCCCTTGACCTCGGCCATTCTCAAACTGGCTGATAGTAAAAACGGAAATACCCGTCTTTTCTTGCAGTCTCTGTTGTGAAATCTTAAGTGCTCTCCGATATCGCCCGAAAGCAATACCGAGTTCAGCCACTAAATCAAACGGACTTTTATTTTCTTCTTCCATTTCTTTAGATATTTCTATAGTTATTGGCCAAAAATAGGAATAATTTTAGAAATATCAAATATTGTTTGATTTTGCCAGATGCTTCTTCACTATATTCTTTGCGTTCTGAAGAAATAGTTCCTTGCACCAGGCCGGGCCGAAAGGATTCCAGCGTTGGGGATGGACGGTAATCATGAGATTTCTCGGGATTCGGCCGGAGCGGAGACCTTCAATCACATCGTCTGTCGAGTGGAAAACTAGACCTTTTGATATCCACTTATCCTGATACCCTGGGATTTTATCCCTCACGCTTACCTTGTATCCGTCCCATCTCCGGCCGGTGTCGGTGAGGTAGAAGGTCTTTGAAAAATCTGTATCAAGATAAGGCTCTATTTCTATTCCGAGGGTATGGTAGTCGTATTTTTTCCATATATCCCTGCTGTCGAAGTGCGAACGAGGACTTCCGTGCATAGAGATGCTTCTGACAGGAACAATCCTTTTGAGCGCTTCAAGATTCTTGCAAAAATCCTCATAAGCCTTGTCCACATCCCCTTTGCATGTAGTGAGCGACTCATAGTGATATCCGATCTCGTGCCCTAAAGAGGCGATTTCCCTTATGATGGCCTCATCCCAACTCTCAGGCACCGCACGGAAATAGTAGATACCATAAAGGCCTTTTCCCGATTCCATCTTTGCCGTCCGAAGCGAGTTCTGCGGCTTCAAATCGACATCGTGCCGAAGCGTCAGCGACTCGAAAGGATAGGCTTTCAGCGCATCTAGTAGGGCGGAGTATTTATCGAGAGTGAAGTCCATATTATTAAGTCCAAGTTCTTACAATTCCAAGAATCATTTTCTCAGGGATACCGCAGTTTCTTGCAATAATTGGCCATTTTTGAACTGTATCGAACACCTCGTCGATGATCTCGACACCGTCCTTTATCCCGTTAGTATTTGAAAAAGCTAGAAGATCCGAGCGAGTAATCCCATCAAATTTGCCGTTTATAGACATTTGATGCTGTGATGTCCAACTGCCTTCGGGATTGTATGCAAAGCACATGTCGTATGCTGGAGATAAACTCCATTTGCCGTTTTCATCCATTAGGAAAGAGATGTTTTTAGTGTGGTCATCTTGATTACGGATTGCGACATTGAATACCATTCTTCGGAACATTTCTTTCGCTTCAGAATATGACAATCGAAGAGCCCTCATTACATTGAACGCCTGTTCATATGAATAGCCTCTCCGAAGACGGAAATCGTAATGTGCCAAACCGCATAAGGTCTGCATATGAATTTTGCGCTTTCCTTCACGGTCAAATCGCTTGGTCATAAAATGTGCCCTGCCATTCTCTTCTAATAAAGAACATTCCGTCATTTCTATGCCGCAGGCTTTTGCTAACAGGTAAAATGAATATTCCAATCGACCAAAATTGTTGGTCTCTCGGAATCCAGCATTTGCAGACACGCCATCTAGTTTAATAAGATAATAATCAAATCCCTCTGGCGCTTCTACTTGTCCGCTGCGTACTTCGCCCGTCGCTTTATTGTATGCGATAATGGCTTTCGCCCTCTGTCCTCCTGCAGATGTCCCAAGCCGAAGGATCTCTGCAATTGCGAGTTTCTTGTCTTCTGTCAAGTTTGTCTCGAATGAAGACTTTTTGTCAAGAGCATCTTGGGCAACCTTTACTAATGAATCTATCTCGATAAGTTGCTGAGAATTGAATCCTGGATCTATAACCGGTTCAAACTCCAGCGCTCCCATGCACCGCTTCCCTTGGAAGCAAAGAGTTTCCAATGGACTGCCGCTTGTTCGCCCGGAAAGAGAGAGCCAGCGATCGAATAGTGCCTTTCCATAGGTATCAGGTAACGAATCTGCCAGCATTCCAGGAAGTCCCATGAAAGTTTCTCTATTAAGTCCGGCAAACGAGTATACACGTCCTTCTCGGACAGGCATCATGAGAGGCGATGGCTCTATCCCTTTACCAACGAAGCCGCGGTCGTATTCGAATTGAGCCAAGTCGTAGCGCTCATCCCAACGAAATGTCCCTATTGTACGGCCGAAAAGATTTACTCGAGCAACATCTACCATTCCTGTCTCTCTTCTTTTCGGTTATTGATTTTTCCAGCTGCCCGTTTACGCTGATGTGCTGAGACAGAGTGGACCATCTTGTAATATTCGTTTGGACTAATTTGTTCCTCTTCAATGAGGGGAAGTAACGTTTCTAATAGTCCTAAAGTTCTTAGTGTTCGTATGAGAGCATCCGCCGATTTGATTTCTCCTTTCTCAATCTTCTTGATAGTAGAAAGAGAGATATCAGCAGCCTCTGCGAGACTCTGCTGAGTTATGTTCTGCTTAAGTCTCGTTTCTTTAAGACGATTCCCTATTTTTGTGAGAATCATGGAATCTGTTAGTGTATAGATGCTATCCATAACGGCTTCGTTTTAAACCTTTACGGCACAAATATACAAATAATAGTTTAATTTAAAACTATTAGAACAAAAGAATTGTTGCCCCATAGGAAAGACCCACACCGAAGCCGCAGGTCATGACCTTCATTCCTGAGGAGATTGTTCCAGCTTCAAGACAGTCTTTGAGTCCAATCAGAATGGTTGAGGAAACGGTGTTCCCGGTGTTCTCCAAGTTGATGTAAAACTTATCTTTAGGAATGCCGCAAACCTTACGGAGAGTACTGAGCATAAATTTGTTCGCCTGATGGAAAACATAATAGTCTACATCTTGAGTACCGGATTTTGCCAGTAGTTCCTTCATCATCGGCGGCACTTTCTCCAGGGTGAAATTGAAGATGGCGCTTCCGTTCATATATAGGAAGTCTTCGCGATTGGTGTGTCCGTCATCGTCGGTAGTTTCCACCCCCGAAGCCGATCTTTGACGAGCACCGTAGCTCTTGATTATCAAATCTTCTGCTCCAGATCCGTCCGTGCCAAGCACAAATTCTCCGATTTCTGCAATGCCTTGTTCTTTCCCTATCAGACAAGCAGCCGCTCCGTCCCCGAATATTGTCCTATTACTTTTGTCGTCAGGATGAAGGTATTTGGTGTATGTTTCTGCTGTGAGAAGAAGGATATTGCCAGCTATCCCTGCAGAAATCAGTCCTTTTGCCAAAGCCATTCCGTATATGCAACCGGAGCAACCGAGATCAATGTCGAGCGCCCCTGAGGATGTAGGAATCCCTAGGCGATGCTGAAGGATGCATGAGGTGGAGGGAAGGAGATAATCTGCGCTTTGGGTGCACAGAATGAGGAAATCGATACTGGAAGGATCGATATTGTATTCTTCGAAGAGTTTCTTCGCCGCCTTTTCGGCAAGATCCCCGGCGGTCTCATTTTCGGCTGCGATATGCCTTTCTTTGACACCGACCTTGGCGTATACTTTGTCTACGTCCCATTCGGGGAACTCTTTTACGAGTTCCTCGTTGGTGACAACCTTCTCCGGCAGGTAGTACGAAATACCCTTTATGAAAGCTTTCATACTCCTGTTGCCCCTCCTGTAATATCTATGGAAGTACCAGTCATCCAGGATGATGCGCTGGAGAGGAGGAAGACGGCGAGGTTGGCAATGTCCTCTGGTTTTCCATACCTTTTGAGCGGATATAGTGCTTCCTGCTCTTTCAACTCTTCTTCTGTCACTCCCTTTCCGAGAACAAGGGGAGTCCATACCATTGCAGGGCAGATGCAGTTGACTCTGATTTGGCGAGGAGCAAGCTCGAGAGACAGACTTCTTGCATAGGATTGAATAGCCCCCTTCGATGCACTGTAGAGAGCATTCGCGATGGTCGGGACTTCTGCTGTTCTTGATGAAAGGAAAACTATGGATGCTCCTTTATTGATCTTCCTTCCGTTCAGAAGGGATGCTTGAAAGAGGACGGCAGAATTGAAATTAGCACCCATAACGGAGGATATATCCTCTTCTGTCAGGCTTTTTGCTGGTTTTCTATGCCCGATTCCGGCACAGTGGACGATACCGTCGAGAAGGGGAATCTGTCCGACTATGGATTCTCTTTGATCGGCTTTGCATAGATCTGCAATTATCTTGGAGTGTCCATCTCCCTCGAGTGCCTTGAAGGTGTCTTCAAGCCGCAGAGCATTTCTTCCTGTAATGATGACTTTCGCCCCCATCTCGGAGCAGAGAATTGCAGTCGCACGGCCGATCCCCGAAGAGGCGCCGGTGACGAGAACGGTCTTCCCGGATAATGAGAAAGGATTCTTCTCCATTATTTTGCTGCAATAGTATTGAATAGGTCTTCCACGGTGCTGCAATGGCGAATTTCAGCACCTGTAAGGGTCTTACCGTACTCAACTTTTACCATGGCTATCACAGAAAAAGCTATCAGAGAACTCCACTCATCAAGGTCTTTGTAGGTGGTTGAGGCGGTGATTTCAGCCGGATCGGTATCCTCGAACTGGTCTGCAAATTTTGTTATGAATTCATTAAGTTCCATATAATCATATTTTGTATTTCTTTTTTCTTTCAGCGAGGAGATGCTCGAACTCTTCCGATGAATAATTGTCTTTTACCAGAGGCGCGATATCTGCTACAACTTTGGCTGGATTTCCGCTCGCGACAGTAAAAGGAGGTACATCTTTGCTGACTACGCTTCCGGCTGAGACAATCGAGCCTTCTCCGATTTCTACTCCGGGAAGGATAGTTACATTGAGGGCAATCCAGGCGTGCTTATGAATAATTACAGGAGCGACATATGACTCTGAGCAAGCCTGATGGTATTTAAGAGGCTTGGAATGTGTTAGTATATAGTCGTTTCCGGAGAGAGAGGCCCCATCCTCCACAATCACGAAATTGGGATATGGATAATCAACTATGACGTTTGTGCCCCAATGGACATTCTTTCCAATCTTGACTCCTCTGCAGCGCTGCATCCATTTCCTTAGTCCGCCCCATGGACAATGTGTTGACCAATTGTTGAGCCAATGGTCCTTGAGGCGGATTATACCAAACCAGAGAGCGGACTTGTAACCATGTTCTTTTGCAGAACGGCGGGTTGACTTCAGAAGACCGGCAGATTCGTATCTTGGCAGTTCCTGCCATTCGAGCGGAAGATAATCTTTCATGACCTTTTCTTGATTGGATAACTCTCAATATAGTTAGTAAGGAAGTCGGCGAAGTTGATAGTCTCTGAGAGCATTTTCTGCCTCCTCTGCTGGAAGACTTCCTTTCGGTCAGGCATAGCCAGAAGGCTCTCTACGGTCTCATAGAGTTTGTCCTCGTTGTCGGGTTTGATGCCGAAACCAAGTTTGAAATAATCTTCAAGTTGTGCGAGGCAACCGATCTGTCCGACAAAGTCGTTGAATCTGATAAAAGGCACACCGAGAACTCCGGATTCTATTGCCATTGTCTGACTATCTCCAATGTAGATTTCACCAAAGGCTAGAATATGATGGATATCCAGAGGATTGATTGCAATGCGATAAGGTTCAAGATCTTTGCTAAGAGGTCTTTCCGATGTGATAAAAACTCTGCCGTGAGGTTTGAGTATCTCAATAAGACGGCCTGCGATGGCATTATTTATCCCTCGGACCCCAGTGTCGTGATGGGCCTTCAGTCCGGAAAATCTCATGATGAAATACGGCTCATTCGGATTGAAATACTTTTTCACAACGTTTTTATCGGGAGTAAAGTTCTCAGGATGTAGATAACCGAGTTCCTGGAAACCAGGGTATTTGACCGCTTTATAGTCCCATTTTCCACAGCTGCAAGACTCAGGGCAAAGAATAACGCTGGCTCCTGGATAAGTCAATTTCGCATATAAAGGTACGATACTGGCATCATCTTCCCCTATATTGATTACAGGGATATGCCTAAGCGGTCCGATGAGAGAGTTTTCTACGCTTGAACCAGTAAGGATGTCGGGATGGAATGAACGACAGAAACTATTGACTCTCAGTGCACGTTTAATAGTACCTATAGCAATTCCAATTTTAGAATTCTTGCGGCCCTCTTTGAGAATATTATGGTAGGGAATACCTGCATTCTTTAGAAGGTCTTCGAGTATATCCTTCTTTTTTATGAGTACTTCGACTTCATGGCCATGCTCTTTAAGAGCGGCTATTGTATTCTTGTAGTTATGGAAGTGAGCTGGATGTCCTAGATATACAAGTATTTTCATCGATAAATATTGTAATATAGTTCTTTGACTCTGACGGCAATGCTGGTATTGTCGAGGCCTTTAGTTAGTATCGACTTCCTCCCGGCAGTCCTATTTACGAATGCGAAGGCGTCTTTCACTTTGCCTGCAATGTCCTCTTTATTCCTTTCAGCAATAAAGCATCCGTCAACGCCTTTGATTTGTTCTTTGACATCTCCGACATCCACACTGACAATCGGGCAGCCGCAGGCGAGTGCTTCTTTTATGACTTGGGGGGATCCCTCTGTGTGGGATGTCATCAGAAAGCAGTCTACAGCGTTCATTAGAGTTGCGACCTCAGAGCGGGTATATCCTTTTAGTTCAAGTAGTTCCGCTTCTGGAACTAGAGCCATTGCAGAAAAGGCAAGTGGGGCATTCTTGACGGCGTTGTCAAAGGCACCGGCAAAAAGGACGTATTTCTTTTCGGGGGCTAGGCCCATGAGTTTTCTCGCCTGAACTTTATCCATCTCAGGATAGTCTTCGAGATTGATTCCGCAGGGGATCAAGGCATAGTTCTTCCGGACTTTTGCAGTGTCGATATTCTTTTGGGAGACAAAGATATTGAACTTGGATAGTCTTATAGCAATCTTCGAAAGTTTCAGGATCCGAGGATCGTTGATATCGCTTCCATGATAGGTTGTAACTACCGGGACTCTCCTTTGAAGGTTGGCTAGAAGTCCGCAGAGACCATAGTGGGCATGTATGAGGTCGGGCTGGTATTCTATTATGGCTTTTTTCAGGCTCCGAACTTGGCTCAAGTATCCAGAGAGTCCTCTTTTTGTCACCGGAAAGAATTCAAAATCAACTCCTTGCTTTTGTAAAGCATTGACCTGCTCCACAATAAATGGAGCATATCTGCCTTGTTTGCATCGGGCTACAATCAGGACTTTCATGCTAGGTACTCGAGGATTGTATCAAGTATCTTGGTGGCGGCATACCCGTCTCCAAATAGCCTGGGGAAGGAAACACTTTGGCCGGAGAGCTTGTTGTATGCTTCCTTGATTGTATCTCCGTCAGCATCGGCTATAATCCCGGCTCCATGGGTGACTATCTCCACCCACTCTGTCTCTCCGCGGAGGATGACGCAGGGCCTTTCGAAGAAGAAAGATTCCTTTTGTACACCGCCGCTATCGGTCATCACGATATGAGCGTTCTTTTCCAGCACAATGATGTCGAAAAATGATGCAGGGGGGAGGATTTTGACTCTTGGCGAACTCTTCAGTTTTTCGTAGACATCCTTCCGGAGGTTTTTCTCGAGAAGATTCCTTGTCCTAGGATGAAGGGGGAATACAAGGTCCTCACCGTTCGCTTCGGCGATTGAGATGAGGGCGGCAATAATCGATGTCAATCTCTCCGGAGAATCGGTATTGGCGGGCCGGTGGATGGTTGTCAGTATATATTTTCCGGCTCTCAGATTGTTCTCTTTCAGGATGCTGGACTTTTCCTCGGCGATGGCAGCGAAGTACATGCTATTATCGTACATCACATCACCGGAGTTTACGACAAGACGGCCTTTTCTGCCGGCGAATTTTGCAGGGCTAGTCATGAAGCCCTCCTTTCGGAGGTTGTCGATAGCTGTTTCTGTAGGAGCGAAAAGGATTGACGAGAGCTGATCGCAGACGATTCTGTTGATCTCTTCCGGCATGGTCATGTTGAATGAACGGAGGCCGGCTTCGATGTGGAAAAGAGGTATATGGAGCTTTGATGCTGCGACGGCGGCGGCGAGGGTGGAGTTGGTGTCTCCATAGACAATGACACCGTCAAAGTGCTCAGATAGAAGTACTTCCTCGACTCCGACGATTATTTTTGCACTTTGCTCTCCATGCTTGCCGGAGCCGACCCCAAGGTTATAGTCCGGTGCCGGTATCTCGAGTTCATCGAAGAATACCTTCGACATATTGTCATCATAATGCTGACCGGTATGGAGAATCTTCTCCTCAATTCTATCAGAGAAATGATTCTTGATAGCTCTGGAGATCGCCGCAGCCTTAATTATCTGCGGCCTTGCCCCGATTATTGTCAAAAGTTTTATCATTGTTGCTTAGTGATTAGAACAGTCCGCGGCTGCCGAGCTTGAAGAATGCCCAGGCGAATTCCATTGCAAAAACTATTACACACCAGGGGGTTACCAGTTTCCAAGTCTTCTCTCTTAGTGTCGATACTCCGTAGGCCCACATCATAATCAGGCAAGGAAGTCCTGGTAGAAGGAATCGTTCCGCATTACTGAATCCGCTGAGAGAGATGACTCCCAAGTAGGCTATCACGAAGGATCCGATAAGCGCGAAATTCCTCCATTGTTTTCTTCGGAAGGCTTCATATATTGCAAGTAATGCAAAAATACCCATGAAATTTCTTACAAAGTTGCCTCCGTGCTTCTCCTGTTGGCCGTACTGCTCATCGACGTCGATCATCGTAGAGAAAGGGAGAACCACAACCATCGGAGCCATGACAGTGCCGGTCGCATATTGAGCCCATTGGTTGCCTCGTACGGTTTGTTGTAATCGTTTATTGGCAACTTGATCTTCTTTTTCTTCCCAGAGTCCCTCTATCTCAGTCGTTATCGTCCCTCCGCCAGCGACAAGAGCAGCTGCAAACCCCCATCCGATAATGGCAGTCCTTTTCCAGCCTTTTTTCATTGAAGGTGTGTTGATTAGGAGAACAGAAGTCAAGAACGCAAATACGCATGCTGCTCCCATGACCGTTCTGAATGTGAACAAACTGGCAGCTATGAGCATAGGAATTACAATGTTTACAAAGTTCCATTTTTTCGCTCTGAGTAGGTAGTCAGTTCGTTCAAGGAAGAGGATAGCCAAGAAAAGCATCTCGGTCTCTTTTAGGTGATATCCGCAGTAAATGATAAGGTTCGGCATCAAGCAACACATAATTGCAGCCATTCTTGCTGTGCTCTCGTTAAAAGTGCGCTGGCATATCTTGTATATTAATATACACATGTATGCGCTCAGGAGTGCCTTGATGATGCGGGGAATAATAATGTGAGGGCCGAAAAGAGTGTATATAACTGTAAGATACAAAGGGTAACCTGTATCAGAAAGTCCTTTAAGACCGGATTCGAATAAGTAATATCTGGTCATTTCCCACCCTTCTTCAGCCATCCATGCAGCATCTTCGTGATATCCGACAGAGTCTGCTGCCCCGAATTCAAAAGGAACTCCGGTTGCACGAATATAATAGTAATATGAAAATATCACCCAAATGAGCCTGATAATAAATGCTACAATGAATAAATGTGTCAGGAATTGTTTCTCTGGAAGAGTCCTTGACCTTTTGCTCCATTCTGTAGTGCCTAAAAAGAATCCTACTACGCACATTAGTCCGGCAGCCATGTAGCCGAACCCCATGGCGAAGTTGGAGTAAAAAATGCTGATAGATAATAGAGCAGCCAGATATACAAGGATTGCTCTGTACGAAATCTGTTTCGGGAGATATGGAATCATTGGATATTATCCTATTATTTTTCGTTTTAATTTTATCAGTCGTATCATATTATTACTACCGATTAGGCGCAGTAAAAGATTGTTTTTCTTTTTATCATCCCATGAGCCCATGAAATGATGATCGCAATAGGTATTCTCAGTTAGGAAGAACTCACCAGTCGTCTGTCTGGGGCAGAAATAATCTACAGGGAAAATATGCATTCCCTTGAATACTTGTTGTTTCCCATTCTGAATGAATCCTCCTTCTCTCATGATACGGGAAATCCTCACGGTGTTCGTCGTAATGTCATAACTTCCGTCAGGTAGAATAAAATGAGAATCGGTGTATGAATCAAGTTGTTCTTTGACCCATTCTCCTCCGGCCTCACTGGCCATCGTTCCAGTGACAGGAGGCTGGTATTTGCTTCCCTCATATCCTGTGAATCCAGATAGATTGAGAAGGTCGTCGTATGGCTTCAGAACTTCGACATCGGTGTCCATGTATATGCCTCCTTCAGTGTAGAGAGCAAATAGTCTTACATAATCTGTAACAAATGCAAATTTCCTTGCCTCGTATGCCTCCTTCGTATAAGGGGTGCTGTTGACATCGAAGTTGTCCTCGTTCCAAAGCTTGTATTCGTAGTCCGGCATGTGTTTGTGCCAAGACTCGATGCATTTAAGGGCAAGCTCCGGCATCGGACCGCGCCCGAACCAGCAGTAGTGTATGATTTTAGGTATCATATATGTCTAATTATCCATTGTTTTACAGCAGAGCCGCATTTCCGGAAGGCAATCTTTGCCTTGAGAAGTGCAATAGGCTGACTGTATTGTCGGCGGGTTTTCGCATCCTGCAAAGTCCAATCTACCTTGTTGAGCTCTTTTTTAGCCGTTTCTCTATACTCTTTCGAAAGATAGTAGGGGAGTAATGAATAAACACGGAGGTTGTCAACGAGATGCTTGTAATCCGGGTTTCTGGCTTCTTCATCAGCTAGATAGTCGAGATTCCATAGCATATGGGAAGAAGGGTCATGGAGCTTTTTAATACCTCTCCAGGCAGGGTTGGAGTCGTTGTTGTAATAAGCCAATGGTTCATTGAGGAACGCAACTTTATACCGCAGCGCAATCCTGATCCATAGGTCAAAATCTTCTCCCATCTTGAGTCCTTTCCTAAAACCTCCAGACTCGTTGAAAACCTCTCGCGGCATGGAAACCGTTATAGACGTCAGCGGCATAGCCATCCCCTCAGAATAGACCTTGCAATAATTGATATACCCTGTTTCGGCTGTCTGTACGCAGACTCTCTGCCGGCCATTTTTGACATAGTAATAATTAGTCCCATATATGCCTGCCTCGGGATAATCCTGAATCAGTTCGTCCATCTTTTCGAGGAAGGTCGGAGCCCACCAGTCGTCGCCGTCGAGGAAACACATATACTCTCCACTTGAGGCAGCAACTCCCTTATTCCTAGCTGTGCTGACCCCAGAATTCTCTTGATGAATAAGTTTGAAAGGCCTCTCAGATGCTTCCAGCACGGATTTGGCAACAGAATATGAATCATCGGTACTCCCGTCATCGACAACTATTATCTCGAAATCATCGAAGGTCTGTTCCAGCACTGATTGGAGCGCCTTTCCGATGTAGGGAGCCTTGTTATAAAGGGGTATGATGACAGAGAATCTCATTTTTTATCTATTTGCAATAAAACGGAACAGTCCCGGATTAATTCTCAGAGCGAGATACTGTACGCGATGTCTTGCCTTTGTCCTAGATACAGCTTTATACATCTTCCAGTCTACCATAGAGAGCAGATGCTTTTCTTCTTTTCTCGGTGACTTTGTCGCAAAAACACTCTGGTAGTGATGGGTAAGAGATTGATAGACGGTTGTTTTCTTAAATCCATCCAGCGGAACAAAAAATGTTGCAAGACGATTAGCGACGTTGAGAAGATCAATTTTACGACTTAGAGATACATCCTGCATCTTGCTACCTTCACGGATTCGATAAATGTACAAAGAGTCATGAATCACTTTTATTGAACGGGCATGATAGATAGTTATAGGCACCCATAAGTTGTCTTCATACGTGATATCTTCATCAAATAATAGCCCATTATTTAATAGGAATAACCTGTTATAGATTCGAAGAACAACACATACGAAAGCAAAATCACGAGGTAACAATGCGTTCTCGTTGTAGTAATCCATTCCATTCGAATATTCCTTTTCTGGAAGAAAATCTGCTTGATTGAAATGTCCGGCAGCCTCGAAATAGCGTTTCCCACTGAAACATAGAATATCTTCATCACTCAGCCTATTTGCGAGAATTTGTAAAGCTTCCTCTTCTATCCAATCATCACTGTCTAAAAAGAAAACATAGTCACCTGAGGCCTCTTCTAATCCTGAATTACGAGCAGCTGCTGTTCCTGCATTATTTTGTGTGATGACCTTAATTCTTGAGTCTTTCGAAGCATACTCCGACAAAATGGCTGGGGAATTGTCGGTAGAACCGTCATCTACACAGATAGCTTCCCAGTCTTGGAAAGACTGTTTGAGAACACTATTTAAACAGTCAGCTATATATTTCTCAACGTTATATACAGGTATTATTATTGAAAACAACATATGTGTTCTAGCTCCAAGAGATACCAGTTTTAATAACTTTGGCAGGGACGCCTCCGGCAAGAGAATTCGCCGGAATGTCTTTTGTTACAACAGATCCAGCTGCAACAACTGCTCCGTCTCCTATGGAAACGCCCTTTAAGATTGTGACGTTCATTCCAATCCACACATGGTTACCTATAACAATTGGTCGTGTGCTCTTCTTGTTGGATTGATTAAAAGAATGATTGTCACTGTCTCTAATACTTACATTTTCACTAATCGCAACTCCATCCCCTATAGTTATGCTTTCAAAGCAACTGAGATTCAAGTTGTGATTAATGTATCCACTACCTAGTTTTAATATTGCCTCCTGATTGATGTAGATTTTAGCTCCCGAATAAATATCGAAGGCACCTTCTACGCAAAGATGGGAATGATTCCTCATAACTAAAATAGAGTGGAAAGGATCCACGTTGCTCCATTTTGCATTTAGCTTAAAGCTTCCTTTATGTGTTTCGATGCTTGATGTTTTCTCTAAACAGATTCGTGCTCCTTTGAATGCGATAATAGAGAACCCTTTTTTATTGGAGTTAAACTTTCGAAGCCTTATAGTAGATATCTTATCTATCTCAAAAAAATTCTTGAGAATGAATTTATTGATTCCGATCCACTTGATCTTTTCTTTTATGCTCTGTGATCTGAATAAATGCCATGAGAAATGTTGCTTAAGTGACTCAGAGACAAGCGAGTGATAGCGTTTCTTCAGTTGATTTTTTAATGTCTTTTTATTGAAAAAAGAATACGCATCATTCGTCTTCATTAAAGTAGCAGCATCTTGCTTGAATCTATCAGGATCCGAAAGACTGTTTAGGCTTGTAGCAATATCTAGTTCTTTTATTGTTGCATTAGGGAAAATAGATTGCGTGAAGTTCTTTCTGACCTCTGATTCTTTATAAGAAATACGATTTGTATCAACTGTTACTTGCTCTGGATGAATCCTGTACAAGTAGAGGCATTCAGGAATATTAGTTAATACCAACCCGTTAACTAAAGCTCTTGTCCACATATCGTAGTCCTCTGCCGGCACCATCTCCTGGCGGAAACGGAGGCCGTGCTTGTCGAATGACTCTTTTCTCCAAATGCTTGATGCGTGAAGAATAGGGGAGAAGAAAAGAGCGGTGACTTTGACCTTTTCCGGATCGGAATCCCTTACCCATGTATCGTCTTTAGCTCCGAACATCTTCATCCCACATGAGCATAAATCAATATCAGGATGCTCTTCCATGTACTTGACCTGCACCTCAAGTCGGTTGGGGAGAGAGATGTCATCGCTGTCCATCCTTGCAATATATTTCCCTCTTGCCATGTCAATACCTACATTCAGTACATTCGACAGTCCAACATTCGTTTCGCCCTTATACCGGACAATCCTTGAATCATCGTAAGTGTCGAGAATCTCATCAGCATTATCCGGAGAGCAGTCGTTGAGGACAATCAGCTCGAAATCCGTGAAGGTCTGAGAGAGTATACTGTCCATCGCCTCTTTCAGGAAAGGGGCGGTTTTGTAAACGGGCATCAGAATGGAGACGAGGGGAGACATCAACAGAATATTTTTTTAGTAATGGGTAGTTTTATAGCAATACCAGCAAGGATAATGGTCAACAGGTAACGGAAAACAAATTTTCCCCAAACCGGAAGAGAGAATGGGAGGAGTGCCATTACATGATTGCCTAAGTGGCAGTCTATTTCGAGATTATGGAAGCACATTATTGCAAGAGACCAAATGCCAAGAACAGCGAATATACTTGCAAGAGGTTTAACATAGTCTTTTAATAGGCGACTGAGAAGATAAAGACAGTAAGTACCGCCGCATGCTCCCAAAACATCAAGCGGGTAGCACCCCCATGTGATGTCATACATCCCCAGTTCTGAGTAGAGGGTCGCTATTACCCAGCAAATTATGCAAACGATTTTCATCCAAAGAGGTACTCGATGTGTTTTGATCCACCATCCAAGGGTGACGAAAGGAAGTGCCGTTAAGGCAAGGGATAGACTCCAGATTGAATAAGGAAAGACTTTGTGAATCAAAATAGCGATGATTGCCAGTAAGAATGAAACAGGTATGGCCCAAAAATTAAGACGTGAAATGACAAGGAGAAGGGTTTTAGATACAAAAAGTGCAACAATAAACCAGATGACCCCAAGCGTCAATTTTCCCCATGGTGTCATGGGACCGTGGGGATCAGCCCAAAAGAGCGAAAGGGTTTGTCGGATGACCTGATTCCATCCCTCGTCTTTTGTGTACACCATCAGAATAGCCCATAAAATGAGAAGAACTTGAGTAAAGATGAAAGCGGGTAATAATCTCTTCGCAAATTTTTTAATGTTCTTTATGGCCTCTTTCTTATTCGTATATGATTTAGAAAAATAGCCTGCGACAATAAAGAACATAGGCATATGGAAAGAGGTTATGCTTCTTCCAAGGATAGGATGATTCCAGCTAAAGAAATGGGCTGTAATAACTAGAAGGATTCCGATACCCTTCATTATATCGAATGTCTGATCTCTTTGTTGAAGGTATGTTGTGCCAGTGGTCACTTTGATTTCTTTATTAAACGGCGAAGTCTCTTGTAAACATTAAGTAAACCGATCTTGTCTAGAAAGAACTCTCGTCTTTGCCTTCGGCTCCACCTTCCGCTATCCCATGTCGCCGCATTGTGGTGATAAGAGATTAAGTAATTCTCGTTTACGCAGAAGGCATGTCCAAACAAGCCGGTACCATATACAACCATTCCATCGCCGAAATGCTGCGTCTCGTCCTTGTATCGGAAACCTCTTGCGGCACAATATCTTGCGACCAGCCTGTCGTTATTTACCCATTCGCGATAATGAAGAGCTCGTTCAGGAGATGCTTCAGCCGAATTGTAGTAATCCCTTATTTCACGTATCATTTCAAATCCCGGACAGCAGGCCATGGTAGATGTGAGAATCTCCATGTGTGGGACATCTTTTTCAGGATTCTTAGGAGTCCCATCTTCATTCAAATAATGCTCCGCTATCCCTTCCTGCTCAAATTCTTGATATAGTTCAAGCCCCGAGAAGAAGTTACAATCGAGAAATCTGTCGAATCTTTCATAGACATCGACATCCGTGTCGAGATATATCCCTCCGAACTCTGTCAGCACGTTGTATCGACAGACATCGGATGCCAGCGCATACTTTTTGACTTCACAGGCATACTTGGCGAGCGGATACTTCTCAAGATCAAAAGTGGATTCATCCCACCTCATAATCTTATAATCAGGCATCAGTTTCTTCCAGCCTTCTATGCACTTTTTCTGGGACTGAGGCATCAGCCCTTTCCCGAACCAGCAGTAATGGATAATTTTGGGGATCATTTGTATAATGATTAAAATGGCTTTATTCTGTTAAATATACCATTCCAAGTCCCACGGATTATAGCTAATGATTTTGATACTTTATTGTCTTCAAATAAAAGAATCTTAATTATCACTTTAATCCTTCCGAGTAAATGCTTTATTTTACCCTTGATACTGTAATCAGAAGGAAACTCTTTCCACATTAGAATCCTATTCCGGCTATCATAGTAATGCCGGAGCGGGGAATAATCGGAAACAGATATAGGATGTCCAAGCAGCTTAACCTTACGCTCAGAACCTATGTGATGTATCAAGGAGCAGCCTCCTACCTGAACAATCTTGTATCCCACTTCTTGTGCCTTTAGTTGCATTTCAACATCAACCATACCAATAAAAAAGTCTTCTCTAAACCCTCCTATTTTGGCGATCATTTCAAGAGGGAAGACGCATCCGCTTTGGGCAGCATGGGAGACATATTTGTTACCATCAAAATGGTTGTTAATTGGTGGGCAGACCATATGGTTTGGATAAAAAGAAAGCCTTTCACGAAAAAGATCAAAGTTCTCAAACCTAGAATCTTGATCCATGGTCATAATATGAGAAGCTCCTTGTTGTTTTGCTATCTCTATAGTTCGATTGTATGCGTAGGCTAACCCCATATTCTTATTCCCATAATTGAGGATAACTGCGTTTTTTATAGAACTGACTATGGGCGAACCGCCAGGTGTGTTGTCCCATACAAAGAGGTAGTCAGTACCTTTTGAGTATGAAGCAATATTATTGATTAAATCTTCATTGGGATTCCAACAAACAACGACTGTAGCGAGTTTCAAAATGTTATTCATTACCAAGACATAATCTTTGGAATCATTTTATCTTTAATAATTTGAATAGCTTGAATGGCTTTAATAAAATGTGCCCCAAACGATAAGCATTGGATCTCCGCACCTTTGTGGAGTCATAGGCTAAGATACATAAGATATTGAGTCTTTTGATAACTATCTCTGGTTCATCCAGTCCGCGCACGATAGGGAGTTTGTCTTTCCATTTACGACAGAACAGATTCATATTAGTGTCCAGTTTTTCGATATAATAGGGATTCTTCATCGAATCCTCCGACCAGAAATGCTCGACAGTCAGAACATCTGTAACACACACTCTTTTACCAGTAGACTGTACCAGCATACTAATATCCATATCGTATGCATGGAAGCCATTGTATGTCTTGTCATCGAAACGAATTGACGCGAATAAGGATTTTGGTATGAAGAAACAGACACCGTCAACTGCTACTACATCGGCAAGATGACCATGGAAGTAGTCTCTGTAATCATCTCTATTTACAACGCCTTTGTCTGTTGTAATTCCGAATTGAGAAATGAACGGTAAAGATGACCAATATATCGGGGCAGTAGAAATAAAGTGCGATCCTCCGACTCCGATAAGACCAATCGAGTCATCTTCGAATAAAACCGCAATTGCATTTCCCCAATGAGCAGATCTGAATAATATATCATCATGACAGAAACAAAGAATCTCGCCTTTAGAGCGCCTAATTCCCTCATTATATGCGGAAAAAATCGAATATCGATTGTCCGAATTGTCAATTATAACAAGTTCGTACTCGCAACCGATAGTCTCTGAGATATTCTGACATAATTCTGTCGGAATATCACTTTTACGAGAGCAAATAATGAGGGATATCATGCTTTAAAGACTTTTTGTAGCGAATACAATGGTTTAAACAAAGCTTTACCGAGTCGATATGCACGTGAGTTAAGAGACTTTTTAAGAGTTTGGTTAATTTCCTCTAACTCGAGAATACGCTTTTTGTAAAGCACAATGTGCTCTTTGTATGGATTATAGATATTTGGATGATTTCTACATACTTGAAGAAGCATTGAATCATTGTGGTGCATAGATAATTCTGTACTCCTAGATATGTCTTTTATCCTATAATGAAACAGAACCTCATCTATACGATAAACAATGTCATTTCTATTAATAAATGAAAGCCAAAAGTCCCAGTCTTCTAACCCGTCAACCATATTGGGATTGTAACCTTCTGATTTGTCGAAGTCAACGCGTCTGAACAAAGCTGTGCAAAAAATACAATTATTCCAGATAAAACGATCATAATTATATTCTTCCAGATCCCAAGGCTCATTTATGGTTCCAAATTTATCTGCCTTGCAGTATACTAATTTTGTTTCAGGATGCAGTACAAACCGCTCAATGGCCTTTTCTAGATATTGTGGAGCAATCAGATCATCAGCATCTAATGGGAGAATGAATTCACCATTAGAATAGGAAATCCCCGTATTTCTGGCGATAGCTATTCCTTCGTTATTCTTAAATAGATACTTGATCCTTGTATCTTTACTTTGGTAAATCTTAGCGATCTCTTCGGTGTTATCCGGCGAGCCATCATTTACAATAATACATTCCCAGTTGCTATAAGTTTGTGATAAAACCGAGTCCAGGGTCTCTGGAAGAAACTCAGCTTGCTTATAGCATGGAACAATTATTGAAACTTTCCCTTTATCCATATCTAAGGATTCAGAATTTGTCAATCTTCTCAATGAAAAGCAACAACGCGGTTATCATCTTATGATATAGCTTCTTCTTCTCTCCATATTCTAGTACCTTTTTGACTTGATGGTTATTAAGCTTTTCATCCATCTCATCCATTCTCACATAATCTTGGATAAGCATGTAAGGCAGTCGTTGACTAAGAACAGCAGATCTCTCCTTTTCTAACGCGTCGCCTTCAGACGAACTGATGCCATTAGTGTCATAAATAACAATTGTTTCATTAATATGATTAAAAGACTTATTATGGAGAGCTTGTTTAAGAAAGAATTCCCAATCAGAAACTATTTTAAGGTCCTCATTATAATACTCATTCTGTAATAATACTCGTTTAATAAAAGTCGAATTATGACAAAGTGTTTTTTCGTAGAAAAACTTAAGGGAAAGAGTGTCTGGATAGTGAAGACTTGTCATCGAGTGGCCATCGGTCAAAATTAAATCCCCATATAGAATGTCACCATTGATTACATTGGAGAAACATTTCGCTAATGATTGCGGTTTATATAATGAGTCTCCACTATTCAAGAATAGAAGATACTCTCCCTTTGCCTTCATGATGCCCTTATTCATCGCGTTGTATATCCCTTTATCTGGCTCGCTTACCCAATATGAGAAGTGCTCAGAGTACTCTTCAATCAGTTCCTTGCTTCCATCGTTAGAACCACCATCAATTACAATCCATTCAAAATCTCTAAAGGTTTGGCACATTACACTTTCTATGGTTTTTAGTAGACCATCGCGATTATTGTAATTTATTGTGATAATGGAGAGTTTCATCAGTCTTTATCAATGGAGGTAAATACTACTGTAAAAGTAATAACCCGGTCTGTTTGTACATTAAAGAATTGCCAGTAGGAGAAATAAAGCCGGATAGAATTAATTTTACGGCATTTGGAATAACGGCCAGATACTGAACATTCGGATATGTCAATTCAATCTGTAGATAATAATCACCGTTAGACATATTCTCCGGAAGATTTATTGTTTCTGAAATAGAGAATTGGCCGTGTTGGAATCGAGGAACCTCTCGTTTCATCAAGATTGGAGCATATTTCGCGAGAAGATAGTTCTCCCGGTCATATAACCTTGCTTCAATTGCCATGGGAATATCATTAAGAATCTCACCTTCAATTTCTATAGATAATGACCTATTTGGGAAGGGGAGAGAAATAGTACTATTGGGCTTACCATTTACCAGTATCTTGTTCAATTTAATTTCCTTTGATTCAAGTTGAACACGGGAGATGATATCTTTTTCCTCTCGGATATCATTACCTTTTAAGTATAAATCAATGGCATCTGTTATAAGTCCGTCAAAATCCATGCTGCCATTTTTTAATAGTATTCCTCTTCTGCACAGAGCTTTCAAGCTAGCCATATTATGACTCACAAACAGCACAGTCCTGCCTTCGCTTCGGCTGACGTCCTGCATTTTCCCAATGGCTTTTTTCTGGAATTCAGCATCGCCGACGGCGAGGACCTCATCGACGACAAGTATTTCCGGGTCCAGGTGGGCTGCTACAGCGAAACCGAGACGAACGGTCATTCCAGAAGAGTAGCGCTTGACTGGGGTGTCGATATATCTTTCGCAGCCGGAGAAATCAACTATTTCATCCAGTTTCCTGGAAATCTCCTCCTTGGACATTCCCATGATTGCGCCATTCATGAAGATATTCTCGCGGCCGGTCATTTCTGGATGGAATCCGGTACCGACCTCAAGAAGGGCCCCTATGCGGCCACGGGCCCGGATGGCCCCGACTGTCGGTCCAGTAACCCTGGAAAGAAGCTTTAGAAGCGTACTTTTGCCGGCTCCGTTTTTACCAATGATACCGACGACGTCACCCTGCTCAATCTTGAAATCAATGTCTCGGAGGGCCCAAACATATTCGCTGTTCCCGACTTTGGTCCTGTCATTTGTCTCTCCAATCTTGAGATAAGGATCTTCTTTCCCTAAGATAGACATCTGCCACCACCTTTGAAGGTCGTGCGAAAGGGTCTTTGTAGATACAAGTCCCAGTCGGTATTGTTTTCCTACGTGGTCAAATTCTATTGCTGTAGACATTTCTGCTTATTACTTTTCACGTTTTTATTAATCATCGAGGATAGATAACAGACGATAAAACGAAATAATTACAATTGTTATCATCATTTCTTCACGGGTTTCATCATTAACTTGGCAAAAGTCACTAATGGATGTAATAGAGCAATTATACACTTTGCTGCAGTAGGGTGATAGATGCATAACGAAGGGAAGAAATCCCATTCCTGAAATCCCATTCCCGAAATCTTATCCATTGCAGAAGACTCCAAATTCTGAAAAACAGTGTTGATGTCCTTAACAGTATGAATTATCCTATGTCTGAATGAAAGGATAGTATTAATCCAGTACTTGCTATGCGATTGAATCTCCTTTTTAAAATAATTCGAAGAAGAATCTATTGATTCCGAGAATAGAAGTCTTCTATAGCACATCATTATTGAATCCGCTTCCTTTTTCGCATTATAGGTGTGCATAATTGACATTGGATTCTCATAGTGCGAATATAAATAAGAATCAACATGTGCAATTCTGAATGCGTTCCAGAGATGATATTCACACCAATCAGCATCTTCATGCACTCGGCCTTCAATAAAAGGGCGATTGACCTTATGTAGAAATTCGGTTGCGTATAAGTAAGAATAAAAATAACCGGTATCAGAGGCCATCCTATAATATCTATCGGCAAAATCTTTACCGTCCATGACCTTTTTCTCCGGAATATTTAATTCTTTCATAGAATAATCCACAGCAATATGGAAATGACACATGTCAAGATTAGCATTTTGGGCATAATCGATAATGCTGATTATCCCTCGTTCTATAGTATCATCAGCGTCACAAAATTGGATATAAGTACCTTTTGCGCACGAAATACCACGATTCCTAGCTCCGCCCGGTTTCAGGTTGACTGCCTGATGAAGTATTACGAGATTCTGATGAGTTATTGAATAATCCTCTAATAACTGCAAAGTCCTATCCGTCGAGCAGTCATCTACAACTATTACCTCAAAACGTCCTTCTTCCAGGCCGATTCCATAAATACTATCTAGACAACGGATAATCGTTTGTTCCCCATTGAAAACAGGGATAATAAATGAGATTTCAAATTGATGTTTGCTATTCATGGCAATTTTTACACCGTATCCATAAAACTCTTCTGGACCTTGTTGAAGACCACTATGCCGAGGGCGAGGAGGACGATCATGAAGACGAAGCTGTAGATAAGCCAGCGCCAGCCGACGAATTCACCGGCTCCGAGGAAACCGTACTTGAAGGTCTCGATGACGGGAGTAACCGGGTTGAGGCACATTAGCTTGTGGACTGGGATCCCGAAGTATTGCATGCTCTTTGTCTGACTGAGAGGATATACGATAGGAGTTGCATACATCCAAAGCTGGACAATGAAGGAGAAAAGGACCTGGAGGTCGCGGTACTTCGTTGTCATTGAAGAGATGATGGTTCCGAATCCGAGTGCAAGACCTGCCATCATGGCGACAAGGACGGGGAACAAGAGGGCATACCAGTTGAGGGTGGCGTTGCAGGTCGGGTCGAAAAGAGCGTAGAAGACGTAAATCAGCACAAAGAACCCGAACTGGATGCCGAAGCGGAGGAGGTTACTCACAACGTCTGCAATCGGCATGACGAGCCTCGGGAAGTAGACTTTTCCGAATATCGAAGAGTTGTTGACGAAGGTATTGGAGGTCTTTGTCAGGCACTCTGCGAAGTAGTTCCACATACATGTACCGGCAAGGTAGAAAAGAGGTCTCGGAATGCCGTCTGTCGGGATTCCGGCAATGCCGCCGAAGACGATCATGTACATGAGGACCGTCAGAGCCGGCTGAACGACGAACCATACCGGACCGAGAATAGTCTGCTTGTACTGGGTGATGATATTCCTTTTGACGAATAGGGAAG
>Ga0256405_10004375_pt1 | contig 26558 bp, 24 predicted proteins | sample RumenRJG_02DNA_FD_189096 | JGI IMG/M metagenome (GOLD analysis project Ga0256405, IMG submission 189096) | Bovine rumen microbial communities from Lethbridge, Alberta, Canada - RJG_02 | ecosystem: Host-associated > Mammals > Digestive system > Stomach > Rumen | place: Canada: Alberta... | reverse complement strand
ACAACCAGAAAAACTCCATGCTGAAGTTTCCAAACTGCTGCTGTACGGGGAAACCATTACTTCGATGGAGCCTGTGACCAGCTGGAAACAATTCCCGCCTTCCGTATTGTGGACATTCACGCCAAGCTCCGACAAAAAGCACAAGGATCCCGTCATTCTCTTTCTGCCGGATCCACGTGCAGAAACTGACCGGTACAAGCCCTATCTGCTTTCGCTCGCAGGCTCCGGCTATACAGTGCTGTCCGCAGATTTCTATACCCGTGATTTTCTGTGGTTCAACTCCATACTGGACTATCCGCCGCTCAGACGCACTGCACTTATCTTTAAAAGTCTGCAAGAGCCGGAAACCTACAGCAGTCTTGCCGATAATCATACAGCAGAATTCACCGCACAGTTCGAGCAGCTCATAACCGTCGCACGGCAGCGTTTCGGACAGGAAGTACGGTTTTATCTTATTACAGACGGCAGTCCCACCCATGCGCTTACCTATATCGCACAGAAGTACCCGTATTATACAGCCGGAATCTATTCGATTCAAAACAACTCGGTTCATAAAACACCTGGCTACGGTTTTATCAATGCGACTGATCCGGTGGAGGCATGGCTTATGGGCATCAGGGAATTTGATCAGGATCTATTCATGACCCGCTATATTGCGCTTAAAACCCCGATACCAAAAGCAGCGGAATAACCGGAACCAGACGCCAGGAAACGTTTCCATACGCCGCTGCCGATGAAAAGACGTATTAAGGAGGTTGCTATGACATTACATGAGCTTGACCAGTATTTTAACGCATTTCTAAAACGTGAGAATTTCGCGCAGGATCCTTCCCGTAACGGTATTCAGATAGATAATTCTGCGCCCGATCAAAAACAGATTACTAAAGTCGCCTTTGCCGTAGACGCAAGTCTTGCCACAGCAGAGCAGACCGCAGCAGAACAGGCGCAGCTGCTGTTCGTACACCACGGACTGTTCTGGGGCGGCTGCCAACCGATAACCGGAGCACACTACCGCAGGATCGCTTCATTCATCACGCATGATATAGCGCTGTATGCGTCCCATATTCCACTGGACGCAAATCAGGAAGCAGGAAATAACTACGGCATGGCAACCCGTCTCGGTATGACCGGACTCACGCCGTTCGGTGAATGGCACGGTATGATGATCGGCGTATTAGGAGAGCTTCCCGAACCGCTTACCATTGAAGCGCTGGCAGATGCCGCGCTGCCCAATGCAGCGCACCCCGCACATCTGCTGCCGTTCGGTAAAAAACTTATTAAGAAAGTCGCCATTATCTCAGGCGGTGCCGGCGAAGATTTTGACCAGGCTGCTGCAGCCGGAGCTGACGCCTTTATTACCGGTGAAATAGGTCATGAGCAGTTCCATCCTGTCCGCGAAGCAGGCATCAATGTCATAGCGGGCGGCCATTACCAGACGGAAACGATCGGTGTTAATCTGGTGCGTCGCAAGCTGGAAAAAGAAACAGGTATTGAGACGGTATTCATCGATATTCCCAGCGGATTGTAACAACCCCGGTAAGCTGATATACTTCTACAATCATGTCTGAGAAAACCGTTAAGCGATGTATCCCGTTTGTGCTGACCGTCATTGTTCTGGTACTTGATCAGCTGACAAAATATCTTGTAACATCCCGCATCCCGCTTTTTTCTATCGGAGCATCTTTTTTCGGAGATATTATCCGTATCATTCATGTAACCAATCCGGGAATTGCATTTAGCGTAGGCGATTCTCTGCCTCAGACCGTACGAAACATTCTGTTCTCCGGGCTGCCGCTCATTGTACTTACGCTTGTGATTGTCATTTATTTCAGAAACACAGACTTTTCCACTCTGCAGCGCTGGTGCATCTGCGGTGTACTCGGCGGAGGATTCGGAAACTTATATGACCGGATGTTCCGGGCAGAAGGCGTCATTGATTTTATTGACGTAAAATTCTGGGGTATCTTCGGACTTCCGCGCTGGCCTACATTCAATGTGGCTGACATGGCCATTGTTATTTGCGGAATAATACTTGTTATCTCATTCCTTATAACAGTCCGCTCTCAACAGGAGGAACCAAATTGACAGAAAGCGAAAAGAAAAGAAACACCGTGATTTTTACGATTATAACCGCTGCGCTCAACGTAGTGCTGACGCTGCTGATCATATTGGCGCTGTTTACGCTCTGTGTAATACTCTTTTATAAAGTGCTGAATTTCCAGACATCGATCGCCATTCAGATTGCCATGCCGATCCTGCTCATTGGCTCGCTTATCATAGACTTCTTTATATCAATCAGGCTTATCAGGATTGCGATTATTAAGTTCGGTTTGGAAGATAAAATCAACGCAAAAGTAGCGAACCAGTATCTGCACGGCAAACAGCGCCATGCAGATACCGATAATCAATAACCGTCCGACATAGCACGGTTCATATCTTTCTGGCACAGCTCCGCATACACAAGGCTACGCTTTTTCAAATCGTCCTTAAGTGCCTGCGGGAACGGCATAAACCGCCAGAAGATACCGCGCACAGTCTTATCAAGACGCTGTACGCCGGTAGATTCCTTAGTCATCCACAGAATATAATCCTCTACAAAGAATGACTTCAAATCACCTTTAAGCTTCTTAGAATCTATCCACTGATAATACTGTCCGGTAAGACCTTCCTCCATCCAGTAATACGACGCCTTTTCCTTGGCAACCTGCCAGCGCAGATCTGCAACAGCACGCAGGATGGCAATCGTAAGATCACGCGGATACATGGGAACTATGATACGGCCGCGGCTTGTAATGCGGTTATACCGGTCAAACGGCTCCCAGCAGAATCCAAAATCACCGTATGTCGGCAGAAGCAGTACAAACGGAACAATGCGGTTTGACATATTTTTATGGATACGGCAGAATGCACCAGGATCTATAGATTCAATCCATGACAGGATATTAATGACATTTTCCCTGAAGCCGGTTGATTTCGGCATACAGTGGAAGAATTCACGAGAAAATAACGGAAACTGATTGCCCTGACGTCCGATGGTCATTTTAGCCATCTGACGTACCGTGCTCATCTCAGTCTCAAGATCGCCTGTGTTAAGGGCAGCAGGGGCAGGTCCTGCCTCCAGTTTCTGCGCAACGCTGTCATAAGAAGCTTTTACTTCCGCCATTTCACGAAGTGCTTTATCCAGCTCTTTATCAATCTTAATCAGCGCACGCAGCTTTTCATTTATTTCAGTAATCGCCCTGCGCTGTGTATCGGAATATGCAGCATGATATCTCGGCAGCACAGGATGCGGGTTGTGATCAGCAAGCACATTCAGTTTTGCCTGCAATTCCGTCTCAACCGTCTTACGTGCGGCTTCCTGAACCTTTACCTGACTTTCAGCACTCTGCAGCTTACCGGAGTTTTTACTTTGAAGCTCCATAAGCCGGCGCTGCTCTTCTGCACCGTTTCCGGCGCCGGCCTTATGGGTCGGACGGGTTTCATCAGTGGCTGAAAGAGAAAGCGTTCCCGAAGCGATCGCCTGAAACCATTCGTCCATATAATAGACCGGCTCACCGCTCGTATTTTCCGTAATCGCTTTGGCAAACATATCTTTCTGCTCCGCCGTAAATAAAGACGGCAGAAGCACGCCGTAACGCAGGAACATACGTTTACACATCGGTGTAGAACTGTTTATCATTTTCGGGGCAACCGATTTTACGAATTCCCAGAACGCGGTGACAATCTGCTGACGGTAAACGGTCTTATCTTTAGGATCCTGACAAGTCAGATACCTTGTAAGCACCATATGGATACGTTTTGCCGTATCATTTTCACCGGTCAAAACGGTCTTATAATAGGCAGGATCATCATACACCTTTGAGGGAGTATCCTCAAAAAACTTTGTAATAGGATCAAAGCTCTTTTTGCTCAGGTCAACATCGGCAGGGGTTCCTGTTCCGCCACCGGGCGTATTCGACGATGCACCGTCTGCATCAGGCTCAGGGAATTCAGAATCAACATCGGGCATATCAAAATCATCTGATTCTGCAAGCAGCACTTCTTCGTCATCATCATCAAGAGATGCAAGGGGCTCTAAATCAAGATCATCGCTCATAGCTCTAAGTATAACATCATCTTGTCAGGGGCACAACATTTTAACGGGCACTTTTCCGCAAATCATCAGCAACAGTCGCAGAGCTGAGCGTCACTTCTCCGCTTTGCAGCGCAAGCTCCTTCCCCTGCTCATCTCTCACGATCAACCTTGCTTCATCGTCTATATCAACTACATGAGCACGGAATGTACCGTCCTGACTTCCGGGTTCAAGCAGTCCTGATGCCAGCGGATGTACGCAGACATTTTTTCCGATAAGCATGGAACGGCTGCGGTATTCTGAAAAAAAAGCGGTGTCATCGGTATCGTACATCTTCAGTATCTCGTCTATAACCGCCGCCGCAAGCATGTTACGCGTAACGGCAATACCGTCCCTGATATAGTGCGCCGTATTTCCAAGCACGGAGCCTGCCGTCTTTGCCAGAACATCCGGAAACCCTGCGGCGCCGTCAGTGATATTAATGCCGATACCGACTATGGCCGCCTCAATTATACCGGTTTCAAAATTCGATACCCCTTCCGTAAGGATGCCGCATACTTTTTTGCCGTGTACAAACACATCGTTCACCCACTTAATCTCCGGCTCAACATCATACAGCCGGTGCAGCGCGCGGCATACTCCCACAGCAGCCGCGGCGGTAAGGCAAGCAGGCCGGGAAATACCGTGCTCGGGAATATAGATTAACGACAAATAAATACCAGAAAGCGAAGGCGAATAAAATGTACGGCCGAGTCGTCCTCGGCCTGCCGTCTGTTCGGCCGCAATCACTGCACTCCGATGCAGATCCCTGCCCGATGGAGTCAGTGTACCCGCAGCATCCCGCAGCAGACCGGCAGAAGCACACCTGCGTTTTGCTTCAGAGTTAGTGGAGTCAATCACTGTATATACGGACACATTCACCCCGGACCGCACAGGCAGCATGCTCTTTATAACCTCTGCATCCAGACGGTCTTCCATACCTTTCAGACGATAGCCGCGGTTTTTACAGGATTCAATCACTACACCTTTGCGAATCAGCGCCTGCACGGCTTTCCAGACAGCGGTTCTAGACAGATGATACCTCTCACCAAGCTGTCTGCCCGAAACATAACCATCGCTGCGTTCCGGCTCCAAAAGCTCCCGGAACACAACGTCTTTAGTAGATAACGGAGTATCGGAACCGATCATTGTGCGTCAGTTTTCCCAAGTGGCGTAAAGTTATCAACATCGATACAGAAAGCGATACCGCATCCTGGAACAGAAAGACAACGTAAAGACTGTATTGCGGAAACAATACCTTCCGCCTTTTCTTTTGAAGCAAGAATCATAACCATTTCTTTTTCAGGAACAATCTGAATCCCAAAAAAACGCTGGTCATCCTCGCGTGCAGTACCGCGGGCATTGAGCACAGTTCCGCCGCCTGCACCCGCCTTACGTGCCGCGGCCATAACCTCATCCGCATAGCCTTTATTCACAATAACTGTTATCAGCTGCTCAGCTTTTTCCGTACCCATACAATCTCCCTGGACTAAGGATCCACCCCGTAAAAATGCCGATGTATCTATAGAAAACAAAATACCAAAATGCTTTTTCTTTCCGGCCGCAGCAGCTTTAACTGCAGCCGCTACCGTCTGCTTTATATCTGAAGGAACGATAATATACACCAAATCTTTTGCCGCATCGCCGAGTCCGAACACCGTCATAAGCGTACTGGACGCTGTTCCCCTGCCCATCAGAATCGTACCTCCGGCAGCACCGGCGGCCGCAGCAGCCTTTGTAATAAATTCTCCGCTGTTGTGAGGCACGATGCTCACCAGCAGACTGAAAGCTGTCATACTGACTTCCTTCCCCGGCTGAATACAAGGCCGAGAACTTGAATGGCAATGAGCGGCGTCATAGCTATCAATGCAATGACACCGAACGCATCTGCATTGCCGCTGGAGGTGGAAGCTGCGCCCAAAGTGAACGACAGCACGAATGTAGAACTGATGGGACCGGAAGCTACGCCTCCGGAATCAAAGGCTATACCTGCAAACAACCGCGAGCTGCACAGAGAAAGCAGCAGTGCAAGCGCATACCCGGGAATAAGAATATACATGATATTAAAACCCGCTATGCTGCGAAACACTGAAAGGCCGATAGCCACGGCAGCACCTGCAGAAAGGAACACAAGCATAACCCTTCGCTTTATAGTACCGCCGGAAACTTCCTCCACCTGCTCTGTCAGAACCCATACCGCAGGTTCCGCCAGAACAACCACAGCACCGATAAAAATTCCCGTACAGACAAGCAGCACAAACCAGCCCGCGCTTGCTGAAGCTTTGGCGCCGAGTATTTCGCCGAGCAGCCGTCCGGCAGACATAAATCCGCCGTTCACGCCCGTTAAAAAAATAACCAGTCCCACAAAGCTGTACACCAGACCTATACTTATACGTAAAAACTGATAGAACGGCAGCCGCAGCAACGTAAACTGAAATACCAAAAAAAGTATAAACAGCGGTACAAGCGAAAACAGCGCCTCATAAATGATAGACGGTAGAATCGCCAGAAACACGCCCATACCAGTTCCCAGCTGATTCTGTACGGCACCGGCAGCACCTGCAGGTGTATGATCAGACAGCATCGTTCCGTACAAAAGCACGGCAAGCACCGGTCCTATCGATGCAACGCCGGTCAGACCAAAACTATCGCCTCCGGATTCCCTACCGGACGATCTGCGCACATTAGCCACACCGATACCGATAGCCATAATGAACGGCACGGTCATGGGCCCAGTCGTAGCGCCGCCGGAATCAAAGGCTATACCTACGAATCCCTGCGATCCGGCAGCGGCCAGTATAAAAATAGCGATATATGATATCCACAGGATCACGGTAAGCGGAACACGCAGGATGGTACGCAGCAAGCCGAGCACCATGAACGTGCCCACACCGCCCGCTATCATAAACACCAGCAGCTGCTTGTTCACCTTTGGATACATGCTCCGAACCTGATCTGCGAACACCTGGATATCAGGTTCCGCAGCCGTAACCAAAAAACCGATGATAAAAGAAACCGACAGCAGCAGAAGCAGATTACGCTTTTTTGTGAGGGCTGCGCCGCACCGTTCGCCCAGCGGCCTGATACCAACGTCAACGCCCTGCAAAAACACCGTGAGCCCTACGATAAGCAGAATGCCGCCTATAATAAAACGCAGCAGCACATCAAACCCCAGCGGTGCCGCGGTAAGACCCAGCACTATGACAATAGCCATGACCGGGGCTACGGAGATAACAGTTTCCTTAAACTTTTCAGACAGATTCATACGTTACCGATTGTATGACTGCACGCTATATCTTTTTAAGCAGTTCCATCACCAGACCGGCACTCAGCTCCGCCGCCGTCTTTTCATTAAAATCATAGACAGCTTCATGGCCGGTATCAGCCATATCAGACATACATCTGATAACCACGAACGGAACGTCATTTACGAAGCATGCATGCGCAATGGCAGCGCCTTCCATTTCAACACAGGCAGGACTGCAGATTTCTTTAATATGATCTTTCCGAACCTTATCCGCTATAAACTGGTCACCAGAAGCGATCCGCCCCGCAGTCACATCATGGCCGGAAGCTTCGGGCAGACTCTTAAATGCAGCCACAGCAAGCTCTACAAGCCGTTTGTCCGCAGGGAAGTCAGAAACTTTCATCTGCGGAATCTCAGTAAGCTTATATCCGAATCCGGTTACGTCCATATCATGGTACAACGCATCCGTTGAAACAACAAAATCAAGTACTTTCAAGCCTTTGCCCGTAGCACCGGCTATACCCGTATTGATCATATGCGTTACGCCGAATTCCATAATAAGCCGCTGGGCACAAAGTGCGGCATTAACCTTTCCGATGCCGCTGCGCACTACTACTACTTCCGTACCGTTGAGCGTACCTGTATAAAAATCCAGACCAGCCTTTGTTATCTGCCGGCGGTTCTCCATTCTAGCCTGCAGCAGTGCTACCTCAACTTCCATTGCTCCGATAATACCGATCCTGCTCATTGTCACCTCTTGTCTATTTTATAGCATAAAACCGCCCCTGAGTACAGGACAGGCGGCTTTGAGCTGGAGCTTGCAGGTAAAATTCTGCACCAAATGCAAAATTTTCTAAGAAAAAACAACAAAAAGTAATTGACACATTTTCTCACATAGTATATATTACATTCAGCAGCAACATACAAATAGTTTGAAAAAGGGTCGCATTCCTTCCTCCTTTTTGCGACCCTTTTTCTGTTTTTAAATCCCCATGCCCGAATCATGTTTCCGGGGGCTGTTTTTCAAAAAGAAAAACAGTATAGTAAAGGCATGAATAATTCTTTACACAAACAATCTGCAATTCCCGAATGGAACCTTGAATCCCTTTATCCGTCACTGAACAGTCCTGTATATGAGCAGGCATGCCGTGACTACAGCACCTGCATGGATGCATTAGACACGCTCCTTGCAGCCGTTCCCGAGGACAACTTTGCGGACTGGCTTGTACAATACCAGCTTCAGTACAATAAGACCGCCGCACTCGGAGAATCCTTGTCGGCATACGCCTATATTCTTTATTCCACCGACACTACCAATAAACAATATTTGGACAATCTTTCTAAAATGGAAGCGTGGGACCTGCGCATCATCCAGCAAAAGCAGCAGCTTTGCAAAGCGCTCGCCGCCCACAAAGACCAACTGGAACCGTTTTATACTAAGCTCGCTGCATTCACCCCGCAAGCAGAACGCTACCGATTCGTTTTGGCGCAGCTGCTTACAAGAACAGAACATCAGTTGTCCGCTCAGGAAGAAAACCTTGCCGCAGACCTGCAGCGTACCGGCGGCAATGCATGGGGACGGTTGCAGGAACAGATCATCTCCAGTCTTGCGGACAAAGCCAGCGGCAAAACATTCAATGAGCTCAGAAACGATGCCTATTCCGCTGATCCCCAGATACGCAGGCAGTCCTACGAAGCGGAGATTTCATTGCTCAAAGAAAACCGCATCGCGCTTGCAGCCGCGCTTAACAACTTAAAAGGTGAAACGATTACGCTCAACAAGCGCAGAAACTGGCCGCAGGCCATAGACCGGTCACTGTACGCCTCACGCATGAGCAGCCGGTCTCTTCAGGCTCTGCTGCAGGCAGTACGAGACAGCCTGCCTCTCTGGCGGCAGTATCTTAAAACAAAGGCCGCAGTGCTCAAGCAGCACGGCGCCACCGCTCAGAAAACTTCTTCGGCAGGAATTGCTTTTTATGATTTGTTCGCGCCGCTGCCTGACATTCAACAGGCAGGTAAAACCACGAAAGATTCTCTGACAAATAAAATCTGGCAGTTTGACGAAGCAAGACACTATATCATACAAGAATACGCATCGTTCAGTCAGGAGATGGGTGATTTTGCTTCCCGTGCATTCAGCAGCGGCTGGATTGATGCCCGTATACGCCCTGGCAAAGTAGGTGGCGCATATTGTCAGGATTTTCCCGTACAGCAGGAATCCCGCATACTCTCCAACTTCACCGGAACGTTCTCGGACATCATCACGCTTGCCCATGAGCTCGGACACGCATACCATCACTTCTGCATTAAGGATATGGATTATGCCCTGCGCAGCTACCCCATGACGCTTGCAGAGACCGCAAGCACCTTTGCGGAAACCATCGTCAAGCAGGATGCCATGCGCCGGAGTTCCGGCATGGACAAAGCCAGGCTTCTGGAGCTTGACCTGCAGGATGTGTGTCAGGTACTCGTGGATATTCTGTGCCGTTTTACGTTCGAGCAGCAGGTATTTGATGAGCGTAAGAAAGGAGAGCTTACTGCCGATGATTTCTGCCGTTTTATGCTTGAGGCGCAGGAACAGACATATGGCGATGGCCTCAACGATGTACGCCACGAATATATGTGGGCAGTAAAATCACATTATTATAGTACGAGCCTGGATTTCTATAACTTTCCGTATGCATTCGGACAGCTTTTTGCCGCAGGACTGTACGCGCGATATCAGCAGGAAGGAAGCAGTTTTGCCCGCACCTACACGGCACTGCTCACCGATACCGGAAGCATGAGCTGCGAGGACCTGTGCCGTAAGGCGGGATTTGATATTACAACACCAGACTTCTGGCAAAGCGGCATAGAGCTTTACGCAAAAGAAGCTGAGGAGCTCTCACAGATAGTTACCGCATAAAAACCGACAGCGCGCCGCGTATGTCAGTAGCGGACTTGCACCGTAATCGTTCTGAAACGCGGACCGTCGAATTCTACCAGATACACCGCCTGCTTTGGTCCCAGCATGAGCCTGCCCTTATGTACCGGAATCGTCTCGGAGCATCCGAGCATGGATGCCTTGATGTGCGCAGCGGCATTGTCATGCTTCATTTCCTGTTTTACAGGCATCATACTGTCCAGCGCGGTTAAAAAATCGTGCTGGACTTCAGGGTCCGCATTCTCGTATGAGATAATGGCCGCCGTTGTATGCGGAGCAAAAACCGTAACGGTTGCCTCAAATGAATCAGCGTCCAGCTTCTTTTCATAAATCATTTCATTTATGATGTACTGGACTTTGTTCGTTATTCCGACAAAAACCTCTTCGGTCTGAGTCTGTATTGTCTGGGATTTAATAAATACCGGCATACTATAAGTGTAACTTCACCCGGTTAAAAACGCAAGAAAAAACAATAATACAAACAAGGGCGGACACAGCCATATATGCCTTCCGCCCTTGTTTATTATCAGAATATGCTATTTAGCAAGATATTCGTTGATGGCGGCAGCAGCCTTGCGGCCCTCGCCCATGGCCAGAATAACAGTGGCGGCACCAAGAACGATGTCTCCGCCTGCCCAGACCTTGGCATGGCTTGTAGCCTGCTTTTCATCAACGATAATGTGGCCTTTTTTATCAACGTCAAGCCCGGGCGTTGTTTTCGCCATAAGCGGGTTGCTGCCGTTGCCGAGCGCCACAATAAGCGCGTCACAGGGAATTTCATGCTCACTGCCGTCGATCTTAATCGGGCTGCGGCGGCCGGAAGCATCAGGCTCGCCGAGCTCAAAACTCACAACCTTCAGCGCTTTTACCTTGCCGTTCTCATCGCCAATAACCTCAACGGGGCTTTCAAGAAATCTGAATACAACGCCCTCTTCCTCCGCATGTCCAACCTCTTCTTTACGGGCAGGAAGCTCATCACGGGTACGGCGGTACAGAATCGTAACCGTTTCAGCCCCCAGACGGAAAGCCATACGTGCGGCATCCATGGCAACGTTACCGCCGCCTGATACGCACACATGCTTTGCCACGAACATCGGGGTGTCTGCCTTATCGGTCATATAGGCCTTCATCAGGTTGGCACGCGTCAGATATTCATTAGCGCTGAACACGCCGATGAGGTTCTCACCGGGGATACCCAGAAATTTTGGCAGACCGGCACCCGTACCCACGAATGCGGCATCAAATCCGCGCTCGGTAAGCAGCTGGTCCAGCGTATTGGTACGGCCGACCAGGAAATTCGTCTCAAAATGGACACCCATCTTTTTCAGGTTCTCAACTTCCTTGGCGACGATCGCCTTGGGCAGACGGAATTCAGGAATACCGTAAACCATAACGCCGCCCTCTTTGTGGAACGCCTCGAACACCGTCACGTCATGGCCGGCACGGCGCGTATCGGCGGCAACAGTAAGGCCGGCAGGTCCAGAACCGATAACCGCAATCTTTTTACCGGTGGCGGCAGCTACAACGGGCGGAGTAACCAGATTATTCTCACGCTCATAGTCAGCGACAAACCGTTCCAAGCGGCCGATGGACACCGCTTTTTCAGCGGATTTATACATTTTACCCACCGTACACTGGCCCTGGCACTGCTTTTCCTGCGGACAGACACGACCGCAGATAGCAGGCAGCAGGTTGGTCTGCTTAATAATATCCACGGCGGCCTTGAATTCTCCTTTTGCAACTTCAGCAATGAATTCAGGGATATGCACATTTACCGGACAGCCGTTCACACAGGGCTGGTTTTTACACTGAAGGCAACGGTTAGCCTCAATAACAGCCTGCTCTTTGGTATATCCGAGCGCCACTTCGCTCATAACGCGGGCGCGGGCCTTCGGCTCCTGCACCGGCATTTCCTGCTGGGCGATGGCTGCTCTGTCTTTAGGAGAAAGCGGAGCCGCCCCCATCTTATCCTGTAATGCTTTATAATCTTCAACGGCTTTAGCAGCCAGTGCTTCCTTAGCAACAAATTCACTCATTTATTTTTCTCCAGGGCTCACGCCAGGGCTTCTGCTGCAGCTTCCATCTTACACTTGTGGAATTCTTCCTGCTCACGGTCTTTAAAGGACTTCATACGCATCATCATATTGTCCCAGTCAACCAGATGCCCGTCGAATTCAGGACCGTCAACGCAGACAAACTTTGTCTCACCGCCGATGCTCGCGCGGCAGCCGCCGCACATACCGGTTCCGTCGATCATAATCGTGTTCAAGGACACCGTCGTGGGAACATTGTATTTTTTAGTAGTGGCGCAGGCGAATTTCATCATGATCGGCGGGCCGATCGCAACAACCTCAGCCGGAGGAACTTCCTGAGAACACAGCTTTTCAAGCGGAATAGTGACAACACCCTTTTCGCCATAGCTGCCGTCATCAGTCATGATAATAACCTCATCACACAGATCCTTCATCTCCTTTTCATAGATCAGCAGATCTTTGCTGCGGGCACCCATAATCATGATAACTTTGTTTCCAGCCTGTTTGAATGCCTGGGCGATAGGATACAGCGGAGCAACGCCGAAACCGCCGCCGACCAGGACAACCGGCGCATTGTCAAACTTCTTTATTACAGAAGGATTCCCGAGCGGACCAAGCACTGCAGCCAAAGATTCACCCGTCTTTTTCTTAGACAGCTTGTATGTAGTGGCGCCGACAGCCTGATATACAATGGCAATCCAGCCCTCTTCTGCATTTGCATCGGCTATAGTAAGCGGAACCCGCTCACCGTAGTCGAGATCCAGCTGTACAAGCACGAACTGTCCCGCCTTGCGGTTACGCGCAATATCAGGGGCGTCGATTTTCATATAAAAAACCGCCTCGGAAAACTGGCGTGTCTCAAGAATTTTGTACATTACCGTCCTCTTTTCGTATGAAAATTTCCCGCAGCCTTCCGACATGTCCGGCGGATCACCTGAACGGTGGCAGCAGTATACTGCCGGATACTACGGATAATAACTACTACTATTTTACAATAATAGTCTTCATACGTCAAAGTCAAAATATTATTTACGCCTAAAATATCGTAATACAGATGCAAAACCCCGTCTGCCGGGCCTGTACGTCCGGTCCGCTGAAAAAAATGCGGATACGGCCGGAGATTATCGGCACCTTATGTGATTAAGTCACCGACAACGCACGGAATATAGTGTATGCTGTATACAGAACCCGAACCCCGGATACCCCGCGCCATTAACGCGGAGTTTATTATAAGGAGAAGCAATGAGTAAAAAAAGAGCGGAAATTCCGCAGAACCAATGTGCTGCCTGCGGCTGCTGTGTAAAAGTCTGTCCGCGGCAGGCAGTCTCAATCTACAAAGGAATCCATGCTGTCGTAAATCCGGAGCTCTGCATCGGCTGCGGACTCTGTGCAAAAGAATGCCCCGCAGGGATTATCACAGTATGTACCGTACAGGAGGCAGCGGTATGAGCGCATGTCAGATAAACCTAAAACGAAAAAACTGGTATGACTTTCTATGGATAGCCACCACCCTGTACCTGACGGCAGGATTCTTTAATATTCTTTTTGCGTGGGCAGGCCTGCTCTGCTTTTTTATCCCGCTCATCATCGCTATAGCAGGCGGCGGTAAAGCCTACTGCAACCGGTACTGCGGCAGAGGTCAGCTGCTCGCACTGCTGGGCAAAAAGCTTTCGCCCAAGCGTAACCCGCCGGCCTTTCTGCACAGCCCGTGGTTCCGGTACGGCTTTCTTATCTTTTTCTTCGCCATGTTTTTCCAAATGCTGTGGAATACCTATCTGGTATTCTCGGGCGCACACAGTCTGCGCATGGTTGTAAAGCTGCTTTGGACATTCAAACTGCCGTGGCAGTGGGCATACCATGCAACAGGTGTCAGCCCGTGGATCGCACAGTTTTCATTCGGCTTTTACAGCGTCATGCTCACGTCCACTATTCTGGGCATCATCACCATGCTGCTGTTCAAGCCGCGCTCCTGGTGCGTCTACTGCCCCATGGGTACCATGACGCAGCTCATCTGCATAATAAAGAAATAACGGAACCGGATCCGTTATGCTGCAGACGCAGCGGCGCGGCTCCGGACAGACAGCAGTTCCGGCAGCTGCGTTCGGTTGTAACATGAAGCCATACGGTCTATAATATATACGGCGGCGGCCTGCTGGCATGCCGCCAGCTTTATTTTATCGTGAGGTTTCTATGCATATACTCCGTAACAGCCTGCCGGCGCAGCCGCGCGGAAACGCAGCCGTATTTTTTTGTCTGGCAGCGGTACTTTCCGTACTTTTAACGTTCTCCTGCGCATCGGTCAAAAAAATCGTAGGAGAACCGACCGTTTCCCTGAAATCCGTGTCCATAGATTCGCTCGACTTTGAGGGCATTACTTTTGCCGCGCAGTATACGGTCACCAACCCGTACCCCGTCGGTTTTTCAATCAAGCAGGTAGCCGCCGACATTCTGTGCGGACAGCAGCTCTACACCAGCCTGACCACCAGCGAAGGCCTGACGGTGGCCAAACGCGCAAGTACCACCAATACGTTGCTCGTAAAGCTGCCCTACGACACCATCCTGTCCTATGCCTCCGCGGACACGTCAAAAAAGGCGCTGCCGTTCACGGTCAAAGGAAACGTTGCCGTCGACCTGAGCGCAATTCCCTATGTCGGCAACACTCTGAACATTCCCTTCACCAAGGACTTTGACGTGCCTGTATTCAAGCCGAGACTTTCCGTGTCAGACGTTCATGTACAGCTTCCGTCCGCCGCAAAGCTAAAAGAATCATTTACCAAGAGCGGTATGGGCGCGATCAAAGCTGCATCACTTGCTGCAAGCCTTATCACCGGCAGGGATATTCCGCAGGATGCGTTTAAGGGAGTGGACATGGACATAAAGCTCACCTTCAATATCAATGCCGCAAACGGCGGCGGAGCACCCTGGCAGTATACCGTCACCGACTGCGCCATTCGCTCGTCATCGTCCGTCATCGCCGAGGCAAAAGCTTCAAGCGGCGGAGCGGCGGCCATACGTGCGGGCAGCGGAACCATTCCTATGACCGCCACGCTGAGTACCGCACACGCGGGCGCCTTTATCATACGGCTGCTGACTAAAAAAGGTGGAGATCCTGAGTTCGCGCTCAAGAGCGCACTCACCTTTACTGGTCTGCCCTATCAGGCGAACATTCCGCTTGCGTGCACCCGGACATTTCCCGTGTCAAAAGTCACCGCCGCACAGTAGCAGTACCTGCCGCCCTTTGCCATATTTACTGAAACATGATACTCTGTAGCCGTTATGACATTACCTGACGTCCAACAGGAAAAGACCGGATTTCCCCGGATGTATATACAAAAAGTCGGCGTAGAGAACCTGAAGCTGCCGTTCCCCGTCTATAACAAAAACGGCAGTATACAGTCCGTACTGGCACGCATAAACTCTTACTGTTCGCTTACGCCGAACATAAAGGGCATCAACATGTCCCGCATCGGCTGTACCGTATTCAACGCCGTAAAAGAGCAGTCCGGTGCCTATACAACGCTGGAGCCGCTTGCACGTCAGCTGCAGCAGGCGCACGGTTCCAGCTACGTCTACATCTCCGCAGACTTTGACTATCCGGTCTGCCAACAGACGCCGGTAACCCATATCGACACCATAAAAATAATCACGGCAAAGCTGACCTGCGAAATGCAAGACAGTACCGCCCACAATTATCTGACTGTACAGACTACGGAAATGAGCCTGTGCCCGTGCTCCAAAGAAATGAGCCTCCTGAAAAACAATCTTACCCCGCAGGAGTTGCAGGCCGTACAGTCGCTGCCTGCACAGCTCGCCCAGAAAATCCTTCAGAGCGGCTACGGGGCGCACAACCAGAAATCACAGATCACCGCAACGGTGGAGCTTGGCGGCAGCACGGTATTACATATAGAAGATATCTACACTATTCTTGCCGCAAGCGCATCAGCCTGCACCTATCCTATCCTCAAGCGGCCTGACGAAAAGCAGGTGACTGAAATAGCATACAACGGCGGATACTGGGACAACGACGAGTTTATAAAAACCACCGGCGGCCCGCGCTTTGTAGAGGATATAGCCCGCCATGCAGCTCAGGCACTGCACGTGCTGCTCGACAACCAGATACAGGACTATATTGTTTCCGTAAAGAATTTTGAATCCATCCACAGCGACAACATTGTAGCAACGGCTCAGATTTGCGCGGACAGAAACCTGCAGACGCATATCTGACCGCGCATTTTATCCAATTTTTTTGGAGCGTCTCTTCACCTCATCTGTTAATAAAAAACCCGCAGGAGTCCATAACGAATCCTGCGGGCGTATCAAGTATTTAGCATTCCGGCAGACCGCATGCGGTCCTCCGGAACTGCCGACGCTTATTTTTTCAGCAGAGCGGCAAACGGATTATACATCGTTCCGTCATCTTTGCCGCCGCGGGCGCCGCCGGCGTATGCGTTTTCACGGCGGCCGGCTTCCTTGTGCGCATCCTGCGAAGGACGCTTGTCGCCTTTCTTTACAATCACAACACGATGGGACGTCTTTGCCTCCCCGGACGCAGACTTCGCACCGCCGCCCATACCCGTCTGCAGACGGCTTGCGGCATCGCTTTTTAGCGACAGACTGATACGCCGTCGGTCTTTGTCCAGACCGATAATCGTAAATTCCTTTACGTCTCCCACTTTGATAACTTCCATGGGATCTTTTACAAACGTATCGCTGAGCTCGCTGATATGGATAAGACCGGTCTCATGGATACCGATATCGACAAAGGCGCCGAAGTCAACCACGTTCTTGATCTTGCCCGTCACCTTCATGCCTTCCTTCAGATCCTCAAACTGCACCACGCCTTTCTGCATAATAGGAGCAGGATAGCCGTCACGGGGATCGCGGTTGGGCTTCTGCAGCTCCTCTACTATATCATTGAGCGTCGTATCGCCGAGCTTATATTTTTCTTCCAGCTGCTTTTTAAGCTCCGCCGTCACCTTTTCTTTTTTCTGGATTACCGGCAGCAGCTCACGGGCGGCATCATAGTTCTCAGGATGTACCCAGGTGTTATCAAGCGGATCACTGCTTTCAGGAATCTTAAGGAATCCCGCGCACTGCTCAAACGCCTTGGGACCCAGACCGCTGACCTTTTTAAGATCCTCGCGGCTCGTAATTTTGCCGTTGGCATCACGATAGGCAACGATCTTCTTTGCCAGCGTGCTGTTGATGCCCGACACATATTTAAGCAGCGAAGCGCTGGCCGTATTAAGGTTTACGCCGACCTGATTAACCACGGAGCCTACAACCTCATCAAGCGTCTCGCTCAGCCGTTTCTGGTTCACATCATGCTGATACAATCCTACGCCGATTGCCTTCGGATCGATCTTCACCAGCTCTGCCAGCGGATCCTGCAGACGGCGGCCCATGCTGATTGCGCCGCGGATCGTCAGGTCAAGATCAGGGAATTCTTCGCGCGCAATATCGCTCGCGGAGTATACGGACGCGCCGGACTCATCTACGACCGTAAACATAACATCCTTATAGTTTTCGCTGATAACCTTGCTTACGATCGCCTGAACCTCAGGGCTGCCCGTACCGTTGCCCACGGCTACAACCTGAATATCATACTGATCGATAGCTTCGTTGATGGCGTTATAGGCACCGTCTGGATCGGCAACCTGCTTGATCAGGAAGGAATGCAGGTATTTGCCGGTCTCATCAAGTGCGGCGCACTTTGTACCCGTGCGGATACCGGGGTCAATACCCAGAACGCGGCTTCCTTTGATCGGCTGCGTCATGAGCAGATTCTTAAGATTTTCGCTGAAAATACCGATGCCGTGCGCGTCAGCCTCATCGGCTTCGTTACTGCGGATCTCACGTACCACAGCAGGAGACAGCAGGCGCACCAGACCGTCTTCCACAGCCTCGCCGTGATATTTATTATGCAGCACGGCGCGTCTTTTGAGCAGGTCAACGGCTGCATCAACATCCACGTCAATCGTCACATCAAGGACGCCCTCGCGCTCGCCACGGTTGATGGCAAGAATACGGTGCGGCTTCACCTGATTCAGCGGCTCAGTATAATCCCAGTACATCTGATAGGTGGAAGTCTTTGCGGCCTCCTCATCACCGATACCTTTCGTAACCATATTGCCGGTCTTAAGGTACAGCGTGAGCACCGCCGCACGGTTGTCAGTATCCTGTGACACGCGCTCGGCGATAATATCCTTTGCTCCTGCAAGCGCGTCAGCCGCAGTTGCCACGGACAGCTCCGGATTCTCCGCATTCTCGTGAACAAATTCCTTCGCTTTTTCTTCAAGCGCAGCATTGTCAAGCTCCAGCATGGCGTCTGCCAGCGGATCAAGACCTTTTTCAATGGCGACCATGCCCCGTGTCTTCTTCTTTTTCTTGAACGGTGCCCACAGATCTTCAAGCTCGGTAAGGGTGGAAGCCTTGGTGGCGGCTGTATACAGGGACTCGGTCAACTTACCCTGCCCGAAAATTCCTTTTATAATCTCAAGGCGGCGTTCCTCAAGGTTTTTATATGTCTTAAACAGGTGGTCGCAATCGCGCACCTGCACTTCATCCAAAGAACCGTGCTTTTCCTTACGGTAGCGGGCAATGAACGGTATTGTACATCCCTCTTCCACAAGGCTGATAACGGCGCTGACCTGCTGGACACGAATGTTCAGGGAATCAGCAATTTTTTTCATAATCTCAACTTCATTGACTGTTAAAGCGTCAATTGCTTCTTGTGTAAATTCCATAGTTTTTCTATTTTACGGAAAAGCCCGGTGTCTGGCAAGCGTTGCAAAAAATACTCCTGCTGCAGCAGGATACAATCCCCTTGACCTGTATCATTATTTTATGGCAGACTGCCCGCATGCAAACCGATTATACACAGCTCTGCGCCATGCTTTCCGCCCTTGTCGAGGGTGAAGACCACACCGTCCCGAACATGGCTAATGCCGCCGCACTGCTGTGGCAGCAGCTGCCCGATATTAACTGGGCAGGATTCTACACTATGGAGGACGGCTACCTGCTGCTTGGACCGTTTCAGGGCAAGCCCGCATGCATCAGGATACCCGCAGGCAAAGGTGTCTGCGGAACCGCTGCACAGCAGGACAAAACGCAGCTGATACAAAACGTGCACGAATTTCCCGGCCATATTGCATGCGACTCAGCCTCAAATTCGGAGATTGTCGTGCCGCTGCATAATTCATCCGGAGCGGTCATCGGCGTGCTTGATATCGATAGTCCCCTGCTTTCACGCTTTACTGAATCAGACCAGACAGGACTTGAGCAGTTCGCCCGCATTATTGAAAAATCATGCCTGCGATAATTTACGGTTAAAACAGCAGTTAAAACCGCTGTTTTAACTGCTGTTTCTGCACAAAATCCCATGGAAAAAAAACAAACTATACGGTAAGATACATAGTATTATGACGGAGCAATTTACGAGCATACTGGCCGGGCGCAAGACATTTTTTATTACACCGGACGAAAATTTCATACCGGAAAGCTACCTGCGCCAGTTCATGGATAAAGGTCATGAAATCTACATTATCCATGACGACAAACTCTGTCCCCTTGCACATAAAATAGAGCTGCTGCTCACGATCTTTAAGGACTCCGTCATGTTCTTTAACATCGACAGTCCCCATCCTGGCATGCCATGGCCGCTGTTCATCAGGAGCCTGCAGGAAAAATACAAAAACTCTATGCTCGGCGTGCTGTATAAAAAACGGGCGAATCCACGCGACAAGCTCAATCTGGAAAAAATCTATCTGTACGACACCGGCATTACCTGCGGCTGCATCGCCATGACGCAGGACCGCAACAAGAACTTTACGATCATCGACAAGGTATTGTACGCCACGCAGGCACAAGGACGCAGAAAACGCATCCGTGCCATCTGCGAAGAAGGCAGTATCTTTAAGTTCATCCACGGCGGACAATATTATACCGGCACGCTGCAGGATATCAGCTCAAGTCATTTTTCCTGCCGCTTTACAGAGTACCCGGTACCGCTCGCCGCCCATGCGCGCATAAAGCGCATACACTTTGACCTGAACGGAATCAAGCTCAACGTTGACGCTATGCACCGTGACACCAGAAACGCCGACAACGCCGTAGACAACAGCCTGCATATATTCGTGTTCACTAAGCCTGACGGTACGCCCGGCCTTGATGTGCTTACCTACCAGCTGGTCTCCTCAAAAATCTATGAGCTGGTCTCCAGCAAGGGCAAGCAGTTCCTTAATGAGTTGTTCCAGTCAAAAACAACTGTATAATCCGGAGACGCTATGACAAGCGCACAATGGGATGCATTCCGTACATTCAGAGATGAGTTTAAGGCAAAATGCTTGGAATGGTCTGAACTGCAGGAAATGCTGTTCCCGCTGCAACGGGCGGCTTCACAAGCGGACACACCGCTGTATCCGCTTGAAAACGCTGTGGTCTACAGCCGTGATTTTGATACGCTGACTCCGCAGGACGATATAAAACTTATCGTTATCGGCGACAATCCAGGAAAAGACGAACAGCTGCATAAAAACCGCCGTTATCTGGTCGGGCAGGCTGGAAAGATTGCGGAAGGTTTTTTCCGCAGGAATCCTGAGCTCGGCATAGATTTTAGGAAGCATGTGCTTATACTGAATAAAACGCCCGTACATACTGCAAAAACCGCGCATCTGCGCAAACTGCTTAAAGAACCAACCGTGTACAACCTTATACAACAGAGCCAATGCTGGATGGCGCAGCATACTGCCGTATTGCACCGGCAGCTGATCGCCGGTGCGGCCCCTGAAACACCCCGAGACATGCTGCCTGCGATATGGCTTGTAGGCTATGCAGAACTCAAAGGCAGGGGTCTGTTCATTCCTTACCGCAACAAGCTTCTTGAAGGCTACCACAGTGCCGCCGCAGACTTTTCCGACCATGTGTTTGTATACCAGCATTTTTCCATGAACCGTTTTCTTATAGACCTGAGCAATTTCCGGAAGGAGTATCCAGAGCTTACGCTCAGTGAAGCGCTGCACGAGCTGGGCTCCCTTCACCGCACGGAAATCTTCTGCTGACCGTCTGCTTGTCACTCCATACTAAAATCACTACAATTGCCCCATGAATGTACACATCTTTGAAATGCCGCTGGATTTCGGCGCAAGCCGCCACGGCTCCGACATGGGACCGTCAGCCATCAGGCTTGCAGGAATAAAAGAACGCCTGGAAGGACTCGGACACCGGGTTCTGTATTCAAATCCGGTCGTCATACACCCTGACGACTACAACCATCCCGGCAATCCGAAAGCAAAATATCTTGAGCCTATCGTCAAAGCATGCACCCAGCTTGCCGCGGAGCTGGAAAAATCCGTGGCCGCACAGGAGTTTCCTCTTGTGCTCGGCGGAGACCATTCCATTGCGCTCGGCACGCTGGCCGGACTTGCAGCCGCAGACCAGAAGCGGAACATAGAGCTCGGAGTTCTGTATGTCGATGCCCATGGTGATTTTAATAACACAGAAACTACACCGACCGGCAATATTCATGGCGAATGTCTTGCCGCTTCCTGCGGCATCGGCCTGCCTGATCTGACCAACCTATATTTTAACGGTCGCAAAGTGAATCCGCACAATGTTTGTTTTGTAGGCAGCCGCGACCTTGATAAAGGCGAGCGTATGCTTATGAAAAAGGCCGGCGTCACCGTCTTTACCATGAGTGACATTGACCGTCAGGGATTCCCGTCAATTCTGAAGCAGGTAACAGACTTCTTTAAAAAGCGCGTGGATGCAGTGCACGTAAGCTTCGACATGGATGTACTTGATCCTATGTTCGCGCCGGGAACCGGCATTCCGTTGGCAGCCGGTATGACCAACCGCGAGGCTCTGCTTCTTATGGAAGAAATGTGCGGCACCGGCATGGTACGCTCCGCAGAAATAGTAGAGGTGAACCCTGTGCTTGATATCCGTAACCAGACCGCGCAGCTTGCCGTAGAACTGGCAGCGCGGCTTTTGGGAGATACTATCTACTGAGCTACAAAATCTTCCCGCATGGGTGAAAAAATGTCCAGAAGCACGCCTGATTCAAGGCAGACACAACCATGCTCTACACCGTTAAGCTTGAGCATGCTGTCGCCCGCGCGAACGATCTTTTTTACGCCATCTATGCAGAACTCAAAGCTGCCGCTCACCACGTAGGTAATCTGCGTGTGCGGGTGGTGGTGCAGCGCTCCCTGCGCGCCCTTTTCAAACGTGTTTTCCACACACATTATATCCTTGCTGTATGCAAGCACCCGGCGGGTCACCCCTGTGCCGGCTGTGATCGGCTCTGCATCCGCATGGAACACCCATCTGTCATTCAGCATATAATCCTCCTGACCCGCGCTTATCCGCTGCGGGCATAAAAATACCCCTGCGGCATGCCGCAGGGGTCCAGTCTGTTATTCGCAGGCCTGCTCGTAAACTAAATTTCCGAACAGGTCGTACGATTCAGCCTATTTCGCTTATTTCTTGCTCCGGATAACGGCCTGTGCACCGGCAAGACGAGCAAGCGGTACACGGAACGGAGAGCAGGAAACGTAGTTCAGACCGATCTTGTAGCACAGTGCGATAGATGCAGGATCACCGCCGTGCTCACCACAGATACCAAGGTGCAGGTCAGCTTTCACTGAGCGGCCTTTAGCCTCTGCAATCTCCATCAGAGCTCCCGGACCATCGGCATCCAGAGTGGCGAAAGGATCATCCTCAAGCACGCGCTGGTCAAGGTAGGAGTTGATGAACTTACCGTAGTCATCGCGGCTGAAGCCGAATGTAGTCTGGGTAAGGTCGTTTGAACCGAATGAGAAGAAGTCGGCGTACTGGGCAACTTTGTCAGCAGACAGAGCGGTGCGCGGGAATTCGACCATAGAACCGATCTGGAACGTAAGCTTTGTTCCCACTTCTTTGTTCACGTTGGCGATCACTGCTTCAGCCTGAGCACGGATCTGCTCAACTTCGCGGTAGGTCACTACGTTCGGGATCATGATGCGTACATCATGTTTTGCACCCTCTTTCTCAAGCTGTGCAGTTGCACGGGCAATAGCCTCAACCTGCATCTCGTAGATCTCAGGATAGGTGATTGCCAGACGGCAGCCGCGGTGACCAAGCATGGGGTTGTGCTCATCAAGAGCGGCAACCTTTGCCACCAGAGCGGCTTTGTCCAGACCGAGTTTCTTTGCCAGAGCTTCTGCAGCTTCGTCAGTCTCAGCCTGAATGAACTCATTAAGCGGCGGGTCAAGCAGACGGATTGTTACCGGGCGGCCGGCCATGGTCTTAATGATTTCATAGAAGTCTTTCTGCTGATAGGGAAGAATCTTAGCCAGATTTTCCTTGCGGGCTTCAGTCGTCTCAGAAACGATCATCTTCTGGAATGCGGTCAGTTTGGGCTCGTCAAAGAACATATGCTCGGTGCGGCACAGACCGATACCCATAGCGCCGAAGCGGAATGCATCCTCTGCATTCTTCGGTGTATCACCGTTAGCAAGAACATTGAATCCCTTTACGGTTTTGCCGGAAGCGGTGGTGCGGCATGAGTTGTTGCGCACTTCATCAGCCCAGCCTAGGAATTTCTCAAGGTCACCGGAAATGGTGGCGGGTTTTACCGCAACCTGTCCTTCAAATACACGGCCGGTGGCACCATCGATCGTCAGGTAGTCACCCTTCTTATATTCCTTGCCCTTTACAACAAGCGTGTTCTCATCTTTGAATGTAACGTCGGCGCAGCCGCAGACACAGGGAGTACCCATACCGCGGGCAACAACAGCCGCATGTGATGTACGGCCGCCGGTAGAAGTCAGGATACCCTGAGCAACTGCCATACCGGCAATATCATCGGGAGAAGTCTCTTTGCGAACGAGCAGGACTTTCTTGCCCTCTTTTGCCCAGGCTTCAGCTTCCTCAGCGGTGAATACGATCTGGCCGCATCCGGCTCCCGGAGAAGCGTTCAGACCGGCAGCGATCTCGGTTGCCTTCTTAACAGCATCCTTGTCAAGCTGGGGCAGCAGCAGCTGGTTCAGCTGCTCGGGCTCTACGCGGAGCAGAGCGGTCTCTTTGTCGATAAGGCCTTCAGCAACCATGTCTACTGCCATCTTAACGGCGGCAGCACCTGTGCGTTTGCCGTTGCGGCACTGCAGCATGAACAGCTTGCCTTCCTCAACGGTGAATTCCATATCCTGCATATCATGATAGTGCTTCTCAAGGCGGTCACGGATCTGGCACAGCTCATCGTAAATCTTTTTGTTGGTCTGCTCCAGCTGAGCCAGTTTCTGCGGAGTGCGGATACCGGCAACAACATCCTCACCCTGAGCGTTCATCAGGTATTCACCCATGAACACGTTCTCGCCGGTTGAAGGATCGCGGCTGAAACAAACGCCGGTACCAGAGGTCTCACCCTTGTTACCGAACACCATGGCCATAACAGTTACGGCTGTACCCTTCAGGGCACCTTCCTTAATGTTGTTCAGCTTGCGGTATTTGATGGCGCGGGGGTTCATCCAGGAACCGAATACGGCGCCGATTGCACCCCACATCTGTTCTTTCGGGTTCTGGGGGAAGTCAGATCCCTTTTCTTTTTTGTACATTTCCTTGTACTTGGTGACGATTTCTTTCAGCTCATCGGTGGTCAGCTCAGTATCCTGCTTGATACCGCGGTGTGATTTTACTTCATCGATGATCGCTTCGAATTTGTCATGGTCAACGCCCATAGCAACATCGCCGTACATCTGGATAAAGCGGCGGTATGCGTCCCATGCAAAGCGAGCATTGCCGGTCTTGTTAGCAAGGCCGAGAACGGATTTATCGTTAAGACCCAGGTTCAGGATGGTGTCCATCATACCGGGCATAGAGATGGCCGCACCAGAGCGGACAGAAACCAGCAGCGGATCATCATCAGCGCCGAGTTTCTTACCCATGGTCTTTTCCAGACGAGCGAGATACTCATCCACTTCTTTATCAAGACCATCAGGATATTTGCGACCAAGTTTGTAGAATTCCTGACATACATCAGTAGAGATTGTGAAACCGGCAGGAACAGGAAGACTTAAAGGCTTTTTAGCCATCTGGGCAAGGTTAGCACCTTTGCCGCCAAGTTCCGCACGCATTGACTCATCGCCGTCTGCGTCGCCGTTACCAAAAAAGTAAACGTACTTTGTTTTAGCCATTGACTTTACTCCAAAAAAGAGAGATAGATATCAAAAAATAATACCTTTATTGAAGCTAACTGTCAATGTAAACTGCAGTTGCGATCGTAATTCTTCGCAACTGCAATCGCTAAAACAGCACGATTTAGAACTCGTATTTCAAAGTAGCCTGTTCGGAAACTGAAGTTTCCGAACAGGTTGATTAATAGATACAGTCTTCCCTATACCATAAAATCGCCGGATGTAAATATAGTATTATACCGTGCTACAGAACGATCCAGATGCTGAACCGCTATTTCCCCAGCGGTCGCAGAATCATTTGCCAGCAGTGCTTGTATTATACGGCAGTGCTCTTCACGGGCAGCAGTATCATGGCTTTTATCATAAGAAGATGACAAAACCCGGATTCTTTGACTCTGCGTCAACATCCGCTCTTCCACTTCCAAAAGAACTTTATTACCTGTGCACGAAGCCAAATACAAGTGGAATTTACTGTCAAGATCCAAACCTTCTAATGTAGAAGATATCATTGCTGTATTAATAAAATCATTTTGAAATTTTTCCAGAACAGCATGGTCAAACTTCCGACCTATCAATGCCATGACAGAAGGCTCAATAATTTTGCGGACTTCATATATGTCAAGTACATCTTTTATCCGCAAATAGGAAACAATAATGCCTCTGCGTGGGACAATCGTAACAAGGTTTTCTGTAACAAGGCAGCTTAAAGCTTCATGTACAGGAGTCCGGCTTATTTGAAGTTCTGAAACATATTTCTTTTCATCAATGATTTCGCCGGGTTTCAGGATACCGTTTATAATCTGACCCTTTAAATAAACATAAGCTTTATCCTTCAAGGTTCCTTTACTCTGTTTTCCTTTCTGTTCTTCCATAGCGAATAAACTATAATACAGAAATTGCCGGAAAAACAAGGCATAAATTGAACGCAACCATATAGCTGGCATAAAGGTATGAAAACTGCGGCATCCGCATCTGCAACAGCGGACAGGCAGATATTCCCCAACATACTTTTTTTCTTGACGGCATACACAATAGGGCTTACAATCATTGCTGATATATCAGTAATATATT
>Ga0256405_10004374_pt1 | contig 26562 bp, 20 predicted proteins | sample RumenRJG_02DNA_FD_189096 | JGI IMG/M metagenome (GOLD analysis project Ga0256405, IMG submission 189096) | Bovine rumen microbial communities from Lethbridge, Alberta, Canada - RJG_02 | ecosystem: Host-associated > Mammals > Digestive system > Stomach > Rumen | place: Canada: Alberta... | reverse complement strand
TACCTGACGATTACATCCTTTCTCAGCACAGCAAGAAAACAAGGTATAGATGCATTTGTTGCTCTGACCTCTGCTTTTAATGGTAAGGCTGAGAAGATTATTTTAGGGGTAGGTTCTGAGTAGTTACGTTTTTTTTACTTAAGTCTAATAATTTATTCTGTGATGTTATTCACTTACCATTTATATTCTTTTACTTAAACTATACGAAGGATTTTATTATTAAATCTGTGTATGTTTATAAATTCATCTAAGGAATATGTATGAATAGAATATATAAAGTAGTATGGAACAGTGCATGCGGCTGCTATACAGCTGTGAGTGAGATTGCAAAGACTCATAAGAATGCTGCATCAAAAACTGTTGGTGCGGTTCTTGCCACTGCATTATTAGGTATGTCATCAGCAGATGCACAGATTACAGATAATGTTGTATACGGTGATACTGTTGTAGATGGTGATTATACTGTAACACCAGAATCAAACTGGATATTGCTCTCAGAAGACTCAAAACTTACATTAACCGGCTCCTTATCTGCAACAAACGGATATGTAATAGATTACGCCAGATCAATATTAAATGTAGGTAAAAATGTTGATCTTAAAGATTCAACCATTAATCTGTATAACGGTGCAAAGGCTGTTGTAAATGGTGATATGACAGTATCAGGTCATCAGATCCCTGGCAGTATTGACTGGAGTAAAGTCAATATAATTTCTAATGCATCAGAACTTTCTGTTATTAACAACTTCACCTTAAGCCATCAGGTTGTAAACGCTTATTTAAACAGCTCTCTTACCGTTGGTGGAAACCTTACAAATGACAATGGCTACATTTATATGAATGACGGTTCAGTAAATGTAAAGAGGGATTTTATTGCCAAAGGCAAGTACATTCCTGGCTCATATGATTCTCAGCTTGATGCCGAAGGCAAGTACTTTACCTCTCAGTTATTTGCAAAGAACATTACCATTTCAGGTAATCTTAAGATTAGCGACAATGCTCAGATAGGTGCAGAAGCTTACGGCAGATCACCTGTTCCAACTCCTGAAGAAGCTCTTAACCGTCCTGTATTAACTCCTGATCAGAGAGGCAAAATTAAAGTCTCAGGCAACGCTAACTTAAGCCGTAACAGTGCATTAGGTGCATATAATGGTGCAGACATTGTTGTAGAGAAGGATCTTGTTGTTACTGAAGGTGCAAAACTTTCAATCTGGGGGGACGCAAACGCTGAAATCTTAGGAAATATGTCAATTACCGGTCAGTACTCTTCATTAGAAGCTGGTGACAATTCACATCTGACTGTAAGAGGCAATATCAGTGTGTCTGATGGTGCGGCAGTTAACCTTTTTAATATGCAGTCAACAACTGCAGGTCAGATTGCCGTAGGTTCAGGTTACATTACAAATTATGGCAACATCACCATTGGCAAGGATGCTGTTTTACATCTTGAAGGTGATTCAAAGCTTGTCTCAAAAGGCAAAAATGCCAAGATAACCATTGAGAAAGGCTCACGTCTTGAAACAGCCAAGGCAGGCTCCATCAGTATTGTCGACGGCTCAGTACTTGAAGTTGACAGGGACGTCGTTTTATCAAAAGATCTTATGAACACCAAGGATGGTGTTGCAAAGCAGACCTTCAGCCTTGACGGCTTATCAAGAATGAAGATCACCAGTCTTGATGAAGTAAATATGGATGAAGCCAAGGCTATCAGAAAGAATCTTTTAACTGACGATGGCGGTATGCTTGATATCAATATCAAGGTTGACGCTCCACAGGGGGCCGATACTACCGTAAGTTTAAACGATGCCCTTGATTATGCAGGTACAACTGCTTATCAGGAAATTACCGTAGGTGGAATTGATACCGGCTCCAAGTCCCTGTCTGAGCTTGCTGGTAATACAGTACCTCTGTCATGGGGCAGTGCTGGCCTTGCATCAGGACAGGAAAGTCTTAATTTAGGTGCTGCAAAGCTTGAGCTTAACAATCCAGGTGAGTCTGGCTTGTTTGTTAAGACTTCTGACGGCAAACCAGGTAATGTACTCTTAGGCGCAGGCAGTAAGCTTAATCTTAACAATTCTGGTACCATCGGCGACATTTCAGGTGCCGGTGCCTTAACTCTCGGTTCAGACACAAAGAGCAGCGATTCTCTTATCAGTGCAGGAAACCTGGGAACATCTGATTCTGCGCTCTTATCTGTTTCTGTAGGTTCAGTAAATGACGGTGTCAAGGTTTCTGTAAATGCCAAGAACATTAACGCTGTTTCAGTTAATGCCAAGGGTGCAGAGGTATCAGCTCAGAACCTCAATACCGTATCTTTAGCTGCAGAAAACTCAAGTATTAAGGCCAATAACGTAACCGCTCAGATTCTTGGTGCAGTTAACTCAAAGATTGAAGCCAACAATGTATCATCTTTAACTGTAACTCTTTCAGACGGTGCCTTAAAGGCAAACTCTGTAAAGACTTCAATGGTAATTGTAGGTTCTGACAAATCAAACGGCTCAGCTTCAACATCTGGTGTTTTTGATGCCGGCAGTCTTGAACTTACAGCTGGCGGTATGCTCTTTGGTGATCCTGAAATCGGTATGAAATCTTCAGTTGAATCTATCACCAATTTATCAGCCTTAAGCGCTGATAAAAAATATGATGGTGCCGATCATGCTGTATTAAATGCTAATTTAATTTCAGGTCTGAACAATATTCTTGCATTAGGTACCTCATCTGAAGAGCAGGCAAGATCAATTGTCGCTTCAATGGGTCTTACCGATGCAAATGGATCTCTTTCTGACACTTATGTATCAAATGTTCTCTTACTCAATAAGAGTCTTGAGGTGCTTGACGGTACAGCAAGAGCTGAAAATCCATCAGTCAACCGTGTTGCAGTAACCAGAAACCTTACTGATCTCACTGCTGCAGGTGCTGCCGATGCAGACGTAATTTTAGGTGCAAACTCAGGTGTTGTAATTACAAGTGATCTTGCAAAGAACCTTGTGTTAACCGGCAATGCAGCTGTGACCCTTGATAAGAAGGATGCAAAGGTGCTGGTTACAGCTGATGCAGCTCATAAGGCCAAGGTTATTGTTGGCGGTGCACATACTGCCTCAAAGAAGGATGTTGAAGGCCTGAAGGTATTTGCAAACGACAACAGAACCACTGACAAGGCATTAGTTGACGGAGCTGAGAATGTGGAAGTTGTAATGAACTCATCATTATACACAGGCGGCAGACTGTCTTCAGACGGCAGAATAACCGGTGTCGGTGTGAATGCATCTGTCATCTACGGTCTTACCGGAGCATCAGCACCTGTAAAGGAGCTTGTGTACAATGTGCTTGATTCAGGTTCCTATCAGGATGGTTCTGGTGTTTCATTCATCTTTGACAAGGCTTCCTCATCAGATGGTTCTGAAATTGAAGATGCTGCAAGATTAGGTGTTTTAGGTGGTTCATATCAGGCTTCAAAGGCAGCCCATGATGCTTCAGTAAGCGCTGTTGCAGGACGTTTTGGTATTGGTAATTCAGGTACTATGGTTGTACAGAATGACAATACTGCAATGTGGGCTAATGTAACCTACAGAAGAAACAAGTCAGATAATTTCAATGCTGACGGTATCAAGTACGGAGCCAGAGTAAAATCTTTCGGCGGTGTAATCGGTCTTGACTATACCTTAATGGACACTGTAACCTTCGGTGGATTTGTTTCAGTAGGTTCAGGAAAAGCAAAAGGCGACACCAGTGGTGCCACCTCTGATTTCGATTATCATGGTTTAGGTCTGTATGCTGATGTTAAGGCATTAGACTGTCTGAACGTACTTGCAGATGTTTCATTCAACAAGGTAAAAAATGATGTATCAGACAACTTTGGCTTAAAGACCAAGGCTGACACCAAGGTATGGTCAGCAGGTGTTACCGCCAAGCTTGATTTATCATTTGGTTCTGTAAATGCAGCTCCATACACAGGCGTGCGCTTTGCAAGATATGATATGGACGATGGCAGTGTTACCTCACCAGTATACGGTTTTGTATCAAAGTACAAGGCTGACAGGTTTAATGTTGTATCTGTGCCACTTGGCGTAGATTTAAGCATGGACATCAAATGCGGTGAATGGAACATGACACCTGGTGCAAGCTTTAATGTAACCTACAATTCAAAAACCAAGGCAAAAGGCAGTTCAACCTTCACAGGTTCTGCTGTAAATGCTTTACTTGAAAGTGAGATTATGGACAGATTCACCTATGGTGCTGGACTTAAGCTCAATGCCAATAAAGGCAATGCCGTATTTGGTCTTGGTGTAAATTACACTGGCTCAAAGAACACCAGGGAGGTTGGTGCACAGATGAACTTCTCATATAAGTTCTAATCTTAAACTTTAACCATAACATGCCTTCGCAGTTAAAATCTGCGGAGGCTTTTTTGTTTTTTGATTCACATTGTTAGAAGGAACTATAAATCCTAAGCATCAGTGTTATATCTTCTATATAATCACTTTGACCATGTTTTAAGGTTCAAAAATTTTTGAGGTATATATGAAATTTAAAAATGCACTTTTATGTTCAGCTCTGACCATTTTTTTTTCTGCAGTCAGCGCACACTCTGCTGATTTTGATGATGCCATTTTCTCTCACTATGCGGATGGTGCTTTTCATGACTCCAATCCCTTTTCAGACTACAACACGGTAATCATAAACAGACTTTCAGATGACAAGGTATGTGTATTCAGTGCGGTTTTCTGCTACCGAGCATGGCCGTAGAGTTTCAGGAGGACTGCTCTCTAGACGGCAGTGTCATTTTGTGTCCTGAAAACGGCTATAAATTTGAGATTAAGGATGAGAATACGCTTTTTATGTCCTTTATAGGAGAGCCTGAATTAGATATGGCTCAGGAAGTACTTGCAAATCTTAACAATTTAATAAAGAGAGCAAGACTGAGTTTGATTTAAACGCTCTTTACACCAGAAAGGCCTGGTATCTTGCCACATTAAAGACAACTGATGAGCTTGTATCAGACAGTCTTAAGGCAGGCATTACAAAAGATGAGGTATCTGCAAAATATTTAAAGCCATTTGAGGCCGAGAGAAATGCAAAGTGCGGTGTTATAGATGATGGTGACAGCCTGTCTTAGCAGGTGGAAAAATACAGCTGTCAGTACGATATGCTCTATGAACAGTACTACTCATTAGGAGATGCCGTGGCAGATGAAGAGAAGTGGTCTGATTTATGCTGCGAGGCAGGCAATCCGGTCCCAGGTTACGTTTGTGAGTTACTTGAGTCACCTGATTTTAAAAAGGCGCCGGCAAATTTTGAATAGAAATGGTTTTAAGGATGTAAAAAAGGACCGTATTACTAAGTAGCAGTACGGTCCTTTGATTTATAAACTTAAGTTACTAATCTTTTGGAACTTCAGTGATCTTATTAGCAGCTGCAGTGAAGACAACGTCTGATGAGCTGTTTAAAGCGGTCTCAAATGAGTCCTGAACCACACCGATGATGAAGCCGATACCTACAACCTGCATTGCAATATCGTTTGAGATACCAAAAATTGAGCAGGCAAGAGGAATTAACATCAGTGAACCGCCGGCAATACCTGAAGTACCGCAGGCACAGATAACTGCTGCCACGCACATAATAAAGGCAGAGAACAGATCAACCTGAATGCCCAGGGTGTTAACCGCAGCCATGGTCATAACCACGATGGTTACTGCAGCACCTGACATATTGATGGTGCAGCCTAATGGAATTGAAATAGAGTAGCTTTCCTGTGGAATATTAAGCTTCTGACATAAAGCGATATTCACAGGAATGTTGGCTGCAGATGATCTGGTGAAGAAAGCAGTGATACCTGAGTTTACAATGGCAGTGAATACCAGTGGATATGGATTCTTTCTGGTCTGTACAAATACCATCAGAGGGTTGATGATAAGTGCGATGATAAGCATGGTTGAAACCAGCACGGTTAATACATGCACGTAGTTTAAAAGATTTGAGAAACCGCCATCCTGGGTGCATGAGTCGTATACAAGACCAAATACACCTAAAGGAGCAAATCTGATAACGATGCGTACTACGCCAGATACGATCTGCGTAAAGTCTGCGAGTACTGCCTTGGTGGTGTCACCTGCTGCCCTAAATAAAATGCCAAACAAAATACCCCATAATAAAATAGCCAGGTAGTTACCTGTAATCAGGGCATTTAATGGGTTGTCAACAGCCTTGGTGATGCAGCTTATGAGCACTGCTGAAACGTCCTGAGGAGCTGAAGCTTCAACCTTTGATGCCAGCACATGGAAGGTGCTTGGGAACAGGTTTGACATGATAAGTGCAGCACCTGCTGAAAGACACATTGCAATCACGTATAAAACTAAAATTGGCTTTAATTTTGCGTTTGAGCCTTTAGTATGTCTTGCAATAGATGCTGATACGAGCACAAATACTAATAGAGGTGCAATTGCCTTAAGACCTGATACAAATAATGAGCCTAAAAGGGTTACAAATGGCTGACCCTGTGGTACAGCATATGCCAGGATTACACCAAATATCATACCAATGATAATCTGAAGAATAAATGGAACCTTATTGAAAATAAGAGCCATCTTTCCTCTTGGATCGATTGCGTGAAGCATTAAGTTATCTCCTTAAAAAGTTGAACATCTCATTTTAAGCAAAATCTTTTAGGATCAAAACTAAGCAGAGAGCCTTTTGGAATCTGATTAACATAATTTTTTTAAATAGTTATTGCTTTGATGTGTGAGTTAGCATATACTTACTCACATTAGAGTATGCAAACAAATATTAGGTTATGTAAACTTGTATTAGCATAAAATAACTTTTTTAGGAAAGATTTGCTGATGATGACTTTAGATAAGATTAACCGTGGACAGACAGTGAAGGTAATCAGTGTACACGGTGAAGGAACTTCTTTAAGAAGAAGATTGCTTGATATGGGAATTACCCCAAATACTTTGATTACTTTTTTAAGAAACGCACCTTTAGGTGATCCGATTGAGCTTAATGTTAGGGGATACAGCCTTACCATAAGACAGGATGATGCAAGACTGGTAGAGGTTTGTAATGAACAGTAAGACTTTTGTGCTGATTGGTAATCAGAACTGCGGTAAGACCACTTTATTTAATGCTCTGACTCAGTCAAATCAGTATGTAGGCAACTGGCCTGGCGTGACTGTTGACAAGGTTGTCGGAAAAATAACCAAAAAAGACTGGGATATTGTAGATCTGCCAGGTCTTTATTCTTTATCTCCATATTCAGCTGAAGAAGTTGTATCAAGAAATTTCCTTTTGTCTGATGATTACGATGTAATTTTAAACATTGTTGATGGTTCGCACCTTGATCGCTCCTTATCTTTGACCTTAGAAGTTGCAGCCTTAGGCAGACCAATGGTTGTAGCTTTAAATATGATGGATGTGGTAAAGGCAAAAGGTATCAGCATTGATGTTAAGAAACTCTCTTCAATGCTTGGTGTTGAAGTGGTTGATATTGCAGCTTCAAAGAAGAGAGGTCTTGATAAGTTAAAAGAAGCTATGCAAAGAGCTAAAGCTCCTGCTGTTGAGAGTTTCTATGACGCTGCAGTGGTATCAATTCTTGAAAAGATTTCAAATAAGCTTCCTGATGATCTTAATAAAGCATCAAAAATCTTTATTTCAACCTCACTTTTACAGTCTGATGATATCTATATAAATCAGTATCAGTCTGATGTTGATCTTTTAAAGACTGTTGATGATGGCGCAGATGAGATTGTAAAGGAGTTTTCAGTTGATGCTGAGGCTTATTTCCCGATGCGTCGCTATGCAGTGATCGATGATATTTTAGCTCAGTGCAGATCTGTCAGGAAGACTGTAGCAGCTGCAGTTACCTCGGTAATTGATAAAGTTGTTTTAAACAGAATATTAGCTCTGCCAATCTTTATGTGTGTGGTAGGTCTTGTTTATTTTGGTGCCATGTACTTTACCTCATATCTTGAGCTAATTCCATTTGATGGGGAAGACGGCGTAGAGTATGCAACCATCACAGACTGGGTAAACGACAATCTGTTTGGCGGTTACGTAACTGATGCTGTTGGATCTTTGACTGAGAGCGCAGAAGCTCCGTTATGGCTGCAGTCACTGGCTGTAGACGGTGTTGTTGCTGGTGTTGGTGCGGTTTTAGGCTTCCTGCCTCAGATTATATTTTTATTTATCTTCCTGTCCTTCCTTGAGCAGTCAGGTTACATGACCCGTGTAGCCTTTGTGCTTGACAGAATTTTCAGAAAGTTCGGTCTGTCCGGTAAGAACTTCATTCCTCTGGTGATCGCCACTGGATGCGGTGTTCCTGCCTTAATGGGGCATAAAACCATTGATAACATCAATGAAAGACGTATCGGTCTTATCTCTACGACCTTTATCCCATGCTCTGCAAAACTCCCAATCATGACTATGATTTTCACTTCATGTTTTGAGGGTGCATGGTGGTTTGCTCCTATGGTGTACGCTCTGGCAATTTTCTCAATCGTATGTACTGGTGTAATCTTAAAGAAGTCTCAGGCCTTTAAGGAGGATGTATCTCCTTTTGTAATGGAAATACCTGACTATCATATGCCTCGTTTAAGAAACATCATCAAGACAGTATATCAGCGTTGCAGAGCATTCGTTATCAAGGCTGGTACCGTGATTTTTGCTGTGGTTGTAATTGTATGGTTCCTGGCAAACTTCGGTATGACTGATGGATCTTTTGGCATGATTGAGAATGTGGACAACTCACTGCTTGCAGCAATTGGCTCACTGTTTGCCTTTATCTTTATTCCTTTAGGATTTGGCTCATGGCAGGCAACTGTTGCAATTATCAACGGTCTTTTGGCTAAAGAGAATGTAGTAGGCACCATGGCTGTGGTTTTAGGCCTCGAAGGAGATTTTGAAGGTGATGAGGAATCTTTAACTTCTGCAATGTCAAATTACTTCTCATCAGTAACAGGAGCTGAAGGTAACTCTACATTAATTGCATTAGCTTCATTAAGCTTCCTTGCCTTTAACCTGTTTTCAACCCCATGTGCTGCTGCATTAGGCGCGATGAAGCGTCAGCTTGGCAGCAACAGATGGTGGGTTTTTGCCATTACCTATATGACATTATGGGCATACTCAATGGCTTTAATTATCTATCAGCTAGGCGGATTAATGCTGGGTGTGGTTCCATTCAGCTTATACACGATCTGCGCTTTTGCCGTACTCTTTATATTCTTATTCATGCTGTTAAGACCAGAAAGAAAGAATATGGTAAATCTTACAATTCCATCAAAGTGCATATAACTGTATAATTCAGTGTGTAACCATCATCTGTTAACTTTCAGATGGTGGTTTTTTTTATTTTTACATTTCGTTCTTTAAGTTTTAGAGCTCAATAATTACCTTAAAAACATTGTTATCTTAAGTTTAAATTTTTCTTTAAGATAGAGAAAAATAATTAATTAAAGTAATATATTAGTAAATAATAGTTGAATAGTTGCTCAACTATTGTATAATAAATACAGTTGAATACTTGTTCAACTGTTGTATAATTGTTATATATAGAAGGAGATAATTATGAAAATTCGTTGCAATATTACCGGTCTTGACTGCCCACACTGTGCACAGAAACTTGAAAATTTAATCAAAAAGGAATTTGCTGGAGCCGCTTTAAACTTTTCACTCGGCTCATTAGTGATTGATGCTACTGATGATGCTGATGAAGAGGCTGTATGCGCTAAGGCTCAGGAAATTGCCAATGGTTTTGAAGATGGTATTTCCATTGAGTTAAGAGATTGAATTTTTAAACGTGATTTTACATCACGTTTTTTAATAAAATAATAGTTGCATAATTGCTCATATATGAATTTAAAGGGATCTAATATGTTATTCAGCACGTTAGATAAAAAGAAGAGACTGTTAATAAGTTCACTTGTAATGTTATTTTTAATAGCAGACAAGTACTTTTTAACTCTTAATCTCCCATTTTATCTTATTTTTATTATCACTCTTTGTGGTTATCTTTTTATTGCAGCTGATGTGATTGTATCTGCCTTTAAAACACTGTTTAAACAGTTTCGCATGACAGAGCAGTTTTTAATGATGATTGCAACTATTGGAGCTTTCTGTCTTCAGGATTTTCCTGAAGCTTTAGCGGTAATGGTGTTTTATAAAGTAGGTCAGTTATTTGAGGATTACGCTCAGTCCCGTTCTCATAATGAGATTTCATCTTTAGTTTCTTTAAAACCATCAAAAGTAAGACTTATTGATGAGAATGGCAATGAAACGACTGTAAAACCAAGACAGGTAAAAATAGGTGATATTATCAGAGTTCTTCCAGGAGAGTCCGTGTCAATTGACGGTTATCTTGTTGAAGAAAGTGCTGCTATTGATACTAAGGCAATTACTGGTGAGAGTGAACCTAGACTTTACAAAAAAGGGGAGTCTGTACCTTCTGGCTGTATCAATCAGGGCAGTGTTATTACCCTTAAGGTAAATACTCTTTCTAAAAATTCATCTATTACCCGATTATTAAATCTAATTGAGGACGCAGCCTCTGCAAAGTCTACACCAGAGACTCTGATTACCCGATTTGCAAAATGGTATACACCAATTGTGGTTTTCTGCGCTCTTTTAATGGCTCTGGTTCCTGTGTTTGTACACAGTGCACTTTTTTCTGACTGGATTGAAAGATCACTTATATTCCTGGTTGTATCCTGTCCTTGTGCGCTGGTACTTTCTGTGCCTCTGTCTTTCTTTGGCGGATTAGGTGCTATTTCAAAACTTGGTGTAATGGTAAAAGGTACAGTTCATCTTGAGACTATGGCTCATGTAAAAGCTATTGCCTTTGATAAGACAGGAACTCTGACCAAGGGAAAATTCAATGTCGTAAATGTCGTTAATAAAAACATATCAAAAGAAGAGCTCTTAAAAATTGCTCTTTCACTTGAAAGTCTGTCTACTCATCCTGTAGCTTTGTCTATCACTGCTTATGCTATGGAAAATAATATTGAAAAGGCAGAATTTACTGATATTAAGGAGTTTTCTGGTCTTGGTCTTAAAGGTTTATACGAAGGTAAGTGTGTTGCAGTTGGCAAAGCATCCTTTATAAAATCAATAACTGGTGATGATGAGCTTTATGATGTGAATACTGCGTCTACAACTGTCTATGTTTCTTCTGACAACGCTCTTTGTGGTTACATTGAGCTTTTTGATGAGGTTAAGGACAATGCTGTCATATCCTTGCAGAAATTAAAATCATCTGGATTTAAAACCTCTTTAATCAGTGGTGACAGAGAAGCTGTGGTTAAAAAGGTTGCAGATACCTTGTCTCTTGATGAGTACTCATCAATGCAGACACCAGAGGACAAGGTTGCAACTTTCAATGAATTTAAAGAAAGAACCCATCAAAAGGAAAAAGGATACTGTGCCTATGTTGGAGACGGTCTTAATGATGCTCCTGTGATTTCTCTTGCTGATGTCGGCATCTGTATGGGAAATATAGGATCTGCAGGTACGGTTGAGGCATCAGATGTGGTAATTATGAACGATAATCTTTTATCACTTGTTAAAGCCTTTGAACTGTCAAAAAGAACCTATAACCTTGCGATGTCAAATCTGGTGTTTGTAATGACAGTAAAATTTATGATTTTAATTTCAGGCGCTTTAGGTTTTGCTTCCATCTGGCTTGCCATCTTTGGCGATGTGGGTGTGCTGATCCTGGCGGTTCTAAACGCCATGAGAGCCTTAAGATTCAAATAAAAAATAAAGATGAGCTTTGGCTTAACTTTTACTCCTGAATCAGCCTAAGTTTCAGGAGTCTTTCTTAAGCATCTAATAAGATTGAAATATCTCTAAATAAAGAAACATCGATCTTTTAAGAAACAATCACAAAATCCTCTCTAATCAATCAGAAAATCTTAACTGAAACACAACTCATTACTTAGATAAGAAACAAGCCTTTGAAGAGTAAATTGTACAATTTTTAGATAGAATAAGAAGTGAGTGTTATTAGGTTTAGGTGATCTGGCTTAACTAAAGCTGCGATAAGAGGTCCAAAAGGCCACAATTTCTCCACTTGTTTTCGCCGACAAAAGAAATTGTGGCTGACAAAAGTCAATGTTTATTTTACCACATTAATTTTTCAGTGTTGAAAATAATTTTGGAATTATTCCTAAATTTATCCCCCATCCGTTTGCTTTGAACTGGGTGCGTGGACTTTTAGGTACAAAGATGATAATTATCCTGAAGCCTGTGCGTTTTTTCGTACAGTAAATTTTCAAATCCTGCCTTTAATTTGTCCTTTAAAAAGAATTTTATAACTAATGAGATATAAATCTCTATTTTGTAAACAGTTATAGTCTTATCGTTGAAAACTACAGTTTGATATCTATACTGTTAAATACTAATATATTCCATAATTTGATAGCTGTTATAACTTCTTTGGGAACAGAATATGCCTAAAAAACATGATGATGCAAAATCAGATGAAAAGCTTTTAAGACTTTATATTTACCTTTTGTTTTCTACACAACCTGTATCAAGAAAGGATATAGAGGAAAAGTTTAACTGCTCTCAGCAGACTGTAGGTCGTCTGCTTGATAAACTTAATTATCTTTTAGATGAGCACTGCGGAATGCTTGAAAAAATCAAAAAAGGTCGAATGAGTTTATACAGACTCAAGAAATCCCAGTCTCCACAGATGCTGCCTTTAGATCCTGAAGGGATAATGCAGATAGAACTTTGCCGTGATTTCATGGTAGGTCTATTGCCAGAGGAAGACAGAAAAAAGCTTTTAAGTACTGTTAAAACTGCTAAAACCAATATTGCCGCCAACAAATACAGACAATACGCTGAAGATGTTGTCATAGCATCAGGCGTATCAAAGGGGCATATTGACTATACACCTTTTCAGGATCAGATAAGAAAACTTGAAAGCTGTATCATCAAACGCGAGACCTGCATAATTACCTATAAAAAGTCTCTTTTTGATGAAGCTAAAGTTTTCTGCTTTGCGCCACAGAAACTGATTGCCTATCATGAGTCCTTAAATGTAATAGGCTGGGTTGTAACTGATTCAGGACATGTTCAGGTTCTAAGAGATCACCCTTTAAATCTCTCAGTTCACCGTATTGATAAGGTGGAGTATCAGAAAAACCGTACAGCCGAGAATCTTCTTGAAATTGAATTGCCTTCAAACAAGAACTTTGGTTATATCAACGGTGAATTGTTTACTGCCAAAATAAGATTTTCAAAGGATGTATCTACCTATGTCAGTGAAAGAAAGTGGAGCGATGATCAGATCTTTACATTAAATGATGATGGCAGCTCCATCCTTGAATTCAGCTCCCGCAGTAAATATGAGGTCATAACCTTTGTTCTGGGATTTGGAATGCAAGCTGAACTTTTAGAACCGATAAACCTAAGAGAGTCGATAAAAGAGCATTTAAAAGCTTCTTTAAAACTATATGAATAAGTTTAATGCCTGCTTTTTGCAGGCATTTTTCTACAGGCATCTGTCTTTTATAAAATTTTCAAGAGTGTTTGAGCCTGTAGCCTCCCTAAAGCAGATTTGACCCATGTACCAGGCACCCATCATAGGAGAATGAGCACTTACTCTGTCAAAGATAAGATCTGAATTCTTAAAACTAATCTTTTTCAAATCCACGTCATGTGAGTATCTTAGGCTGTAAAAGGATGCTACAGCTTTTATTGCCTCAAGGTTGGCGTTTGTAAAACATCCTGATTCTGGATTTACAAGATACATGGTTTTATTACCGTATTGTACTTTTGAAATTACTGCATGCAGGATCATCAGTGCACATCTTAATTTACCTGCTTTTTCACTGTCTTTAGGTATTTCAATAAGCACCATATCATCAAATGAAAACTGTTTTTTCAGATAGTGTTCAAAGACATATTCCTCTTCGTTATTGTGAATTTTTTCAATAAGACTTACATAGATCTCATTTAAATGCATGGCCTTCACTTCAGGCTTATTTGTCTTTAAGTAAGCCTCATCTATATTTTTTTTGCTAAGTCCTGATGTTTTAGTGAAGGTGTTTTCAATCTCATTTAGTGTATTTCTGTCAGAAAAAACTGCATCATGAAGGTTATCTCCAATAAAAGAGAGGCTGTCATAGTGAATTCTTGATAATTTAATTGAGTTTACTGCAGTAAGATTAAGCCTGTTCAGGATCTTGCTGATTATCTGTTTTTCATCATCAGTAAAGTCATTGTCCTTTTTGCTGATAATAATGCTGTCATATTTATTTGCATATCTGCAGGAAGATACAAAAAATCCCATATAGAGCATGCATTTTTTTAGGCAGTCAATATTATCTGAATTTTCAAAAGTCCTGAAGACAATAACTGGATCTGCAAAAGTAAAGGTGCTTATGTAAACATCCTTTACGAACTTTTCTTTATCATTGTGAATGTCGTTTAAAAGATTATCTAAAATTTCTACGTAACGGTTCATTTTTTTACCTCTGGTATTCCGTTGGAAAGATGGCGAACCACCTTAAAAAGATTATTGTCTAATTCGTTAAGACATTTTGATTATAGTTTGTTGAAATTCCATAACATGATAATTTATTAAAAATTATTGTCTATAATGCTGGAATTTTGTCTATTATTTTGGACATATATCTTATGCTCTTATAAATCAACAAGACCTTGTTACGTTATAATAATTGAGCTTAATAATTGGAGAAAAAATGTCGGAAATTGAACTTTGTGTCAGTGGCATGTCCTGTGCTGTATGTGCCTCAAGGGTAAGTAAGGCTCTTTTATCTTTAAGTGGGGTTAAAGACGCAGAGGTATCTTTGATCAGCAATAAGGCGCTTGTGGTTTTTGACAGTACCAGGGTAAATAAGGATGAAATTATAGCTGCTGTAAAAAATGCAGGCTATGGAGCATCTGTCTTAAAAAACAACACCCAAAATTCTTCTTCTGATGTTAAGAATACTAAATTTAAACTCATATCAGGTCTCCTTCTGACCATAATTCTTATCTTTATTGCATCATCCGTGATGTTCAATATCATCCTTTTTAAGAGTGCTCTTTATTATTTTGTGATTGAAGCTCTACTTTGCCTTTTGGTGATGTATCTTCAGAAGGATTTCTTTATCCGCGCGGTCAAAGCCCTTAAAAAGGGAGAGACTTCCATGGATACATTAGTGTCTTTAGGCTCATTTGTATCTTTTGCCTATTCCTTATCTATGGGAAGTTTTCTTAAAAATGACACTTTAATTACAGAGTTTGTTATTGCGCATCCTCTTTATTTTGAATCAGCCGCAGGTATTCTGTGTTTTGTCGCACTAGGCAGGTACCTTGAAAAAAAGTGCAGGTTTAAAACCTCTTCTGTTATCAGTTCACTGTATTCCTTAAATCCTGAGAAGGTCTGCATCAAAAAGGATGGTCAGGAGGTTTTATCCTCTCCTGATGAAGTAAAGCCAGGCTCAATCGTGATCATAAGAGCAGGAGAGAGGATCAGTGTTGACGGTGAGGTGATATCAGGTCACGGCTTTGTCAACGAAAGCTCATTAACAGGTGAGTCAGCTCCGGTAGAAGCAGCAGCAGGTTTTAATGTAAAAGCAGCTACACTGCTTGAAGACGGTTACCTTGAGGTAAAGTCATTATGTGAGGTTAAAGACACTGCCTTTTTTAAAATCGTAAGAGCAGTTGAGAAGTCAGCTCTGTCTAAAAGCCCTGTTTCAAGAATTGCCGACAGGGTGTCAGCTGTTTTTGTACCATGTGTTATTGCCCTTGCTTTAATAACCTTTTTAATCTGGTTTTATGTCTTTGACCTTGAGTTTTATAAAGCTCTAAATTTTGCAGTATCAGTACTGGTTATATCCTGTCCATGCGCTTTGGGTATTGCAACACCTGCTGCTGTTGTAGCCACTGTTTACAGAGGAGCAAAATCAGGAATTATCTTCAAGTCACCTGAAGGAATTGAAAAACTCTCAAAGGTTAAACATTTTGCCTTTGATAAAACCGGCACCTTAAGTACAGGTAATTTCAGTGTAAAAAAGGTTGAAGTCTATGACAGTATGCATTGTGAAGACGAGGTGTTAAGACTTGCTGCATCCTTAGAATCTTCAAATTCACATCAAATTGCCAAGACAATAGTCATGGCATCAAAAAGGCCTTTATACGAAGTGCACAATTATTCATATAAGATCCTTTGCGGTGTATCTGGTTTTATTGGAAAAGATAAATACGTTCTTGGCAATAATAAGGTTTTATCAGATGGTGTTATCCATAATGGTCAAAAGCTCAACTTAAATGATGAAGATAAAAGTTCTTTGAATCTCTACCTTTTAAAGAATGATTCTTTGATTGGATCTATTGCTCTTGTCGATGAGCTTAAAGCCGATGTAGTTAAAACCATCAGTCTTTTACACAGGGAAAAAGCCTCGGCAAGTGTTATATCTGGTGACAGCAAAGACAGAGTCGAGGCTGTTAAAAATGCAGTAGCAGCAGATCTGGCCTTTGCCTCATTAACTGCAGTTGAAAAGGCTGATAAGATAAATCAGCTTAAATCAACCTATGGCGGTGTGGCCATGACAGGTGACGGTATCAATGATGCTGTGGCATTAACTGAGGCTGACATATCAATTTCCATAAAAGGAGCAACAGATATTGCAGTTTCTGCCTGTGATGTGATTTTGTTAAATGCAAAATCCTTAATTGATGTATATAATGCCTTTTATTTAAGTAAAAGAGCTTTAAAGATCATAAAACAGAATCTGTTTTTGGCCTTTGCATACAATGTGCTTTTCATTCCTGTAGCTGCAGGCCTGTTCTACAGAAGTATGAACCTTTGTTTAAGCCCGCTTATATGTTCTGTGTTAATGGGCCTGTCTTCTGTATGCGTGGTATCAAATGCCATGCGTCTTTGTACATTAAAGCTTGAGGATAAAAAAAATATTGAACCTTGCAATGATTTTAATGTTCCTGTTTGTGATGTAGCAGAAGGTCGAAAAAAGAAAATGAAAGAGATTACTTTAAAAATTGAAGGTATGATGTGCGCTCACTGTGAAGCATCAGTAAAAAAGGCTCTGTCTAAAATTGATGGCCTGGAGGTTATATCAGTATCAGCAAAGGATGGTGAAGCTAAAATAAAAGCCGGTTTTGATGATTTATCTGATAAAATTAAATCTTCAATTGAAGATCTCGATTTTACCTTAAAGGATATTATCAGTGATTGATTTGGATACTTCTGATCTGCAGATAATTCTTGCCCTTCGGGATGACTCAAGACTCTCACTAAGAGATCTTGGTGCAAAGTCAGGTTTAAGTGCACCTGCTGTTTCATCGAGACTTAAAAGACTTGAAAGCCTTGGGGTTATCAGAGGCTACAGTGTCATTCTCTGTGAGAGCGCTTTTGCCCTTGAAGTTGAAGCCTTAATTTTTACTGATGTAAGATTAAGTGCAAAAGAGAACTTTTTAACTTTTGTTAAATCATCTTTATGTGTATCTGACTGTATGAAAGTTACCGGCGAATATTCATATATGATAAAAGCCGCCTTTGAGAATATAAAACTTTTAAACAGCTTTACAGAAAATTTAGAAAGAGATTTTGGCAGAACCAGAGTAAATCTTATTTTAGAAAAAGAATTTGTTCAAAGACCTCCATTAGGTCTTAATAAAGATTTAATTAAATAAAAAAAGGAACACTTATGTGGGATTATACAGATAAAGTAAAAGATCATTTTCTTAATCCTCGCAATGCACGCGTGATTGAAGATGCCAATGCTGTAGGTGATGTAGGTTCTATCATCTGCGGTGACGCTCTGCGTCTTATGTTAAAGATCGATCCTAATACTGAGGTTATTGAAGATGCTGCTTTCCAGACCTATGGCTGTGGAAGTGCGATTGCATCATCTTCAGCTTTAACCGAAATGTTAAAGGGCAAGACCTTAAAAGAGGCTGAGAAGATCACCAATCAGGAAATCGTTGACTATTTAGGTGGTCTGCCACCAGAGAAGATGCACTGCTCTGTAATGGGAAGAGAAGCATTGGATGCTGCTATTGCCAACTATCACGGTTTATCTTATGAAAACTCACATGATGATGGCGAGCTTATCTGTCACTGCTTCGGTGTTGGTGTCAACAAGATTAAAAAGGTGGTTTGGGAAAACCATTTAACCACCGTTGAAGAAGTAACCAACTATACCAAAGCCGGTGGTGGCTGCGGCAGCTGCAAGATGAGAATTGAAGAAGTTATTGACGAGGTCTGGGTAGATCTTGAAAAGTGTGGTGTGCCTCGTCCTGGTCACAAGCCAACTCCAATTCCATCAATTACCATTTCAACATCATCAGCTCCAGCTGGTACTTTCTCTTCAATCAGCTCTGTTACTTCAGCATCTGCAGCTGCTGCTGCTGTGTCTGCATCAATTGATGAGAAGACTAAAAACTCTCCAATCTATGAGGAAGTCAAGGCTATCCTTGAAGAGATTTCAAAGGGCTTTGCAGACGGTTCAAAGGTAAGCTTAAAGTCAATTTCAGGTGCAGATGTATCTGTGACTTTGGAAGGTTCAATTTCTCAGGGCATGATGAAAGATATGACATTAGGCTTTGTAAAACAGAAGCTTTCAGACGGTACCGGCAGACAGATTAACGTAATTGCCTAAGAAAAGGTTTTATATGAATAATATGGATTTGGGAGTAGGTTTAGGCGGAACCTACCTTGATAACAATGCTACAACTCAGATTGATCCAAAAGTAATTGAGGCCATGCAGCCATATTTAAGCGTTTATTTTGGTAACCCTTCAAGTCAGCATGGTTTTGGTGTACCTGTTGAAAAGGCAGTACAAAGAGCCCGTGAGCAGGTAGCTGACTTTTTAGGCGCAGAATATCCTGATGAAATCATTTTTACCTCCTGTGCCACCGAGTCAGACAATACTGCTTTATGGTCAGCTTTATGGTCCCAGAAAGGTAAAACTGAGATTATCACAACTCCAATTGAGCATCCTGCAATTATGCAGACCTGTGATTTCCTCTCATCTCACGGTGCTACCATCAAGTACCTTAAGATGAACAATTTTGGTCAGATTGATCTTAATGAGTTTGAAAGCCTGTTAACTGAAAATACAGCTCTTGCCTCTGTTATGTGGGCTAACAATGAGACTGGCAATATCTATCCTGTGCCAGAGCTAGCTGAAATTGCTCACCGACACGGTGTGATGTTCCATACTGACGCTGTGCAGGCTGTATCAAAGATCCCTGTGGATTTAAAGAGCACCAAGATTAACATGCTCTCCTTCTCAGGTCACAAGATCCACGCTCCAAAGGGTGTTGGTGTGCTTTATGTTCGCCGTGGCACCAGATTTGTTCCATTCATGAAGGGCGGTCATCAGGAGCGCGGCAGACGCGCAGGTACAGAGAATGTTCCTTACATTGTAGGTTTAGGCGTAGCCTGTGAGCTTGCAAAACAGCACTTAAATGAAGTTGCAACCAGAATCAGAGCTTTACGAGACAAACTTCAGGATGGTATCTTAAAGTCAATTCCAGAGTGTTTTGTAACCGGTGATGTAAATAACCGTACAGACAACACTTTAAATGTTGCCTTCAAGTTTGTTGAAGGTGAGGCAATCTTACTGATGCTAAATGAGTTTGGTATTGCCGCATCTTCAGGTTCTGCCTGCTCATCAGAGTCACTTGAGCCTTCACATGTAATGCGTGCCATGAATGTTCCATTTGCAGCCGCTCACGGAACCATTCGTTTCTCCTTATCAAGATTTACCACAGAAGAGGAGATTAACCGCACTTTAGAGGTTCTGCCTGGAATCATTAAGACTCTGCGTTCATTGTCTCCTTACTGGAAGGAAGGCAAGCCATCAATTCAGGGACATGATCATGATTTTGATGCAGACTCTAATGAAGTAAGAGCATAATTATTATTTACTCATCAAAGCGCTTTGTTCTAATAAAGCGCTTTTTTTAGCGTTTTTTTTGACGTTTTATTATTCCTTTTTCCTAACTATCTACCTGTTTTTTCTTTTATTCTCGTAAAATTATCATATAATTCTGTCAATTTTGTGACATATCCTTATTTATTAAAGTTAAATCGATATGATTTTAAAAAAAAGTTCTAAAATTTAGCTTGATATGTATTTATAAAAAACAGTAACCAGGAAGAACCTTTGGAAGTTATATTCGGAAAGCTATGGCTGATGCTCTTTTGCGGTATCATATTAAGCCCGATGCTTTATAAGATCCTGTCAGAGGATTTAAGATTTCTTAATGTAAGAGTGTTATCCATTCTTTCAGTTTTTGTTGCAAGTCTAACCGACATTGCATACATGAGTGCCATTATTCTTAGTTTCCCTAATTTCCTATGCGATTTATTGCTGGGAATTAAGCTTATAGCTGTTTTAGGCTGCTTTGTCTGTGTGTTTTATCTGGTTCACAACGAGCTTAAATCAAAGTTTCTTCAGTATGTAAAAGCAAAAGACTGGGTATATCTGATCCCGGCTCTGATTGAAACAGCTACTTTGGTATTTTTATGTGCTTCAGCATCCTTTACCAAAACAGCAGATCCTGTATACTTTGCAGCCTTTTTAAGTCTCTATTTTGTAGTCAACTTTTATATTCTTTTAGGAGCATGGCTGTGCTACAAGACATATCTGTTCAATCTTGATTTTGATATCAAGTATCTTGCCAGAAAGCATTTTCTGTATTACCTGGTAATGTGTCTGATGCTGTTCTTGCAGCAGATGATTTTTACTGATGTAAGCTACCCTTTAACAATCAGTATCTTCCTTCTGTTCAATTATTCATCAAGAAACAGAACGCTTATCTCTCAGGATGCGCTCTCAGGTGTCAACAACCGTGTAAGCTTCAACAAGTTTGTAAACAATGCATTTGTAAACCGTGAGCACAAGGGAGCATTTCTGGTTTTTATGGATGTTGACAAGTTCAAGCAGATTAACGACACCTATGGTCATTTAGAAGGTGATGCGGCTATTTCATTAGTCGGCAAGACTTTAAAGAGTATTGCAGGTGAATCTAATTCTTTTGTGGCACGTATCGGCGGTGATGAATTTGTAATGGTGGTACATTCAGATTCAGAAAGCTATGTTAACAAGATTATTGACTCTGTATCTTATGAGCTTGAGGAAAGACTGATTTTCTCTGACAAGCAGTATGAGGTCAGGTTAAGTACAGGTTACGTTTATATAAGCCCTGAAGAACATAACATCAAGTCAGTTATTGCCATGGCAGATGAGAAGATGTATGAGCAGAAGATGGCAAGAAAGAGAATGGAACAGAGCGTGGTAAATTCAGATGAATAGTGTTTTCGATTTATGCATGTTTTATTCTGCAGTAGCATCGATCTTTGTACTTTTCTGCATTCTGTTTAATCAGACCTCAACTAAGACTGCATTAAACTCAGTAAGCTATTATCTGTGCCTGATGCTCTTATGTCACTCTGTTGCGATTAGCTGTTACTCACTGGTTACCATCTGCTTTTTTGAGTATAACCTTGAGTCCATTGCTCACTTCAAGCTTTTAAGAGCTGTGTTCGGTTTTGTGATGGGATTTTTCTCATTCTCATATCCTTATGTGATTTTCTCCCTGATAAGATATTTTATTAAGGGTAAGAAGCCTTTAAACGGTTTTTTAGGCAGAAACACTTTCTTTCTTTATGTGGTAACAGCTTTACTGTACATCATTGGTGCCTATTTTGTAACCTGTGAGTATGTGGCAACAGATGAAGAGCATGCATCACAGTACTATGGTTTCTTCTCAATCACTCCTGTGGTTCTGCTAATCTTCTATGTACTGGTGATAAGAGATTTAAATCAGGTTATCAAGGATGCGGTTACCAATTCTTTCATGTCAAATGGAGTGAGAGTTGCTATTCTGTATGTGATTGTATATCTGCCAGTGATCTTAGGTCCTTTAGGCTGGATTTATAAAACACCGATTTCATTTATCTGTGTGCTCTCTCTAGTCTATGTGATTCAGCTTATAACACATGAAAGGGCAATTTCACTTGATTTTCTGACAGGTCTTAACAACCGTAACGAGCTGCAAAGATACTTAAGCAGACTCTTTGAAAAGGTTGACAGTCTTGATCAGACATTAAATATCATTTTTATCGATATTAACGATTTCAAACTAATTAATGACACCTATGGTCATAATTATGGTGACAAGGCTCTCTTATCAATATCCAACTGTTTAAAGAAGGCGGCCTTTTCCAGCAACTGCTTTATCTGCCGTTATGCTGGAGACGAGTTTACTGTGGTTTTAAAGGAGTCAAACTTAAAGTCTGTGGATGATTACACCAAAGCGCTTTTAGATAATCTAAAACAGGTCAACTGTTCAAAGGAGCATCCATTTGAACTTTCAATCTCCATTGGAAAGACCAGATTTAATCCTAAGTTCAAGAACGTAGCCGAGTTTATCGAGGCTGCCGACAGGAAGATGTACGAGGAAAAGCAAAAGTACAAGGAAGAAAAAGCAAAAGCTCTTAGTGATGCCTAGAAAGATTAAATTTCAATTTACAGAATGCTTACTTAACTAACAGTAACTGCATATGGTTTTGAATATGTTTAGATGCTTCCTAAAACAGGGAGCATCTTTTTATATAAAACTACAGTATTTACAAGTCATGATCTCATATTCATTTTCTATTTCGATATTTGGATGAATAAATTGGTTGTATATTAAATTCAAACAATAATGACTTTGCAAAGATTGTAAGAAAATTAAAAGACTATTTATTTGCTGATATAACTGAAAGAATTCAGGATATTTTTGATTATTTGCGTTATGTTGTTGTAAAAGAAATTAGTTTTGAAAAAGAATTTAATTCTGCATTAAAACCATCCAGAAATTAATAAATTAACATAGCTTCAGCGGTTTGAGAAATAAATAGACTGTCTTTTGAACAATTTGTTTTCATAATGGATGAATTTTTTTTAAATATTACGTAAAGCTCTTGTTATTTATTTGAGCTTTTGTCTTTAAAAATATAAAATAAAACAATATATTTTTGCTTATACGGAATGTTAAAGTGCAATCTGCCTTTTTCATGGATTTAAGGCGGTAAGGAATTACAAATGACAGATTTTTCTCAATTAGCAAACGGTGGTGTAACTTTAATTAAACCATATCAGGCAGGTAAACCAATTGAAGAGGTACAGCGCCAGTTAGGATTACAGGATGTAATCAAGCTAGCTTCAAACGAGAACCCATTTGGTATCGGTCCTAAGGCAAAGGAAGCTGCCTTAAAGGCAATAACTGAATCAAATCTGTATCCTGATGCAAACGGATATTATTTAAAGCAGAAGCTACACGATAAGTTTTCATATGATCCAGATACCATTACCTTAGGTGCAGGTTCTAATGAGCTTATCAATCTGTTATTCCAGACTTTTGTAAACAAGGATACCAATGTGGTATTTCCTGAGTATTCTTTCTGTGTATATCCTATGGAAACCACAGTAAATGGAGCAGCGGCAAAAGTTGTTCCTCTTAAGGATTACAATGCTGATTTAGAGGCAATCTTAGAGGCAATTGATGAGAATACCAGAATTGTTGCCTTTGCTAATCCTTCAAATCCTATCGGTACTGCTATCAGCTCAAAGAGCATGTATGAGTTCATAAAACGTGTACCAAAATCAACACTCGTAGTTATTGATGAGGCCTACAATGAGTTTAACTCTGGTGATGACACCTTTGAGGATACTGGTTTGTGGCTTAAGGAATTTGATAATCTCGTAGTAAGTCGTACCTTCTCAAAGGCCTACGGTTTAGCTGGTCTGCGTGTTGGCTATATGCTTGCAAATAAAGAGATCACCTCACTTTTAAACCGTATGAGAGCTCCATTTAATGTGAATATCGTGGCTTTAGCTGCAGCTGTGGCAGCATTAGATGACATAGAGTTCTTAAAGAAGACTGTTGATAACAATACCAAAGAGCGCGACAGATATGCTGCATTCTGTAAGGATCACAATCTTTTCATGATCCCATCAAAAGCTAACTTTGTGGCAATTGACTTTAAGGGATATAACGCTCAGGAAATTGCAGACAAGTTACTGCACCGCGGTGTTATTATCCGTCCTTTATTAGGTTATAAGCTTGAGACAATTTTAAGAATTTCAATTGGCACCAAAGAAGAGAATGACAGACTCTTTACTGAGCTTGATGCAATTTTAAAAGGAAATTAAAAGTGAAAAACACTCTTGAATTAAAAAAGCTTTCAGGTGTAAGCGGCAAGGTGATTCTGCCTGGATCTAAAAGTCTTTCAAACCGCGCTCTTTTGATCTCCGCTTTAGCAAAGGGCAATACCAAGCTTTTAAATGTTTTAAAGTCAGATGATACCTCTCGTATGATTGAGGCTTTAGAGGCTTTAAAAATCAAACTGAATGTAAAGAATACCACTGTTGATGTAAACGGTATTGATGGTGTTTTTGATGAAGGTTTAAATTCTGTTGAGCTGTTCCTTGGTAATGCTGGTACCGCCATGCGTCCTTTATGTGCAGCTTTAGCTGTATCACAAGGTGTATTTACCCTGACTGGTGAGCCACGTATGATGGAAAGACCTATAGGTCCTTTAACCGAGGCTTTAAAGTCACTTGGGTTGAACATTGAGTATTTAAATAATGACGGTTTTCCTCCTTTAAGAATTCGAGGAGGCACTGTCAAAGAGCACGATGTAACTATCTCAGGCGAAACCTCAAGTCAGTTTATTTCTGCTCTGTTAATGGCAGCTCCTTTATGCGGTGGTCTTAACATCAGAATTTCTGGAGATCTGATTTCAAAGCCTTATGTTGACCTCACCATTGCCCTTATTGAAAAGTTTGGCGCCAGGGTAAAGCGTAACGGCTACAGAGAGTTTACCGTAGAAGGCGGCGGCTATGTCTCTCCATCAAGTTATCTTATTGAAGGTGATGCTACCGGTGCCACATATTTTGCGGCAGCAGCTGCAATCGGTGGTGAGCTTGAAATCTACGGCCTGCCAAAAGACAGTGTTCAGGGTGATATCAGGTTCATTGATGTATTAGAGAAGATGGGCGCAAATGTTGAGCGCACTGAAAGCTCAGTAATTGTGAAAAAATCAAAGCTTCATGGTATTGATATTGATATGAATGCAATGCCAGATGCAGCGATGACTCTGGTTCCTCTTGCTCTTTACACCGATGGTCCTGTTACCATCAGAAATATTGCAAGCTGGAGAGTCAAGGAAACTGACCGCATTGATGCTATGGTTAAGGAAATGTCAAAACTTGGCGTTAAGGTGGAAAGTGGGGAAGATTTCATCAGTATTGATGCTAGTTCACGCAATGATGTAACTCCTGCTTTTGATACCTATAACGATCACCGTATGGCAATGTGCATGTCTTTAGTTGCATTTGACAGAGACATTATCATCAATGATCCTGAGTGTATCAACAAGACATTCCCAACTTACTTCACAACTTTAAATTCAGTATCAGTAAGATAATCAGTAAATGATACTAAAAGAGCTTCATATGAAGCTCTGTCAGGAACGCACTATGAATAAGTTAATATTAGCTTTTATGATGCTTTTTTCTACTGCAGCATCAAGTCACGTCATAAGTATCCTCGATACATTTCTTGATATGCCTGTACCTGAAGGATACTGCATAGTAGACAGCAATACTGATTTTTACAGATTCAATCAGACTGCACTTGGAAATTCTGTAAAGATCCTTTATATGGCATCTGACTGCAAGAGTGTTGAGGCTCTTAATTCGGGCAAAGAAAAGACTCTGTCTCATTACATAGCTTTTGAGCAGATTGGCATTAAAAACAGATTTATCAGATTCACCTTTGGAGATCTGTTTTATGTAAATATGATAAGAGCCTTCCGATTAAAGGATTTGAGCAAATATGAAGAAAGAGTAAATGAAAAGCTTGAAGGCATGAATATTACTCTTACAAACCTCAGATCTGAGCTTGTTTCATCAGATGACAGATCTTTAACCTACAGGGCAAGTGCAACTTTAAATGGTTTCAATCAGAATGTGCCTGTAGAGCTTAATGCAGTAACATTTCTGTTCCGTCAGCTTCCTGTGGCGATTCATACTTATGACTGCAATCCTGATGAGCACTCATATAAAAAGAGTCAGACTGAAATTTCTGAATTAAAACAGAGACTTCCTTAAGATATCTTACCTAAAAAGATCCAGTACCAAAAGGCGGTACTGGATTTTAAAGGTAAGATAAATAATGAGTTTTTAAAATTTTACTTTTATAAACTCGTTATTAGTATATTAAAAATATCTATTAATTGAAACAGGTATTTTTCTAAAGTTAACTTTTTCTTAAATATATAACAATCAGACAAGATGTTAAAGTTGGTATCAAAATAGAATAATATACAAATTAATATAGTAATTAGGTTAATTTAGTATGTCCGAATTATCTGCACTTAAAAATATGCTCTATTCAAAAGGCAGATTAAAATTAACTGAGCAGATTTCCTTAATTCTTCTGATGACAGCTCCTGCTGTATTAGCTCAGATAAGTTCCGTTTTCATGCAGTATATTGACTGCGCCATGATTGCCAGAGTAGGCTCAACAGAAGC